>POVV01000173.1_pt1 | contig 53371 bp, 40 predicted proteins | sample 1560271 | NCBI WGS metagenome assembly POVV01 (sample SAMN08337232, study PRJNA429181) | Bioreactor metagenome, whole genome shotgun sequencing project. | biome: cows' rumen and soil; feature: anaerobic; isolation source: anaerobic chemostat enrichment culture, galacturonate as sole carbon... | reverse complement strand
TATCGCTGGTCGCTCAATAACGTAGACGAAAAGATCATGTCTCTGGCTACACCATTACCTTTGGTAATGAATGATGCAGAGCAAGATAATCAACCGTTGTTCAGCTTCCGCTTTAATGCGCCGGCTCATCGCTATTTGCTCGTTAGAATTGATGACTCCCTGACGTCTGCCGGGGGGTACAAAATGAAGAAAGAGAGCTACCGAATCGTCACGGTACCTGACTATACCAAGGTATTGCGCTTTACGTCACAAGGCTCCCTGCTTTCAATGCAGGGTGAAAAGCAAATTACCGTAGCCACCCGTAATCAGCCGGGAATGTTACTGGATATCAAACGCGTTATTCCAAGCCAGTTACAGCACGTCGTCAGCTTTAAAGACTATGCCTATAGCTCCGTTGATTTTAGCCGACTGGGCGACAGTTACTTTACTGAACGCTTCCAGTATAAAACCAAGCTCAACAATGATAAGCCTGAAGAGCTCGGTTATAAGGGAATCGATCTCTCTCGTTATATGAGCCAAGATCCTAACTCACGCCGGGGTATCTTTTTGCTGACGTTATCCGGCTGGGATCCTTCTGCCAGTGAAAATAGCCCGTCAGGCGATAGTTATGACGGCAACGATCCAAAGAGCTTTGAAGAGGTTAACAACGTTACCGATTCCCGTTTTGTGGTGATTACTGACTTAGGCATCATGGCGAAAAAATCGCTGGATGGCTCACGAGATATCTTCGTTCAGTCAATACATTCAGGCAGCCCTGTCAACGGCGCTAAAGTTTCCGTTATTTCCAGAAACGGCTCGGTGCTGTTTATCCGCACCACCGGAGAAGACGGCCACGCCAGCTTCCCGTCGCTGGCCGCCTTCCAAAATGAGCGTTCGCCGGTGATGTTCCTGATTGAAAAAGAAGGCGATGTATCCTTCCTGCCGACAACCACCGACTATGACCGCACCTTGGATTTCTCACGCTTTGATATTTATGGCGAAGTAAATCCGACCGATCCGCGCACGCTAAGCAGCTACTTATTCTCAGACAGAGGAATGTACCGCCCGGGAGATAGCTTCAACATTGGTTTAATTACCCGTGCGGCAAACTGGAAAACGTCACTGGTTGGCATTCCGCTGCAGGCTGAAATTCGCGATCCGCGCGGAACGTTAATGAGCACCGTGCCGTTAATGCTGGATAGCTCCGGCTTCAATGAGCTTAGCTACACCACGAGCGAAAGTTCGCCGACCGGTGAATGGAGCATTTATCTTTATTTGCCAAACGGTGACCAGAATAGTAATGGCCCACTGATGCTCGGTAGCACAACGGTTAAAGTGAAGGAGTTCGAGCCGGACAAGCTCAAAGTGACGCTGAAATTAACCCCGGACCGTAAACAAGGCTGGGTTAAGCCATCGGAGTTAAAAGCGAATATCGACGTTCAGAATCTATTCGGTACGCCGGCCCAGAACCGTCGTGTCGCATCTAAACTGACTTTACGCCCGATATACCCGAGCTTTACCCAATATCCGGACTATCAGTTCTATGAAAACCGTAATAACAGCGAAGGGTTTGAAACCGATCTGGAAGATCAAACCACTGACGATAGCGGACTGGCTGAAATTAAGCTGGATATCGGTGCCTATGCCGATGCGACTTATCAACTACAGCTTATCGCTGATGCATTTGAAACCGGCAGCGGTCGTTCAGTAACCGCAGTGGCCAGCATGATTGTTTCACCTTATGATTATCTGGTCGGGGTTAAAGCCGACGACGATCTGAGCTATATCAAACATCATGCGGAAAGGCATTTAAACGTAATTGCGGTCGATCCGTCGCTAACACCACTCGATCTGCCTGAGCTGACGCTATCACTGATTGAGCAGACTTATTTATCCGTCCTGACTAAACAGCCTTCAGGAGCGTACAAATATCAGTCTAAGCTTAAAGAAAGCGTTATCTCTGAGAAGCCGTTTGCCGTTACAGCACAAGGCACAGACCTGACTCTCGATACCGAAAAACCGGGCAATTTTATTCTGCAGATTAAAAATGCCAAAGGACAGGTTCTGAACCGGGTCAGCTATAGCGTATCGGGCAATGCTAACGTATCCCGCTCGCTGGATCGCAACGCGGAACTGAAGCTAAAGCTCAATAAGAAAGAGTACCTGCCGGGTGAAGAGATAGAGATATCTATCAATGCGCCTTATACCGGCAGCGGCATCATCACGATTGAAAGAGACAAAGTCTACAGCTGGCAGTGGTTCCAGTCTGATACCACCAGCTCTGTTCATAAGATCAAAGTGCCTGCGGATATGGAAGGCAACGGGTACGTTAACGTGCAGTTTATCCGTGGCCATAACTCCGATGAAATCTTTATGAGTCCGTTAAGCTATGGCGTGATGCCGTTTAAAGTTAGCAATGATGCCCGTCAGGCTAAAGTGACGCTCAGTTCACCGGCGGTGATCAAGCCGGGAGAAACCCTGCCGATCACCGTAACAACCCAAGGCTCGCAGCGTGTAGCCGTATTTGCCGCAGATGAAGGCATTCTTCAGGTTGCCCGCTATCACTTGGGCGATCCGCTGGACTATTTCTTCCGTAAGCGAGAACTGAGCGTTCAAAGTGCCCAGATTTTGGATCTGATTTTGCCTGAGTTCAGTAAAATAATGTCACTGACCTCGGCCCCCGGCGGTGACGCCGGAGAAAGTGCCAGCCGTCATCTGAATCCGTTCAAGCGTAAGAAAGACAAACCGGTAGCTTACTGGTCGGGTATTACTGATGTGAATGGTGAAGCGACCTTTCATTATCCGGTTCCTGACTACTTCAACGGTAAGATCAGAGTCATGGCTATTTCCGTTACTCCGGAACGTATCGGCCATTACCAAACCTCAACCACGGTACGGGATGACTTTATACTGACCCCTAACCTGCCGACCACCGTATCGCCGGGTGATGAGTTTGATGTTTCAGTCAGCGTAGCCAACAACCTGACCGATCTTAACGGCCAAAAAGCAGAGTTAAATGTCAGCCTGATTTCACCGGCCCAATTGCAAGTAGTAGGCGCGGCTGAGCACAAGATCTCTCTGGCTGAAAAGCAGGAAGGGATGGTGACATTCCGCCTGAAAGCCCTGAGTGATTTAGGCGATGCTCCGGTTACCGTGAAAACGCAGTATGGTGACAAATCGGCGAAACGCACCGTAAGCCTGTCGGTGCGCCCGGCTATGCCGTTCCGCACCCAGTCCGTTATGGGCCGTATGGATGGCAAGCAACAAAGTATCAAAGACATTCGTCAGATGTTCCCTAACTTTGCCCAGCGTAAAGCGTCGCTGTCTAACTCACCGTTAATTCTGACTAATGGGCTGGCAAAATACTTAGCGGATTACCCTTACTACTGCTCAGAGCAAATTGTCAGCCAAAGTATTCCATTACTGTTCCAGCAGCATTCAGAAATGGCCGTTGGGCTCAGTAATGAACAGGCCAGAGAACAGGTTAAGAACGTTCTGTCGACCCTGCTATCGCGCCAGAATAGTAAAGGTGCCATCGGTATGTGGCAGTCAACTCAGGACCCCGATCCGTTCGTAACGCCATACGTGGTTCAGTTCCTGTTAGAAGCCAAAGAAGCTAACTATCCGGTTTCTGAGCAGTTACTCAAGTCAGCCAACGACTACCTGCGTACGCTGGCAGCCGCTGACGGACGCCGTAGCCTGTATGACCTGCGCCTGCGGGCCTTTGCCGTCTATCTGTTAACCCGACAGGGTGAAATTACCACCAATATGCTGGCCTCAGTGCAAAGTCAGCTACAGGCCAACTTCCCGGATAGCTGGAAACAGGATCTGAGTGCGCTGTATCTGGCTTCATCGTACAAAATGTTGAAGATGGATAAGCAAGCCGACACCATGCTGAAACCTTCGTGGGATCAGCTTAACAAAGCTTACAGTAATGCATGGTGGAGCCAGAACTATCTGGATCCATTAGTACTGGATAGTACCCGGCTATATCTGATCCTGCGCCACTTCCCGGAAAAAGCACAGGATGTTCCGCCACAGGCACTGGAGAATATCGTTCTCAGCCTCAAGGCTGAGCGTTATACCACCCTGTCTTCAGCAATGAGCATTCTGGCGCTGAAGAGCTATTCCGATCGGGTGGCAATGCACTATAAAGATCGTAACGGGCTAACTATTACCGAAACCGGTAGCGCAAAAGAGGCTAAACCAGAGTTAATCTCGGTGCTAAGCGGACTGCTGGTTGAAGCAAACGTTAATGCCAATGCTCAGGAAGTGACGTTTAATAATACCCTAGCGACTCCGGCATGGTACGTACTGACCCAATCGGGCTATGACCTCAATCCACCGCAGCAGGCTATCGCTAAAGGTCTGGAAATTACCCGCGAATACACCGATGAGTCCGGTGCGGTTGTGTCACAAATCACCCTGGGTCAGAAGGTGAATGTTCATCTGAAGATTCGCTCTAATTCGAAAGAGGGGCAGGATAATCTGGCGATTGTCGATCTGTTACCGGGCGGTTTCGAAGTGGTACAACAAACTCCGCCTGAAGTGCTGGAGCAGGAAGGCGAAGAAGATCAGGATCAAAGCTACTGGGATCCGCTAATGATCGATGGCTCAAGCATGCATCCTGAATATACCGATATTCGGGAAGATCGAGTGATTATCTACGGGCAAGCGACTAACAGCGTTCAGGAGTTTATCTATCAGATAAAGCCGACTAACACCGGGATATTCATTGTTCCACCGGCCTATGGTGAAGCAATGTATGACCGTGAAATTCAGGCGATGTCGGTCGGCGGCGGCACCATTCAGGTCGTTGCCCCGGTAGAGAAAGCAAAAGAGAGCGAAGAGTATGCCGCGCCGTGTCACTGAGTAACGGGATAAACCGCTTATCTTGAGCCAGTCAGCGAAAAAAGAGGGTCGGCTAGTCAGCGCCATACGCAGGCAGACTAGTCCGACAGCTCTGAAACGACATTGTCAGAATCTACTTATGGCGCTGCTGCTGCTCGCTTTGCTATGCGTCGGTTTTCGGCTGTGGCATCACCCGCCTTTGTCTCAGGGGCTTCCGCTTTCGACTACCTTTTACGATCGTAATGGCAGCCTGCTGCGTTTTTCGCTGGCGAACGACGATCGCTATCGAACCTGGACCAAACTGGAAGACGTTTCACCCGCGGTTATCGACGGTATTCAACTTCATGAAGATCGCTGGTTTTACTATCATCCGGGATTTAATCTTTACAGCCTGATGCGCGGATTTTGGGTAAGCTATGTCACCGGAGGCCGCCAGCAAGGTGGTTCGACCCTGACCATGCAGCTAGCACGCATGCACTGGCGAATTAATACCAAAACCCTTGCGGGTAAATCCTTACAAATTCTGCGGGCCGTACAGTTAGAACTAAGCTATTCCAAGCACGATATTTTGGAAGCCTACGTTAACTATGCGCCCTATGGTCGCAATATCGAAAGCATTGGCGCCGCCAGCCTGATCTACTTTAATAAAAAACCGGCTGCATTAACGCTACCGGAAGCCTTAACGCTGGCAGTATTACCCCAGTCGCCAAGCTATCGAATTGACAGTACAACCGGTATTGTCAGCCCGGCGCTGTCAAAAGCCCGGAATCAGCTATATCTGCGCTGGCTGGAACATCATCCGGCAGACCAAAATATGGAAGCCCTGTTTCAGTTACCGCTGACCCTGCGTCAGCCAGAAAAAATGCCATTTATCTCACCGCACTTTATTGAACAGATCCAGCGGGAGAAACAGCAACAGGCAATCGTTCAGCCGGTGATTACCACCACCTTAGATAAAAACCTTCAGCTACTGGTTGAAAAACAGGTTAACGCATTTATCCAGCGCAATAGCGAACGGGGAATAAACAATACGTCGGTGCTATTAGTTGACACTCGCGATATGGGAGTGCGAGCTATGGTCGGCTCAGCCGACTATTATCGACACCAAATACAAGGCCAGGTTAACGGCACTAATGCCAAACGTTCTCCGGGTTCAACCCTTAAGCCTTTTATTTTCGCTCTCGGGCTGGAACAGGGCTTGCTGCACCCGATGACCGTGCTTAAGGATGTCCCCTCTTCCTTTGGTGCCTATGCCCCTGAAAACTTTGACCGCCGGTTTTTAGGCCCGGTTTCGGCCACTGACGCATTGAACTACAGCCGCAATATTCCGGCGGTGTATATCTCGTCCCGCCTTAAACAGCCCAATCTCTATCAGTTTCTGCAGCTGGCCGGTATTTCCAATATGGCCAGTGAAAAACATTACGGACTGTCTTTGATTCTGGGCGGGGGTGAAATCACCGCTCAGGAGCTGGCGCGTTTATATGCCATGCTGGCTAATCGAGGCGAGCTTAAACCGCTAAAAATGGAGCTCTCGGCCAGTGAGGCAACGCCTGTTCGCCTGTTGAGCAACGAAGCCAGCTTTATCACCCTAGACATGCTTAGCCAGCACCGCCGCCCCGGAGATTCGCTGGCCCGTACCAACAGGCTGCCGGTTTACTGGAAAACAGGCACCTCTTGGGGATTCAGAGATGCCTGGAGTACCGGTATTTTTGGCCCGTATGTGCTAATTGTCTGGCAGGGTAATTTTGACGGCAAAGGTAATAATGCTTTTATTGGTGCCGATGCGGCTGCCCCGCTATTTTTCAATATTATCGACAGCATTCAGGCTGAATACCCGGATCTTCAGGAACCGAATCGTAAACGACCGGCCAATATTAAACGGGTCGATATCTGTTTAGCCAGCGGTGACTTACCTACCCCCTGGTGCCAGCGCATAGGTAAAACCTGGTTTATACCGGGTAAATCCCCGATTAAAGTCGATACCGTATATCGGCCTTTGGTGATTGATAAACAGACGGGTCAGGTGGCCTGCCCGCCATATCAGCAAGATCGGGTAAAAACGGAAGTATTTGAGTTCTGGCCGTCAGACTTAGCCGCCGTTTTTGCTCAGGCGGGCTTGCCTAAACGTACGCCACCGAGTGATGCCCACTGTAAAAGTAGCGGAATGTTCACAACGGGAATACCGCCGAGAATCACGTCGCCGCTACGCAATACCACCTATACCCTGCGTAACCCTAAGCTGCGGGACGATCCGATTAGCTTCAGCGCCACAACCGACGCTGACACCAAGACTATTTACTGGTTTATCGATGATATTTACTTAGGCAATACCGCCAGCAAAGCATCAATCGAATGGCGACCGGCAACCAGCGGCAGCTATCGCGTAAGAGCGGTAGACGACCACGGCCGAGCCGATAGTCGGCAGTTGAAGGTCGAGATTATTTATTAAGCAGTGATTCACTTCCCGTTCTTTCCTCAGCGGCTCGATCTTTCACCGGCCACACCAGCCCGCCGGCCACTAACAACGCTAGGGCCGCAATATACAGAGCAGGCTCCAACCGATGAGTTAATGAGGTTGAAATTGCCGATAACATCGGCCCAACCAACTGACCCAAGGCATAACCTGTGGTTAATAGCCCGGCCATATAGCGGGCATAATCCGGCGCCAGTTCACGGCCATATTGTAGAGCAAGCTGGACCACACACAGGAATCCACCGCCAACCAACATCGCGCCAAGCACCAAACCGCTAACGCCGGGAACCAGCTCTGCACAGGCTATTCCGGCGGCCTGTAACCACAGCACAATCGCCAACCTTGCCTGGGTGGTTAAAACATTGCGCGTCATAATACCAATAGCAATTCCGGCAACCGCAGAGGCACCAAAAACCGGCCAGACAAACTGAGCGAACAGGCTGTCAGGAAAACGGGCCGCCGCCATTTGAGATAAAAAGGTGGCAGGAAGAATATAGCCAAACCCGGCTAAGCTATAGCTAAGAACCAGTCGCTTAATATTTTTGGTCATCGCCAAAGGTACCTGAGCGATAACACCAGCACGATGCAGCTCACCATTACGGGGCAGGTTTTTACTGATAGCCGCAATCAACATCAGCGCGACTACGCCATAGCCCAGCCAGGCCATTTGCGCATTCCAGCTAAAATAATGGAACAGCACAGCCAGCATACCGCTAAGAAATATTCCGGCACCGGGACCGGCGAATACCGCGGCCGCCAGCTTAGGTTTGCCTAACGAGAGTAAGCGTTCATTGGTCCAGGCAGCAACCATAACCAATCCCCAACCGCTGGCCCAGCCAATGGCAAAACGAACGATACTATGCCACCAGACTCCGGTTACAACCGCAGAGAGCAATGTCAGAACGACCGCACCCCATAACCCTAGCCATAGACGTCGCTCAACGTGCCGACTGGCACGCATGGCATCATAGGAACCGCACAGGTACCCCAAGTAGTTAAAAGCGGCCACAATGCCTGCACCGGTCAATGAGAACTGTGATTCAGCCAACATCAGCGGTACCTGAGGGGTAAAGGCAAAGCGGCCGATTCCCATAGCAACCACTAATGCTAAAAATCCACTCAACGCTATCCGTAATGCCATTCGCCCCTCCTGATATTTCCAACTTATAACTATAGCTGATTCATATAAAAGTAGGCTGATTGGTCAATACATTAGTCTATCGGGAGGTGGATTAAGCGAACAAAACTGACGATAACACCCAATTAAGCCACTTTGTCGGTAAAACAAAAAGCCACAGAAAATGGCTCTTCTGTGGCTTTATATACTGCTAAATATTTTGTCTAAAAATATTACTTAATACGCTGAGAATAACTAATTCCGTTTCCCAAAGACTGCGATGTTACGTCAGCAGATTGGAAATCCCCGACTTCAGCACTCAAGGACTGGAAGGTATTTGATGATTTTGGCTTATTGCCTTTCACTGGGGTTTTCTTTGAATTACTCGCCGTCGCTAAGTCAGTGGTTTTCTTATTCGCTGGCTTATTCACCGTATATTTATACTTACCGCTGTTGCTGGTCAAAGTACGTTTGGTGTTAGTGCTGGCCGTTCTCAGGTTACCTTTCGTATTAACCGCTTTACCCTTTAGCTTTGAAGTCGCATCAAGATTGGCATAGTCCGAGCTCTCTTGGGTATATTTAGTCAGGCTATAGTTCGGCTTAGTCAGTGCACCGTTAGCCTTCTTAAACGGGCTAGCAGACTTGCTATTGCCTATATTCTTATTTTTACCGGCGCGAGGGCTGCTGTCGCTATCATTGCTTGCCAGCATAAGCTGACCGCTAAAGTTATCGGCCATCTTCACATTGGTTGATAACGGATTAACCGCTTTATTATTGACTAACAGCTCATAATGCAAATGAGGGCCGGTTGATCGACCGGTGTTACCGGATAGTGCAATTTTCTGGCCCCGCTTAATCTTTTGTCCTTGCTTAACCAGCAGCTTACTTAAGTGCATATACTGGGTTTTGTAATTATCACCATGTTTAATCACAATGTAATTACCGGCTGAACGACTGAATTTAGCAATAACCACTTCACCTGCACCTGTTGATACAACAGCAGAGCCAATGGGCATTGAGAAATCTATTCCTTCATGGGGCGTGACTTTACGCGTTACCGGATTAACACGAGTAGGATTAAATTCGGAAGTCACTTTAAACGGTTGAGCCGTAGGATAACGTAATAAGACTAAGCCAGACTTGGTATTTGACAGTGAGCTCTTGGTATTGTTATCTGAGTTCGGTGATGCAAAAACATTCCAGGAAGTGAATATTAATGAACAGATTGCAAGTCTACATAACTGTTTACTTAACAAAGGCTTAATTAGGTGAAACTTGCCCGACATTATGTCCTATCCTCGTGAATATTTTTCATTCTTTCTGTCTGCCTTACTGGCTGCAATGGTAACGTGAGATGTATTCTGCCTTATTCGTTCCCCGAAGTGAGTATAGATTTGTAAAGAAGCTTAAATCCTGAAGCGCTAATCACCGAAAAATAACGCCAGGCTAAAAATAAAAAATAATAAAAACAGCACGTTAAATGACACTGTTTTTAACATTATTTTCTTACTATTTTTTGACCAACTCCACATCCATACCAATTAGTGGGCTTGGACTAAAAGTAGGCCTAATTATTGCTTGGCTATTTATTGCTATCGCTATTTATTGTCATAATTATTATTTCAACGACGGCCGGATAAAACCGCTGTTTTTATCTAACAAATGCTTCGCCCGGTCGGCGGATAAATTTGCCAATATCATCACTATCGCGGTTTTACAGTGTCCGCCACATTGTTGCAATGCTTGAGTTGCCACCAAGCTATCGCATCCGCAGGCCTGCATCACAATATTAATCTGGCGCTGAACCAGCTTTGCATTGGTCGCCTCAACGTCAACCATCAGATTGCCGTAAACTTTGCCAATACGAATCATGGCTCCGGTAGTGAGCATATTGAGTACCAGTTTCTGCGCGGTTCCGGCCTTCATACGGGATGAGCCGGTTACGACTTCAGGGCCGACTACGGGCTCAATGGCAATATCCGCCAAACGGCTTATCGGGCTATCCGGATTACAGCTTAGTGCAACCACCGTTGCCCCAACGCTTTTGGCATAAGTCATGGCACCAATCACATAAGGCGTTCTTCCGCTGGCGGCGATGCCGACCAATACATCGCGCCGATCAATATAAAGTTCCCGCAGATCGCGCTCACCTTGTATCGGGTTATCTTCCGCGTTTTCTACCGCTTTCAGAATTGCCTGATGCCCGCCGGCAATCAATCCGACGACCATTGCCGATGGTGTTCCATAGGTTGGCGGGCACTCACTGGCATCAAGAATGCCTAAGCGGCCCGATGTCCCTGCGCCGCAATAAATTAAGCGCCCACCCAAAGTGAATGCGGCCGAGATCTTATCCACCGCTTCAGCAATTTGTGGCAGTACCCGTTCAACGGCCAGTGCAACCTTCTTATCTTCATTATTAATCACTTTCAGCATATCGAGGGTTGATAGGGTATCAATCGCCTCACTGGCCTGATTACGGCCTTCAGTTACCATGGTGTTTAAATCAATTTTCATTACAACCCCGATATAATAAAGCGGCCAACATGGACATAATCAAAGCTGACCTACTGGCAAACAAAGATAATAACTCAATGAACAAAGCATCACTTTTCATCAATAGAATAGTGTATTTGAACCCGTTCATCGCCTAAATCCAAATCATTCCACACTCTGGGTTTTGGTTTAATCTCACCTTGACGCATAATTTGTTTAAACCTATCGGCGCTTTTATCAGATGAATAAAGGTTCACGCTACCGATCCGCTGCCACCGATCTTTAAGCATTGAAAAGATCGAACACCGAGGCGTCATTCCATCATTAAAATTACACACCATATACTCATCTTTGCCGTCAGCATCTAAATCTAGCGCTAAAACCATACACTTGGTACTGTCTTTAAGGCATTCCCGAGTTTCATAGTTATCTTCAGAAACAAAAACATGCCAAAAATCGGCCGGCGGCATGGTGGTACCTTTAGCCAATTCCATTCCTTGCTGAACGCGCTTTGCCACTAATTCAGCATACTCAGCGTTGGCTGTTTCATCGATAGAATTATCCCATACGCTCTGTCTGGCCATCACCCGCTCTAATTCTGCTTTGCGAAGCGCATCGCTGACATACTGTGGATCGTTTTTAAGCGCCAGTAGCGCATCATTACCCGCACGGCCATATTTAAAGCGCCATGCATTCAGATCGAGGCTTTCACTCGAGGTTAAGTTTTGTTGATAACGGGCCAATTGGCTGGAAATACTGATGCGATATGGATCCAGTAGCGGAGAATTAACCAAAACTAACAGAACAATCATAACCAGAGACATCAGTCGATTGATGCTGCTTAACGGTTGTAACCAGCTATCACGGCTGCGCATAACGGAGAAGGCATAGCTACAGGCGAAACATACCGCTACACAAATAATCACCGTTGCCAGCACCCGCTCCGGCGTCCAGCCATATTGAGCAACGCGGACCCACATCGAATACAATGCAAATAAGGCATACACCGGTAAAACCAGTATAGAAGCATTCACTAACCAACGAATCGCTTTAGGGTATGGCGGGGTGCTTAAGCCTGTTTGATAAACGGCATTCACAAACACCACCAGCAGTGCCACCATCGTAGTCAATAGACCCGCCGCCGACCATTCTGCCGTCAACGCATTTAAGCCAACAAAGGGCAAGGTGACAATAAAAATCAGGGCAATAAATGACAGAAGCGGCAACAGGCCTTTAATCATTACCGAAAGAACGTTGCGGCCAACTTTAATAAATTGAGTTTGGGTTCGTCCGGTCAGAATACCAATTCCGACCATAAAGCCATTGGCGAGGTAGATAAACAGGTCGTTATCAAAAAACAGGTTTTCAAAGAATTCAATACCCAGCAGGCTAAACAGGCTGGCACACAGCCGGAGAATGCCCCAGAACAGGCCAATGAGTATTAATGTAATCACCACCGTCAGGCTGTTTAGCCATAGATTATCATGCAGAGATTCATAGTCAGGGAACCAGCGCTTTTGGCTGATTTGAGCCTGTAGCCAAGGCAGTGTCAAAAATACGAATGCTGATAGGCAGGCATAATATTGGAACTGTATCCCACTTTTCCGCATCCCGCCGAAAATGTCATATAAGCTCCAGTTGGCCCAGCTTGCTACTATCAGCAGCATAATCAGAATAATTCCCAATCCCCGCCATAAGCGAAGATCTTTCAGGGAAATAACTGACAACGACAGCATAAGCGGTAAGGTAAACAATAGCGTATTACAGAACAATAGAGCCGTTTGGAAACTGGCAACCTCTATCCTTTCAAAGCTATCACGGGTTAAATAGAGAAATGCGCCTTGTAAAAGCCCGAGCAAGATAATAGTCAAGCGGCTTGATTTAGGCAGTACGGTGCAACTCATCTTCACCTCCTCTGACAAAAATGGTGATTAAAAGGCACTGTAGCAAAATCGTACTCTGATTGTTGAGGCATCCCTGACTCTCCCGTTATCAAATAACTCAATATCTTAAGATATGGGCAATTCTAACCTTTTAGTGACAGCAATGAGACAGGAAAAACAGCACGGGTTGTAAGGAGGTATGACAGACCAGAAAGCAGAATAGGACACATAAATATGTCCTATTCTTACCCGAAGCGAAGTACCCAGCCCTTGGGCTAAGCCTGGCGGGTTATTGCCGCATACCTACCGCCAGCCGATTAAACGCATTCATCAGGCTAACGGCAAAGGTCAAATCTGAAATTTCAACCTCGCTGAATAACCCTGTCAGCGGTTGATAAACTTCATCCGGCGCGCCGGTAGTATCAATATGCGTAAGTGATTCAGCCCAGGCCAGCGCGGCGCGTTCCCGTGGGTCAAAAACATCGCTAACCCGCCAACCGGCTAAGGTATCCAGCTTACGCTGATCGACCCCCTGAGCGCGCAGCGCTTTACTGTGCATATCCAGACAGAAGGCACATCCGTTAATCTGTGATACCCGTAGGTAAATCAGCTCGATAAACGGCTTACCCAAAACGCTTTTATCCAGCGCCGCTTTGCAAGCGCCTAAACCGGCATAAGCCTCGGAAGAGAGCTTGCTGTAGGGTAATCTTAATTCACTCATACATACCTCTGTTCAATATAGATAGCGGGAAAAATAGTGCCAAAAAATTCGCTCTAGCTGATGCTATTGCATGGCGGCCACTTTACTGATTATATGGGCTACTCACCAGAGCCATATTATAAAAATATGAGTGGGCCATAATGAACAAATTCACTTCTCATATCAGCATTAATTCATCTAACCCTCTGCCGGTTTACCGTCAAATATACCGACGAATTAAAGACGCTATCGTGGCCGGTAGCTTAAAGCCCGGTGAACGACTGCCTTCAATGCGGGTACTGGCCAGCGATCTTGGGTTGGCCAGAGGAACCATAGAAAGCGCCTATGCCATGCTGATTAGTGAAGGATATATTGAGAGTCGCGGCCAGTCAGGCACCAGAGTATCTGGCCAGCTCCGGCTTGCCTCGCTGCCGACAATTGATAATGGCTTACCGGCGGCAGAAAAAAAGTCAGCCATGCCGCATATTAGCCATTTCTCACACCAGCCGCTTCAGTTGGGGCTGCCTGCACTGGATGAATTTCCGCTGACGTTATGGAACCGTTTGGCGGGCCGTCAGGTACGCCAAACTTCACCAACCAGCCTGGCTCAACCACCGGCCGCCGGTTATCGTCCTCTGCGAGAAGCGATTGCCCGCTACCTTCAGCTATCACGCGGTATTACCTGCCAGACCCGCCAAATTTTTATCTGCGGCGGCTATAGCTCCGTGCTACGGCTCATTATTGACACCCTTTATCAGCACGGTGACCGGATTTGGCTGGAAGATCCCTGCTATTTGATTGCCCGCCAGATTTTTACTCAGGCCGGTGCTCAGATCGTTCCGATAGATGTTGATAATGACGGCATAAATGTAGAGCTGGCTATACAACGGCAAAATAAAGCCCGATTTGCGCTGGTTACCCCAGCCCACCATAGCCCGACCGGCGTAACGCTAAGTTTATCCCGGCGACTCGCCCTGCTGGCCTGGGCGACAGAGCGCCAGTCATGGATTATTGAAGATGACTACGATGGCGAGTTTCGCTATCAGGGCCACCCGCTTCCGGCGTTAAAAAGCCTCGATACCCGCGGGCGTGTACTGTATGCGGGCACTTTCAGTAAGGTTCTGTTTCCTGCGCTACGCACCGCCTATTTAGTCGTGCCTGAATCGCTGGTTGAGCAATTTGAACAGGCCATCTGTATTTCACCTTGTACCAGTCAAGTGGCAATACAGGGCGCCATTGCTGACTTTATTGACCAAAGCCACTTCTATCGTCATCTGAAAAATATGCGCACGCTATACGCTCGTCGTAGAAGCTTTTTAATTCAGGCCATTGAAGAAAGCCTCGGCCACCTAAAAATTGAGACCCACTTTGGCGGCATGCATCTGATCCTTCATCTGGAATATCCGATGAACGACAAAGTCATTACTGAGGTCGCCAGAAAAAACGGACTGGCAGTAGAAGCCTTAAGCCATTGGAGTATTAATAACCAACGGCTCAACGGGCTATTGCTTGGATTTACTAATATTTCATCACTGGACCATGCCCGTCAGCTCATCCATACACTGTCAAAAATAATTCAAATGAAATAGTGTCGACTGTACGGTTAACGCACAAACAAAATATGTTTAATTACAATAAGATTGATAAATAATTATGACTAAGCTTACAGAAAGGTTAAACCCGTTAGAGATTGGCATCTAAAAAAAGCCACAGGCTAACTTACTATCGTGATAAGTCTATTTTTAGCCATATAAAATTGAATGGAAGGCATGGCAAAAAATAGCACCGCAATCCCTGTTTAATAAGCACAAAAGGTCTAAGCCTTGTCAATTATTTTGATTTTTATTTAGTTCGAAGAGATATTAAGCCAGTTGCTATAAAAAGCACTTAAACTCCATCTGGAAAGACCCTGAAAATAGTGATAGTTTAAGCATCATGCTACTAAGATAACGCCATTTTTATTGGGTTATAATTAAACAGGTTGGAATATCATCCGGTTTGGTTTTCAACTAAATAATCAACCAGTCGAACGCTTTAATCTGCGCCGGTTCGTGTTTTAGTGGAGGTTAATTTACGCAATGACGCGTTATACATCTGGTCATTACTTTGCCGGAATTGACGTGGGTTCGACAACCGTCAAGCTGGTGTTGCTCGATCAGCAACAGCAAGTAATACATCACGACTATCAGCGCCATTTCTCTGATATAAGGCAGACGCTGTTGAGCCTGCTTGAACAGGTTCAGAAACACTGCCCGACGCTAGAAATCACCCCGGTGATCACCGGCTCCGGTGGTTTAGCCCTCTCTGACTTACTCAATATCCCCTTTGAACAAGAAGTTATTGCCAGTTCAAAAACCATTACGACCGTTGTTCCTCAAACTGAGGTCGCAATCGAACTGGGCGGGGAAGACGCTAAAATTACCTATTTCGATCACCACAGCGTCGACCAGCGCATGAATAACAGCTGCGCCGGAGGGACCGGCGCATTTATCGATCAAATGGCGTCACTGTTGGAAACCGATGCGGCGGGTCTGAACCAATTGGCCGACGGCTATCAGACCCTTTACCCCATAGCATCCCGCTGTGGGGTATTTGCCAAAACAGACGTTCAGCCACTCATCAACCAGGGGGCGGCTAAAGAAGATATTGCCGCCTCTATCTTGCAGGCGATTGTTAATCAAACCATCAGTGGTTTAGCCTGTGGTAAACCTATTCGCGGCAAAGTCGCCTTTCTCGGCGGCCCGCTCTACTTCCTGTCTAACCTGCGGAAACTGTTTATAAAAACGCTGCGGTTGAAAAAAGACGACATCATCTTCCCTGAAAACCCACAGCTGTTTGTTGCGATGGGTGCCGCCCTGTTAGCCAAACAGCAGGGAGAAAGCCTGCCACTAACGTGTTTAATTGACCGACTGCGCTGCGCTCAGGAAAATACGGTTAAAGAAGTCGACATACTGCCGCCGCTATTTACCGACCAACAACAGGTCGACGCCTTTCGTCAACGCCACGCTAAAAGCAACGTTAAGCGCGTGCCGTTGGAGGAGTACCGCGGCAATGCCTTCTTAGGTATCGACTCGGGCTCAACCACCACAAAAGTTGCCCTTATTGGCGCTCAGGGTGAACTGCTGTATGACTTCTACGGCAATAATAAAGGCAATCCGCTGAATATTGTCCGCGACGTGTTACAGCGAATTTATCAACGCCTGCCGGAACGGGTTACTATCGCTAAAGTAGCCACTACCGGTTACGGTGAGCAGTTAATTAAAGCCGCGTTCCGAGCCGATGCCGGAGAAGTTGAAACTGTCGCCCACTATAAAGCCGCTGAGCAACTACTGCCCGGCGTAGAGTTTATTCTGGACATTGGCGGGCAGGATATGAAGTGCCTGTACGTGCGCGACGGCGTTATCAATAGCATTTTGCTCAACGAGGCCTGCTCCGCCGGCTGCGGATCTTTTATTGAAATGTTCGCCCGTTCTCTCAAGATTCCGGTCAAAGAGTTCTCCCGGCAGGCATTATTAGCCGGTAATCCGGTCGATCTGGGTACCCGCTGCACGGTGTTTATGAACTCCAAGGTGAAGCAGGCTCAGAAAGAAGGCGCGACGGTGGCTGATATCTCAGCCGGCCTCTCCTACTCAGTGATCAAGAATGCCTTGTATAAAGTGATCAAGCTGAAACAGCTGGATATGCTGCCGCAAAAAGTCATGGTTCAGGGCGGAACATTCTATAATGAAGCCGTGCTGCGGGCGTTCGAAAACCTGACTGAGAGGCATGTAACCCGCGTTGATATTGCCGGTCTGATGGGAGCCTATGGTGCCGCACTGGTTGCCAGTGAATTAGATGACGGCAAACCATCAACCTTACTTCAGCCCTGCGAGTTGATGAATTTCAGGGTGGAACAGAGCAGCGATCGGTGCAAACAGTGCAATAACCACTGTATGCTGACCATCAACACCTTTGATGACGGGCGAAAGTTTATTTCCGGTAACCGCTGTGAAAAAGGGGCTAACCTAGAGATCGAACCCAGCCCGTTGCCCAACCTGTATGAATATAAAGAGCAGCGGATATTTGACTATAAATCACTGAGCAAAGAGCAGGCTCAGCGCGGCACGGTGGGCATTCCCCGAGTGCTCAATCAGTTTGAGAACTATCCGTTCTGGCATACATTCTTTTGCCAATTAGGCTTCAGAGTGGTGCTGTCGCCACCGTCCAGCGAACGCTTATACCTGAAAGGGATTGAAACTATTCCTTCGGAATCAGCCTGCTATCCGGCCAAGCTGGTTCATGGCCATATCGAGCATCTGATCGAACGTAAAGTCGATCGCATTTTCTTCCCGTCAGTGACCTACGAATGGCAGGAAACCAAAGGCAGTGACCACCACTTCAACTGTCCGGTGGTTAGTACTTACACCGAAGTAGTACGTACCAACATTGATTCGATCAGCCTTTGTCAGGTCCCATATCACAATCCGTTTATCAACTTTAACCATCTTGAATCCGTTGAGAAGGTGCTGTTTGATGAATTCCGAGCTCTCGGGGTACGCAGAGGTGAAGTGAAAAAGGCGGTACAGGCTGCGTGGCAAGAACTTCAGTCAGTGCGAGAAGAGATCCGAGCCAAAGGAAAAGAGGTGGTGAAATGGCTGGTAGAAAATAACCAGCCGGGCATTGTGCTGGCCGGCCGACCTTATCATGTCGATGCGGGAATTCACCACGGTATTGACCGTATCATTATTGAAGAAGGCATGGCGGTACTGACCGAAGATAGCGTGGCTCATCTGGGAGAATCCCTGCTACAGCGGCCGTTACGAGTCGTCGACCAATGGGCTTACCACTCCCGGCTATATGCTGCCGGCGCCTACGTTGCTGCCTGTCCGCAGCTTGAGCTGGTTCAGTTAACCTCTTTTGGTTGCGGCCTGGACGCCCTCACCGCTGACCAGGTGGAAGAGGTTCTGCAAGCCGCCAATAAAGTGTATACCCTGATTAAAATTGATGAGGGCGCTAACCTGGGCGCGGTAAGAATTCGTATTCGCTCGCTCAAAGCGGCAATGAATGCCCGCCGGCAGCGACCACCACCGCCTTCCGATACCCCTTATAAGTCAAAACGTACGCCATTTACTGAACAAATGCGGGAAACCCATACTATTCTGGCTCCGCAAATGGCCCCGATTCACTTTGACCTGATCCAGTCGGTATTCCGCTCCGAAGGCTATCGCTTGCAGGTTTTACCTACGGTGAGTAAGTCAGCGATTGAAACCGGACTTAAATACGTCAATAACGACGCCTGTTACCCATGCGTACTGGTGACCGGTCAGATTGTCGATGCGCTGCAAAATGGCGAATACGATCCGGCAACCAGCGCCGCCATTATTACCCAAACCGGCGGAGCCTGCCGGGCGACTAACTACATCGCCTTTATTCGTAAAGCCTTAGAGGATGCCGGCTTCCCGCAGGTACCGGTTATTTCACTCAGTGCATCAGGCCTGGAAGAAAACCCCGGATTTCGCTATAGCTTTAGCCTGGTCAAAAAAGCCGTTATGGCGATTATCTATGGCGACCTGCTGATGCGAACGCTGTTTCGCACCCGACCATATGAGAGTGAACCGGGTTCAGCCCAGCGGCTTTTTGATAGCTGGAACCAGCGCTGTAAGCACAACCTGGAAGGTCCGGCCAGCATGAGGCAGTTCAAAAAAGACGTTGCTCAAATGGTCGCTGAATTCGATAGCCTGCCTCTGCTGGCGGTGCGTAAACCTAAAGTCGGTATCGTCGGTGAGATTCTGGTGAAGTACCACCCCGGTGCGAATAATGATTTGGTGGGCCAGATTGAATCCGAAGGCGGCGAAGCCGTCGTGCCGGATATGCTGGATTTCTTTTTATCCTGCACCTACGGTACCCGCTACGACCGCCATCAGTATGGCCTTAACTTCCTCAGCATGGCGCTTAATCAGGCGGCTACCAGCACCATTGAATGGATGAGAAAGTCTGTCAATAAAGCGCTGAAACGTAGCCGACGCTTTACCGCACCGCCGCCGATTGCCGAATTAGCCTCAATGGCAGAACAGGTGGTATCGCTGGGCAATCAGGCCGGTGAAGGCTGGCTACTGACAGCAGAAATGCTGGAGTTATTAGAAATCGGGGTAAATAATATTGTCTGCGTCCAGCCTTTTGGCTGTTTACCAAACCATATTACCGGCCGTGGCGTGATTAAGAGTTTGAAACTGCGTTATCCGGCGGCCAATATCTTCGCCATTGATTACGATCCCGGCGCCAGTGAGGTTAACCAGCTTAATCGATTAAAACTGATGATGTCCGTTGCTCAAAACGCGATTGACGTTCGGATAACCACAGATGAAGAACACAAGATAGTCGGCTTTGGCAAAAGGTATACGCCAAAGCCTTCTGCCGGTAACTTATAGTCTGAAAATAACTGCGGCCTTAAACAGAATCAGGGTTAAAGGTCGCAGCTCACTACGTTTAAAAACGCCCCCTGACACGTGTTATCCCTTAGTGATTAATGCGGACAAAGCTTACCCAACAGTCAAATTAATGATAGATTCAACGCCATACCCCACGCCGTTGTTCAATGGTCTGACGGGCAGTAAATAATGGATAAAATCACAGGGACTGTACATGAAAAGCCAATTTACGTTAGATAACCCTATGCCGCCGGTATGGATGATGTACCCCGATATTTCCCAGTACAGCATTGGCTGGCGTATGGGCGGCGGAGAAGATTATAAATATAAGCTTTTAAGCTGGTTAGACAGACTCTCCCCTCAGCAACAGCGGCAATATCAACAGATGTTCCCTGCACCAAAGGCTTGGCGCGGATACTACACCCCGGAAGACCAGACTGAAGATGGCGATGACTTTATCTGCGGCCACGTGGTGCTGTGGAACCGGCACGGTGAAATGGCATATTCCAGAGATAAACTGATGTGTGGGTATAACTCGGGAGATCGACCAGAATATCTGTTTTTCTGGAAGCCTAACCATGACGCCGCCGATAAAACCTGTCTGGGCCAATGGCAACACTCAACGTTCCATGTTGATACCGACACTTACCGCTGCGCCGAACAGTATATGATGGCTGAGAAAGCCTGCCTGTTTGACGATTCCGAAATAGAAAAACAGATTATGAATGCCACCGATGCCAAACATATGAAGGCATTGGGGCAAAAGATCCGCCACTTCGATCAAGCTCTGTGGGACAAAGCCAAGCACGCTATTGTACTTAATGCTAACTACTACAAGTTTACCCAAAACAGACCAATGCGCGATTTTCTACTGTCGACCGGTAATAAAGTACTGGTGGAAGCCAGCCCGCTGGATACTATCTGGGGCATCGGATTGGGTGAAGATAACCCCAACGCCATCAATCCTAATCGTTGGCGTGGTACAAACCTGTTGGGCTTTGCCCTGATGGAAGTCAGAGACGACCTAAGAAAAGTTTATGCCAACTACCATAAAATTGATTGGTCACAGTTCTCCGAGTACCAAAAGCCAGAGTAATCGTTCAATGTCTACTGAGCTCAATCAACACAGTGCTTGGCCTACAGGACCAGATAGAGTCTATTTGTACGTAGACTTTAACGAAATGGTTGATACAGATTGCTATCTTTTATCTAAAACCGATATCAAAGCCGATCGCTACGGAAACCAGATACGTATCGTTGAAAATATGCCAATCGTCGGATTTATGGATGACACAGACCAGAATGGAGAACCCGGCATATTAACTGTCGACGGCTATGCCGAACTGAATGATGGAACCGGCGGCTGGAGTGCTGAGCAGGTCAAATGGTGTATTAGAGTTCAAAAAGATCAATTTCGTCATGAAAAGCGGTAGCGCGTTCGAATTACGGATAACCAGATAACCGTACCTTGTTTAGAATAAAACATCAGCCCTGTGATGGAGAGTAGAGTGAATATCTTTAACAAACTGTTTGGAAGTAAAGCGAAACCCGAAGAAAGCCAACTCGACCAAAGCGAACAATCAGCGGATTGTCATACCAAGCAGGCGCTCATTGAACAGTACGGCGGGTTTGCATTAGAAAAACAAGATAATCTCGCTAATCTGATCGGCGAATTACCCTGGAATGCCAACTTAGACGACGGTGAGATCCGCTTTGGCGATAACCTGTTTTTTCCGATTCAAATCCTCGGCACCTTTTCTCATTCATCACAAACCTGGTTATGGGCATGGGCAAATAGCCAATCGAATATCCCTCAAAACCTGCTGCAACAAGCGCTAACGCTCAAACAATATGGCGAAAATCATGGTATCGACTTATTAAGCAACGACACCGCTGACGCCAGCGAAACCGATTTACACTTTATCGGCCTGATAGCTTCCGGCATGTTCAACTCAAGCGGTTATTATCTGGCAGATTACGGCGAAGGTATTCTTTGCGTCACTATCTCATCCGCTGATATTGATCGGTCGTTTAGCAACGATCATCTTGCAATAATGACGATATTTCCCCAACTAATAGCGTTGTACGAAATGAATCATAAAAATGCATTAACACGCTATCTGCAGCAAAAAGGGTATCAAATCCAAGCGGGTGAAAATCAATTAACCGCAACCAAAGGCGATAAGACCATACGGGCTGAGTTCGATCAACTATCACGTATGACACAGCTTAACGGGGAGCTTTGAATATTATTTTGATGTCAACGGACCTCAGTAGAAATAGCATCAACAAGGAACAGTATGAATATTTGGTGGTAACTAGTGACCACCACTTCAGAAAGTTAGATTACTTGTCTACTAACTGTGTTGATAACGTAACAGCATCAAGAACGGGTTTCATTTTTTTCCAGTCACTTGGAGAAGCGAACTGAACGGAGAGTAAAAACACATCTTTATTATAAGCTGGCTCAATCAGCGTGAAGTAGTAGTAATATCTTGAAGCCTCAAAGTCACCGACATACAGCGCGCTGGTGATAACTTTACTATCAGCCAATGCTTTAAAATTCCGAGTTACCGTCTGTTTATCTTCAACTACCTTGAAATTTTTAATCTTAGATTTAAAAACCTCAATCTGCCGCTCTAGCAAGGCGTTAGGTGTGGACTCTTCGGCTAAATCCTCTTTTTTATAAACAAAAATATCCGTCACTGTCTCCGGGTTAGCAGACGAAAATCTAAGTTCATAAGGCTGTGGATTAGCACGTACTTCCCAATTGGAAGGAATGGCAAAACGTAAGGATTGGCCATCACTAACCGGATAATCAACCTGTTGATTTTCGGACTGACTTTGTGCATGTGCCACAGAGAAGAACAAACTCATAAAGCATAAAAGTAATAGTTTCTTCATTTATAACGCCCCTATTATATCAAACATAAATCCCTAATGAATTATATAGTTACCTTATAGATAAGCCGTTCATTCTGTTATAACCGAAAAAAAGTCAATCAATATACGCTGGGCACCGTCTAATTGGCTATACAGATCGCTCAGATCGTAAGTGAACGCTAACTCCGCACCACGATGTTTGGTTGCGCCAAGGCTGGTCCAGCCCACATCATTACTGATGTCCTGACGCTGATTATCAAAGTCGATATAGAACAGCGTAAATTGGCCGGTCCATACCGTATTATCGAAGCGAGTACCCACTTCATCGGTATGCGCTTTCTCCGCACTCAGCCCGGAGGCGGTACGTTATCATTTCTATTTTCATTGATGACAGAAAAAACCCTTTAGTGTATCGTTACACAAAGCAATACCTAACCATCATCAACAGCAGGAATCCCTACTATGTTTAACGATCTGAAAGGTAAGCGCATTCTTATCACCGGCTCAACGTCCGGGATCGGTTTGGCTACGGCAAAAGCCTTCGCCCGCAGTGGTGCAAAGGTTGGTATCAATAGCTATCGGGAAGAAAGCTGTCTGAAAGCCATGGAACAACTTAAGCCTTTGGGCGGTGAAGTTGCCTATTTCGTCGCCGACGTATCCAAATCAGAAGACTGCCAAACGTTAGTTAACGATTTTGTTGAGCGTTTCGGCGGTATTGATGTGCTGATTAATAATGCCGGAGGTCTTGGCGGGCGCAATGGGCTGGAAGCAATTACCGATGAATTTTACGACCATGTTATGAACCTGAATGCCCGTTCTGCCATGATGGTAACCAAATACTCAATTCCTCATTTACGCGCGGCAGCCAAAGCCAGCGGCCAAACAACGTCGGTTATCAGCAGCGGTTCAATTGCCGGTCGTGAAGGCGGTGGCCCCGGAGCCAGTCTGTATGCCAGTTCAAAAGCCTGGCTGCACAGTATGCACCGCAACTGGGTAAAAGAGCTCACCAAAGACAATATTCGCTTTAACGTGGTCGCACCGGGCAGCATTGATACCGCATTCCACAGTGATAAAAGCCCTGAATTGATTGCAAAAATCGGTTCAACTATACCTATGGGGCGGTTTGGTACCAGTGAAGAAGTCGCCCCTAGCTATCTTTTTCTGGCATCACACGCCTGTAGTGGCTACATTACCGGCCAGATCATTGACGTTAACGGCGGCCAAATGGCCCCCTAGATAGTCTCTATGGGGCATTACGTTGATACTTAATTAAATAGCTTTGTCATCAGTTCTGCCCCCTATAAGCCGGGGCAGAAACTGGATAAATAGAATTGAGGAAGAATGGCAACAATACGTGATGTCGCACAGCGGGCCGGTGTTTCGGTCAGCAGCGTTTCTAATGTCCTTAACGGTCGCTCAGATCGGATGAGAAAAGAGACCCTATTACGCATTGAACAGGCCATCAATGAGCTTCAGTTTCAGCCCAGCCGCGCCGCTTTACAGCTAAAAACCGGTCAGGTCAGCCTGCTCGGTTTATTAGTCCCTTCAATCGTCAATCCGAGTTTTGCCTCCCTTGCTCATGAGGTTGATATTGCTGCCCGCCGCTATGGGTATCGGGTGTTGTTGGGCAACACCTACCGTAATCCGGCAGAAGAAAACGCCTTTATTAACGACCTGCTGTCACAGGGGGTGCGTGGCGTCATAGTGGCATCAACCATGGTTGAACAAAAATTTCTCCACTCGGCCCTGCAGCGCGGTCTGGTGATGGTTAACTATGATGTGCAAAGCCAACCGGGATGCGATACCGAGACAGCACCTCAGGCCGATAGAGTTTCAATGGATAACTTTCAGGCCGGGAAACTAGCTGCATATCATCTGATTGAACGGGGCTGTCGCAGAATCACTTTTGCCACCGAAACCGGGAAGTCAGCCAGCCGGAGCAGCCGAATTAATGGTTTTTTATCTGCGGTAAAAGAGGCCGGACTTAGCGATAGCTGCACCGTATTGGAAGGTAAAGCCAGCGAAGGCTACGGCGATGCTGAAATGACCGAACTGGGTAAACAGCTGGCAGAAAAAATAGCTCAATCATCCATGATGCCACAGGGGATTGTGGCCATTAACGATATGATGGCAATTGGATTGATCGCGGGCCTGCGGGCGCAGAATATTCGAGTTCCGCAAGATATCTCTATTATTGGTTTTGATAATACGCTGATGTCAGCGTTATTTACCCCGTCCCTCACCTCCGTTGCCCCTCCGCTGGCTAATATGGCTACAACCATGGTTGAGCGCTTAATGGAACGGCTTGCTGACAACGCTATCCCTGCCGGTGAATATCTATTTTCACCGCAATTAGTGATGCGTGAATCGGTAATAACCCGATAGGAGCGCTAATAATCAACTAAAAGAAAAACCCCACCAATAGATATCTATTGACGGGGTTTATGATTAATAAATTGAATCTAATTTAAGATATCAGTATTAACGACAGCCTCTCCCGCCGCTCATACCATGTCCATTCATTCCCATATGATTCCCCATGCCGCGATGGCCCATCATGGGGATTCCTGCTTTAGCTAATTGGATATCTAACTGAACCCGCTGCTCTGCAATTTGGTCACGCAGCGCGGTGATTTCTTTACTTACCGCTTCAACTTTTTTGTCATCTACGGTGCCGGCGGTTAACAACGCTTTATACTCGTAATTCTTAGACACCATTTGCTTACGCAAATCGGCGGTCTTGGCTTCAAATTCATCAAAGGCTTTCTGAGTGGTAGCCTGCTGTTCTGGCGTCAGGTTAGCCATTCGGCCGCCCTGATGTCTTGACATATTCTTGTGATAGCCATTATCCATTCCCTGATGTCTTGCGTTATTCATATGGTAACCGTTATCCATTCCCTGATTTGTTGACTGGGCCTGTTGTCCGGCCGGCATCGTGTTCTGAGCGCTGGCAACGCCGCTAAATCCGGTCAGAGCGGCAAGTGAGATAATAGCGGCGATAGCTGTTTTATTCAGAGTCATGATTAATTTCCTTCTGGTTAATATCAAATGAATCAAACTTCGCATTAAAGCTTACAAATGTAATTGCAAACCGCGTGCCAATATTTTATTTGGCACGAAAATTGGATATGAGTTAGCACAACTCAGAGCAAATAAAAATGCGAAAACGCCTGCTAGCAAAGGCATTCAGACGGAAAAATCGGCGTGATGTACCGCATAAAAGGCTATCAGAAAAATCCGTGCTGAAAATGTCAGGCTAAATAAAGTGCAAATAGAAAGGCTGTAAGCGGGTAAAAATTACCCATCAGAGGTACAATGCGAGTAATAATGACTCGTTTAATATTTGACTATCATTGATACCACGTCAATACATACGCGAATAGGCCAATATGAGGATACAGACAGTGAAGGAATTTAAAGGGAAATCCGGTTTACTGGCGGTACTGCCCTCCTGGTTCTTTATAAGTTCGGTGATTATTCTGGTTGGTATCATTATTACCATGGCAATAAAAGACCTCAACCGGGCAAGGAGTATTGAAACTCAAACCCTGCTTGAGAAAAGTTCGGTACTGATCAGAGCCTTTGAGTCCGGAACCCGAACCGGAATGGGCATGCGCTGGCGTAATGAACAGATGCAAATATTGATCGAAGAGATGGCTTATCAGCCGGGCATTCTGTATATCGCCGTCACTGATGATTCAGGAAGAATTCTGGCGCACAGCGATCCTGAGCTTATTGGCAGCCAGATTTATAACGATCAAACCATGAAGTCCCTGGATGTTAGCCAAACAGAAAAATGGCGTATGACTAAACACATGGCGGATAATGAGCAGCAGAATGCCTTCGAGGTTTATCGCTATTTTAAGCCATTAAAAAGAAGCAATAACCATCGTTCTCATATGATGATGCGCAGAGATCGGGATTATAATCAGGATTCCGAGTCGCTGGCAGAAGATAGAAACAGCCCGAAAATTATTTTTACCGCCTTTGATACCGCTGCGCTGGATGCCTCTCAGGCTAAAGATATACGCAATACTATTATCTCACTGTCAATTCTGGTGCTGCTGGCTTTGGCCAGCATTCTGACGCTGTTTTGGGTAAAGCGTTACCAACGTTCAAGCCGTATGCTGCAAGATAGCAAAGCTTTTTCAACGGAGATCATCAGCCATCTTCCTATCGGTTTAATCACCACCAATGAACATAATCAGATAAGCGTGGTAAACCACGCCGCCGAGGTTATTCTCGGTTATAACGCCGTCGCCCTTTCCGGTCGGGATATTAAAAAAACGCTGCCGGAAGAGTGGAATCAACTGGTCGCTTATAGCCTGCCCAATAATCCCGTGATTGAACGTGAAATTGAATACTTATCCGGTAGCGGTCAATCCATCCCGTTAAGCATCAGCATTGCCAGAATCGCCAATAACAACGGCCGTTTTTTAGGTAACGTGTTTATCTTCCGGGATATGCGAGAAGTCCGCCAGCTACAGGAAGAGATTCGCCGCAAAGAAAAACTGGCGGCAATAGGCAGCCTCGCCGCCGGGGTTGCCCATGAAATCAGAAACCCGCTGTCATCAATTAAAGGCTTCGCTAAGTATTTCGAAGGGCGCTCTGAAGCGGGTAGCGAAGAGCAAGCGTTAGCTAAGGTAATGGCTAAGGAAGTCGATCGACTTAATCGGGTCATTACCGAACTGCTGGAGTTAGTCCGCCCTTCTGACTTAAGGATCCAGCAGGTGAATATTAATGAGGTGATTGAACACTCACTTCATCTGATTCGCCAAGATGCTGAATCTAAAAATATTGCTATTGAGTTCACACCCAATCAAACCTTGCCAAGCGTAGCCATGGACCCTGACCGCTTTACTCAAGCCTTGCTTAACCTTTATCTCAATGCCATTCAGGCGATTGGTTCTGACGGCAGGCTAACGGTTGAGGTGAGTCAGACCAATGAATCTGATGTTCAGGTCATAGTAAAGGACTCAGGAAAGGGCATTAACCCGGATGATTTAACCAATATTTTCCACCCTTATTTCACCACTAAAGCGGCGGGAACCGGCCTTGGCTTAACCATCGTACAAAAGGTTATTGAAGAGCATAACGGTAAGGTCAGCGTGACCAGCAACCGCCATCAGGGAACCCAATTTAATATGGTTATCCCGCTTAGCTATCAGCGTAGTCAGGCCGATAAAAGTGCGGATAACCACTTAACCACAGGGAGCATTAAATAATGACAACCCATAAAGCCAGCATTCTGGTTGTTGATGATGACCTGAGCCACTGCACCATTATCCAAGCTCTGATGAAAGGTTGGGGCTACCAAGTGACCTTGGCACACAATGGTCTACAGGCGGTTGAACAGGTCAAACAGGCGCCTTTTGATCTGATTCTGAGTGATGTTCGCATGGCCGAAATGGATGGGATCGAAGCGCTAAAAGCGATCAAAGCCTATAACCCGGCCATTCCAATTCTCATTATGACCGCTTACTCTAACGTAGAGTCGGCCGTTGAGGCGATCAAAGCCGGGGCCTATGATTATCTGACCAAGCCACTCGACTTTGATATGTTGCAGCTAACCATACAACGCGCCTTAGAGCACACCTACCTTAAAACTGAAAACAAAAACCTAAAGCAGCGTCTGACGGTTGATAACCAAAACATGATTGGCCGTGGCCCACAGATGCGGCGATTAATGGAAATGGTGGCAATGATTGCCCCGTCAGAAGCCACAGTATTAATCTGCGGAGAGTCCGGCACCGGTAAAGAGCTGATTGCCAAATCAGTCCATGCCAATAGTTCACGTAAAGACCGGCCGCTAGTGATAATCAACTGTGCCGCATTAAGCGAGTCCTTACTTGAGTCAGAGCTATTCGGCCACGAAAAAGGGGCATTTACCGGTGCAGATAAACGCCGGGAAGGCCGCTTTATGGAAGCAGACAAAGGTACGCTGTTTCTGGATGAAATTGGTGAAGTCTCTTTGTTAATGCAGGCAAAATTACTCAGAGCCATTCAGGAAGGTGAAATTCAACGGGTTGGTAGTAACCAAACCCTTTCGGTTGATGTACGCCTGATTGCCGCAACCAACCGAGACCTCAAGGCCGATGTTGAAGCCGGTAAGTTCCGTCAGGACCTCTACTACCGCCTGAACGTGATGACTATCGACACGCCGGCATTACGGGAACGCAATGAAGATATCCCGGCGCTGGCAATGCACTTTCTAGAAAAGTTTGCCGAGCGCAATCGCAAATCAATTAAAGGTTTTACCCCTCAGGCGATGGATATGCTGCTGAAATACAACTGGCCGGGTAACGTACGCGAACTGGAGAATACCGTTGAGCGGGCGGTTATCTTGCTATCAGGGGATTTCATCAGCGAAAGAGAGCTTCCGATAAGTATTAACCAGTATTTTGCAGACCATCCAAATGGCGATCGTGATGGCAATAATGCTGACCAGCCGATTCAACCACTTGAACAGGTAGAGAAAGAGGCTATTTTGACCGCACTGGAAAAAACCGGTGGCAATAAAACGGAAGCAGCGAAACAATTGGGTATTACTCGTAAGACACTATTGGCAAAATTGCAGCGTTAATCAGATAACAAAACGTCCGCTAGTTAATCTCTTTTGTTGTGATGCTATATTTTTTAGTACGCTCAGTTTAGGATTCTAGCGGTAAGCCTGAATCAATATAAATGGCCTTATACCCAAAATAATTCGAGTTGCATCGCGGCGGCAAGAGAGCGAGTCCCGATGAGCTTACTCCAGTAAGTGATTCGGGTGAGAGAGCACAGCCAACAAAAATGCAGCTTGAAGTATGACGGGTATAACTTACCTACTATTAATGGAACATATCAATGCCCCATATTCATATTAGCTTCACACCGAACCTGCCAGCTCAGGATAATCTTGAAACGTTTGCACTCAATCTTCATCACGCTATTTCACCGGTTGTTGCCTCCGGCGTTGAGAACTTTAAAAGCTATATTTTACCGCTGAATAGGATCGTTTTCGCTAGCAATGACAAAGAGAAAGCCCTTTTGCGTATCGATATTCGTATGTATGCCGGTCGCAGTGATGAAGTAAAACAGCAGGTAGCTGAAATTATCATTAACGAAGCTAAAAAATTATTTACCGATGCGTCCTGCACCACGCCGACAGAGATTAGCGTTGAAGTCAGAGATATTGAAAAAGAAAACTCCCACAGTGCCCTTATTAACGACTAAGCGGGTAGATACAGAGAGGGTGGTGATTGGTTTAAGCCCTCTCTGTATCATTATTCTTTCGCCTTAGCCGGGAATATAAAGCTGGCTACAATACCGAGCGCCAGCACGGTTAACACCAGGCTTAAGCTGGCTAGCGCACTAATTTCATAGCCATGATGCCAAAAGCTATCGGTTGCATTAAGCGCCAGCTTAAATCCGACAAAAAACAGTAACACAATCACCGCTTTTTCCAGATGAACCAATAAATTGCGCAACGCCTCCAGCACAAAATAGAGCGTTCTCAGGCCAAGCACGGCAAACATCATGGCAGAATAAACAATCAGCGGCTCACGGCTTACGGCAATTACTGCCGGCACGCTGTCAAAGGCAAACATGACGTCAGAAATTTCTACCACCGCTACGCATAATAATAGCGGGGTAGCGTAGTGAATATTCTTCTTCACCTGAAACACAAAGCCTGTATTTTCAGGCTTAGCCAGATCGGCTTCAACTTCAGCAGAACTGAGCATAAAGTGATTACCCACCAGCTTAGGATAAACCGGGAAAAAACGCCTGACCAGTCGGTTAGCCGGGTGATTGGAGTAGTCTTCAATCTCATCACCATCGCCTTTAGCCCGTAGCATCATTACTGCCGTCCATACCACAATGGCTGCAAATACCATTTCAACCCACGGTCCCAGCGCCAGCAGGCTGGTACCGATAGCAACAAAGATCCCACGAAACACAATGGCACCCAGAACGCCCCAATAAAGTACCCGATGACGATAGCCATCCGGGATCTTAAACCAGGCAAAAATAGCCATAATGACAAACAGATTATCAACCGATAGCACCTCTTCCAGCGCATAGCCGGTGATATATAAACTGGCGACTTCGATCCCATGTTGAAAATAGAGGAAGCCACCAAACCCCAAACCAATAGCCAACCAAAACAGGCTCCAAAGTGACGCATTTTTCAGGCTAATAGGCTTATCGTTATGGTGGGCAATAAGATCGATGGCTAATGCCGATACCGCTAATACAACAAAAACCGCCACGGTTAGCGGCGGAAAACCAAGAGGGGAATGTTCCATAATGTCATGAAACCTTAATATGAGAGAAGTTTGATAAGCACGTAAACCCGCTAAAAATTATACGCCCCGCCAAGGGAGGAAACATACAAATTATACCCTAAAGGTGTGTGATGCCCGATCGGTCGAATATGCGGTTAATCATAGACCCGCATCACCCGACATGAACAGCAAAACGTGCGTTAATGCCGAATGATGCGCTCTCATACCATAAAATTGACTATCTGACAGTCGGCGTTATTTTTCACACTCGCGCTGTAATATTAACTGTCTTTTACTTATCCGGCGCTTAATGACTTTAGCCCTCAACGCATCGTAGGCCAGATTATAGACAAAGGTGTACGGCAGGAAGAACAGGAAGAACCCCACCTCCATCAAGAATGCCGTTTTCGCATCAATACCCAGTAACGCCATGACCAAGCCCAAGCCAATAACAATAAAACCAACCTCAAAACCCAACGCGTGGAGAATACGAACTTTAGTATTACGAACCACCCGGTCTGATGGCCATAGCCGATCAAACATGCTGTTATAGATGATGTTCCATATCATGGCCGCAGTAGAAAGCACAATCGCCAACGTTCCCATTTGCCAAACTGAACGCCCCATGATCCATGCGGCGGCAGGCGCGGTAATACCCACGGCAATAACTTCAAAGCCGACCGCATGAAATACGCGTTCTAATACTGATTTCTTCTGCATAAATAACCTGCTTAATTTACTCAATGTTTAAAATAGGACCTTATCGAGGAGGATTATCATCGCTATTTGGGATACATTAAAGATAGATTCCATCGATAAAAGCGATACATCATGCGATATTCACCCGAAGCATTAGTAGCATTCGTTGAGGCCGCAGCTCTGGGGTCTTTCTCCGCAGCTGCGCGTAAGTTGCGTAAAAGCCAGTCAACCATTAGTACTGCAATATCTAATCTTGAGGCCGATCTTGGCCTGGTGCTATTCGATCGAGAAGCCCGCCATCCGGTATTAACCTCGCAGGGATTGCGGGTGCTAAATCAGGTAAAAGATATTCTGGCGGCCAGCCAGCGTTTAGATGAGCTGGCCATCCGCTTATCGACACATGTCGAGCCCCGGCTGACCTTTGTTCTTTCTGATATTTATCAGCCAACGCGTCATGAGGAGATTCTGTTCAACTTTGAGCAACGCTATCCGGATATTGAATTTGAGTGTTTATTGGCTGAAGACGAAGACGTTATTGATCTGCTGCAAAGCGGGCGTGCCAGCATTGGCTTTATCGAAGCGCAAAAAAATTATCCCCCCGATATCGGCTTTTCCCGAATGCATGAGCAGACTGAAATGAGCCTGTATGTTGCTCAAGAACATCCGCTCGCAGCAAAAAAGCTGGTTACCGCACAGCAGTTAGCTACCTCGCGCCAGCTATGCCTTAATACTTATCTGCGCACTCAGGAGTATGTCCCTCAGGGGCTTATCTGGTCGGCCCCCAGCTATTTGCTATTGCTGGAAATGGCTGAGCAAGGTTTTGGCTGGGCAATGCTGCCCCGCTGGCTGGTTAAACGCTTTAGTCAACGCCATCTGTTTGAGCTTTCGGCCAGAGGCTGGCCAAAAACCATTTCAGTAGATGCCATATGGTCAACCACTACCCCACCGGGACCTGCCGGGCAGTGGCTGTTAGATCAACTATTAGAAACGGACAGAGAACCGTTGTGATGATTAACCATGATAATCGGCGGGCGGCTAAGGCAACAATAATCGATAAAATTTCATTGAGAAAGCGGACATAAGTCCCTACTATGCACCATGCTAAAATCGGAACTTAATCTTTGAGTTAACCCCTCCGATATTAATATGTTTGACACTTTGAATCGCAGCACTGATATCCGTCATTGAGGTTGATTTAGAATTGAAAAAAACAATGGATGATCAATAACTATGCTAAATAATCATGTCTTGCGCAGCGTTCGTTACATGCTGGATTTGAGCGACGCTCAAATGGTTCAGATAATCAAACTGGCCGACTTAACCGTCACTCAGGCCGAAATGGTTGGCTGGCTGAAAAAAGACGATGAACCGGAATTTCGTGAATGTGATGATAAAGTCATGGGCCACTTTCTGAATGGCCTGATCTTTTTCCGTCGCGGTAAAGATGAGAATTTTCCGGCACCGGAAATCGAAGCCAAGATCACCAATAATATTGTCTTAAAGAAGCTGCGCATCGCCTTTGAACTCAAAGACACTGATATGCTTGATATCTATAAACTGGTTGATTTCCGCGTTTCTAAACCGGAACTCAGCGCAGTATTCCGCAAGCCGGGCCATAAAAACTATCGTGAATGCGGTGACCAACTGCTGCGGTACTTCCTGAAAGGTTTAAACGTTCGCCTGCGCGGCGTATCGCCGGAATCAAAGAAAAAAGGCGCTTAATTACCAACGCCATCGGTCTATATTCATGACAGGCACTGTCGCGAATCATCCTACCCTTAACTAAGCGCTAATTGGTTAGCTAAAACCTAGATCCCCGTTTTCACGGGGATGACGAGAGAAATAACTTCTGCATCACCTCGTTGAAAAACGGGGGGAACCTTGAAGCCAAGCGCTAATTTGTTAGCTAACCGCACTTAGCCTAAGGGCAAGCGCCCTGGCCGTAATAGGCTCCGGCCCCATGCTTTCTGAGATAGTGCTTATCGAGTAGCTCTTGCTGCATATCACCAAGATTGGGGGTTAACTGGCGAGAGAAAATGCCCATATAGGCACACTCTTCCAATACGACGGCATTATGCACTGCGTCAGCAGCGTCTTTTCCCCAGGCAAACGGGCCATGGGAATTGACTAAAACCGCGGGCACTTGCATAGGATCGATATTACGCTTCACAAAAGTCTCAATAATCACTTCACCGGTTAAATGTTCATATTCACCGGCAATTTCGTTGGCGGTCATTCTTCGGGTACAGGGAATGGCACCATAGAAGTAGTCCGCGTGGGTGGTCCCCCATGCCGGTAAATCCAACCCGGCCTGCGACCAGATTGTGGCATGGCGCGAATGGGTATGAACAATGCCACCAATTGCACTGAATTTGCGATACAGGGCCAGATGCGTCGCGGTATCTGACGAAGGCTTTTTGTTACCTTCAACCACGCTGCCGGTAGCCAGCTCAACCACCACCATATCATCAGCGGTCATCCCAGCATATTCCACGCCGGAAGGCTTAATCACGACCACCCCCAACGTTCGATCGATAGCACTCACATTACCCCAGGTGAAAGTCACCAGATTATGGCGAGGCAGTGCCAGATTAGCCTCAAGCACCTGCTGTTTAAGTTGTTCTAACATACAAATTCACTCTCTTTCATTTTGGCTTCAATCCACTGGCGAGCCTGAATAATTTCCATTACCGGCTCGCTGGCCTTTTCCGTCCACATCTCAATCAGGAAAGAACCGCGGTAGTTGAGCTTTTTCAGCGTTTTAAACAAACCGACAAAATCGACACAGCCGTCACCAAAAGGCACATCTCTGAACTGGCCTGCGCAGGTATCGGTAACCGGATAAGTATCTTTCAGATGAATCGCGGCAATACGATCAATCCCCAGCCTCAGCTCATCATCAACATTATTTCCCCACGCAGTCAGGTTGCCAACGTCGGGATAGACACTAAACCAAGGTGATGCGATCTGCTGCTCCCAAACCTTCCATTTAGTAATGGAATTCATAAACGGGGTGTCCATAATTTCCACGGCAAGCATCACCTGAGCGGCGGCGGCACTTTCTACCGCCCAAGCCAGTCCCTCAGCAAAACGCTGTTTAGTCCCTTCGTCCTGCTGTTCATAATAGACATCGTAACCGGCCAACTGGATGGTGCGGATCCCCAGATCCCGAGCTAACTGAATCGCCTGAGTCATAATTTCACGCGCCCGGCTACGCACAGCGTCATCTCGACTGCCAAAGGGAAAACGGCGATGGGCCGACAGGCACATAGACGGAATAGCAATACCGCTCTCTAACATGGCGCCGACCAGCTCTGTCCGCTGCTTTTTGTCCCATGTTAAACGCGATAAACGCTCATCGGTTTCATCCACTGACATCTCAACGAAATCAAAACCACAGCTTTTAGCCAACGCCAGCCTTTCCGGCCAGCTCAGCATTTTTGGCAGGGCTTTCTCGTAAATTCCTAAAGGATGTATCCTCATTTTCGCGCTCCCCATATCCGATCAATTTGCCGATGAAAATCGCCGGCAACGCCGGCCGGATCGGGGGCTTCAGACAGCGCACGCCCGGCAATAAAGGCACGCACGGCAATATCTTTGAACAGCGGCAAATCAGCCGGTGTAATACCACCGGTAACCGAAAGCTCAATGCCCAACTCCGTCAGAGCGATCATCGCCTTCAGATCCTCAGCTCCCCAGCTTTGGCCGCTGGCCTGAGCATCCCGTCCGCGATGGTAGATCGCCTGTTTAACGCCTAAATCTCGCCATGACTTAGCGTCGTCCAGCGTCCAGCGACCGAATAATTCGATCTGAACTTCGCCCTGATAGCTCAACGCCACTTCCTGAGCCCGGGCCACGGTCGCTATCGGTGCAGCACAAATCACCGTCATCCAATTAGCCCCCGCACTGAATGCCTGGTTAGCCAGCGTCTCTCCCGCATCGGCCACTTTAAGATCGGCAACCAGAATATGGTCAGGGCACGCCTGTCTCAGCGTCCGGACAGCATTCAGTCCTGCAGAAATACACAAAATGGTGCCCGCTTCGATAATATCCACATGGTCTTTTAACTGGCTGACACTGCGCAGCGCTGCCTGAAGATCCGTATGGTCCAGCGCCAGCTGGAGCAAAGGTCGGCTCATGATTAACAACTCCTTTGAGGAAAATGAGATTCACACCGGGTCTGATAACTACCCAGTGCTTCAACCAGAAACTGATATCGTTGAAATTTATGTTGATAAGCTGCCTGAACGGACGAATCGGGCATAATACGGCTCGAAGGGTGTTCCAGACGTTGCTGAGCCGATGCGAAATCGGTATATACCCCGCCACCGACCATTGCAGCCATTGCCGCACCTAAACAGCCGGTCTCTTCAATCTGGGGCAGCTCAACCGGCAACCCGCTAATATCTGCCAGCATTTGCATCCAAACGGTTGAACGGGCCGGACCACCGGTAACGCTCAGAGCATTTACCTGCGTAAAACGCTCACGCATCCGGTTAAGGTGGGTCATATGGCTAAAAATTACCCCCTCATAAACTGCCTGTAGCAAATGTTCCCGCTGATGCAATGATTGCAAACCATAGAAACCCGACGTCATACCTAACCCGGCGTTACTGCCATAGAGAAACGGTAAAAACATCACATCACTGCCCGCCTTAGGCAAACCGTTAACGGCCTGATTAATGGCGTCATAGCCCATTTCACCGCACTGACGGGTTACCCATTCAAGATTGGCCGACGATGTCGGGCTGGCTTCATGAACAATATATTTACCTTCATCCGCGTAACGCCCGTAAACATAGGGATGCTTTTCATCATCCAGCACCTGCTCAACAATACCGCTGGTCACCGCCCAGGTACCCATTACCGCATTGAGAGTATGTTCGTCCTTCAATCCGGCACACAGCGCGGTAGAGACAATATCAAACAACCCGCCAACCACCGGCGTACCGGTAGCAAGTCCGGTCAGCGCCGCTACCTCAGCCGTAACGCCGCCACAGACCTGTGCGGAGCTAACAATCGGCGGCAGGGCTTCAAAGATTTCATCAATACCCAGTATTCGGGCCAGCTCCGGGCAGTAGTCTCCCTGAGCCATGCGATAAAGGTTAGATTCAGAGATATTGGTCTCTTCACAGCCTCGTTCGCCGGTCAGGCAAAAACGTAAATAGTCATGCCCCATCATGACTGAGCCAATTTGGCTATAGCGCTCTGGCTGATGTTGTTTAACCCAGCGCAACAATGAAACCGGATGCCCGGTCCACAAAGTTTGGCGAGTGATAGGATACAGCTGCTGTGGAATACCCTCTTGCTGCCACTGGGTGACTATCTGAGTCGCCCGGCGATCGGAAGAGAGAATGGCTCGCCCTAAAGGCCGATGTTGCTTATCCAGCATAAACAGCCCTTTTCCCTGAGCTGAAATGCCAATACCTTTAACCTGATGCCCGGCTACGCCACACTGGTGTAATACCTTCTGAATGGTCTGGCAGCAGCCTTGCCACAGTTGATCCATATCCCGCTCAGCCCAGCCGGGATGGTCACTGAGCACCGGCATTACCTGACGGCTAATGCCATACTCTCTACCGGAACTGTCATACAACCCGGCTTTAAGGTAGGTGCCGCCGCAGTCAATACCTAACCAATAGTCCATGCTTTTACCTTTGTGGTTTACCGGCCAGAATGACTAAATATCTGGCCGGTATTAATTGACTCAGGCCGTTGCCTGTCCTTCATCTAGCTGCTGACTTACCGGCTTAGTCGGTTGATCGCACTTAGACGGCAGAAGCAGTGCCAGCACCGCTGCAATCGCCAGTGACAGCGCCAGACAATAAACCCCGGCATCTTTGCTGTAATAGGTGATTAATACCCCAACCGCATAAGGCCCACAGAAGCCGCCCAGATTCCCTAATGCGTTAATCACACCGCGGGCGCCACCGGCCATTTCAGCGCTAAATAATTTAGCCGGAATAGTCCAGAACACACCGGCGGCCGATTGAAGGAAGAACCCACAGCCCACCAGTGCGGCATAAGACCACCACATATAATCTTTGAGCGTCACGGAAAGGAACATGCACATGGCGAAGCCCAACAGAGGAAGGAAAACAAATAGCTTACGTTTGCCGGTACGGTCTGACAGCGTTGAGAACAGATACATGCCGAACATCGCACCGACATAAGGCAGAATGGCTAACATCCCGACCTTTTCCATTCCGCTGTTGGTCAGCTCTTTTAGAATGGTTGGCAGCCATAGGGTGTAGCCATAAATACCGGTCTGATAGAAGAAATTTAGCGAGATCAGTTGCCACATTGTCCGGTCAGATAGCACCGCTTTTAACGACGCATTTTTAACTTCTTTACCGGCAATGGCCTGCTGTTCCTGACGCAGCGTGTTTATCAGCCAGGCTTTTTCTCGTGGTGATATCCAACGCGCTTCTTCAGGACGGTTACTGATAGTCAGCATCCATAACAGCAATACCGCGGCTGACATAATGCCTTCTATGATAAATAGCCAACGCCAGTCCAGCACGGAAATAATCCAGCCTGAAAGTGGTGCAGTGATAATGCCGGCAATAGGGACAAACATAATCACAATGGCATTCGCCCGCCCCCGCTCTTTATCCGGAAACCAGTTACTGATCATGGTCAGAACTACCGGCAGCATCCCACCTTCGGAGACTCCGAGAGCAAAGCGTAAGAACAGCAGTTCATACTGATTACTCACAAAACCGGTTAATACCGAGATCACTGCCCATGCCACCAGTGACCAGCCGATAAATTTCTTACCGCTGCCGTGAACGGCGATTTTTCCGCCCGGAACTTGTAAAAACAGATAACCGATAAAAAAGATACCGCCGGCCAGCCCGGCCATCGATGCGGTAATACCGAGTTCTTCATCCATGCCACCGGGCATTGCAAAGGCAATATTGACCCGGTCCATATAAGAGATAATGCAGGTAATAAGAATGGGTGGAATGATCCGTAGCCAACGCTGGCTCGGAATTTTATCAAGTAGGGTATTTTGTTCTATATTCATATTACTTCACGCCTTAATAATTATTATTAACAACATTCAACGCGATTTGCGTAGAAAATGACGCTCTTCTATTGGAAGAAGACTTTTATTTTAGTGAAGAAACTCGCTTTATAGATTCAGAAAAATAATGAAAATAAGGCGTAAATAATCCCGTTCCCATCATCAGCATGAATCTGGAAAAATAATAAATACAATATTCTGCTTAACTATTAATGTTTAAATATTAATAGCTCAACGGTCATTACTGAGAAGCCGATATTAGCGCTTTTATTCCATCTTCAATAATGGCAACCCGGTGTTCAACGCTGGCCTGAGGATCTATTTCCAGCAGTTTAATACCTGAAAAACTCAGTGAATTAGCCGGTGCTAATTGATAAATTTCACGGGCAATATCCAACGTCATAAGTGACTCTTCACAGCCCGCTTTGGCACCGTCAAAAGGGGAAAACGGAGAGTGCAAATCTTGCCAGTCACCATAAGGTCCCGATTGGGTTGTGCCGGAGAACATCACTGAACTGAGTAAACCTGCCTGCTGGCACTGTTTTATATGCTCAACCGGTAGCGTTATATTTTGCGCTTCAAGCGCAGAACGGGCCCAGTTAATACACAGGCTAATACCAGTATTGTGCTGTTTATTTACCGCAGTTAAGACTTCAATTTCATCTTTCAGTGGCAAAAATCCTTTTCGCGGGCTGACTCCGCTCATGGCATCACAGTGCTCAACCACCAGTTCACAAGGCCAATCCCACTCCAGCATTTGATGTAATGAAGTTTGGAAGCAGGCGGCGGCTGAATGGCTATCTTTGCAACCGGCCAGCGGTGCTGACTGTAGTTCTAAAGCCAGCACTTTCTTGCAGCCAAAATGGTCATTGGCCTGGTTGATTTTGTCCAGAATATGTCGGTAGAGCTCAACGCATGCCTGACGCTGTGCTTCATCCGTTGATGCCAGGCCAAAGCCACCATTAGCCCCCCTGCGCCGCATCGTCTCCATCACGCCGGTCACAACAATTTGCCAGCTATCAGGTATATGATTAAACAGGAAGTCATCCCCATAAGGGTGAAGGTCGGCCAAGCAGGGCTGTTCAATTCCGCCAATACCGGGAATTTCTGCTAACCGCTGCCAGAACTCAACTTCTAATGACTGTTCCCGTTGGTGGAATGAAGGTGCGCTCGGATAAGCACCAACAATAAATCCTTGAGGTTGTTTCAACATAATTATTACTCCATACCGCTTGCCATTACGGCTAATGTCCATAATCAATAACGACTATTTAGCTAACTAAAAAGTAGGCTAAATGAATCATTGAAAAACAGATGGTGCGTAAACTTTCGTGCTTAATTAATTTCTGTTAATGCAACCTTAACGACAATTTTTCTTATTGCCGTCGGCTGATGATGAACACAGGCTGGCCGGTGAACATCCTGAGGAAAAAAAATGCCAAAGCTGCCCGGGGTCATAATTAATGACGATTCATTTTCCATTTGGTGATAAAAAATAATATCGCGCTGTTCCAGTAATGATTGTGAAATTTGGTTATTTCCGCTATCCGGAGCAAAGCCAATAATTTCTTCACCGCTGGCTAAATATTGAATATCAATATATCGGCGATGAACTTCAGGACGATTTTCTTCCCGAGGTCGGGTGGTCAAATCAATCACCTGAGCATAAATATTCCGCCCTTCGATTTCTATTTCACCGACCGGCAGTTGGCTAAAATCCGTTGTTCTTAAAAAAGCCAGCGCCCGCTGAATCGCAGATGGAAAAGCGCAAACATCGGGGCAAGAAATATGTCCTGAAATCATGGTTGCTCCTTGGCGCTATAGCGCTTGAATTTTTGCCCAAACGCTGTCATCAACGTTAATACCGTTGCGACGATTTTCAGCCAAAAGCTGGGTAAACTCATGGCCCGGCAGGCGAACGGCTACCTCTGGGTCTGAACGCTCAGCGGTTTTAACATATTCCACAATGCGTTTTAGTTTGGCATCGCGATGGTCACCAGAGATCAGCTTATCGACTTCAATAGCAATAAAGATTTGCGAGATACCGTATTCGTCTGAGTTATCTTCCGTCACTTCTGCAACTGAAGCTCCGTCTGACAAGAGCGTGGCGATCATATCCAGAACAATCGACATCCCGGAACCTTTCCAGTATCCCATTGGCAGAATGCGACGATTTTTCTCAATCACTGACGGCTCTTTCGTCAAATTGCCTTGATCATCAAAACCACCGTCAACCGGTAATTCCCGGCCGGCTAAGCGATTCACTTCCAGCATGCCGTAAGAAAACATCGACATCGACATATCAACCATGGTGATAGGTGAACCCGGTACAGCAACAATCAGCGGGTTAGTCCCGATGCGACACTCTTTGGCTCCCCAAGGCGGCATTACCGCTATAGAGTTGGTCCAACAAATACCGATATAGCCTTTTTCAGCGGCCTGCCAACCATAGCTTCCGCCGCGCATCCAGTGATTGGCGTTACGCAGCGCAACCAGACCAATACCGTGGCCGTCGGCCAGTTCGATCGCTCTGTCCATCATTTTTTTGGCGGTTAGATTACCGATAGAGCGGTGCGCGTCCCACTGTTCAATAGCCCCTAACGCTAGCGCCTTGGTTGGCTGAGCGTCAGGAATAATATCCCCCGCTTCCAACTGCTGGATAAAACGTGGAAAGCGGTTCACGCCGTGGGAATAAACGCCGGACTCTGTGGTTTGAGCAAACATAGTGGCACATTCATCGGCCAGCTCCGCCTTTACACCACGGGCCAGTAACACTCGTTCAAACTCTTGCTTTAACTGTTCAAAGGTTAACCGCATCTCTTTCTCCTTGGTGACAACAGCGAACGCCATTGTTCATATTTAAATCTATATATTTCACTATGTGAAATTGCATTCCAAAAATAATACAGATCGACCACGATCAAGTCAAAGCAGTGTGTTTTTTAAAAATGCCGTAATATCATTGAGTTAATAATTAAATATCAGGATCGTGATGAAGGACACAATTTGGAATCGAGGATCTCTGGCGCAAAAAAGGAAATAATCGCTGCATATCTGATAGTGCATGTCAGCTAAGCATTTCTAATACCGATCTGCTCTAGTAAAAGTTAATGCCGCTAAATCGTCATCGTGCCCCTCCCGTTATTCTCGCCCTCCCGTCATCCCGGTGAAAACGGGAACGCGAGCCGTAGGCGAAGCAAACATTTGCATAGCGAATGGTCCGAAGGGTGAGCGCAGACAATCATCTAGGTTTTAGCCCACAAATTGTCATTCAACCTAAAGGCTGGATCCCCGTTTTCACCCACTCCTGTCCGGGATAAATACAACAATATGTTGGTTTTAAAAGGGTCAAACGCAGGGAGAGCGTTACTGGCTACTTCCTGTCGCCAGCCCTTTGGGCCAACACTCCGTGTTGTTCAATGCCGTTCCCTACGGCTTTGTCCGTTGGGGTCGTAGCGGCGAAAGCCGCCGGAGCGCCCGTTATATCTAGGAAAGGTAGGCCCGGAGCCTATTGAGCTTAAAAACATCGCCCTTATATCTCGGCCGCTAGAAAAAGATTATATTTCGACATTCTTTTTGCGGACGAAATTGACGATAAAACTAAATTGAATCATTTTGTCATCAATTGGTTGAAGTGAACTCTACTTATCCCGGACAGCAGTGCGTTTTCACCGGGATGACGATATAGGGGTTGGCGTATCGCTAACCAAAAGTATCACGGATATAAATCACTATTACTTCGCCCCAAGGTTAACTTTGAGCTAACATCGTCATTATCAAGATAAATATCGGAGCGATTGACGGATATGAAAGGTAACGATCTCACTAAAGATAAGCCTCAGGGTAGCCAGAGTCTTTTTCGCGGGCTTCAACTGCTTGAAATTCTCAGTAACTACCCGAACGGTTGCCCGTTAGCCCTGCTGTCTGAACTTTCGCAAATGAACAAAAGTACGGTTCACCGTTTATTACAGGGGCTTCACTCCTGCGGTTATGTCAAACCTGCCCCGGCCGCCGGTAGCTATCGCTTAACCACCAAGTTGATTGCCATCGGGCAAAAATCTTTGTCATCACTCAACATTATTCACGTTGCGGCTCCGCACCTTGAATCACTGAATATCACTACCGGTGAGACGGTGAACTTTTCCTCCCGTGAAGACGATCACGCAATTCTGATCTATAAGCTGGAACCCACAACCGGCATGATGCGCACCCGGGCCTATATCGGCCAACATATGCCGCTGTACTGCTCCGCCATGGGAAAAATCTACATGGCCTACGGCCAGTCAAGCTACATTGAAGAATACTGGCACAGCCATCAGGATCAGATTCAGCAGCTAACGCGCAATACCATCACGAATATTGAGCAGATGTATAAAGAGCTGGAGCAGATTAAAACGCAGGGTTTTGCGATGGATAAAGAGGAAAACGAACTCGGCGTCTCCTGCATAGCGGTACCGGTTTTTGACATCCACCAGCGGGTCAGCTATTCGGTCTCTATTTCTCTATCTACCGCCAAACTGAAGCAAATTGGTGAAAAAACCCTGATAAAACCACTGAAAGAAGCGGCAAAATCGATTTCAGAGGAACTAGGGTTAACCACGTAAAAACTCGAAGAACAGTAAGAGAAACTGATAAACAGCCTCAACGCCCATTTCATCCTTGACCTTCAACTCGAGCATGACGAATGTTGCCGAAGGAATCAGAAAGATAGCACGGCCCGCAGGGATGCGGGACGAGGCGCAGTGGAGCCGGGAGCGACTCTGCGCCGGTGCGTTGAATCTTTCTGATGACTGAGGTTGCCGCAGCAACGCTGCGGTCAACATTTGTAGCGAGGCCGCGGAGATACCAGAGGGGGTCGGCCTACCCCCCTCTTGTTCGGCCGATGTACCAATGCCAAGTTAACCCCATCACTATTAACGGCCGAAACCGATCGAAAATCTAGCCTTTGCCTTCTAAGAGAGCCCAAACATTAATTATTAAAATTATACGTAAAGGTCGCATTAAACCGCCACCCCCTCTTATCACTATCACTCGGAACATCCCCAATCGGCCTTGCTCCCTCCAGCGATAATGAATAATGCTTACCATCACCAATCGTCACACCCGCAGCATAAGACGCCAACTTACGATTTGCCGGCACGGCATTGAAGTAGGTCCGGGCGGTATCGAGGACAACATAGGGCTGAATGCTATTCAACCAAATACTGTCTCTTGTATGCAGATAACGCATTTCAACCTGACCGCCATAGCCATAGTCACCGGAAGCATCGCCGTCGGGATAACCACGCCCGAATCTTAACCCGCCAAAGCTGACCCGCTCCGGTTCTGGTAAGTTATTATCCGACCAGTCTCCTTCTATGCTGCTGCTAAGCCGCCACTTTTTGTCAAAAAGGTAGGCAGTCTCTCCGTTTCCTCTCCAGCGGGTAAAAGCAATATCGGTATTCGGCACATCGCTGTGCGCAACGCCGCCTTCAATACCCTGACGCAGGCTGAAACGGGTTGACCAGTAAGCCTGACTATATTCACGATAGCCGTTCAAAGAGAGTTCCGCAGCCGGATAGCGCAATGTCTGATCCACGCCCGGAATAGAAATAGGCAGCGTCTGCCCGGCTTGGGTAGCCCGAAAACGATATTCATAGCTTTTATTCAGGTAGTCTAACGCGCCGCTGACCGTCCACTGATGCTGGCGCGTCAGCAATAACGGATAGTTAAACTGAATACCGCCGGTTGACTGTGTCTCTTTTGACTTGTTATCAATATCCACATCATAGGGAGGCAGCGTCAGCAGGTAGGTATAATCTTTTGGATTCTTTTGGTAATAACTGCCGCGAAGCTGCATCTGTAAACCACTGTCGCCCAGATATTGCTGATAGTTGAGGCCAAAATAATTCTCGCGATCGTCACTGTTAGAGATCGGAATCAATGCGGCTACGCCCAGCTGTTCGCCATAAGATGTCAGGCCGCTCAAGGTGGCATTCACTACCGCTTTTTGCTGATCTTTACGGCTATCCACCGTCGAACTTAGATTCCAGTAATGGGGGTGTTCGGCTTTAACATCCATCACCGTTGATCCGTAGATATTATCCGGGTTATTCGCTGATACAGTAACTTTGGTATCCGGAGTACGGGACATCAGAATGGTATAGCGTTCAAAAACGCCCTGGGTCAGAGGTTTGTCAGCCATAATCTTATGAGACAGTCGCTCTAACCAGCGGGCAACGGCCGTGTTGTCACTTTGAATCCGGGTGTTCGCCACATAGCCTTCAACCAGAGCAACCCTCAACGTCCCTTGTTGAAAGTTATTGGCGGGCAGATAGGCATAGGACAGAACATAGCCGTCATTATGGTATTTTTCCGTGATCGACTGCGTGGCGGCCAACAGCTCTTTCAATGCGACTGTTTTACCAATAAACCGAGCGAACGGAGCAACCAGCACGTCATTTTGATAGCGGGTCCCGCCAATAAATTGAATATGTTTTACCTCAATCAAGGTATCCATAGTTAAACCGGCTGACTTTGTTGCAACGCCGGGAGAAGGAACCGAAGCTTGATCTCTTGGTGCTTGCGGTGATGAGGGGCGAGGTACTTCACGCGCCAGCCGGGCTGGGTTATTTGGATCAATTAGGGTGGGAAGAACATCAGCCCACGCACCACCAACGGCTGAACTGAGTAAAGAAAACAGGCAGATCTGTCTTATTTTCATTGTTTAATTACCCTGTCGAGACACTTTTAAAAACGCCTCCCGATTTAGAGAGGCGTTGAATGTGGTTATATTTCTTTATATGTAGTTGATAATAAATAGTAATTATTTACTTTTTAGGGGTTGAGCTGGTACCACCTAATATGCCGCCTATGCCGACATTAGCACCCGCGCCAATACCCAAACCGCCGGCCAGACCACCATTATTAGCCGTTCCGCCGGCCAGGCCGGACACCGTACCCGTCACGCCTTTAACCACGCCACCGACAACGCCGCCAATACCAGAAGCACCAGTGCTTCCGCCCGCTGTACCGTTATCGACTAAGCCACCCGCATCACTTACTGCATTACCGACGTTAGTCACTGTCGTTCCTACACCACCCAATGCAGGAGCGCTATTACTTACCTGAGAGCCAATGCCACTGACGGTACCGCCCACCTTATCCAGTAAAGAATCAACCGGAGTACCAATGCCCGTAGCGGCTCCAAGTTGCTGAGTTACGCCCTCTACTTTGCCAACGACCGGCGTCACTACGCCAGTTAACGCCGTAGTGACCTGGGCGGTACTGCCTGAAGTCAAATCAGTTGCCAGACCGTTACCTACCACGGTTACCGTATCGCCAACCTTATTAACCAGTCCTCCGGTGGTATCCAGCACGCCGGTTTTACCAACTACACCGAGCAGCTTAGTATCACCTAAGTCAGCCACCGTATCGCCCAGCCCGGAAACGCCGGTCCCCACATCGGCAACGCCTTTAGCCGCACCGGCAGCCGTAACGCCGATAGCATTCGGATTGGAACCTAACTGCCCGACGCCATTTTGGATACCGCTACCAATATCGTTAATTGCATTACCCGTACTGTCTAATAAGGTAACGCCCCCTTGAACGACCGTAGCGCCGGCATCAGGTAGTTTGACGTTGCTGACGATACCACCTAGATCTTTTACGGTATCACCGACGCCGTTAACCGCCCCGCCTGCATCGTTAAGAATATTTCCGGTGGTTGTGGTGGTATCTGTCGTGCCGGGATCTCCGCCGCCATTATTGCCGCCTCCATTGTTACCCCCTCCGTTATTCCCGCCTCCATTGTTACCACCACCGCTTCCGTTATCACCACCACTTCCGGAGCCGTCATCTCCACCAATACCGGAATTCTGTCCGCCGTTATCTTTTGCAGAGTTGAATCCACCGCCACCGCCTCCACTACACGCCGCGAGCGAGCAGGCAAGTAATATTGCCAATGCTATTTTGCTCAAACGGCCAATATTTGTCGGTTTCATGATATATAGCCTCAATAGAAACGTCATCTGACGTATTTTAATTGTAGAGTTGGTTTTAATTTATTCCATTTTGTCAGCAATATATTTGTGAGCATTTAATTCAATGAATAGAATAGGGTTATTTTTATAATAAACAACAAAAAGACCACATTCTTTATGTGTCAATTATCATTAAATATTTAACAATAAAAACTACCGTCTAAAAAATTACCATTTGAAATGTATGTTAAATTTTTAATTGAATTTAACCATTAAATTCAATTAAATACAAAAACAACAAAATGTTTATTTTTATATTAGAAATAAACATTAAAACCAAACCGTTCTCAAAGCCGTCAGATTAAAACCATATAAAAATTAGATTACAGTATCTAAACTAAGTTTCATCAATAAAACTTGATACCCAATCAATAGAAGGATTAAGCAGTCATTAACATGATAATATGTAGTTTAAAGGTGGTGATGACAGTGACTAATTTTAATATCACTGTCGCCACCTAAACTGAAGAGTTAGAAATATAGCGAATGAATTGAACAATATTTACCAGAAGAAAGATAGATAGCTTAGTACTTAACCCCATTCTTTTTTATTGAAATACCAAACAGATAACGATAGAAACGTGCAGATTTAACCAATATCACCCTGCCAACCCTTGACCATATATATTGGGTTATTGCACAGCTCAGAAGGCTAACTAGCAATGCAGCTAACATATCCAACGGCCAATGAACGCCCAGATACACTCTTGCCCAGGCAATCATTAATGCCAGAGAGAAAAACGCAACAGCCTGAGAGATTCGTCCCCATAATATAAAAGCCAGTGCAAATGTGAATGCAATCGTGCCATGGCTGCTGGGAAAAGAGGGTGTTGCAGAGTGGTTCAAAAACTGATGTCCGATATGTTCAACAAAAGGTCGGGAATGAGGATAGATAGATGAAAGCATTTTTGCTGTCAAAACGGCGATGGCTAATGCGATGATTATCTTTAGTACCAGCTTACGCTGAGGTAGCCATAGCCAGCCAATCAGCAATACCACTGGAATAATATTTATCGCGTAAACGGCGATAAAATCAGCAAATTGAATTAGCCATTCCGGCGACTCAGGGGTAGCATTTATTAGCAAAAAGAGTTGATGATTAAGCTGCTCCATTGATTAGAACCCTCTGAGAATGACGACCATAATAAGCAATGCAATGGCTTATCAGCCAATAAGATAAAACCTGAGTCAACCACACCCACCAGCCAGACCACAGATTATGAGAAAGAAAATGAGCGCCGCGCATTACCTGACCAAACCCCATAACCATGCCAAGCAAAAGCCCCGCTAACCAGCAAAGCCACGCGGCTTTAATCCTTAAGGGATACAGCAGAAAAAACAGGGCCATTAGGCTAAATCCTGATGACGCATGACCTCCGGGAAAGCAAGATCCCGGCCCCGAATTAGCACCGGCAGGCAACGAGGTAAGCAAAGGGATATAAGCCGCACTTCCGCCGTACTCCGTCAGGCTCCACGGACAGGAATGAATACTGACCGCTTTCAATATGCCTACGGCTAAAACACCTAAGCCCATCAATAACACTGTTACTACCAACTGAATATTTTTCTGGTAAACACCCCAAAAGAGAGCGCATATGGCACTGATAATAATCATGTACTTCATTGCTTTATGATTAATCAGCTCCAGCCAATAGTTGTCTTTCCAAGGAAAGGTATGCGTAGATGCCTGATACCAAAAGTCCGTTATCCAAAAATCTAATCGGCTATTTTGAGAAACAGACCCAAAAACCACGGCCATAATCAGTAAACCCAAAATCTGGCGACGATAGAACTCCGCAGGCAACATGCTGACGGTACTCAAATGATTCGACATGGTTAATTTCTCCACCGCTCTCCCGCTTTCGCATCATGATGACTCGGGCGCTTACTGAATGAATGGCCCAAGCATAATCAGCAATTATTAGTGAAAACTTAAGAGGGTGGATTTAAGCGGTAACGAGGAAGGCAGTTGCGACGTAATATTTATATCAGGAGTACATACTCAGTATGGTGAGTTTGCTAACATGTTATTACTGTTAACATATAGCCAAAATAATTCGAGTTTCATCGCGGCGGCAAGCGAGCGAACGCAGCCAACAAAGATGCAGCCTGAAGTAGGACGGGTATAAGCATTTATATTGCGATAAATCATCTCACCGGAGTTATCCATGTCAGACCACACCATTCCCTTGGCTTCACGTAAGCCCATTGGCGTTGCACAGCAGCATGCCACAAGAGTGGGTTTTCTTATTGCCGGGCTGGGAATGTCAGTTTGGGCACCGCTGGTCCCCTATGCCGTACTGCGCATTGGAATGGACGATGCCACTCTTGGACTGCTTCTCCTCTGTTTAGGCATCGGATCAATCTGTGCTATGCCAATGACCGGCTCTTTGGCAGAACGCTTTGGTTGCCGTGCAGTGATTATTTGCGCCGCAATTTTTATCATGCTGTGCCTCCCTCTGCTGGCCACCGTACCTTCAATTATAACATTAGGCATCATGCTCTTCATCTTTGGTGCCAGCGTAGGCACCATTGACGTAGCGATAAATATTCAAGCAGTTCTGGTTGAGAAGGCCAGCGGAAAACCCATGATGTCAGGGTTCCACGGCTTATATAGTTTGGGATGTATTATTGGTGCCGGTGGCGTTAGCCTGTTACTTACCCTGGGGATAGCACCCTTGACTACTACGCTGGCCGCCGTAGCCTGCATTATTCTTTTGCTGCTGTTTGGTGCGCGTCATATGCTGCCCTATGCCAATGTAATGGATGCCAATCAAGGGCATCAGGAGAAATCGCCAATATTTATTCTCCCCCGCGGGAAGGTCGCCTTTATCGGCATATTGTGTTTTATCTGCTTTTTGGTTGAGGGAGCAATTCTTGACTGGAGTGCGGTATTCCTGACTACGGTCAAAAATTTTGCCACTGCCGAGGGTGGAATTGGCTTTACGCTGTTTGCCTTTACCATGACCTTCGGCCGACTTACCGGGGATCTTATTGTTAAAACCTTCGGCAATTTTAAGGTTCTGCTTGCCGGGAGCCTGACAACCGCAACCGGCCTGGCTCTGGTGGTTTATGGTACTAACGATCTGATCACGCTGGTTGGATTCGCCCTTATCGGGTTGGGTGCATCCAATATTGTTCCTATCCTGTTTTCCGCTGCCGGAAACCAAAGTCAAATGCCAACCAATTTGGCGATTACTGCGGTCACTACAATGGGCTATTTAGGGATACTCGCCGGCCCTGCACTTATCGGGTTTATATCGCATGCCATTAGCCTGAGCTTTGCTTTTAGCGCCATTGCGGTCTTGATGTTAGTCATAACCGGTAGCGCCAGATACATCGTTAAATAAGAAAAAATTCACCTCTATCAGACCTTCCATACCGGTGACGCATGTATATATGACACCGGTACAGGAATCAGCCCGGAATACGAATCCGGGCAAATGCTACTCTGAGATTACTGCACCAGCATTGTCAGTCGGCTGAATACGCCTGATTCATCGGTATCACGTTTGACATGCAGCACATCTTCCAGCTTTTCGATTTGACTGATCATTTGTTCCAGTCGCTGATCGTCGGCTACCTGTAACCAAATACGGCTGTGCTGGTTGTCTTGCAGCGGCAGACAGAGAATGCCTTCCACGTTAAATGCCCGACGGGCAAACAGACCACAAATATGCGACATCACACCCGGATGGTTACGAACCGTAAGCTCTAAGGTCACTGTTGAACACGTTTGTTGTTGCATGGCTTACTCTCCAATCATCTCAATATTTGCAGCGCCCGGCGGCACCATAGGGAATACTTTTTCATCAGTATCGATACGTACGTGGATCAGGCAAGGTCCCGGTCGTGATATCGCCTCTTGCAGCGCTGCCTGCGGATTTTCTGCCGCGTTCAGGTCGCAGATTGACAGGCCAAACCCTTCGGCAATCTTAAGGAAGTTGGTTTGCCCCGGGTAAGTGGCGGCAAAAATATTTTTTTGATAGAACAGGGTTTGCTGCTGATGAACTAATCCTAACGCCTGGTTGTTCATCAGGATGATTTTAACATCCAGATTGTGTTCGGCTGCGGTAGCCATTTCCTGAATGTTCATCATCAAACTACCGTCACCGGAGAAGCACAGGACTTTACGCTGTGGATTTGCCAGTGCAGCACCAACGGCGGCAGGCAGACCGAAACCCATCGTCCCCAGGCCACCGGAAGTTAGCCACTGGCGCGGACGATTTAGCGGATAAGCCTGTGCTACCCACATCTGATGCTGGCCTACATCGGTGGTGATAATCGCGTCATCATCAACACATTCAGCGGCAGCCTTAATCAAACCATAGGGCATTAACGGATCGTTTACGCCCGGCATATTGCACGGAAACTGGCTCTTCAGCGCGTCAACCTGTTGATGCCACTGCTGGCGCTGGTCGCTATTAATCTTCGGCAGCAGTTGCTCCAACACTTCGCCGACGTCTCCCTGAATGGAGATATGAGCCTGTTTAATTTTGCCCAGCTCCGCACGGTCAATATCGACGTGAATAATCTTGGCATTCGGGCAGAACTGTTCTGTTTTACCGATAGCCCGATCGTCAAAGCGTGCCCCCAATACAATCAGTAAATCGGCTTCCTGCAGGATAAAGTTAGTGCTGCGTGTCCCGTGCATGCCCAGCATGCCTAACGACAGCGGGTGCTTAGCCGGTAGTGTTCCCAGCGCCATTAGCGTCATCGTGGTCGGTAAATGTGCCTGTTCGGCCAACGTCCGGACTTTGGTATGGGCATTAATCACACCACCACCCAAATACAGCACCGGGCGCTGGGCCTGATTAATCATTGCAGCAGCATCTTCAATCTGCTGTGGCTCAAACTGAGGTGCCGGCGTAAGTTCAGAAACCGCTGGCAGCTCACTGATATCGATTTCAGCAGTCTGCACATCCTTTGGAATATCAACCCATACCGGCCCCGGGCGGCCAGACTGTGCAATACGGAAAGCGTCGTAAATCACCTGTGGCAGTTCACAAATATTACGCACCAGATAATTGTGTTTAGTGATAGGAATGGAGATACCATAAGTGTCTACTTCTTGAAATGCATCCGCACCAATCATCGAAGTGGCTACCTGGCCGGTAATACAAACTAGCGGTATGGAGTCCAGACGGGCATCAGCAATGGCTGTAACTAAGTTCGTTGCGCCGGGGCCACTACAGGCGATACACACCGCCGCTTTGCCTTCGGTACGCGCCATGCCCTGCGCGATAAAGCCGGCGCCCTGCTCGTGGCGCGCCAGAATATGTTGAATCTTAGTGCTTTGACTCAGCGCGTTATAAAGCGGTAGCACTGTGCCACCGGGAATACCGCTGACACGGGTAATGCCGTGAAGTTCAAGCAGTTGTACAATCAGTTGTGCGCCAGTAATACGCTGTGCCTGCGGTGGGTTTGCCGAAATTGCCATGCTCCAGTCCTTCTTCTAAGCCGGTTCGCTTTTTCGGGTTAGGGGGACTAAAACAAGAAACCCCGCCCGGTTTGCGCCGGCGGGGTTTTGAAATCGATGCGTTGATTCAGACCCTACGGCGCACTGCCGACGACCACCACCACACGCACGACGACTACCGCGGCTGGTAGCGCGGTAATGAGTCGAATCGAAGTAGGCATAGTTGAGGTCATGTGGGTCCTGAATTAATGTTGTTTATGATAGAAATCTGAATATAGATAAACATACTGAATCGCTACACACAATAGGTTTATTCGCCATCAATGAAAATCGTGCGCAAGATCACAAGGTTAAATATGGAATATCCGCATATACCGCCAAACAAACCATTGCTAAACCCCACACATTATCTATTCTAAAACCTGTTTTACGTCTATTCTGGAGAATCTGTTATTCAGCTTTGTCTCAATTGACATTGATTATTTATCCATCAATCAAGGGGAGTTATATGCGTATTCTTACCGTTGGTGCAGGAGCCGTAGGCGGATATTTTGGCGGCAGACTGCTTGAAATTAATCAGGATGTCACCTTTCTGGTCCGTCCCGAGCGGGCAAAACGATTAAAGCAAAACGGACTGGTTATTAAGAATCCGGATGGCTCATTGAGCACCCTACAATCACCGCCTACCGTACTAAGTGAAGAGATAAAACAGCCCTACGATGTGATCGTGCTGAGCTGTAAAGCTTACGATCTGGATAGTGCAATTCAGTCGATAGCTCCAGCCGTCGGCAGTAACACCATTATTCTGCCGCTGCTTAACGGCATGCGGCATATCAATGCGCTGGAAGACGCTTTCGGAGCAGAAAAAGTCCTTGGCGGGTTATGTAATATCGTCGCCACCGTTGAGCCCGACGGAACGATTCATCGCATGACGCCAATTCATAACATCACCTTTGGTGAACGTGACGGCACGCTTAGCGAACGCGTAGTGGCTATTGCCGGCATCTTAAAACAGGCAGCATTTGACTCCGAGCTCAGTGAAAACATCATGTTAGCGATGTGGGAAAAGTGGCTATTCCTCGCCTCGCTGGCTGCCGGAACCTGCCTGATGCGCGCGCCAATCGGCGATATAGTCGCATCACCGCATGG
>POVV01000172.1_pt1 | contig 53486 bp, 50 predicted proteins | sample 1560271 | NCBI WGS metagenome assembly POVV01 (sample SAMN08337232, study PRJNA429181) | Bioreactor metagenome, whole genome shotgun sequencing project. | biome: cows' rumen and soil; feature: anaerobic; isolation source: anaerobic chemostat enrichment culture, galacturonate as sole carbon... | reverse complement strand
CAAAAATATGAACAATAGAAGGCGCATCAAGTTTAGCAGATCCCTGCATAGCCTCAGGATCATAGGGAGACCACAGAAATCCCAGAAGAATCAAACCAACCATAACACTTGTGAGAATTATTCCAAAGGTAAAGTTATAACCAGTTTTTCCCAATTTCTTTTTATTTATTCCTAGCTGTTCCACTTTCCACCTCTATATCTCAATTCGCTTGTCCAGTTTCTGATATAATAAGTCGACAATTGCGTTTATTACAAGAATAACAACCGCAATCAGAATAATAATAGCCTCTACTACCGGATAATCCCGTTTTGAAATAGAAGATATTAATGTTCGCCCAAGACCAGGTATTCCAAATACCTGTTCTATTATAATACTGTTTGCGATCATATCTGCAATTGTCATGCCAAGAAATGTAATAACAGACAGAATTCCATTCCTAAAGACATGGCGAACAAGAACCCTCAACAAACTATTACCACGACTCATAGCCGTGCGTACATAATCCTGCCTCATCTCACTCAATAAAGAGTTTCTAAGCATTTTAATTGACATCGCAGCTCTAGGCAGAGCAATTGCAACCGCCGGAAGTATCATATAGTGCAAGAAACGTCCTATGCTTTCTGTATAGGATACATAATCACCTGGAACAAATAACCGAAAAACCAAACCGAATAGTACAGTAAAAATTATCCCAATGAAAAAGGGCGGAATAGACATAGTAATTTGATTCAATATTAAAAACACTCTGTCTATCCCCTTATTTTCATATCTTACACAGACCAAACTCACTGGAATGGAAATAAGTAAAATGAATATAAATGACAAGATGGTCAGGGTAATAGTAATAGGCACTTTATCTCCTATCATCGCCTTTACAGGAACCTGATATGAATAGGATATACCCATATCTCCACTAACAAAATTTCCCAGCCATTGTCCATATCGCTGCGGCAAGGGACGGTTTAACCCCATCTCCTCCCGCAGAGCCTGGACTTTTCCTTCAGTTGCTTCTGTGCCAAGTATTGAACGTGCAGGATCACCAGGAATCACTTCAAAAGCAAGAAAGGCAAGTATGCTGACAATTAATAATGTGATTATAAGACCTGATATTTTCTTTATAATAAATTTCATACTCGCCTCCCGGTTACTTTGCTACTATTCGTTACAAATATACCTAAATTTTACTCAACCATGTAGATAGCCGCCATATCTTGTACATATAACGGATAGAATGTATATCCGTCGAATTTGTCACTGACTGCAACCAAATTTGCAAGATCCTGTATATAAACATTTGCTGCCTTCTCTGCCAGAATTCCCTCTAAATCTTTATACAACTTTGTTTGTTTTTCCACATCAATGGTATTAATTGCCTCTTTAAATATCTGATCGTATTCTTGATCTTTAAAGTTGATAAAATTACCTGATGCATCTGAAGTAAATCTCTCAAGCATTGCACGAGCAGATAAATTTGCTGCATCTACCCCTACTACAGTTGACTGGTAGTTGCGGGCGGCATACACATCCTCCAGCCAGGTTTCCCATTCAACGGGCTTAATGGTTACATTTACTCCAATATTCTTTAATTCTTCAGCAATAACCTGAGCCGTATCCACATGTGGCTGATCTGCTGAGGATACAGTAATTTCCAAATCGAAACCATCTGGATACCCGGCTTCATCGAGAAGTTCCTTTGCCTTTTCATAATCCTGCTCATAATAATTGCTGTATTCATCGTCGTAATACGTTTTCAGTCCGGGATACATGCTTGTTCCTATACGTACACCCTTTCCATCTGCCATTAAATCCATTATTTCATCCGGATTAATTGTGTAGCATAGAGCCTGTCTGACTTTTTCATTATTTAACGGTTCTACATCATTGTTTAAATACAAGGCTTGTACCAGATTCATGGTTCCTTCCTCAATATGAAATCCTTCAGTTAATTCCGCTGCCTGACTGGAAGTCAATCTTGCCGCCATATCAATTGAACCACCCTTTAAATTAGTCACGATCATATCTGCATCAGCTACTATCTTAAACTCCACCTGATCCAGATGTGCCTTTTCTCCCCAGTAGTCTTCATTTTTTTCCAGAATAATATTCTCCTGAGGACTACGTGACACAAACTTAAAAGGACCAGTACCCATTGGCACAGTATCAAGCCCTTCATAATCCTTTGGAATAATCGCTGTTGTCATATAGGCTAAAAATTCTGTATTTGGCTCTGACAGTCGAATTTCCACTGTTTTACCATCCAATATGCTCACACTTTCAATAATAGAATACGCTGATACCAATGGATCCCCATTTGACGTATCAGCGCATCTGTCTATTGAATATTTCACATCTTCCGCCGTAACATCTTTCCCATTATGAAATTTCACCCCATCACGCAAGGTAAATGTATATACCTTTGCATCATCAGAAATTTCATAATCGCTCGCTACGGCTTTGACTAAATTTCCATCCTTATCAGGCTTTACCAAGCCTTCATAAATGTTAAATAAAACCTCTTTTGTTCCTGCCGCAACTGCTTTGTGTGGGTCAAGACTGTCCAAATCCTGGGATATACCAACTTTGATACTCCCTCCTTCAACTGGATTTCCTGAAAGTTTATTTTCCGCGGTTGACGAAGCAGCCTTCTTATCACCTGAACATCCGCTCAGTGCAATAGAAGCAGCTAATGTGAGTACCCCAAAGAACACTGTTACTCTCTTTTTCATGTTTGTCTCCTTCTTCAAATAACCTTCATTATTAAATTGTCGTTTTTTATTTTATAAGATTTATTTGCTTTTGACAAGTACTCTATTCTAAAATTTTTTTCAATTCTGACATAAATGTGTTTACATCTTTAAATTCTCTATATACAGATGCAAATCTGACATATGCAACAGGATCAAGATCTTTCAGCTTGTCCATCACTATTTCTCCAATTAGACTGCTGGGTATTTCTTTTTCTTCTCTGTTAAATATTTCCAGCTCAAGAGCGTCTATTGTTTTTTGTATTTCTGCTGCCGAAACCGGTCGCTTATAGCATGCACTTAGTATCCCTGCTTCAATTTTTGCACGATCATACTGTTCTCTGTTGTTATCTTTTTTTATGACAATCAGCGGTATTGTTTCAACTTTTTCATAGGTTGTGAAACGTTTTCCACACTCGTCACAAGAACGTCTCCTGCGGATTGTATTTTTATCCTCCGCTGGTCTTGAATCGATTACCCTGGTATCAGGATTGGCACAATAAGGACATTTCATAATGTTTTCCGCCTTTCATCTAAATCTTTCCTCATTATACACAATATTTAGAATTTTTGCAAAAACTTTTCTTCCTTTATTTCTACCAAAATAATATCCGGACCTATCCGCTTAATGCATTCCCATGGGATAATATATTCACTGTCTGTACCCAGAAATCCACATATTTTTGCAGGTCCTGGAATAATAATTGCTTCCACCTTTCCATCTTTGATATCAATCACTACATCTACAACACATCCAAGTCTCTTGCAATCACAAACATTAATCACTTCTTTTTCTCTTAATTCACATAACCTCATATTATTCACCACCAAAAAATGCCCGCATACAGCAGCAGTCCTCTTCACTGTTACTCTATGCAGGCATCTCTTTATGAGTGCTAAATCGCCATTACTTTTTCACTTTCAAATGCTTTCGCTATGATCAAGACCAACACCCCTCCAAGAACAAGAGTCATCCCCAGTGAAACACCATATTGCATCATCGTCACTTCTTGTGTTAATATGCCTTGCAGTGTCAGAGATGTATTATATATCGGTACTGCATATAACCAATCCTTGGGGGCTTTTGTGGTAAACATTGTTGTAATTCCCAAAACCAGCACCAACATATACACTGGCATGATATAGGAACTTGCCTCTTTGACTGTTTTTGCAAATACAGAAACCAGAACAATAATCGCCGAGTAAAGAAATGCTATAGAAATCAATAATGCTGCCAGCATCAAAATTTGTATCGGACTTAATGAAAGATTCAACGCTGATTCACTTCCTGTATTCCCCATCATCTGAGGCATAAAAGCCACCATAGCACCTACATATACCACCGAAGACACTCCTGAAATAATCATCAATGCGAATACCTTTCCAAGAACTATTGAACTTCTTTTAATCGGAGAAACCAACAGGCTTGCCATAGTTCCTCTCTCCTTCTCACCTGCAATCATATCCGTTCCTATCCCCATAGCTCCTGCAAACAAGAGAATGGTGACAAAATATGGGAGCATCATGCCAAGTATCTTGCCTCCGGCTCTGTCTTCATCCTGAATAATCATGCCCGGATTATCGGAATTTACTGTAAATACAGTTAATCCATCCATATCATCCACCCGCTGTGATAAAAGCACCTGACGATATGACTCCAGAACTCTTACCGAAATTTCTTCATATGCTGCACTAGAATAATCTTCTGACGGATTATAATATGTTTTTATCTGAGGAATAGCATCCCCCTGTTTATACTTTGTGATCATATCTGCAAAATCATCCGGAAATACAATCATAAGATCAGCCTGACCTTTCCTGATCATTTCTTGTGTGCTGTCAAAATCACTTACAGGATAAACTTCGCAGTTCACATCCGCCCCTTTTAAATATTGTTCAAATCCAACTGGTGCATTTTGTGTATAAACAATTGAACGATGTGTATCCACATCTTCCTGAGCGCTGCTGCTCAAATTACTTACCAGTGTCATTATACCAATCATGATAATTACCGGAAGGAAAAACACTGAAAAAATCATCTTCCGGTCTTTAAATACTCTGGCCATTTCTTTCCCGCAAATCTGTTTTATACCGCTCACTTTATTCCCCCCTTTTCTGATTTTTATAAAGGACAAAGAATGCATCTTCAAGATCCCCTGTATTGGTATCGTGAAGAATTTGATTTAATGTGCCTTCCTCCACTTTCTTACCGTCGATAATTACACCAATTCTATCACATATCTTTTCTGCCTCAGACATAATGTGTGTTGAGATAATCACTAATTTGCCATCATCCCTTAATTTTTTCAAATACTCAGTAACGCTTCTTGCTGTAATTACATCTAGTCCATTTGTAGGTTCATCAAAAATCACAATATCAGGATCATGCACCAGACAAACTGCAATGGCAGCTTTTTGTGCCATACCAGTGGAAAGCTCCTTGATTTTTTTCTGAGAGAACTCTTTGATATCAAAATAATTGAAAAGTTCTTCTTTTCTGGCCTTTAGCCTTTCCTCCGATATATTATGCAGCCTGCCAAAAAAGTCAAACATATAGTCCACGGAGAACTGGGGATCTAGTTTGATATCACCTGTTAAAAACCCTATTTTTTCTCTCACTTTCTCTGGCTCCCTGGATACCTCATGACCAGATACGAATACTTCGCCTCCGGTAGGTTTTATTATTGTAGAAATACATCTAAGCGTCGTTGTTTTGCCTGCTCCGTTTGGACCCAGAAGGCCATATATTTCTCCTGGCTTTGCGGTGAGGCTCAGATTATCTACAGCCGTTTTTAAGGGATTTGCAGTCCTGGACTCTTTCATTTGCTTTTTGTTTAGCTTATAAATTTTTGTTAGGTTTTTAATTTCTATCATAAATTCCCTCCCGTTTTTGTACTACTGTCCTAATACAACTATATTACGTAAGATTACGCCTGTCAATAAGAATAAATATCTGCTCAACAGGTTTCCTTCATTCTGCCCTTTTCTTCTTTTTAAAAATATAATACAATGATATAAGGATAATCACCCAGGGTAATCAGTTATTCGGGGCATCGTATCCAAATTGAAAATAAGGAGACTTTGTTAATGAAAGAAACTGTATTATTATTTCATGTTCCAGAAAAGGAAAAACGCGTTAAAATCGAATTATCACTCTTTCCCCTTCATGTTCGTATAAAATATATTAAACAAGAAGACTACAACCAGCCCCTTGGCGTATTAGCCGGAATAAAAGATGCCGTGCCGGCTCAGAGTGCCTACATTGGTGGAGAACTCCCTGATACAATGATTGTATTCGCTTTTTTTAATGATAATAAACTAAATCAGGCTCTTGCAGCTTTGAGAAAAAGCGGCGCTGGAGCACTGCATTATAAAGCTGTACTAACGCCTACAAACCAATTCTGGACAGCACAGGAATGTTTTGCAGAAATAAAGGAAGAACATGAAGCTATGAGCCCTTAGGGAATCATAGCTTTTTATCATAATATCTTTTTATCACTACTGTAGTTGCACAGTAAACCAAAACCACGCTCCACAGTGTCCAGAAAACAGCCATATTAAAAAAACCTGCAACAAGCATAATAGCGTAGCATGCTCCCATAACCAGTGCACCCGACCAGTACATCGTTTTTTCCATTATCAGCTGATTCCGTTCATCAAATGCTTTGAGCCTCTCAGCATGCAAAAGCTTTTCATCTGCAAGAATTTTTTTAGACTTTTGTATCTGTTTCAGACTAAAAAATAAAACCACCGCTCCAGTACCAACAAAAACTCCACTCAAAAAACTTCCTGCTGTTTCTTGCGTCCTGACAGCCATTAATATTGCCACAACAATCGTAATTACCCCTACTGCGCTTAACAGCATACTTTTCTTCATGCTATGAATTATTTTATTCTTATATTCTTCGTCATTCTTCGCCCCATTGTTCAATGCCTGTATTAACATATGTTTTCCTCCTCTAAATTAAATATAAATATGTCTTCAATGTTCATCTCAAAATACTGTGCAATCTTATGTGCCAAAATTAGAGATGCATTATATCTGCCACTTTCCAGTGAAATAATCGTTTGCCGTGTGACTTCTACTGCTTCAGCCAGCTCATTCTGAGTAATTTTACGTTCTTTTCTCAGTTGCTGAATAGAATTTTTCAAAAACACCACTCCTTTGCTTTATGTACTATGTAATGCAAGCTTTACATTTTTAGTATAGTCAGCTTTACATATAATGTCAAGTTAATTTTACAATATATTTTCATCAACTATTATGCACTGACTTTATCCCGCTAAATCGTTTAGAACGTGCGACGCCAGGTGCACATCAAAAAATACACCCCCGTTTCCACGAGCGTGTATCTTCTATTTCATATTGAGTACTCTAATGAGCAAATTGGCTTTCATATAAGCTACTGTAAAACCCGCCCTGAGCCAAAAGTTCATCATGGCTACCTTGCTCAATAATGTTTCCATCTTTCATTACCAGTATAACATCAGCTTCTCTTATAGTAGAAAGGCGGTGAGCAACAATAAAACTTGTACGCCCTACCATCATGCGGTGAAAGGCCTCCTGAATGCGCACTTCAGTTCGCGTATCTATTGAAGATGTTGCTTCATCAAGAATCAGCATAGGCGGAAGACTCAGCATTACTCTTGCAATACAAAGCAGCTGTTTCTGCCCTTGAGAAAGGTTACCACCGTCCTCATGGATAAAAGTATCATAACCATTAGCCATTCGTTTAATGAAACCATGAGCATGTGCCGCCTCGGCAGCAGCAACAATTTCCTCTCTCGTGGCATCCGGTCGCCCATACGCTATATTTTCGGCTACTGTAGCTGCTTTTAACCAGGTTTCCTGCAGTACCATACCGTAATTTTGCCGCAGGCTGTCTCTTGTCAAACTTTGGATATCGTAACCACTAAGTATGATTTTCCCCTCATTCACATCGTAAAACCGCATAAGCAGATTAATCAACGTAGTTTTACCACAGCCAGTAGGACCCACAATTGCAGTTTTTTGTCCCGGTCTGACTTTTAGATTTAGATCTTTTAATAATGTAACATTTTCACGATAGGAAAACGATACATGTTCAAGTTCCAGGCTTCCATCTGCCTTTTCCAGCACAACTGCATCTTCTCCATCAGGCACTTCCGGAGTTTCTTCTATAAAATCAAACACTCGTTTTGCACAGGCAAAAGCATTTTGTAGCTCGGTCACCACACTTGTAATTTCGTTAAACGGCTTTGTATACTGGTTGGCGTAGCTTAGAAAGCAGGACAGCTGGCCTACGGAAATTATACCCTGTATAGCAGTTAAAGCGCCCACTATGCCCACACCGGTATATACCAGTCCATTAATAAATCTTGTGGTGGGATTGGTTAATGAAGAAAAGAATATGGCTTTAAGGCTTACTTTTTGCAGCCTTTTATTAATTTCGTCAAATTGTTCCAACGCCCTATCGCCATATCCGAAAGCCTGAACAACCTTTTGATTCCCCACCATTTCATCAACAAGTGATGTCATCTCTGCCCGCGTTTCAGACTGTGACTTAAACATAACATATGTTCTTTTTGCAATAAAGTTTGCTACAAATAACGATAAGGGAGTGATTACAATAACTACCATAGCAATTTTTATATTTATAGAAATCATAAACAATAATGTACCGATAATGGTGACAACTCCAGTAAAGAACTGGCTGAAACCCATCAACAGCCCATCTGAAAACTGTTCCACATCTGTAATTATTCGGCTGATCACTGTACCATACTGGTTACTGTCCACATATTTAAGGGGTAGAACCTGCAGTTGTGCAAAAGCCCGAACCCTAACATCCTTAACCACTCGATAAGTAATAATATTGTTGCATAAATTCATCAGCCATTGAGCAACGCTAGTCAGAAATATTACTATGGTCATTACTTTTAAAATATAATATATTGCATGAAAATCAACATGTCCTTTTCCAAGTATATAATCCACTGCATTTCCAGTAAGAATAGGAGCATACAGTGTAAGTACAACTGAACATGTGGCAAACATAAGAGAAAGCAGTAAATAATGCATATATGGTTTAATTAAGAGAAAAATTTTCTTTGTTGTGTCATCTTTTTTATTCGTCATTTTAATGCGCCTCCTCTCTGGACAGCTGTGAATAACAAATTTCCTGATATACATTGCTGCTTTCCAGAAGCTCTTCATGAGTACCATAACCGACGATTTTCCCATCATCCAGTACAATAATCCGGTCAGCATAGCGTATAGATGCTGCTCTTTGAGAAACAATAAAAACTGTCATCCCCGATAAATCTTCTGACAGAGCTTTTCGCAATCTGTAATCAGTTGCAAAATCCAGTGCAGATGCACTGTCATCCAATATCAGTATCTGAGGCTTTCTTATAAGTGCCCTTGCAATCGTTAAACGCTGTTTTTGCCCTCCCGAAAGATTCTTTCCACCTTCACTGATGACAGTATCCAGTCCGTTTGGCTTTGATTCCACAATTTCCATAGCCTGAGCAGTCCTAAGTGCATCATTAATTTCATCATCACTGGCTCCATTTTTTCCAATCTGCATATTTTCACGGATAGTGCCATGAAACAATACAGCTTTTTGAGGAACAATCCCAATCCTGTCGCGCAATGAATCAACCTTCCATTTCCTGACTTCTGTGCCGTTTACCAAAACCATGCCTTGGCTGGAATCATAGAATCGTGGTATAAGATTTACCAGAGATGTCTTACCGCAGCCAGTACCACCAATAATCCCAATTGTTTCGCCAGCACAAGCACGAAATGTTATGTGAGATAATGCCGGTTCCTGACTGCCTTCATAGCAAAACGTAACATCTTGCATCTCAACACGGGGAGCCGTAAGTAAATCCTCTTCAGTCTGATTTTCAAATCGTCCATCTTCAATCCCCGGCTTTAAATCAAATACTTCATTAATTCTCCCTGCTGATGCCATAGCTTTTGTAAAGGATATAATTAAACTGGCAAGTGCTACGAGTGCCAATAAAATCTGGGTCATATAGTTTACAAGAGCAATTACTTCTCCCTGTGTTATTCTCCCCATATTTACTGCTGTTCCACCGTACCACACAATAGCAATTATCCCAAGATTCACCAGCACGTATGTGAGTGGATTTAACAGTGCTGATATCCGCCCTACATGAAGCTGATACTGCATCAATTCAGTGCTTTTATCTTCATATTCTTTCTTTTCTTGTTTTTGCGTTCTAAAAGCCCTAATAACACGTATTCCTGCTAAATTTTCTCTTGTTGAAAGCAAAACCTGATCCAGCCCTTTTTGTACCTTCTTATATAAAGGAATAGTCAGAATCATAATTCCATATATAACGAGTGCCAGTAAAGGCACTGTAATTAAGAAAATTATTCCTATCCTGCCATCTATGGAAAAAGCCATTATTAGTGCTCCCACTACTATAAATGGTGACCTGAGGAATAACCTAAGCACAAGATTTATCCCTGACTGCACCTGGTTTATATCACTAGTCATGCGAATAATCAATGTAGAACTCCCTGCTTTATCTATTTCTGTATATGATAACTGTTGAATATGTTGAAACATTGAATGCCTAAGTTCTGTTCCAAAACCAACTGCTGCTTTTGCAGCAAAATACTGGGCAGTCAAAGAGCATACAAGACCAAGCACTCCAAATAAGACCAGAAGTCCACCAAGCTTCCATATATAAGAAATATCCTGATTCTTTATTCCTACATCAATTATACGAGCCATTACGAGCGGAACTATTAATTCAAGCAGTGCTTCAAACAACTTGAACAATGGACCGATAACACTTTCTTTTTCGTAACCTCGTAAGTAAGGCATTAATTTTCTCACTGTCGTATCCTCCGTAATTAATTTATTGCACCGTTATATTGTAGCAGACAACAACTCTACTGTAAATGTCTCCCATTTTTACAATTCAATACATTTCCTCTGCAGGGACATCATTGATTTTATTTAATTTACCTAATTTAATATGCACTTTATTTGCTTAAGGTATTGACTTTTGGGGCATAAACTAATACTGTATTAGTTGAGTAATACAAATTAGTATTATATTTTACTTAGTTATGGAGGGATTTTTCATGGAACCACTCATTAAAATTGAGAACATACATAAAATCTATAATCCCGGCGAAAATGAAGTACGCGCACTAGACGGCATAAATCTGCATATTCAAAAAGGTGAATTTGTCGCCATCATAGGGCATTCCGGTTCCGGAAAATCTACACTTATGAATATGCTTGGCTGCCTCGACGTACCCACTTCTGGAAGTTATTATCTGAATGGACACGATGTTTCAGAGCTTACAGATAATCAATTGTCGGATATTCGAAACCAAGAGATCGGCTTTATTTTTCAGGGTTTTAATCTGGTAGCAAATCTAGATGCAGTAGGGAATGTAGAACTGCCTCTTATTTATCGCGGCCTAGGTAAGCAAAAACGGCGAAAAATCGCTGTAGATGCTCTAAAAAGGGTAGGTTTAGGTTCTCGGCTGAAACATAAACCAAATGAACTCTCAGGGGGTCAGCAGCAAAGAGTTGCTGTTGCACGTGCCATCGCTGCACAACCGCCCATTATACTTGCTGATGAACCTACCGGTAATTTGGATACAAAATCCACAAAAGAAATTATGGGAATACTAAAAGGGCTTCATACCGGTGGGCGAACCGTCATTATTATTACCCATGATGATGAAATCGCACTACAGGTGAACAGAGTAGTACGCATAATTGACGGCCGCATAGCGGATGATTATTTAAACGAAAAAAAGGAGGAAGCATAGGATGTCTTCTAGAAAGAAAAAAGAACAGGAAGAAATATTAGACACTATGGATACAGAATTCGAAGATGCTGACACACTACAGGCTGAGCCCCTTTATGAACCAGACAGCGAAGCATCAGCCAAACCACCAAGAAAAAAACTTCCTGGATGGGTCATTATACCGGTGATTGCTGTTATTATACTTATTATCGTTGTTGCCTCAGTCCTTTCCAAAAAGAATGGCAGCTCACAGGCATCTTCACTGCAGGTGTCTAAAGTAGCAACAGGAAATATACAGGAAGTTTACAATGCAAGCGGAAAAATAGAAAGTGAAAATACCAAAACCTATTATTCTCCGGTAACAGCACCTATTGCTGAATGCACTGCCAAAGTAGGCGATGCAGTAAAAGCAGGCGATCTGCTGGTTTCCTTTGACACCAAAAATCTGGAAAGAGATAATCAGCAGGCTCAACTGACTCTTCAGTCCAGTCTTAATTCATCACAGGCCACTAAAGCTCAAAATGCAAAATCCATTGATGCAGCTAATGCGGCATCTGCACAGGCTGCAGAACAGGCTAATAAGCTTGTTGACAAGGTAAATGATCTTGCTGCGCAGGTTGAGGCTGCAAATGCACAATATCAAACAAACTTGGCTGCTGCAGCTGCAATAACAGATGATAATAATAGCAAACGTCAAACCTTACAGCAGGAGATTGATCAGTTAAGCTCTACTATGCGTGAAAAACAAACTGCTATGGACTCAATAAGTATGAAGTATCAAGGATTGGGTGAAAAAGCTGCTGCTGCTGAAGCAAAAGATGAGCCCAGTCGATCTCCTGAGGAAATAGCACTACTTCAGGCATATCAAGATTTTTCTGACGCACAGGCCGCTTACACAACCGCACAAGATGAATATAACAAAAAAACTGTAGATTTGAACAATATAACAGACCAAACTGTAGATGATGCTGGTTATGCTCAACTTAAGGCTCAATACGATGCTGCCTATGCAGAGTGGGAAGCTGCTTACAGCGCTGCTTCCACACCATCCGCCAGCTCAGGCATGACCTCTTCCGAACTGGCAAATCTGGAGATTAGTGATAATCTTGCTGAACTTACAGCACTTACTCCTGCTGAACTGGTTCAAAAAGGTAAAGAAGGTATGAAAGCAGACATGGATGGCGTTATTGCATCTGTAGATGCACTGCAGACAAATGCTGCAACTCAGGGCATGGCTATGTTCACTGTTGCCAGCACCGAAAAAGTTCGTGTTAAACTTGAAGTATCACCTGATGATTATGAAAAAATGAAAGTTGGAAATAAAGCATCTATTACCATTGGTGAATACAAATATCAAGGAACTCTGTCCAAAGTGAATAAGATTGCTGTTAATAACGAAAAAGGAAATGCTGTTATCGGGGCAGAAATACACATCGACAATCCTGATGAAAATATTTGTATCGGCGCCACCGCAAAAATCAATATGATTGTGGCTGAAGCTAAAGATGTTCTTGTAGTTCCAACGGAAGTAATCAACACCTCTTCCAACGGAGACTTTGTTTATGTGATTGAAAACGGTGTGGTAAAGAAGAAAACAGTAGAATTAGGAACAGCTTCTACCACCCAGATTGAAATTAAAAGCGGTCTTGAAAAGGGTGATCAGGTAGTAAATGATTTAACTGTCGACATAAAAGATGGGATGAAAGCAACACCTGTAGAAACACAGGAAAAAGACAATAACACAGACAGCAAGTAGCCTATTGAATTAAGAAAAGAGGATATAATATGGGACAATTTTTAGAATACGTAAAAATGGCTCTTGACAATATACGTTCCAACAAAGGCCGCTCCTTCTTAACTATGTTAGGTATCATCATAGGCATCACCTCTGTTGTCACCATTGTTTCTATTGGAAACGGCCTGAAAAAGGACGTAGTAGATGCATCAAATGAGCAAAACAATACAGTAACTGTTATGGCCAATACAGATGAAGTCTCAGATCCAAATTGCATTACTGGTGACGATATCTCATTTTTAAGAACATCACTGGGAGAGTCAGTACAAAGTGTATCTGCCTCTTCCGCAACATCAGGAACTATTTCCACACGTAAAGGTAATTTTGATGCATATATTACCTTGACTACACCAGATTATGAACATGCACAATATACAAATGCCTTAACTAAAGGAAATTACTTTACTGACAACGATGTTTCAAATTCTAACATGGTTTGTGTTATTGATGAACTGACCGCTCTATATTTATTCGGTAATACAGATGTTGTGGGTATGAGCCTTGAGTTAAAGGTCGACAGCAGTATACAAAATGTAAATATTATTGGTATCCGTGAAACAACACAGGAATCCATTGATGCCGAAAAACAGTACCAGGCAATGGGCATGGACAAAAGCATTAGCCTGGAGATGCCTTATACCGTTTCTAACACTTTTGGAAACCCAGTAGAAGCATTTCCATCCATATCAATCACTGCCTCAGATAAAGAACAGGCTTCAAGAATAGCCAAAAGTGCTGTTCAAATATTAAATTCGAGACACCAGAACTTAGGGGACACTCCCTTTATTCAGCAAAAGCCTATTGATCTGGCTGATATGTTCGGTTCCATCATGGACGGTGTAACCGCCTTTGTTGCACTGGTAGCCGGTATTTCATTAATTGTAGGTGGTATCGGAGTCATGAACATTATGCTTGTATCAGTTACAGAACGTACAAGAGAAATAGGTATCAGAAAAGCCTTGGGTGCCAAGACCGGCTCAATAATAGCACAATTTCTATGTGAGTCCGCAATCATTTCAGGGATGGGGGGTATTATTGGTATTTTACTGGGCGCTGCACTTACTGCTTTGATTACAGCTCTGGGTGTTGGCGGTATTAAGGCACAGCTATCCTTTCCGGCAATCTTAGTGGCAACTATTTTCTCCTGCAGCGTAGGAATTGTATTTGGTATCTATCCTGCCAGAAAAGCCGCCAGATTAAGTCCTATCGAGGCGTTGAGACGTATGTAACTTGATAATCTATATTTTAAATTTAACAAACAATTTATTTGAGGAGGGTTTTTAACCATGAAAAAAAGAAGTACTCTATTGAAAGTAATGTCTATCATCTTAATCATTCTAGGAGTTTTTAGTTTAATTTCCAGTATTATTTCCGTTACAATGAAAAGCGTCATCGAACAATCCTACGCAACACTGGGTCTTGCATCTCCTACTACATTTTACTATATACTAATATTTGCAGGTTCCATAATCTTACTTATTTCAGGTATTATGGGTGTTGCCTACAAATCCAGAAAAGCAGTATTAATTATGGGAATCATTCTTGCCGCATACTATATTTTAGACATTGTATATACTGCCGTAACTACCGGTTTTTCTGCATTGGGCTTAATTGGGCTTCTTTGGCCTCTGCTCTATCTCTGGGGATGGTATCAGTCTAATTAGAGGTTGGCGCTTACTACAATATTTACTTAAATACAGGAACAGGGAAAAACACATTTCCCGTTCCTGTATTCTTTTTTAATCAATCAAAATTTTTATAGTATTTCTGTACTTTTATTTTTTATCTAATGACTTCCACTTTGCTCAATAACATATTTCAGTAATTTTCTAAAGGAATCCTCAAATTTTTTATTATCCTGGGCAGTTCTTTTCGCCTGCCCCCTAAGCCTCATCCTCCCTTTTCCTATCCTTGCTGTCTTTGCAATGTGTCTTTCCATTAAGAGCTGATCAATATTGTCATTTGTATACCATCTGCCAGACTGATGTATACCATATGCCCCTTTAGCCAGTGCCATTGCTGCCACCCCATAATCTTGAGTTACAACAACATCTCCCGCCTTTACTAATCCGATCAGCGCAAAATCAACTGTATCATCTCCGGCTTCAATAACTTTGATTTCACTATATTTTGACCATAAATTATGATTTGTATCACATAATAAACATACCGGTATTTTGTTTTCCTCTGCTACTTTTTCAACAACACGGATTACCGGACAAGCATCCGCATCAACATAAATTTTTGTCATCTCTATCTTTAATGCCTCCTGTTTTCCTTCTGACTGCAAACTCTGTATCTAGTATTTTTAGGCAATTAGGATAACTGTATAATTGTTAAATTAGCCTGAATAGATGATAGTCCATACTGAACAGTTGCCCCAGAATTATTAGTTAAAACAAATTCTGTTGGTATTGTAGTTACTGAAATTAATGCACTACCATTTAACTGAATGGAAGTAATTGGTGAGTATGATGCTGCAGATATCGTTCCTGTTCCCCCGGCAGTGATCTCTATCCCAAACTCCACTGTCGTCTGCATCTGCGCTCCATCCGCATTTACCCACCATGAAATATAATAATTTCCGGCTTCACTTACAGTAAATGTTCCTGTACCAGAATTGTAAGCTATGCCTGAAGTGGGTGCATTTATAATTGTATCAAATAATACATTGCTATCATTGCCCACCGTGCCGCTGCTGCTCCCCTGTAGTTGCACCTGCAGACCCGACAGCACATTTTCGGTTCCTGTAGGACCGCTTGGACCAGTGGGACCGGTTGGACCTGTCGCTCCTGTAGCCCCCGTTATTTTAGGAAAATCCACTACCTTTTCAAACATTTAAGAGAAATGCTTATTATTGAACAGGCTAATATTTTGTGTTATAATGCATTATCAACCTAAATCGTACAGATGTTTCTCTAATTTAAATACGAGAATTCAAGTCTGTGTGCTGTTAGTTTAATCTTATTATTTGAAAAGAGGTATTTATATGTTCAGAGAAATGCGCAGAAAAAGACAAGCTCTATCTACAGAAGAATGTTTAGATATAATAAATCGGGGAACTTCAGGTATACTGGCTGTGTCCGGAGATAACAATTACCCATATGCAGTCCCTCTTAGTTACGTATACCATGACAATAAAATCTTTTTTCACGGTGCTAAAACAGGTCATAAATTAGATGCTGTTGCACAAAATGAAAAAGTCTCATTTTGCATAATTGATCAAGATCAGGTAGTGCCTGATGAATATACTACTTATTTCCGCAGTGTCATTATTTTTGGTAAGGCGCGAATTATAGATGATGAAAATGAAAAAATGAATGCAATTAATATGCTGGCTCTCCGATATGCTCCCAATCATGATGAAATCCGCCGTCACCAAGCAATTGAAAAAGAATATAAGGCAATGTCCATGATCGAACTTACAATTGAACATATGAGTGGTAAGGAAGCTATTGAATTGGTTAAGCAAAAAAAGCAATGATATTTAGCTGCATCAGGCTCTTGCTGAACAGGAGATGATAAATGATAGGATTAGGAACAGCAATTAACGCTTCCGGTATTATAGCTGGGGGTATTGTGGGGCTGATAATTGGAAAAGGATTAACTAAACGATTTCAAGATATACTAATGACTGCACTTGGCCTTAGTATTCTATTTATTAGTATTTCAGGTGCCCTAAAGGAAATATTCGTAATTACCAATGAGCATATTTCAACTCAAGGTACTTTGATGATGATTTTCTCCCTTGTATGTGGTTCATTAACGGGTGAACTAATCAATATAGAAGACCGCACAATAAAGTTTGGCGAATGGCTTAAGAACAAAACAAACAACACAAAAGACCGCCAGTTTGTTGACGGTTTTGTATTGAGCTCTTTAACTGTCTGTATCGGGGCTATGGCAGTTGTTGGTGCCATTACAGATGGCATATCTGGCGATTACTCCATATTATTGACAAAGGCCATTTTAGATACCATAATTATATTGGTAATGACCGCTTCATATGGAAGAGGATGTATATTTTCAGTTATTCCGGTCATATTGTTTCAAGGAACCATTACTCTTCTAGCCAATTTACTACTGCCATTTTTGACTGTACAAGCGTTATCCAATTTATCGCTTGTAGGGTCCATACTGATATTTTGTGTAGGTATCAATCTTACTTTCGGAAAACAAATTAAAGTAGCTAACTTACTGCCTTCAATATTGTTTGCCGTTTTATGGGCATTTCTGCCCATCCTTAGATAGACTTAATCCAAAAATCTTATTATTGACAATATCATCTATTTGAATTAAATCTGAAATTTCCAGAATCCCTTTATTTAATGTGCTATCTGCCATTCGTTTCGCTGCCTCAGCAGCAACCAGGCCCGTAAATCTACCCTCGTTATGCCCCCACGCATAGAGGCTATTTTTACCTGACTGAATGGAAACAATAAAAATATCCGTTCCAAATTTAGGATTTCTGAGCATTTGTTCTACAAAGTGATAAACTTTTTTATGTTTTAGCATAGTTAGCAGCCCAAGTTTATTCATCCAATAAAGTAATACAGAGATAGCTTGCTGATCAAATCCTAAATACGTTGTAAATACTTTATCCTCATATTTAGTATTTAACATGTGCTGATCAACGAAATTAAAATTATACGTATTATATCTATTCTTTTCACTCTTCACTTTGCTTTTCCTGGTATACGGCTTCATATATCCATGAATTTTATGGCTGTAATTTTTCAAAAAATTATCCAAAGTCCACTTAATTGCCGCTTCTCCATGTTTTTCTCCCATTCCCAGAATAAGTTGTATATCTATACTTTTTGTCATAGGATACATCCGGATAAAATTTTCCGCCATAAGATTTGTCAGACCAGGAGCCAGACCAATGCCGAGTAATATTTTACTGGTTCTTTTAAGTTTCAGTTTCTGAATCTTACCAATATATTCAGAATTTGCGGTGACATCCATATAATCAATTCCATGACTGTCACAATATTCTACCAATAAAGTATTTTCCTGGTCAATACATACAATGACCCAGCCTATATTGTGTAATAGTTCGAATTTTATATTATGAATATCCATTATACAAACTTCAGCTATTAATTTTTTTTTCTTGATAAAACTTTTAATTTTTTCTTCATTACGCCCCGCAAGAACCAAACTATAATTTTTCAGTTCTTTAGTAATATATTGACCAACTTTCCCATGTCCGCCAATAATCATAATTTTACTATTTGAGTGCATGTTAATTCTCCTCTGTTTAGTATTATGAATGATTTTGAATCAAGCTTATAGCATGGTCCAAAAAACCTTTAACAATTGCCAAATCATCACTAGATGTGTCATTGAGAAAATCAAAAAGTGATTGATCATATTCGTTGTGATATTTTTCATGGGCATGGTAGGCAGCCTCTCCTTTATCCGTCAAATAAAGCAAATAACGTTTTTTATCTTCCGGATCATCCTTTCTAATAATCAAATCTCTTTCACCCAATTTCAGTAAAGTCTTATGGACCACTGGTCTTGTAATTCCATACCTCCGGGCAAGTTCAGCACTGTGGATTCCTGGATAGTCACCTATAGTTTTAATCATGTGAATTTCACCACGATAAAATGTCATATCTTCACTTCCCAAATTTAGAATGTTTGTTTTAGTGTTTGAAATTCTCTCTGTTAATTCGATAAAAGAGTTTACCACATCATTAGATTTGACAGTGCATTTATTATTCTCTTTTTGGTAAACATACCCCTCAAACATAGCAACTTTTATTCTGTCTACGGGATTAAAACCACACTTCTGCAATGCCATTTTAATCTCTTGAAGTCCCGGGGGCAAAGGAATGCCATCCAAAAAACCGGATAACCAGCTTAACATATTTGCCGGAACACCGTCTTTATCATTGTTATATTGTCCTATGATAAACAAATAACCACCCTCTTCTAACGCATCTGATACTTTTTTTATAAAATCCAGCAATTCACCTTGAACAAAATTAAGAACCCCTGATGCGATGATCATATGATAAGGCCCCTCTAAAGAATCATGATTAAAGTCTCCTGAAATCACCTTAATTTTTTCTTGCACATTATATTTTTTCAAAATTTCCTTTGTAACCTCAGTAACATCTGGAGTTTCCATAATTGTAGCTCTTCCGTTTGGAAAGCGGTTGATCAGTTCTATATCCAAAATACCCGAGCCACCTCCCAGATCCAGAATGTTGATGCACTCACGATTATCTGGAAACAGCTTGTTTACTTCATCTATAAATGCCTGTACACGGCCAGAGTACATTTCCGGAATAGACAAACGGGCAAGTTCAGAAAAATCATAAACCATCTTGTTGGAGGAAGATACAGACTTTATCTTTTCTTCTATTTGCCCAAGAGATGTCATTTTTTCTCGAAACAGAAGTGTATCTCCCAGAAATGACTTACTGTTGCGGGATAAAAAATCTCTTGTTTCTGCTGTGTTTCTATAATATTCTTCCTGCTTATCTATCAATCCACAAGAAACCAGTGATAAAAGCATTAGTTCTATTTTATTTTTGTCACAATCTAACGCCTTTGCAACCGCCTGTGCCGTTTGGGGAGTATCAAGATAAGAAAAAATATTCAACCGTATGGCCCCAAAAAGTAATTGAGCTTCCTGGTAGTTGTGCATCACTTTGTAATAATGTTTTGGACTATTTTCTACTTTAACCATGATTTGCTTATCTCCTTTACTCTAACAAATTTACCTATTTACATTGTAATCCTAGCATACATTTCAATTGTTTGTCAATATAACATCATTTTATAACAGTACTATTTAAGCTGTTTATTTTCCTTAAATTACGGTTTCTGTTGCACCCGTAGTTCCTGTTTCTCCGGCTGTTCCTGTTGTACCTGTTGGACCTGTTGCTCCCGTTATCCCTGTTCCTGTTGGACCTGTGGCTCCTGTTGAACCGGTGTCTCCGGTAGCACCTGTTGCTCCTGTTGCTCCCGTTATCCCTGTTCCGATAGCACCTGTTGCTCCTGTTGAACCGGTGTCTCCGGTAGCGCCTGTTGCTCCTGTTGGACCTGTTGCTCCCGTTATCCCTGTTCCGATAGCACCTGTTGCTCCTGTTGAACCGGTGTCTCCTGTAGCTCCTGTTGGGCCTGTTGCTCCCGTTATCCCTGTTCCGATAGCACCTGTTGCTCCTGTTAAACCGGTGACTCCTGTAGCCCCCGTGTCCCCAGTAGCACCTGTAACTCCCGTCGAACCTGTAACTCCTGTCGGACCTGTAATTCCTGTCGGACCTGTAACTCCTGTCGGACCTGTAACTCCTGTTGGACCTGTTGCTCCTGCACCTGGACCTGTTGCTCCTGTTGTTCCGGTGGGTCCCGTTGTTCCGGTTGCCCCGGTTGAACCCGTAGGGCCTGTTGTTCCGGTGGGTCCCGTTGAACCCGTAGGGCCTGTGATACCGGTAGGACCTGTGGAGCCTGTGGGGCATATGGGCCTTGGAGGGCACTTGCCGCAACCATAAGGATTACAACTCAAACAATTATGAATGCTTTGCCGCTCTATATCTTCATGATTACTCATGATCTAAGTCTCCTGTGTTTTTTCTTCAATATAGTATATACAGCTTATATATCGTTGGTGAGGTATGCCCAGAAACCTTTCCTGATTTCTATTAGTTCCCTAAATGGCATTGCGTTATTATAATAACTTTACTATAATAATAAATAACACAAAGTAGTATGGAGGTTTACCTTATGTGGAAATGTAAAACACTAAAGAAAAATACACTGATCTGTATAAAAGCAAATTACAGGCGCGTAATTGCTGTTTGTTTTCTGACTGCTATGCTTACCACATCATATACATCCTCAACAATATTCCTGAATCATTATGACACTGCCCCTGTACAGTCCCAAAATTCTATTCATACAACAGGTCAGCAGAATTCAGAAGTTATTACAGATACCGTAGAGCAGGTCACTAACAACGAGTATCCTTCCACAACATTGCCATCCTCAACCTATACCATTGCTGATAATTTAATTGATATGTATACTAGTGGAAAATCCATCTTTTTTTCTTTTTTAAGAGCGGTAAACAGCGTACTGGAAAATACCTTCAACTGGTCTTCTGTTTTTCTCTCAGCGGGTGTAGCAACAGCATTTCTTTATCAGTTTTTTGTAGCAAACATATTACTTATAGGAGAACGCAGATTTTTTCTGGAAGCAAGAAACTATCCTAAGACCAGTATAAGTAAACTGTTTTTTCTATATAAACTAAGATATCTTCGTAATCCTGTTTGGGTGATGTTCTGCCGTGATATATATCAGTGGCTTTGGAATCTTACCATTGTAGGAGGAATAATTAAACACTTTGAATATAGTATGATACCATTTATTCTTGCAGAAAACCCTTCCATTGAACGTAAAGAAGCATTTCATCTATCTAAAGAATTAATGCGAGGAAATAAATGGCACATGTTCTTATTGCACCTTTCCTTTATTGGCTGGCAGATTTTATCTCTTCTGACTTTAGGAATATTGAATCTGTTTTTTGTTAATCCTTACATGACCGGTACTGATACTGAACTTTATATGGAGTTGCGGAAATCTTTTATTTCCTGCAGATCACAGGGATACGAGGCTTTTCAGGACAGTATACTAGAACGTGTGCCTTCAGAAGACGAACTTTTAATCAGCAAAGCTCTATATGATGATTCCGGTGGACCTTACAGTAAAGTATCCTACTTTGCTCCTGAGCAATACCCTGTGTTTTTATTTTCCATTCAGCCTCCGGCAAAGGCTGTAAGTTCCCCCATAGATACTGAACAAAAATACAATTTTTTATCCTGTGTGTTTTTATTCTTCTCCTTTTCTATATTTGGATGGATTTTAGAGGGGTTTATTTACCTAATTCGTGATGGGGTATTACCTAATCAAGGTTTTTTATTTGGTCCCTGGATTCCTTTGTATGGCCTGTGCGGACTTATCTTATTGTTTTTTGTGCGCCGGTTTGTTCAAAAGCCAATTCTTGCATTTATTTCCATGATGGCTGTTTACGGTGTCATAGAATACTTGATGAACTGGTTCCTTGAGTATAAATGGGATATTATAAAAACCGACTACACTGGTTATTTTATCAACCTGAATGGAAGAACGTTTCTGGGAGGTGCCATCTTTTTTGCCATGATCGGCTGCGCTTTTCTCTACTTCCTGGCCCCTTGTTGGAATAGTCATTTTCGCAGACTGCCACTTTATCTTCAAATTACTGTATGTATTCTGCTTTGCGTATTGTTTTCTGCGGATTTGTTATATGCACTTTTACACCCGGAATTACTTTCCGAACTTTTGAAACCTCAACTTTTTTTCATGAAAGTATAGTACAGAAACACCTTATTTAAGAAAGGATAAAATTATGGACGAAATTTATGTTAGCAAACAACATTTTACCAGTAAACCTGACTGCTCAAATCGGGCGGAGAAAGAAATTAAAACTTATGATTTATTGGACAAACTTAATATTTCCTATGAGGGTGTAGACCATGATGTTGCACCAACTATTGAGGCATGCCGGGCCGTCGAAAAGGAACTGGGGATTTTGCCTTGTAAAAATCTTTTCCTGCGTAATCGTCAGAAAACAACATTTTTCCTGCTGCTCATGCCCGGAGATAAAAAGTTTTTTACAAAAGATTTATCCAGCCAGTTAAATATATCCCGCCTTTCATTTGCCGAACCTGAATATATGGAAAAATATCTGGATTTAACTCCCGGATCCGTCAGTGTACTTGGCTTAATGAACGATATAGACTGGTATGTAGACTTACTTATCGATAAAGATCTTTTGGCAAATGAGTATCTCGGCTGCCACCCTTGTATGAATACTACAAGTTTAAAAATAAAAACAAATGATATTTTAACCAAATTTCTAAAACACACAGGCCATCGCCATCGTGTTGTTATACTTTAACATTGATTTTTACGATAAAAAATACTATAATTTCTTTATACTTGCTGACGTAAATTTAAAAGAAACAGAGGATATGAATATGAAAAAGAGAGTCGTTGTTGCTCTAGGACACCGTGCCTTAGGAACTACTCTTCCTGAGCAGAAAATTGCAGTAAAAAACACGGCAAAATCCATTGCAGATTTAATTGAAGAAGGCTATCAGGTTGCTATCACACACAGTAATGCACCTCAGGTTGGCATGATTCACACTGCTATGAATGAATTTGGTAAAACACACGATAATTATACATCTGCTCCTATGTCTGTATGTTCTGCAATGAGCCAGGGATATATAGGATATGACTTACAAAACGGGATTCGTGAAGAATTGCTGAATCGCGGCATATACCGCACCGTAAGTACAGTTCTTACTCAGGTAATCGTAGATCCCTATGATGAGGCTTTTTATACTCCAACTAAAGTTCTCGGACGTTACATGAATGCAGAAGAAGCCAATGAAGAACGTAAAAAGGGAAATTATGTAGTTGAAGAACCGGGCAAAGGATTCCGCCGGGTAGTCTCGGCTCCAAATCCTGTTAAAATTGTTGAAATTGATGCGGTAAAAGCACTGCTGGATGTAGATCAAATCGTCATCGCCTGCGGTGGCGGCGGAATTCCTGTACTTGAACAGGATAATCACCTTAAAGGGGCAAGTGCAGTTATCGAAAAAGATTTAGCTGCCGGAAAACTAGCTGAAGGAATTAATGCAGATTATCTGGTTATTTTGACCAGCGTTGAACAGGTTTGTATTAATATGGGTAAAACAAATGAAGAAAAGCTAGGCGAAATAACCGTAAGCTCAGCTAAAGAGTACATGAAAGAGGGACAGTTCGGTGTATATAACATGCTTCCCAAATTTCGTGCAGCCGTAGACTTTATTGAAGATCGTAAGGATCGTACTGCGCTTATCACCTCCTTTGATAAACTTAAAGAAGGATTGAAGGGAAATGCCGGTACAATTGTAGTACAATAAAACAAAAGCTGTAGAACCAATGGTTTTACAGCTTTTTCTTAGATTCTATTTTATTACTTTTGATTGGCAGGTTCAACCGCCACTGTTTTGCCTTTTATTTTTGCATGATTCATCGCATTTAACACTTCTTTTGCATAGTCTTTAGGAACTTCCACAAAAGTATATTTATCATACATATCTATAGAACCTATCACTTTACCAGGTATACCGCTTTCTCCTGCAATAGCACCTACAATATCTCCCGGTTTTGCTTTATTTTTCTTACCTATATTGATGAACAAACGAACCATTCCCGCTTCTTCAGCACCTGTATCTCCAAACTCTGCCTCCTCCGGTGAAACTTCGCTTTGTCCAGAATTGAGTTTTAGGAATGCAGCTGCCATATCCATAGCTGTATAGTCCGATTCATTTACTTTGCTTTCTATCGCCTGTAAATACTTTGTTAAATCCTCTGTTTCTATAATCTGATCGATTTCACTAAGTATGTTCTCTATTTTCGTGTTTGCAACATCATTCAGAGACGGTACTTTCTGTGCATAAATCTTGGTTTTACAGTAACGCTGTATTTCTTTTAGTTTATAGACTTCCTTACCTGATACAAAGGAAAATGATCTCCCCTCACGACCTGCTCTTCCGGTTCTGCCTATACGATGAACATAATATTCATCATCCTGAGGTAAATCATAATTAAATACTGCTTCAACTTCATCAACGTCAATTCCTCTGGCTGCTACATCTGTTGCGACCAAAATATCGGTTTTTCCAGTTCTAAATCCCTGCATAACGCGATCACGCTGAGCTTGTTTCAAATCACCATGAAGCCCTGCCGCAAAATATCCTCTTCCCAGAAGACCATTAACCAGATTATCAACTTGTTTTTTTGTGTTGCAGAACACAACTGATAATTTGGGTGTGTATATATCTAAAAGTCGAGAGAGAACTTCTTCCTTATTTTTAGGTTTAACTTCGTAATAGAATTGTTCAATGTTAGGAACTGTTAATTCTTTTTTAGTTACCTTTACAATTTCAGCATTTTTCTGAAATTTTTTGGTTATATCCATTATAGCCGGAGGCATTGTTGCTGAAAACAAAACTGTCTGTCGTTCACTGGGAACACCTTCAAGTATTGTCTCAATATCTTCACGAAATCCCATGTTGAGCATTTCATCCGCTTCGTCTAATACTATTGTATGAACCTCATCCATTTTCACGGTTTTTCTCCGCATATGATCCATTACACGACCTGGAGTACCAATTATAAGCTGTGTACCGCTTTTCAGTGACCGAATCTGAGTCACAATTTCCTGACCGCCATAAATGGGAAGTACTTTGATCCCATGCATATATTTAGCAAGGTTTCTTATTTCACCTGCTACCTGTATAGCTAGTTCTCTTGTTGGACACAGGACAACCGCCTGTAGTTTTTTGTTTTTAACATCTATCTTTTCCAGAAGAGGAATTCCAAAAGCCGCAGTTTTTCCAGTTCCGGTCTGTGCCTGACCTATAATATCTTTTCCCGATCTAATCACAGGAATTGCTTTTGCCTGAATGGGTGAGGCCTCCTCAAATCCCATGTTCTTAACTGCTTTCACAATCTCAGGAAGCAGCTCTAATTCTTCAAATCTTGTTTCTTCCATATATCTCCTTTAATCAATAATTCTACCCTTTTCGCTTCTGTCCCAGGGTTTTTTACTCTCAAAAAAAATACCCCTTACCTGACACCAAGTAAAGGATATTCACATAGTCTCAGAAGATATCATAGCAAAATTCCTGCCAGATGTCAATTTAAGGTGTAAGCTTTGAATTGGCATTTATAGGATATTTTAAAAAAAAGGGTTTTACGAAATAAAATAATAAAAAATTTAAATTAAATATACTTGCATTTTGGTAATGGCAGGTGTACTATATGCATATACTAAACATAGTTTTAAAAACTACATTAAGTGTTTTCATTATCTAGGAGGTGCCACGTCATGAAAAAAAAACAAAGAATTAAGGATCCGGGGAGTGCAATAACACACTTTATTGGTATGCTAATGGCTATTTTTGCTGCCATTCCATTATTAATAAAAGCAGCTCAGGAACCAAGCCGGATATACGTAATTTCACTCACGGTTTACGCGGTAAGTTTGATTTTATTATATGCAGCAAGTACAACCTATCATACGTTTGATTTATCTGAAAAAGCAAATACAATTTTAAAAAAAATAGATCATATGATGATTTTCATTTTAATTGCAGGTAGTTACACACCTATTTGTCTACTTGTTTTGAAGGGGCAGAGCGGTCGAATCCTACTTGCAGTTGTTTGGGCAATCGCTCTCATCGGAATACTTATTAAAGCCTTCTGGGTCTTCTGTCCCAAGTGGGTATCTTCTATCTTATATATTGGTATGGGCTGGACTTGCGTACTTGCTTTTACCCAAATTTTAAATAATATGTCCAGAGCAGCTTTTATCTGGCTTTTAGCCGGGGGGATTATCTATACATTAGGTGGTGTTATTTATGCACTTAAAGTGCCTATTTTTAACAGCCGGCACAAAAATTTCGGAAGCCATGAAATATTCCATCTTTTTGTTATGGGTGGAAGTGTTTGCCACTTTATCTTAATGTATGTTTTCCTGCTGCCTTAATATAAACAAAAAGCATCCTTTAGAAATCATCATTGTTAAATACGCATCTAAAGGATGCAGATTTTCATTAATCTTGCAAAAAACTAAGATGCTGAATTCTAGATTGAATGTCATGTTGATCAATATATTCAGCTACTGTCTTAGGGACATACTGCTGCCATTCTTTCTCCATTGTAATTAATTCTCTAATTTCAGTACCCGTAATCCCAATCTCTTCTTCAGCCTTCCTCCAGAGAATTTCTGTTGTCAGTCCCATGTCCGTTAAAATCTGATTGCACTCTTCATCCCACTGACTGCAAATACTCATATAATAAGTAGCATTACCGGGCGCGTACTGTAGTATTAACTCCGGTCTGCTTACAGGAAAAGGGATTATTTCATATTCTTCTCTTTTCACTCCAAAATCGTTCATGGCCCCCTGAATCATTTCAAAACGCTCAAAATAAGTAAGGGGATTATCGGCCTCCCTACATCCATGTATATCCAATTCTGACGTTCCACCAAAACAAGATATATCAGAGTGTGTAATCCCTATATAGAGCTTTTTACACCTCATCTTTGCCGCCAATAGATATTCCATGTGTTTTAAATGTAAAATTTGAAAGCGCCCCTGCACTACCCCTGTATCAATCATGTATAGACTCTCCTCTCCTCTTGGGCAAATCCATTGTCTTTCCGTCTAAAGCCGCATACTGCAGGATATTTTGTTCATTGTACACGAGTTTCAAGGAAAAAAATGCTTGATTTTCATCCAATAATCGAAAGAAAATCTTGTCTCCCTCCCAAAGATTAAGTTTTCCTATTTCCTGTTTATTTATCCACTTTAACTCCCCCTCATTACATGGAATCTCTTCTCCCCAAAAAGCATCTGCTGTAAATAGTGACATATATTCTGTTACATTTTCTCCATAAACAAAAGTTACAATACCACGATATTTATAGGAAGTAAGTGTATATCCTGTTTCTTCTTTTACCTCTCTCAACAAACATTCCTCCGGACTTTCTCCAGCCTCGAAGTGACCGCCTACACCAATCCATTTGTCTTTATTTATATCCTCTTTTTTTAACGTTCTGTGTAACATTAGATAAGCGTTATCCTTTTCAATATAACACAGTGTACTTAGATTAAACATTTTTATCCACTCCGCTTCGCTTTTCTTCATTGTAAATCATTTTCAGCAAAACTTCAATACACCATAAAAGCACATGATTCGGACTTCATGTGCTTTTATTTCTTTTATTTATACTCTTTTTACATTATTACTATCCCTTTACACTTCCAAGCGCCACGCCCTGGACAATAAATCTTGACAGACACAAGTATACAATCATAACAGGAAAAATAGAGATCCCAATAAGCATATAAACCTGCCCCATATCAAATTTCAGAAAGTCGGCACTTCTTAGCTGTGCAATAAGGATAGGCAATGTCTTTTTATCTGCTGAAGTAATAATCAATGATGGAATAAAATAATTATTCCACGATGTTACAAATGCAAAAATGGCTTGAACCGCAACTGCCGGTTTCATAATATGCAGTACAATAGAATTAAACGTATAAAATTCTCCAGCTCCATCTATTCTGGCTGCTTCAACAATGTCAAGAGGAAGCGAACTCTGCATATACTGAATCATAAAGAAAAATACAACCGGTGATGCAATGGCCGGTAAAATCAAAGGGATAAAACTGTCCAGCAAATCCATTTTTCGCATCATATTTACAAACCCTAAAGCAGATACCTGTGTAGGAATTGTCATAATCATCAAAATAAAAGTAAAAGCAGCTTTTTTGAGTTTGAAATCATAAACATGAACCGCATACGCAGTCAGCGCCGAAAAATAGGTGGTCAGAACTGCAGAAGTGCCGGCAATAAATAGGCTGTTAAAAATACCATGCAACACCGGCAGATTTTTGTTTCCCAGTAAATTAGTCAGATTCCTGACTAGAGATTTTCCCGGTAAAAATGAAAATCCCTTTTGTATATTGGCATGGGCACGGGTAGTATTAATCAACAATACATAAAAGAAAAACAGACATAGGATTGTCAGTAAAATCAATACCACATAGCTTATCACTCTCCGTACATTCAGCCCGGTATATCCCTTTTCTTTGCTCATATCTGTTCTCCTTTCACTCATCTTTTTTTCCTGCCATTACTCTATATACTACAACACTTAGAATTGCCATAATGATAAAGAGAATAACCGACAGAGCACCAGCCATGCCATAATTCTTACTGTATAAATGTTTATTCAAATACATAATTAACGTCATAGATGTACGATCCGGTACCCCTTCTCCATTTGTAAGAATCTGAGGTACATCAAACATCTGAAGACCGCCGATCATAGAAGTAATTAACACATAGACCAATATGGGTTTTAATAAAGGCAGTGTTATTTTCCTAAAGATCTGCCCCGGCCTGGCTCCGTCTACTTGTGCCGCTTCAAAAAGACCTACATCAATCCCCATCATTCCCGCCATAAGGAGTATGGTCGTATTACCGAACCACATCATAAAATTCATCAGACCTATCAGTCCCCTGCTTCCCCATATGCTTGACAGAAACCGAAACGGTTTATCTATAATGTGCATGCCTGTCAAAATACTGTTAATTGGTCCGTTATCTGAAAAAAGGGTAAACATCAACATAGAAAATGCTGCTGCCATAATTAGATTAGGCATATAAATTACAGTTTTAAAAAATCCCTGCCCCTTCAGTTTAAGACGTATATCCGTAAACCACGCTGCTAAAAGTAACGAGACTATAATCTGCGGAATAAAGCCTATGAGCCAGATAATAACAGTATTTCCTGTGTATTTTAACAAATCACCATTTGCAAAAAGTGATTTAAAATTTTCAATTCCAACAAAATTGGGGCCTATTTGTTTCAGGCCAGACATATAGTTCTCAAAAAAGCTGTTATAAAAAGTTGAAATTAATGGTACTATTTGAAAAACAACATAAATCAGAAAAAAGGGAATCAAAAAAATATAGCCCCATTTATTATACCGCACAACTTTAGATTTTTTCTTTCCGGTACTTGCTGTCATGCCTCTCCCTCCTAAAATGGCTGCCTTAAATCCATCTGCACTTAAGACAGCCGGTATTCAGAATACAATTATTTTGGGCTCATATTACTTAGCTTCATCATACGTTAGGTCAGGATATTTTTCCACTGCTGCTTTGTAGAAGTTTTTCAATGCGGTTTCCTTATCAACGTTTCCGTCAAAATAATCTTTACATGCTTGCTGAAGCCCTTCATTTAATCCTTGATCATATGGGGAAATATTGCTCATATCAATCTTAGGCGCCGCTTCGGCAAACAAAGCAATGTGGTTTTGTCCTCCCAGAAAATCTGAAGAATAATCACTAGATGCCAGTTCTTCCATAGCCGGAACATTATTGGTGTAATCCTGTGTATCTTTGGTAATCTGCAACATAGTATCCTGATCACAGGTCATACGATACATAATATCTTTTACCAAAGAAGCATTGTCAGTACCTGCTGCACCACAAATCCAGGTTCCGCCCCAATAGTAACTCTCTGGTCCCTGGCAAACAGCCCAATCACCATATATTCCATTTCCTGCCTCTTCTTTTCCGCCCTCATCTACAGCAGTCTCTAGTGAATTTTTCAGCAGCGTAAAGTTAATTCCCCATGTGGAGTAGAAAAATCCAAATACATCACCACTGGGACCCTGATCAGCTGTCCATCCGTCATCCCAAAGAGACGTCTTATTGTTATATCCCTTATCGGTATACTCTTTTGTCTGATCTATCCAGCGCATCATGTTATCATCGATAACGATTTTGTTATCTTCGTCAACCCAAGGTGAGCTTACATTATTAGAAAAGGTACGGTAAGAGTCATCATATCCGGATAACATTTTGTAGCCTTTTGCTGAAGCATCTGCTGCAACTTTATCAAAATTATCCCAACTTGACAGTGCTTCCTGAACTTTCTCAGGATCATCTGACCCCAAAACGTCTTTAGCAATCGATCTTCGGTAAGCAAAAAGTCCTGGTGTTGCCTGCCAGGTAACGGCCTTTAATTTTCCATTTGAATCTGTTGCAATATCCTGAGTATATTTATACTGGTTTGATATATCATCTTCCGTCAACCCCAAATCATCAATAACACTCAGCGTATAATCGGTATCTACATATTTCAATGCATAATCTGCCTCAATAAGGAAAATATCTATTTTATCATCATCTGCTGCACCTTCTTGTGCAAGAAGAGCTTCATCCAGTTTGTTCTGATATGCATTATCTTCACTTGGAGTAATCAGCCAGTTAACAGTAACATCATCAGGCACAAGATCTGCTGCATAATCTTCAAATCTACTTTGAAATTCTTCGTTCCAGCAATAAATATTCAAAACTTTTCCTTCTTCATCACCAGACTCTTCTTTAACCGTACCCTTGTCATTGTTAGCTGCTTCATCCGCTTTTGAACCCCCACATCCTGACAACACCAGCGGCACTGTCATGCTGAGGCATAATAACATACTTACTAATTTCTTTTTCATTTTAAATCCTCCTCCTTAAAATTAGTTTAATTATGATAGGTCGGGTATATTTCCCACGGACTGTCCCGTTAGGAGTTCCCCATCTATGACAACTCTTTCTACAAGAGTCGTTTTCGGTTTTTCAATTTGCTGTATAAGATGATTTGCTGCTTCTTTTCCAATTTCAGCCGTGTTTTGACGGATAGTGGTTACTTTTGGTCTAAGAATCTGTGCTATCTTTGCCCCATCATACCCTGCTACTGAAATATCTTCTGGAATTGAAAGACCTGCTTGATTAATTACATTCAGCCCTCCTACCAGAGAAGTATCGTCCGGATATATAATGCAAGTTGGCCTATCCTTTAACTTAAGTAAGTTTCTTGTTTGCATTGTGGTCGCTTTGGTATCTAAGTAGTCTGCTTCCAGCACGTATTCATCAGGTATATCCAGCCCCAGTGTTTCTGCGATCCGGTAAAAACTGGCTAAACGTTCTTTTGTAACAAAGGAATAATGCTGTCCATGGATATAAGCAATTTTGCGGTGCCCCTTTTCATATATGTATTGCACAAGTTCCTCTATTCCTTTTACGTTATTAGAACTTACCGCGGTACAGTTTTGATGAAGATAGTCCACTGTAATGACTGGTATCCTGTTATTATTCATCAGTTCTTGCACTCCAGGGTTATTAAAATCTACACACACTATGATAACTCCATCAAAATTACGATAACGGCAATGTTCTAAATAAGACATCTGACGTATTTCAGAATGTGTGTTAATAAAGGTAATATCATATCCCAATGTTTCTGCTTCAACCATTATTCCATCCAACACTCCTGAAAAATATTCATGTGTTAAACCGCTTCTCGCATCATCACGAAACAATACACCTATATTATAGGAACGTTTTGTTTTTAATGCTCTTGCTGCAGAATTGGGCAGATACCCCATTTCTTCTGCAGTCTTTTTGATTCGTGCCTTCGTTTCTTCACCTATATCTTTCTGGTCATTTAATGCTTTGCTAACAGTAGCTGTTGACACACCGCATTTTTTAGCTATGTCCTTTAACGAAATCATGCTGTACACTCCTTTAACAACTGTGTTTAATTGTTCTTACTTAATCGTTTTCGTAATTATATTATATGACTTTTAAGTGTGAAAATCAACTTTATTTAACAACTTCTATGTTATAACTATATTTAAAGCTTTGTTTTTGTGCAATATTTATAAATCAGCTTTTTCACTTTCCTTATTAAAGGACAAGTATGCTTTTTACTTATCTTTTTTACCTCTTAAACAAAATGCTCATATTCTTTTTTGATTTTTGTATAAAGCGCTGATTTTACGTATTTTCAATGTTTTATGGTTGATTTTTCATTATTAATGATTTATACTCATATCACAATCCTATTTACTTAATCGTTTTCGTAATTTGTGGTTTTGTTTTAGTTTTATCAGTAGTACTACTTTTCCAACACTATACTCACGGAGGATTATATATGAAATTTGGATATTTCGATGACGAAAGAAAAGAATACGTCATCACTTCGCCAAGAACTCCCCTGCCATGGATTAATTATCTCGGATGCGAATCTTTTTTTTCTCTTGTATCCAACACATGCGGCGGTTACAGTTTTTATAAAGACGCAAAGCTGCTGCGCCTGACCCGATATCGATACAACAATGTTCCTTTTGACAGCAATGGACATTATTATTATATCAAAGATGGGGATACCATCTGGAACCCTGGATGGATGCCTTGTAAAACTGAGCTGGACTCTTATCTTTGCAGGCACGGATTAGGCTACTCCACTTTTGAAAGCAGCAAAAATGGACTCGCCGCAACCTTAACTGCTTTCGTACCACTAGGAGCCGCCTGTGAAATCAACAAACTAAGTATGACCAACGAAACCTCTTCTGTAAAAAGTATTGATTTATTTTCCTACGTGGAGTTCTGTCTTTGGAATGCAATGGATGATATGACAAATTATCAGCGTAATTTCAACATTGCCGAGGTGGAAGTACATGGATCAGAAATTTATCATAAAACAGAATATAGAGAGAGGCGTAATCATTATGCTGTATTTGCTGTAAACGACGCCGTTAGCGGTTTTGATACCGACCGGGACGCATTTCTGGGACCTTACGGTGAAAATTCAGCTCCCAAGGCAGTGTGCAGCGGAGAATCCGGTAATTCTACAGCTCACGGCTGGGCCCCCGTTGGCTCGCATCACCTCAAACTAAAACTTGAGCCCGGAGAAAAAAAAGAGTTGATTTTTATTCTGGGATATGTTGAAAATGAACAGAACCAGAAATGGTCAGGCTTAAATGAAATCAACCGTGCCCCAGCTCTTGCCATGCTAAACCGATTTAATTCTGTTGAGAAAGCAGATTTTGCATTAAAAGAGCTTTCTTCCCACTGGGAAACGCTCTTGTCTCGTTTCACCCTTCATTCAACGGAAGATAAATTAGACCGTATGGTAAATGTCTGGCATCAATATCAATGTATGGTAACCTTTAACATGTCTCGTTCTGCTTCTTATTTTGAATCTGGTATCGGAAGAGGTATGGGCTTTAGAGATTCCTGTCAGGATCTTCTTGGTTTTGTACACCTTATACCCGACAGGGCAAAAGAACGTATATTAGATATTGCTGCAACGCAGTTTCAGAACGGGGGGGCCTATCATCAGTATCAACCTCTGACAAAAAGAGGCAATGCGGAAGTGGGGAACGGTTTTAACGATGATCCCTTATGGCTTATAGCTGCTGCCGCTGCCTATATTAAAGAAACCGGTGATTTTTCACTTTTAGACGAACAGGTACCTTATGATAATAATATGGATGTTGCAACAGATTTCATGGAACATCTTCGTCGATCTTTTCATTATACGCTGGATCATCTCGGCCCACATGCACTGCCTTTGATAGGTCGTGCAGACTGGAATGACTGCTTAAATCTAAATTGTTTTTCCAAAGAACCAGGTGAATCTTTCCAGACCTACGGTCCCTCAAAGGGTCCTGTAGCAGAATCAATATTTATTGCAGGTATGTTTGTTCGTTATGGAAAAGAATATGTACATTTGTGTAAACACAAAGGATTAACAGAAGAGGCTGCTCTTGCCGAAAATGCCATTACTGATATGGAAAAGGCTGTTATTGATTACGGGTGGGATGGAGAGTGGTTTCTCCGCGCATATGATGCCCATGGTCAGAAAGTAGGATCGAACGAATGTGAAGAAGGCAAAATATACATTGAGCCTCAGGGTTTTTGTGCTATGGCTGAAATCGGAAAAGAGCAGGGACTCTGTCACAAATCTCTGGATGCAGTTAAACAGTATCTGGATACAAAATATGGTATTGTTCTGCTACAGCCTTGTTACACAAAATATCATCTGGAACTGGGAGAAATAACTTCCTATCCGGGAGGCTATAAAGAAAATGCCGGTATTTTTTGTCATAACAATCCATGGGTATCTATTGCTGAGACGGTTATCGGCAGAGGAAATAGGGCATGGCAGGTATATACAAGAACATGTCCAGCTTATCTTGAAGAGATTAGTGAAATCCATCGCACCGAACCCTATGTATATTCACAGATGATCGCAGGCAAAGATGCACCTACTTTTGGTGAGTCAAAAAACAGCTGGCTTACAGGCACTGCCGCATGGACATTTGTAAATGTATCACAGTTTATCTTAGGTATACGTCCTGATTATCATGGTTTGATTATTGACCCATGTATACCGCCTACATTACAAGCTTTTCAAGTTGACCGAATATTCCGTAATATACATTACCACATTCAGGTACACAATCCAGATGGCGTCGAAAAGGGAATTATCCAACTAATGGTTGATGGAAAAGTGATCAGTGAAAATACTATACCTTATGACCCTTCTATGGTTGGAAAGACAGTTAATATCACTGCTGTTATGGGTTAATTCATAATATTTTAAAGCTGCTGCCATTCAGAAACACCTGCATTTAAGGATGTTTTTTAGGCAGCAGCTCATTTTTTATATCTTATTTATTCCGGTATACTATCTCTAAGGCACAATGCCCCATATCCCATCTGATTATTAGGCCAGACACTAAATCCTGGCAGTTCTCTTGCACCTCTTCGCAGGTAAGCTTTTACCTTTTCTCCATATAAATAGGGATCATGCCTATTTACAATCCCCCACTCCATCATTAGTGCCGAACTCCCTGTTACAAATGGTGTTGCAAATGATGTTCCTGTTACCTCTGAATATCCACCACCCGCCATTACCGTTGTAATGCGGACCCCCGGTGCTACCAAATCAGGTTTTACCAGCATGGAGTATTCATTCGATGCAATAGGCCCCCTGCCGGAAAAGTCTGCATAACTAAACGTCAAAGCATTATATGCCCCAACAGAAACCACGCGCTGAGCCGTAGATGGAATAGTAAAAGTTGCATCACTTTTAGGAAATAAAAATCCAGTACCTGGATTGAGCACATTCTGACTTGGCAGCCACATCTCATATATACCTGAAACCACCTTTTTGGGGGTGAGAACAATTTGCCATATCCCACTGTCTATATATGTATTTCTGGGTAGAAAATCAATAAATATTTCTTGGGTCACACTATAAGGACTTGGTTCTCCGTAATATAACAGTATTTGTGTCTGCCCCAGCACAAAACGCTGAGACCCCAATATCTCCTGGATAGGCCCCACACTAACACCTGACGGGCTGACCAAAGATATATCAACTTGGTCCACATAAGATTTCCAAATTTGAACATTAACTGTTGGTTCATTTGTTTGTACGCCAAGCTGAATCCGTTCCTCTACTCCTTGTACTAATATTCCGGATGTGTGCCCATTACTGGTACCCTCATTGCCACTGCCCACACAAATAACACATTTCCAGTAATTAGATATGTCATCAAGAAATCTTTCCAGCAGAGACGTACCGTCATGTGCCCCATATGTATTTCCAAAACTTATATTAATAGCCAGAGGCATCTGATACTCTACGGCTTTTCGCATAACATAATCAACAGCCTGCATAAGTTCCGGTGTTCGTGGAAACCCGTCCGGACGTGGGTTTCCAAGTTTAACAATCAGTAATTCACTTTCCGATGCAACACCCGCATTTTGCCTCGCCACGCTCCCCGCTCCATTTCCAGCTGCGATTCCCGCCACTGCTGTTCCATGGCCTGAGGAATCCCTGCTTGGCACAATCTCTTCCCTGGCTGTTCTGGTTTCCTGATTCAGTGCTTCATTAATCTGTTCACTTGTATATTCTGTTCCTAAATAATACCCCACAGGAGGATTACCTGGTATAGACTGATCCCATAATGCACGTATTCTTGTAGTACCATCCTCATTTCTAAAATCATCAAGGGTATAATCAATACCACTGTCTAAAATTGCAACCAGAACCCCTTTTCCAAATAATGAAAAAGGAGCTCTCTGCACTGGGTTAATGCAGGAAACTCTCTTTCCATTAGCCACCTGAAAAAACAACCTTTTGGGTTTTTCAATGAACTCTACCTGCGGTATGGCGCCCAAAGCATTGATTAGCGATTCTCTAATGGTTATAATTGCATATTCGTTTCTCAATTCCGTTACAGAGGTTGTTAATGCCCGTACTGCGTCAAGAGAGCCAGAATATTTGATAATTAAATCCCACTCCCTGTCAATCGGGTTATATCCTACATCCAAGACCATAGATTTTAATCTTTCCTCTTCTGTAGCATCCAATGCAAGATTTAGCAAATTTTCAGCTTTCTGACTCATTTATCTCTCCTTGTTAGTTATTCTATTTTATGCGTCCTTTCTCCCCTGCCCATTATAAGGCGCAAATACATAGGGAAGGAAATATCCCTGTGCATGACGGCAGACAGGACATACGTTTGGTGCTTGTTTTCCTTCGTGTATATATCCACAATTCGTACATATCCATTGGGAAGTATCGTCACTGGCATAATATTGTTTTTCTTCCAGCAGCTTTGCCACCTCGCAGAACCTCACCTGATGAGTATGTTCGATTTCAGCAATTTGATAAAATGCAGAAGCCACCTCTATAAAGCCTTCTTCTTTTGCTTTGTTTCCAAATGCCTGATAAACATCTTCATATTCCTCTTTTTCGTTATGCTCGGCTGCTCTAAGCAGCTCTTCCAGCGTCTCCTGCTGATCTATAGGGTAAGCACCGTCAATATGGATTGTTTCACCAGAAAGCTTCCCTAACAATTCATAAAAACGTGCTGCGTGAGCCCGTTCCTGATCTGCTGTGTAAAGAAAAATATCTGAAATGGTATACATCTTTCTTTCACTTGCTTTTTCTGCTGCAATGGTATATCTATTTCTTGCCTGGCTTTCCCCAGCAAATGCTCTCATTAAATTTTCTTTTGTTTCACTATCACCAAAATTAACAGCCATAATACATACTCCTTTTTACTACTAGTATGTACCATGGCTGGTAAAATATTCTAATATTCACTAAATAAATTGATAATAATTATGCCCCTAGTTGAATCCAATCAACCTTCTGGCTACACTGTACGCCATTGATGAAACTTTTCGTCCCGATTTACCGGGCAAATTAATTGTCTGCCCTAAAATACCATAACGGATTTTTATATAAGTCCCATAATCCTTTTTCTTTAAATATTTCCAGAGCTCAGTTTTCTTTTCTAGATTTTCTTTCTTTTTGGAACGAATACATAAAATTGAAGATACAGTCATCATAATAGCCAGATAATTAATCATATATTTTCTTAGTTTTTTGCTGGAAATCATTCTAAGTTCATACATTGAAATCATCGTTTTTGTGACGAATATCTGCTGATCAATCCTGCTGATCATCACTTTCTCATTAACTGACTGATCCTCTCGTCCGATAAAATAACGATAAAAATCCACATCCATATAATACATCGTTCTAACATGAGGAAGAGGATAGTATACATAGATGTTGTCCACATAAAAAGTATGCTTTGGCAGTTTAAGTTGGCACAGCTTCAACATTTCTGTCCGATAAATTACAGAATGCATCAGAATATACTGATCTAAGTGAAAATGCCCTATGTCATCCCAGTGAAAAACCTGATTTTGCGGCAGAACATTACGGTAATGAACCACTTTCTTGTGCTCCACACCTACTTTTTCATAAACATAATTAGCTACAATCATGTCCACCTCTGTTTCCGCCTGTACAAATCCTTTAACAGCATCAAGAAGCTTGATCAAAGACTCTTCATTTACCCAATCGTCGCTGTCTACCACCTTAAAATACCGCCCTGTAGCATGAGCAAGTCCTGAATTTACGGCATCCCCATGTCCACCATTTTCTTTATTGATTACTTTCACGATTGTGGGATAAGTTTCAGCATATTGCTTGGCAATCTTTTTTGTTCTGTCCTTAGATCCATCATTTACGATGATAATCTCTATATCTTCTCCCCCTTTTAATATGGATTGAATTGCCTTCTCCATATATTCCTCGGAATTGTAACATGGAATTGCAAATGATATATATTTCATATTCACACCTCTTCATTAAGATAATGCAATTATAATGCATTATCTTTAATTTTCCAACTATTTTATGATAATTTACTGTTTTATACTCATCCAATAGGTTGTAAATTAGCTACTAATCTATTATAGTTAATAAATAAAAAGAAAAATATAACCAGCTTGGAGGAATTATTATGAAAAAAAATGTTATTGTGGGGCAATCAGGAGGACCTACCGCAGTCATCAATGCAAGTTTATACGGAGTGGTCTACGAAGCGCTTAATAGAGAGAACTCCTTTGGTACTGTTTATGGAATGCTTAACGGAATAGAAGGTTTTTTAAATGATCAATATATGGATATGAAACCACTTGATTTCTCAGGAGATCTGGAGTTGATTAAAACGACTCCTGGTTCATATCTTGGCTCATGCAGATATAAACTTCCTGGTGACTTAAAAGATTCCGTTTATCAACGTCTTTTTGAAAAGTTTCAGGCATTGAACATTGGTTACTTCTTTTATATAGGTGGTAACGACTCTATGGATACAGTAAGTAAACTGTCCAGATATGCCGCAGAATATAACATTGATATCAAAATTATGGGCATTCCTAAAACTATTGACAATGACCTGATCGAAACCGATCACACACCAGGATTTGGCAGCGCTGCAAAATATATTGCCTCAACGGTAAGAGAAATTTCTATTGATGCTTCTGTTTATGACAACAAAAAATCTGTGACTATTGTAGAAATCATGGGACGTCACGCAGGCTGGCTGACTGCCGCAAGTGCACTTGCCCGCAAATTTGACGGGGACAACCCTGTGTTAATTTATTTGCCCGAAAGTGATTTTGATCAAGAAATATTCCTTCAAAAAGTGAATACTGCTCTTGAAACAACGCCAAACCTTGTAATCTGTATTTCTGAAGGAATCCACGACAAAGATGGTAAATTTATATGCGAATATTCCAGCAATGTTTCAACAGATGCTTTTGGGCATAAAATGCTGACAGGCTCCGGTAAATATCTCGAAAATCTTATCAAAGAGAGACTGGGAGTAAAAGTGCGTTCAATTGAATTGAATGTCTGCCAGAGATGTTCCTCTGCATTTTTGTCGAAAACAGACCAAAAAGAAGCCATAGGCTCTGGTGCCTACGGCGTTGAAAGTGCACTTAAAGGTGAAACAGGTAAAATGATTACCTTTATCAGAAACAGTAACGAACCTTATTCCATTTCCTATGGTACTGCAGATGTAAATATTATCTGCAATCAGGAAAAAACAATCCCATTGTCTTGGATTACAAAAGACCAGACAGATGTCAGCGAAAAATTTCTTGACTATATTACCCCTTTGATTCAGGGTACTGTGGACATACCATCTGTTAATGGGGTTCCCATGTTCGCATTTAGAAAGTAGACGTTACTGCTGCATTATATAAAGGTAAGTAACTGAAAGAGGGCATACAAATCCAGCTTGCCGAATCCCCATATGTTGTTGGGATACTCATAAACTGGATTTCTATTTGCCCCTCTTATCAGCAGACTATTTACATCTTTGCCTGTTAGTGAGGTATAATTGCCCCTGACAACCCCCCACTCAAATACTATAGCAACAGCACCTGCTGCATGAGCAGATGCAGCACCAGTTCCGGTTAATGTTGAGTAACCTCCTCCTGGTACAGCACAGGGGATTTTGCTTCCAGGTGCCGCAATATCCGGTTTTACACTGCCCAGCCTTGTATAACCGCGGCTCGAGTCTATTAAAATACTTCCGCTTACCTGTTCATATGCCGACACAGTCAAAATATGATTTGCGTTTCCGGGAGAAGTAATGGTTGTATCTGGTGTAGAAATAAGAAAAAATGTCTCGTTAGAAATCATATCCCCACTGGGCAGCCAGCAATGAAAGGAAAATGGGGAATTGTCAATATTATTTACACGTATTCTCCATATTCCTTCCACTGCGTTTTCAAATCGTACCAAGATAAGCTGACTTCCATTTTCCTCCTCCAAAAGTATATTGTTAATCCATGACTGCGCACCGCTAAAAACAAAGGGATAATTTACACACCCTCCTATAGTAGGGTACACCACTGTGGTCATCTCTCCTGTTGGGGCAATTAACTGTACAGTAAGTCTTGCCTGAATATTGGGCCAAATTTCAAAAGAAAAAAAAGGGTCTGCTCTTGATACCTTTAACTCAAATTCCTGTTCATAAGGTGCCGCCTGTATACTTCTGTAATAATGTCTGTTATTATTTCCCTCATTTCCTCCTGAAACAACAACATCAATATTTGAGAGCTGTGTCAGATAATCTATGTAACTGCTTGTTGCTCCAACTCCCTCATGCCCCGTCATACTCGAACCAAAAGCCAGGCAGATAACAACAGGCCGCCTAAGTTTTTGGGCAACACTAAAAACATACCTTATTCCCAGAAGTATATCCGTTTCCTGATAACATACGACATCATCTGGTACACAAAATATTCTTCTCAGATAACGTTTAGGATTTTTCAACTTAACAACAACCAATTGGGATTGAGGCACCACTCCTGTAAATGAATTTTCCACATCCGGACTTCCTGCAACAATGCTCGCAATAGCGGTACCATGACCATTTGTATCAACAGTAGGGACGACAGAAAGAGGGTCTTCCTCTCTTAGTGCCTGATTCAGTGTATCATTATCATACTCTGTACCAAAGGTAAACCCTTCGGGAGGTGTACCTGTCTGTACAGTCTGATCCCATATGGATGCTATCCTTGAGGAATCATCACTGTTTTTGAATGCAGGATGTGTGTAATCTATCCCAGTATCTATAATTCCCACAAGTACACCCAGACCAAACAATGCCAGAGACGGGTTCGACTGTATTCTGGTAATATTTGAACTATCGAGGCTTAGTTCCGACTCCAGGGTAAACAAAGTCGGAAATCTTTGATAAGGGTAGACCCCTAAGTCACACATATTAAAGTTATCTATTTTTACATGAAGGATTGAGTGTCTTTCATTTAAAACAATAATGCGCTCATTGTCATCAGGTAATGCCAACGTATTATTCACAATAAAGTCATAATAGTCTTCATCTAAAATTCTTTCCATCTTCCCCCCGCACAATGAGTATATTAAATAGTTATAGATAACTATGTGAAAAAAAGAATAAGTATGCCTGTGTCCTATAATCTTTCGTTTGTATTTATTCAGCACCCAACAACTCTTTTTTTTACTTCCTCAAATAACTTGGGCTGTATCTCCGGATAAGTCCAGTTATTGACTATTTTATCCGTTATGATGATTTTCTCAATTTCACTGTGCAGCTCTCCTTCTAATGTTTCTATTTCCGCAAAAAACAACTTTCCATATGTTTTTTTCTCTTCAAAATCATCTATTACTGCAACGGAATATACACATATAGGTTCTATCTTAAACTGTAGTGCACCCGTTTCTTCGTATAACTCTCTTTTTGCTGCTTCTTCTATACTTTCACCATTTTCGCGATGTCCGCCTGGAAATTCATATGTTTCTCTTGCTCTGTGTTTACAGAATATCCAATGGCCATGTTTCCTCGCTATGATTACTGCAAATTTAAGCAGATCATCTTCAACATTCTCATAAAATGCTACGTTCAACTTTTCTTTGTTAACTTCAGTGTTCATTTTATTCCTCCTGAAATTTATTGATTATGTTTATATGCTCTTTGGCAAATATAAACAAGGGTAGCCGTTATCACGGTAAGAAAAATAACTATTACAGGGATTATACCCGAACCACTTTGGTAATAACTTTTTATTGTCAAATAAAAGGTAAGTATTGCAATTTCCAATTCCAAAGCAAAAATCATTGTCCGCATATCCCTGTAAACAGCATCCTTTTTTAATGCTTTTACCTTGAATGGCATATTCCAGTATTCAGGCTTAACAGCATATACGATCATGCTCATTATTCCCAGACATATAGTCATTATAATAGGAAGAAAAAACAACGTAACTGGAGTTCCGTAACCATTCGGTGTACCGTTTAGTGAAAAATGTGTAGCAATCCGGTTCGGAAGAGTTTGCACTCCATAAAAAGCAATACCATATGAGCCGAGAATAAGTAACCATGCCCCTATTTCCATTATCCTTTGAAAAATTGTTTTATTTTTCATCAACACTCTCTCCTTTAATTTGTTGCTTATCATAATGACAATACAAAAGATTCCATAGAGAGTCCTATTCCACTAATCCTCTATTCTAAGTCTCTCTGTCAAGACCTGCCGTTTAAAGCAACTCAGTGTCCCCCAGGTGACCACAAGCGGAACAATAATTAACACGATTATATAACCCAGATAAAACCAATAAGGGAACCGATAATGCATATATTCTGCAGAAAGTTCTCGAAGAACCTTTACTCCTGCATACCCTGCGCCAGTACCAACACTTAGTGTTATGACAGCATTTCCAGCTGAAAGAATCAATCCTTCTGCACTCACCATCCAGTTAAGCTGCCTGTGGCTCATCCCAATAGACTCTAACATGGCAAATTCCTGCTTTCTGGCAACAATATTTGTAATCAGTGTATTCAAGAGATTAAGCATACTGAATCCAATGATAAACATACTCAGTCCTAAAATAACCGTATATAAAACTGAAAATGAACTTTTATCCTGCTCACGCTGCTCTTTTAATGTATATAGTATTAAATTAGGATTCTCCTGTACCAATGCCTTTATTGACTGGGTAATAGCCTTTTCCTTTGCTTCATCTGAACTCACAACAACTGTGTCATTCAAATTCAATTCTCCGCTAACTTCATCCACAAGATCCTGCGGCATCTGAAACCACCCATTTATCACACTCTCACTGTAATAATCATTATCCGTGATAAAACCTGCCACAGTATATTCCTCATCTATCTTTTGTTTACCATTGTCAAATGTCATTTTTACTTTATCACCAATTTTAAACTTCCACCCGAAAACTTCCTCCACAGTCTGATTGCTCAAAATGAGAATTTGTTTACTTTTTACCATATTATCATAATTCAGGTCCTTTACTTCAGAATTATATTTTACATATTTCTTTTGAATTCCGGAAAATAAATCCCTGTCAAATCCTGTAATATCGTCTTGTTCTGCTTCTCCATTTGCCTCCCACTTCATTTCCATTTTCCGATATTCATAAACTTTTTTTACGCCGTCAACAGACAGGATCTTATTTACAAAATCACTGCTTAATGGATTGTTTATTTGTACTCCGGATAATCCATGTTCCGAAGTTTCTGCAGCATTATTTGACAAAGTAATTGCATATTCTCCTTTTTCAAATGTGCTTTGTCTTGAATACTCTTCCAAACTGACAGATACTACAAATGTGGCAGCAATCATAAACAGTATACCACCCACGCCTAGTGAAAGCATAGTAAGAAATGTTTTTTTCCGATTCTGCCCCGCACTGATTCTTGCCAATCCTAATGGGGACAATTTTCTTTGCAGCTTCCTTGAGATGCCTTTTTGCATGACACCTTGTTTCTCTTCTTTTCCTGTATTCACATTTCCTGTATACTTAGCTGCATCAATAGGTGAAATTGTGGATGCAAGCCTTGCCGGTTTCGCCAGAGAAATATGGACAGTAATGACATCTGCTACAATGACAATAGCCGCCATTACTAACGTTCGTGTCCAGTCCCATCCTTCTGGTTTTAGAAAATAAGCAACCGTTCCTCCCGTTAAAATCCCAATGGGAATACCAATCAAACTTAAGTATATTCCTTCTAGTCTGACCATTTTCCGTATCTGCTTTTTGGTCATTCCCAAAGTACGCAGTTGTCCGAACTGTTTTGTTCTTCCTATAACCGAAAGATAGAAAACACTATAAATCACCAACACACTTACAAATAAGATGCCTATTCCCACTGCTGCCGTGACTATTCGCTGCTGCGCCAATAGTCGGTCTCCAATTAATGTTCCAGTAAAATAGTTGTTTGGATTTACGTCTTTACGTTTTACCCCATGGTCAGCCCCAAGTTCCACAACGCGTTCTTCAAATATATTCTGGTGCATTTTTTCCCCGTCTTTTAATTTTACAAGCGCGCTGTATGGAATATCTTTCAGAAAGAGACCGTTTTCTGCATAGGACTCAGAAAAAATAATGGGATAAATATTAGATGATTTCCAGTTCCCCTCCATAATCCCCGAAATAATAAAATCTTCTTGAACTCCATCAATTCCCATAATAGAAAATGGTTCACCTACTACTGGCGTTATTTTCATCAACTTACAATATTCTCTAGTAACTGCTGCTTCATCATATTTTTCAGGTGGTTCTCCGCCCTTTTCAATTCCAGAAACTTTTACTCCCCCATTCTTTCCTTTCAACGGATCCTTAGCATAGTAAGATGGCAGAAGAATCTTGTTACCAAGTTCAATTCCCTGCCCCTGCTTAACCAGAAGCAGATAACTAACATCTCCTTCTTTCGCCATATTTTTCGCTTCGGTTTTATCAATTACCTCATACCTCACCTGATGCATGCCTTCCACCTGGCGCTGCATAGCAGTTTCTATTTGCAAAGTATAAGTTCCAATGGTCATCAGTAGACTTACCGATAGCACGATTGCAAATATGGTAAAAAAGTTCCGCATTTTACTGGCATATATGCTGCTTTTTGCAAGATGAAAAATAATATTCCTGTTGTTATTTTCGTCCAGCTTCATTATTAGCGCCACCTTCCCTCTACAATTCTTCCATCCTCAATATGGATTATCCGATCTGCAAGCTGAGCTATCTCTTCATTATGGGTAATCATTACAACTGTCTGATGAAATTTATTACTTGATATTTTAAGAAGGCTAAGCACATCCTGACTGGTTTTTGAATCTAGATTACCGGTTGGCTCATCAGCAAGGATGATCTTTGGTTTACTCGCCAGTGCTCTTGCAATAGCCACCCTCTGCTGCTGTCCGCCTGAAAGCTGGTTAGGTGCGTTTCTGAGTTTTTCTTCCAGCCCGAGCATCATAATAATCTGCTGCAGATAGCGTACATCTTTCTTTTTTCCGTCAAGCTCCAATGGCAGAACTATATTCTCATACACATTGAGCATGGGAACTAAATTGTAGTTTTGGAATACAAAACCTATTTCACGTCTGCGAAATATAGTTAGATTTTCTTGATTCATTTTTGATATATCGTTTTCGTCAATAGTGACGTTACCATTTGTAGGGTTATCCAAACCTCCAATCATATGAAGAAGTGTTGATTTCCCACTGCCACTTGTTCCTACAATAGCTGTAAATTCGCCCTCTTCAATATCAAGATCTATCCCGTCAAGAGCTTTTACCAAATTTGGCTCTGTACCATAATATTTCTTTAAATTTCTTATTTTCAATATGCTCACGTTAACTGCTCCTTTCTTTTCATCTATATCTATCTTAACAATAAAAAGTTTCAAAAACCTCTCAACTTACTGAAGATTCTTGAAACTTTATCACCATTTCTTTTTCAAATACTTTATATATAATTAGAAAAGTAAAGAAACTTTACCTTGATAAATAGAGCGAAAAACAGCTCCCCTTAGTATTTGCTTTACTTACTTTGCAATAACCCCCTTGTCGTGTTAATATTTCCCTTGTCAGATATAAGCCAATTCCTGCTCCTTCCTCTTTGTGCATATTAGGAGCTCTCCAGAACCTTTTAAAAATATCAGCAAAATATTCTTCTTCTACCCCGGGACCTTCATCGCATATGTCCACTCGTATAAAAAGTTCCAGATTGCTCACTGTAATGTTAACATGTCCGCAATATGGTGAATATTTGACCGCATTATCAAGAACATTTCCAATTGCTTCTGTCATCCACTTCATGTCCATCGGAAGCAAAATGTCCTCCTGACACTCAACATGTAACTCAAGATGTTTTTCCCTTATTTTACGTGTAACCTGGGCCACAGCTTCTGCAATACACTGATAGAGTTTCTCTTCTTTAATTACCAAAGTAATCATGGAACTTTCCAATCGTGACATTTTCAACAGATCCTGTACAAGAAAATCCAATTTTTTTACCTGATTTTGCATGATTCTAAGCCAGTTTTCTTCTTCATCAGATTTTGTCTGATTCCTGCTTTTTTGAGAAATAAGCATATCCTGATACATAATAATATTTGTAATGGGCGTCTTGAGCTGATGGGAAATGTCAGAAACCATCTGCTGGATTTCCTGTTTCTGCATTAAACTATTATTTCTCTCATTCCTGCAGATATCTGAAAGACGTAAGAGTTCACTTTTCGTCTTTGAAGAAAGCGTTTCCTCATATAAATTATTCTTTGTTAATATTTCGCCTTCCTGAATCTTATTAATCAGTTCTTCCATCTCTAATGTATATCTTACAAATTTTCTTCTCATATGACTCCAAGTACCAAACCAAAAGACCAGACTGAGGCTCACAGCAACAGCCCCTGCAACTATTCCTGTATGCATATTAGTCCTCCCTCTCTCCAATCCATTGATACCCCATCCCGTAAACCGTTTTGATATAGGTATATTCATGATCCTCAAGTTTCTGCTTTAAACGACTCATCTGAACGGTTAAAGCATGCTGATCTACATAATTCCCTTGTGCATCCCATATTTCTTCCAAAAGAACGTTTCGCGTAAGCACTCTCCCTGGATTTTGACATAATTTAAATAGAAGTTTAAATTCCGTGGGTGTAAGTTTAAGATAGCTTTCACCTTTTTTTATTGTATATTCTTCGATACTTATTTCCAGGTTTCCGCACAATATCATATTTCTGAAGGCAGAACTTTCTTTTTCAGCACAGTTACTGTAATCGCCCTGTATTTCTCGTCTTCTGAGCACTGCACGTACCCGCCGGATCAGTATTTCCATGTTAAAAGGTTTCGTAATATAATCGTCAGCTCCAGCATCAAATCCTTCCATAATTTCCTTCTCCAGATCCTTAGCTGTCAATATTAGTACAGGGACCTTACCTGTCGGATACAGTTTACGTGCAAAATCAAGTCCATTTCCATCCGGCAGGTTTATATCCAGTAAAATAAGTGCATATTCGCTTTCCGAATATGCATACTTTGCATCTTTTATGGTCCGTACCGGGACCGTATCATAACCTGCTTTTTGAAGGTTATAGCATAGCCCGGCATTTAATATGTCATCATCTTCCACCACAAGTATTCTATCCATGTACATACACTTTCATCGTCTATTTTTGTATCAATAGTGTTTTATGCCTATTCTATTGTAGGGCATTCTATAAACTTAATTGTCCGGTTTTCGCAGTTCAACTTTGCTTTAATTCCATATGGAATAATCCCTATCGGTTTAGCATGACCAAAATTTACGTTATAAAATATGGGCAAATCAAGCAATTTTTCTTCCCTTGCAATAACCTGCGTAATTGCTGACTTGTATTCATCATAGTATATTTCGCCTTGAGGTTTCCCTATAATAATACCTTTTAGTACGTTTAAAATTCCCTGTGCAGCAAGATTTCTAAATGTCCATTTTATAAAATCAGGAGATGGTTTTTCTTCACTGGTTTCAATAAATAATATAGCCCCTTTCCATTCCTCAAGTGACGGCCATACTTTCGTGCCTGCCGCCATCATAAATACATCTATACATCCTCCGAGTAAATGTCCACTTACGGTTCCATTTCCATTAATAACTTCATATCCATGAACATCCTTTTGCATTGTATGGGCAGTGTTAATATTGCTCTCCTGCCAGAATATATAATCATCCGTCCATTCTTCACTGGGCAGCAGATCATATGAATCCCATGAATCAAAAAGAATATCCTTAACAGCCTTTTGTGTGTAACTGAACATGTTTACGTATTCTCCAAACTCACACATGATTGAAGGCCCGTAAAAAGAAACCAGCCCCGCTTTATACATCATAAAATGATTTATCGTACTGTCTGAGTATCCCATAAATATTTTAGGATGTTTTTTAATTATTTCTAAATCGACATATGGCAATATACGTATAGTGTCATCACCGCCTATTGCGCAAAATATAGCAGAAACAGAAGTATCCAAAAAGGCTTCCATCAAATCCTCGGCCCTTAACTCAGGATTTTGTGCGACAAACTCAATGCCCTTCAATGCATGCGGCATACAGATAACTTCTAAACCAAATATTTTTTCCAGACGCTCTTTAGCAATATGGAATTTATGCATTAAACTCACATCTCCAAGTCCACCCCAAGAAAGGCTGACAATTGCTATCCTATCCCCGGCTTTTAGTCTTTTGGGTTTAATCATACACGACCTCCTTATTCATTTATATATCTTAGGATACTGGAATCTCTAGTAATTATCAATAAAAAGTTATTTATGAACCTGTTCTTTATCATTTATTAAGTTTTATACGTTTAAATACACTTAAACTAATTTGCATAAAGTATATTTTTAAATAATAGACAATACATTTACAACAATAGCGTTAATGAAAGGCATCCTTATATGTCTAATCAAACAGTCAACCCTCTGATAAACCCAAGCAATTCTACAAGATATGAACTATTAAAGAACTCTTTTACAAATGCTGGACGACCAGAAGATTTTGAGAATGTAGTAGAACTTTTAAATCCGCCCCCTGATATTACCTCCTATGCAGCTCCAGGATCACAGAAAAACCTTAGAATAGGCATAATTGGTGCAGGACTTGCAGGTTTGTCCGCTGCTTTTGAACTCAGAAAAATTGGCGCAGATATAACCCTGTATGACGCTACGGATGACCGCTTAGGTGGAAGAGTCTATACCTATTATTTTGATCGTAGCAAACATTATTACGGAGAATTTGGGCCTATGAGAATTCCGTTGTCTCACGGTACAACCTGGCATTATATAAATCTCCTACATTTAAATACGATCTCCATGTCCTCACCTTTCCCAAATAATTTTATATATGTGCACAATACCAGGATACGAAGAGAACGAGATGGTGAAAGTATAACCAAATACTTATATCCTTTATTTAATCTTTCTGAATATGAAAAATCTCTGCCCTGGCCAGAATTAACCGATTATGCTTTTGACGCTGTCCTGCTAAGTTTAAATCCGGATGTTCGAAGAGAATTGCTGCAGATTTTACCTGAATATAACTCTGAGTATTCTTTTTATTTAAACAACAGTATTAGAGGAATTCTAGAGATGCGTGGCTTAAGTCAGGATGCAATTAATCTAATAGCAAGTACTGATCCCCTGACCGGCGGGTTGCTTAATACCAGTTATGGTGAAGCGCTCCAGGAAATTTATTCTCTGGATTATCTAAATACCTATCGCATTACAGGAGGTATGGTCAACCTCCCAATTGCTTTTTACAATTCCCTGATTTCCCGAGAGCCTGAAGAATACGACATTGCGCCGGATTTACTAGGAAATGTTAAAATTAATCTGGGACATAAAGTAACAGGTATTTTTCAGAACTCCTCCGATGACAAGGTTAAGCTAAGATATGACAATGCTTGCATGAAGGATATAGATGAAGAATTTGATTACGTTATCTGCGCTATTCCTTTCTCTACATTACGAGAAGTTGAAACGATACCATTCTTCCAAAATCAGAAAATGCAGGCTATCCGTGAACTATTTTATTCGGATTCTTATAAAGCAGCCTTTTTCTGTAATCGTCGTTTTTGGGAAGAAGACACGGAATACGGAAAAATGAATGGTGGTATTTCTTTTACCGATTTACCAATTCAGTCTATTATTTATCCATCAGACCACATTCACTGTTCTGGTCCCTATACCTGTTCTCCGTTAGAACCTGGTGTACTTATTTCCACATATAATGTAAATCAAGATTCAATACGGATAGCAAATCAAAGTAAAAGCAGACAGTTTTCGCTGGTTAAAGGAAATGTGGAGAAGGTTCATGGGCTTCCTGCCCATTTCTTAGATACTATTGTGGAAAGTGAAAAAGCAGTCGATTGGAACCAGCAGCATTGGTTTAGGGGCGCATTTGCTGTAGATCTTCCCGGACAAAAGATTAATTTCGCTCACACTATCCTTGAACCGGAATACAATAACCGTGTATTTTTTGCAGGAGAACATACTTCTGTCAAACACGGCTGGATGCAGGGAGCCCTATATAGCGGCATGCTGGCAGCCAATACACTGGCTCTGAATTTAATCCCCTAATTCCAAAACTCCATGTGTAAGATTACCTATTACACATGGAGTCTTTTATATCATAAGTTCAACATAGATGCAGTCTCCCAATGGAAACAAAGAAAAACCTGCATTTTATAGACTTCTTTTTATATTTACAATATTTTTGTTGTTTTGCTTTTCAAGATTTCGTCTTACATAGTTGAGCAGCTGTTGTTTTTCCTGTTCTGGTACCCACTCACGCAATCTGGCAGCAGCTACAGGTAACTCCCATTTCTTAATACTCTCAAGTGGTGCATTGGTTATTCTTAGATATTCTTTTAGATATATCTTGAATACTTGCTTTTGGAAGATACTTAAAATAAAATTCACAACAACCGGAACTCTTGGAATTTTACTAAAATTGAGTATTACACCAGTACGGGCAACATCTGAAAGACGGTCTCCTTTGCAGGCTGTCATCCAATCAATGATACAATAATTACTGTTTGATACTATAACATTGTCTGGGTGAAAATCAAAATGACACAGCGCACTTCCATTTGGTAGAAAATCCAAATATTTATATAAATATTGTTTTTCAGTCTCAGTCAGCAAATCGACCGCCTCAATATCACATTTCAATTTCTTATTTACAGATGGGAATTCAGTCTTTATTGGTTTTTGTATATCAACATGATATTTAGCGAGTAGCTTTGCATATTTTGTAAACATCCAAGGTTTCTCCAACATTTTTTTCAACATAGTCTTACCATTAATTTTTTGGTATATTGCTCCGATTCTCTCGCTATCAAAAATAATATCAATAGGTTTTGGTACAACTTTAATTAGCTGGTTGGCTTTCATTGTTTTTTCAAACTCATCTTGACACAGGGTAGTAGGTAGATCTTTTCGATACAATTTCAATATCTTATCTACACCCCAATTATAGATTTCAGCGGTATTACCTTGTCCTATCAATTTTCCTCTTTTATCCATATATAAGCTCCTTATTTACTGTTGAAATATTGCACGATGTAAAGCTTGCTCGGCGGGCGTTCCATTACCAAAAATATCGCTGCCCAAATAGCCAAACCTTGACGGAGCTATGATTCTATAATCAGAGCTAAAATCCTTACAGGTATCATAGGCTTGGTCGTAACCGCCAAAAATACCGTGAACAGATAGGATAACTTCGCCCTCCCCCTTGTCAACATAACTCATATTGCCATAACTTAAGACAGCTGATTCTGCGTCATAAGCAGCTAGGCGTTCCTCGCCTGCTGTTATTGCTATATTGCATCGTATTCCTTGAACAATCAAATAAGTCAAGAGTACAAGCAGAATACCTCCTGATATGTATATCCACATACGTCTATACCAAACCCTCCTCACTGATTTTTTCATGGTTATCCTACTCTCCTTTATAGGTTTTACAAAACTCTTGTACCAATAAAGTTAGTTCTTGTTTTGCTTGGTCTACCTCGCTATGGCGCATATCATATTTTTGTAGCAAATAAAAGATGGGGGTATAAAAGCGCAATGCGATTATATGAGGATTATCATGCTTGATTATTTTTGCATCAATAAGGTTAGAAAATATCTTCTCTTCGTGGTCGATTGCGCCGGTGATAAACAAATCTTCAAACAGTTGGTTAAGCTCCGGGTTATGGTAGCGTTCTATCATCAGCATCTTTCTGAATTTTGATGCTACCTGATCCAGCAAATAAAACACAAAAAGTTCATTTGCTACCTCAATAAGTTGTTCTTCGGCAACCGCTTCATAAGAAAATGAAGCGGTTTTGCTTCCCGGCAGCCGCAGATCAGCTCTGATATGTTCCATACGCTCGGAAAAAACTTCAACACAGGAATTAAAAATGTCATTCTTGTTTTTGTAGTGCTTATAGAGCGACGGAGTTTTAATCCCTACCGCTTCTGCGATCTCTCCAACATAAACCGCACTATATCCTTTTTCCGAAAAGAGGGACAGGGCTTCATTCAATATTTTTTGCTTCGTTGTCATATGATGTCTCACTTTCAGCTAATTATAATTAGCTGATTACAGTATAAGCTAATTGCAATTAGCTGTCAAGCTGAATAATTCTCGCACCATCAACACAAAAAAAATATTCTAAACCCGCTCTACACTTTCGTTTTTGGGACTAGTTAGTGCGAGTTGCGGATTAATCTTCGGGGCTGTCAGATTGGATGGGCCTCGCGGTCCAAGGGTCCTGCAGAGATATTCCTTATCCACGAAATAGTCCTCAGAACTATAGCAGATGAACATATGGGAAGGGTACGGGCAGCTGCCGGAGTAAAACTTTTACGCCTATAGATATAAATCGAGTAGGAGGGAAATTCAAATAAATTTCCCGACCTCTCACACCACCGTGCGTACCGTTCGGTACACGGCGGTTCAATCAACTTAACATTTGACATACCTTTCGGTGTAGTAATCTAACATTGA
>POVV01000171.1_pt1 | contig 53511 bp, 56 predicted proteins | sample 1560271 | NCBI WGS metagenome assembly POVV01 (sample SAMN08337232, study PRJNA429181) | Bioreactor metagenome, whole genome shotgun sequencing project. | biome: cows' rumen and soil; feature: anaerobic; isolation source: anaerobic chemostat enrichment culture, galacturonate as sole carbon... | reverse complement strand
TCAGGATCAGGATAAAAAAGATCAGAAAGATAAGCAAGATCAGCAGAACCAGAATCAAATGTCGCAAGACAATATTCAGCAGATGTTGCAAGCAATAGAACAAGACGAAAAGGGCACGCAGCAACGTGTTAAAGAACGCAAGGCACAGGAACAAAAACGGAAGAACGAAGATAACAGGAAGCAGAATAAGGACTGGTAATGAATAAATTGAAACTCTATTCTTTACAACAGCTATATATTTTGGCTACGCTATTATTTGCTTCTGTCATACCGGTACTGGCTCAGGAAAACAAAGTGACTATACAAGCCCCCGAAGCCGTTACGGTAGGAGAGCAGTTTAAGATAGCATATGTTGTAGAGAGCAATAAGGAAGTAAAAGAGTCCGTGATTATAAAAAATATGAACGGATTTGAGATCGTCTATGGTCCGTCTCTTTCTACTTCTCTTTCCACAGTGTTTAAAGGAGGAAAGAGAGTGCAGACATATTCCGCCACATCTACGTATATCCTCAAAGCGTTGAAGAAAGGAAAATATACCTTGCCTCGTGGCGAGGTTGTAATAGATGGCAAGAGGTATAAGTCCGACAATTTCAGCATCGAAGTAAAAGATATTGGTGAGATGGCAAAGGAAATAGACAATGTTGATGCCTTTGTGAGAGTGATCCCATCCCGAACCAGTGTCAACTTGGAAGATACGCTGACTGTTACGTATAAGCTTTATACCACCAGAGAGATAAGCAGAATATTGGATACAGACTTCCCTGATATCGAGAATTTTTATGCCAGTAATGTTTCCGGCAGACGACAAAGCTTTTCGGAGGAAAAAATAGACGGAAAAGCTTATAAAGTAGTCGAAATACGCAAACTCCTGTTGCAGCCAAAGAAGATAGGCGTAATGACTATACCCGAAGGCTCTATTACTATTCAGTTCTCGGCACCTACCGGGCGCAAGATACGGGATGTATGGGGCGATGTGTACGACGAAATGGCAACAAGTGAAAAGGCATTGCAAATGGAGTCCGTAACCATACGTGTGCAGAATCTGCAATTGATATAACAAGCATACAGATGTTCGTGGTTAGTCGTTTGAATGATAACTGTTGACTGTTCACTGAAATAAATATAACTTTGCGACAAAAAATAAGAGAAAGGTTAATGAAAAAGTATTGGTTTCTATTCCTGTTATTACTCACCTGCATATCCCAGATATGCGCGCAGGAAGTAAGTTTTGTTATCAATGCTCCCGCATCTGCGGTCAAAGGTGCGCGGATACAACTTCAGTACGTCCTCAAAGGAGGCAATGCATCCGAAGAACCCCAAGTTTCGGAGCAGATAAGAGGTTTCGATTTTCTGTTTGGCCCGTCTGTATCGCAGAATTATAGTTCGTATAGCGTAAACGGTAAAACAACATCGGAGAGTAATGTTACATTCACTTACGTGCTTATGGCCAAAGAGGAAGGTACATTTACCCTTCCGGCTGCAACCATAAAGGTAGGTGGACGTAGCTACAAGTCGGGTTCGGCGCAGATACGGGTATTGCCACCGGATAAAAATGCGCAGCCAACCGATCCCGGGCAGCAACCTCAGGCAACAACCCAGAGTTCTACCGATGGAGCCGTTAATCCGAATGATGCTTTCGTAAGAGCTATTTTTTCAAAGACTAAAGTAAAAGAACAAGAGGCTGTAGTGGTTACATTCCGTTTCTACACGGTGCTGAATATAAGAGACGTTGGTAAGATACAGTTCCCCGAATTTGAAGGATTTATGACCGAAGATTTCGACCTTCCGGTCAACCGTCAGATGCAGATGGAACATTTCAAAGGTCGAAATTATTATACAATAGATGTAAAGAAAACGCTTCTTTTCCCTCAGCGGTCGGGCAAGATGACTATTCCGGCCGGAACGATGGAAATTGTATTCGAAGTAGCATCAGGACGCAAAGTGCAAACATTCTTCGGCCCTCAGAATGTGATGACCGAAGCCCGCAAGGTACTCAGGACAACACCTGTAACAGTAGACGTTTCTCCTCTGCCTGTGGATGGTAAGCCGCTTGGGTTTTCGGGTGCAGTAGGTGCTTTCAACTTTACTCCTTCTATTTCGAAAGAGAAGATGAAGGCAAACGATGCCGTTACCATCAAGCTCGATATAAGCGGAACAGGTAACCTGAAACTTATCAAGAACCCTGAAATTAAATTCCCGAAGGATATAGAAACTTACGATCCTCAGGTGAAGAACGATTTCAAACTGACAGAAAACGGACTGACAGGAACAAAAACAATCGAATATAATTTTATTCCTCGCTATCCGGGTAAGTTTACGATACCGCCTATCGAATTCTCCTATTTCGATACAAGGTCTAATTCGTACAAAACGGTTTCGTCTCCTGCCTATACGCTCGATGTAGATAAAGATCCGAATGCAGGAAAAAATACATCTACCAGTTATTCTAACCAGAAGGATCTTGAAATAGAACAAGATATCCGTTATATCAAAACCGGAGAGTTTTCGTTCCACAATCCCGATAGTTTCTTTACAGGTTCATTCTCTTATGCGCTGTTCTATCTTGTGCCGCTGGCATTGTTTATTGTATTCTCTATCATATACAGAAAACAAATCAAGGCCAATGCCGACATTGCCCTCATGCGTACCAAGAAGGCAAACAAGGTGGCTACAAAACGTCTGAAACTGGCTAAGAAATACTTGCTGACACATAACAAGGATAGTTTCTACGAAGAAATACTTCGTGCCGTATGGGGATATCTCAGCGATAAACTCACTATTCCTGTTGCCGATCTGAGCAGAGAGAATATCGAAGCCGAACTGACGAAGTACGGGGTAGGCGAGGAGCTTATAGGTACATTCATAAGTGTGCTCGATACAGGAGAGTTTGCCCGATATGCGCCTTCGGGACAGGGAGATATGGATAAGCTGTATAACGATACGGTAGATGCTATTGGTAAAATGGAAAATACAATCAAAAAAATAAACAGATGAAAGCAATGAAACGGATAATACTATCATCTTTGATCCTATTGGCGGCATTTGCAACATCTTATGCTCAGGACTCTGTTCCACCTGTAAAGAAAGATTCTGTAGCCGCAACAGGCACTTCTGTCGCTGAACAAGCAGCAGCACTATATAACGAGGCCGATTTTCGTAAAGCGATAGAATTGCTCGAAAAAGAAAAGAACGAACAAAAGGCAATCGGTCAGGAATCTGCCGAATTATATTACAATCTGGGAAATGCCTATTTCAGAGTGAATGATCTGGCGCATGCCCGTCTCAACTACGAAAGAGCTTTGCTGCTCGATCCGGGGGACAGGGATACTCAGCACAATATAGATTACCTTTCTACCAAGCTTGAGGACAAAATATTGGTAGCCGATACATTCTTTCTATCTATCTGGTTCAATGCCGTGCAGAACCTTTTCAGCGCTAATGCCTGGGCGAAGATAGCAGTCGTTTGTTTTCTGCTGTTTATAGCATCTTTGGTTGCTTTCTTTTTCTCTAAACTGATAATTGTCAAAAAAACAGCCTTCTATGCAGGCATTGTACTGATCGTTATTGTTATATTTGCGAACATTTTTACTTTCAGACAGAAGGAGAAAATAGAAAACCGCAGTACCGCTGTCGTCATGGCAGGTTCCGCATCTATGGTTAGTTCTCCTGATATCAACAGTAAAGAGTTGACCGTACTGCATGCTGGTACTAAAGTAAGAGTGACCAAGGAAGACCGTAACTGGCTCGAAATAGAGATAGACAATGGTACGGTAGGTTGGATGCAAAAAGATAAATTGGAAATTATATAAATGGCTATTAGCCTATGGTTAGCCGCTGATAACTGGAAAAATGAGTTTAGTAGAAAAAATCCTTCCTTACGAGAGAGAACTGTTTCTGTGGCTAAATGAGCATCACACTCAATATTGGGACAATTTCATGTATTTGTATAGCGGAAAGCTTATATGGCTACCGTTAGCTATCGTGTCTCTATTTATCTATGTCTACAAAATAAAATGGAAAGAAGCTGTTTTGGTCTTGGCCTGTGCTATACTGATAGGCATGCTTTGCGATTTTATTTGCGCCGAGTTTATCAAGCCCTACTTTGCCCGGCTTCGCCCGACCCATCATCCCGACTTTGCTGCACTTGTAGAGACTGTTAACGGTCACAGAGGAGGACGGTATGGTTTTATATCCAATCATGCCGCAAACGGCTTTGGAGTAGTTGTTTTCACATCTTTGCTCTTCAGAAACAAATATTATACCCTCACTGTCTTGTTATGGGCGGTTGTAACTGCTTATTCGCGTATTTATCTCGGAGTACATTTCATTTCCGATGTTGTAGGCGGTGCTATATGGGGATCAGCCATCGGGCTTTTGGTCTATTATATTTATTTAACCTCACGTCACCATATCTTAAAAATTTCTAAACAGGAACTTAAAACTCCTGTATATTCAGCTGTTAGAAGCTACATTGTTGCAGGCACTATATGGCTCACTATTTTATTTATTTCCGTTTATAGCTTTTTTTGATATTCCTAAGCAAAATTTGATTGTTTTTCATAAAAGTATTTTATAACTTTAGGGAACATATTCCTAATCATTTACCATTTAAAAAGTAGATAATATGGCTAGAGTTATAAAATTTACAGAGCTTCGCAGAATAAAAGATAATCTGCCCGATGGAACAATGCATCAAATAGCTGACACTTTGCAATTGCCTGTAGAAACGGTAAGAAATTACTTTGGCGGAGCCAATTACAACAAAGGTCAAAGCTGTGGAGTACATACTGAGCCTGGTCCGGATGGAGGATATGTCTCCCTTGACGATACCACGATTTTGGATATGGCTTTGGAGCTGATAGAACTCAAAGAGGTCTGAAAAAGGTAAAACAAGGAGATGGATGCAAAACAGTGTTCATCTCTTTTTGAAATATAGAGATAGTAACCAACCTAAAAATACAAAGGCTTATGGATGATAAATTAGTAACACTTGCGATTCACACAAATGAAAAAGCTCAGATCTTGAAAAAAGTTCTGGGAAGTGAAAATATCGAAGTTCATATTAATGATATAGATGCAGAACATCCGAGTGTGGCTCCGGGCGTACGCATTCGTATCAAAGAATCGGATCTTCCTAGAGCCCTGAATGTTGTGGAAAGCCGCCATCTGTTTAGTTACGATGACGATGAAACATATAGAACCGACGACGGACGTAGCAGGATTCTTATTCCTGTCGATTTCTCAGACTATTCGATGAAAGCATGTCAGATAGCTTTTAATCTGGCTCGCGAATTGAATGCGAAAGTAAAGATTATGCATGTCTATTTCAACCCTTACTTTCCTACGGCTTTGCCAATGGCAGAGGCTTTTGCTTATCAGGGTAAGGAAGAAAAAGAGTTTCAGAATATAATAGAGAAAGTAAAAGAAAATATTCAGAAGCTATGCAACATGATAGACGAGAAGATTTCCACAGGCGAATTTCCTGCGGTTAATTATTCGTATGTCTTGCGTGAAGGTTTGCCGGAAGAAGAAATTGTTACTTTCACAAAGGAGTACAAACCGACTCTTATATTGATGGGTACACGAGGCAAGGATCAGAAAGATGCCGACCTCATAGGTAGTGTGACCGCCGAGGTAATAGAAATGACTCACGTACCGTTGATAGCCATTCCTGAGAATACGCCGTTTACTGACATGACGGATGTTAAGCATATTGCTTTTCTTACCAATTTCAGTCAACGCGATCTTATCTCTTTCGATCTTTTGGCTAAGCTTTTCGAACCATTTGGCGATATACGTATTTCGGTAACACACATCTCGCAAAAGAAAGGCGATCAGTGGGACGAAATCAAACTGGAAGGGATTAAATCTTATTTCTCGCGGCAATATCCGTCATTGAATCTCGATTACAAGCTAATCGATACTAACGATATGCTCAAGAGCCTCGATGAATATATAAAAGACGATGGAATACAGATATTGGCTCTGACTACGAGCAAGCGTAACGTATTTGCACGTATGTTTAGCCCTAGTATTTCGCGTAAGATGCTCTTCCACTCCGATACGCCACTGTTGGTATTGAGAGGATAATTATTTGCAACAATATAATCTTAAGAGAAAAAGTCTTCATCTATTGGAGGCTTTTTTTATTTTCAGGTATTGCTTTTTAATTTGAGATTGCTATTTTTACAAAAAACTACATATATGAGAAAAATCCTGATCACAACTCTTACCCTGTTTCTATTGACATCATTTACTTCCTGTGCTGTGGTTAATGCCCTTTTGGGATACGATGAATGTAGCTACACTGGTTGTACGAATAGGTGTGTCGACAATTGTAATTATTGCAGTACCCACTGTTATAGCTACGATGTGCCCGAAGATCTTAATAAAAAAGTAAATCAATCTATAAATAAACAGATGGAGCAATATCGAAACGACCAAAAGCGGACACAGAAGAAGTAATGCAGGGATAAATTTAAAAAAAGTGAATATTTAAGTACTGCTTTCTGAGAATGTGTTGAATATCAGATCTATTCATTATCTTCGGACACAAATAGCTTTTTTAGCACTAATAAGCAGTGTAGATATATAACGATATATTTTATAGGTTCAATTCTTTTATGCGGAATCTGCGATTCCTTGTCTGTACTTTTTTCTTGACAAAAAAGTACCCAAAAGTCAAGGCTGAAGTCCTCGCAGACCCATCATCGCCTCGATGGCTAAACTAAACACACGGGCTACGCCCCGTTTAGTTTTACGCCCTCTTCACCGGATGGGTGCCCCTGCTGCGGACAAAGGCCGGAACCGCAATGCGATGCTAAAATGAACACGCTAATGTAATTGGACAATTATAATATATACAACGATATCATTAAAACTAATTAAACCTTATACTATGAAGAGGTTTACACTTGTACCTCTGATAGTTTTTTAAGTAAATAATGAATTTAAAGAAAACACTCAGTCTATTTTGTTTCTTTGCCCTACTATTATCGTGTAAAAAGAATGTGACAGTCTGCAATGATGTAGGCCTGCTTTTCTGTGGTTCGGACGAAAGCATATCTGTTCCTCTGGGCGGTTTTTATCAAAGCCCCTTGCAGAAAGACTCTACCTATGTTTCGCTATATGCAGGAGATGGATTTGCAGCATATTTTTATAGCGATACCCTCAACCGTGTGCATGCCGCCAAGTGCAAATTGAGTGCCTATGGCGTAGATACCTTGTCTAAAACGCTGATCTTGGAAAACGAGTGGGCATATCTTACCATCGATTCGTCCTCATTCGAACAGGTCACTGTACTCGATCAGCCTTATCTCTATTTTTCCTCATCCGAAGGCTTCATGGGACAGGCTATAATAGAGCGCAATGTCAACTTCCATCTCCTAAATATGAATACGTTGGAGCATTACCGCTTGCTATATGCCGGAGAACCAAGCTTTAAGTGCGAGGAATGTATCGAGGGCAATTTTGTTATTACCGACGAGCTGCGAAGTACTCCCGATATATTGAGCAAACTAAAGGAGCTGAGCAGAAACAGTAAATTAATTTATCAGCGGGGAGCCAAAGACGATGATATCTACTACTATCTCAATTACGAAGAAAAATGGGATCGCGACAACAAAAGCCACAACCGCTATGGTGCAGGTTACGGCGATATCGTTACTCCTATCCGGTCAACTCTTTATAGGACAGACCTATTCGCTTTGAATAAAGGAAGTGAAAACGATGTTGCCGAAAATAAACGTTATCTGTTCCGATCTTACTTTAGGGGCAATATTATTGGTTATGACAAGGATAAGAAGCTATATTTTCCGCTCTATATAGAAAACTGTGTGCTTGGCTGCAATAAGGATGTTGAATTCATAGACAACGATACTCTGAAAATCACACGGAGCGAATCGGATGAAGAGGCATACCGTATTTCGATGAAAGATATTATATTTGACAGTACAATAGGCGGTTGAGCTATTGTAACTTTCCTTCGTCATTGCGATTATAAAAAATGCGAATATCTGTTGTCATATTGTTTATCCTTTGGTTTATTGCTGGAGAAACAAACTCCTGCAATCTATCTTGCGATAGCATCCCTAAAGGTGCTATCCCTTTTATCGACTTCAAAAATAATGTGATACTCGATGGTGTCCTCAATGACTCCATTCCCATGAAAGCACTGCTCGATATCGGAACATGGGGCATTGCTGTTCCTTTGCAAGCAAATCCCGACAAAAGAGAATACGCTACTTTCCAAATAAATGGTCTGAAAAAACGGATGCACACAACCCCGATGGCAGAAAATAGTCAGTTCCTCAATTGGTATGGAGGGCATTGCGTACTGTTAGGCTGGGATTTTTTTGACCGACGGATACTCGAAATTTCGTATAAAGACAAATATATTCGCATGCTCAAGCAAACCGAACTCGATAGCATGAAGTCAGGTTACGATAGTATTCCTTTTCAGAATAGAGGTCGGCGGTTGATAGTGGGTGGAACGGTCAATGTAGGAAGTAAACGCATAGAAGGAAATTTTTGGATAGATACCGGACTGAATGGACTGCTGTTTATGACCAATAATATCGCTTCCCAATATGGTTTAATCTTTGACAAATCGAGAAAGGGACGAGCTAAGAATATGGATTCGAGCCTGACGGAAATCAATATGTTGAAAGCTGAATCTATCAGTATTAGCAATAGTTGCCTTACAGATAAGGATATTATATTCACTCATTCCGAATGGTTTGTATTCAAAGAAAACGATATCTATATCGGGCTGTTGGGTAATCAATTCTTCAAAAATTTTTCTGTTGTTTTCGATTTTCGGAAGAATGTTTTGTACTTGAAAGCATATTAATTACATTTATGACGCCAAATTCCTATATCTTATCGTTGAGAGAATAATAGCTAAATCATGAGAACAGAAATGCTCCCAATGGTAATATAATAGCTCTGTAATCTGTTATGGGGAAACCAAATGAAGCTAAAAGTCTCAGTAGGTAAAACAATCAAATTGAAAAAGTAGTCGAAACTAAATGCGTATAAAATAATATGGCTTGGTATACCCGGTATTTGTCAGTTTTTGAGAAACCATTTTCAGAAGCGCCTGAAAGCATAGTAAATGAAGTGAAAGACAAGTTGGGTAAATTCCGAGATCCCAGTCCTTTAGCCTCGGTTGTTGTTATTGCGCACAATGAAGAAACGCGCTTGTTGAGCTGTCTTTGGTCTTTGAGTAACAATATTTGCCGTTACCCTATCGAAATTATCGGAGTAAATAATAACTCTAAAGATTGTACCTCAGATGTTTTTACGGCTGTTGGTATCAATTCCTATTTTGAAGAAAAGAAAAGTGCTGGATATGCCAGACGTTGCGGTTTGGAAAATGCTAAGGGGAAATATTATATATGTATTGACTCCGATACAATATATCCTCCGCTTTATATTCAAACACTTATAGAAAATATGGAAAAGCCGGATGTTGTTGCGGTGTCTGCTTTTTGGAGTTTTATTCCTGATAAAGAGTATTCGCGAACCAGTCTCTTTTTTTATGAATCCTTGAGGAATATTCATCTCAGAATTCAATATATAAAGCAACCGGAGAGGATTGTTCGAGGCATGACGTTTGCTCATGATACGGAATATGGTAGAAAGGTTGGTTATAGAGTTGAATTGAAAAGGGGAGAGGATGGCTCGATGGCTTTAGGTCTGAAACAATATGGAAATATAAAATTAATAACATCGCGCAAAATACGACCTGTTACAGCAACTAACACACTGGCAACAGATGGAAGTTTGTGGAAAAGTTTCACAAAGCGTTTCAGCTTGTTCATCAAAGGGCTACCTTCTTATTTCAAGAAAAAGACAGAATATAAAGATGACGCATCGAACATAATTGAAGAATAGACATCTATAAGCCTGATCTTTTACGGTCAGTCTTTAATCTTTTTTACTACAAGATTCTTTTTTGATTCCAATATATTGTCCATTTCGCTCCAGTTCTTTTTTTCTATTATTTCTTCAATTCTGTTTGTCTCTATCAGATAATCCGAGTCATTTGTAATTCTTTCCATATGCTCAATTCTGCTTTTTAGTATTCGAATAGAGTTTTTACTTTTGTGATTTGCCAGTTCGCAATATAAAATCAAATTCTGGTTTCGCTCAACCATTTCCGAAGTATGATCTATTTTAAACTTGTTCGAATTTGCTAAAATATCTTTTGAGCTTTTATATTTATCGAAATATGGTATTGCATACTCAATGAGTTTTCTGCTTATAAAATCAGCAAATAACGTATACTCTTGTGTTATCTGATAATAGTTTTTAATCTTGGGTATTAACTCTTGAATGAATTTTCTTGCCGTTAGTTCATACCCTCCTAAGATTACTTCGGTGTCGTAAATTGAAACGAGAGATATTTCTGTTTTTAGAGATTTTGAAGCTCCCATCCAAGAACCGCGTGTGTCTAAATGGATGATATGCAATAAATCTTCTGATTTTCTGATAAGTTTACGCCCATGCTTCTTAAATCCATATGGAATTAGATTTCTGGAAATAGTATTTTCAATTTCGTTTTTAGCGAGATTAAATTCTTCTTTAGATAGAGTCTTGTAAACGGTCAAATCTTCCCATTTCATTTTCATTCGTATTAATAATTAACAGGACTTATTTTATTTTTCAAATGTATAATTTATAATCCTAACAATAAAGTGGCGGAGCGATTTCTAAAGAGAAATAAATCCTTACTTTTGTAACTATATAACTATAAGAATTATGGCTATGTTGACGACAGATGATTTACACAATATTACCAATGGTATAGCCCGTATCGTTGATCAGTGGGAGAGTAGGCTTCGCAACCTAACTCACGAGGAAATCGCCGAAAGGAGAAACCATCAGAACAGGACAGTCAAACAGCTTGTAGGGCATATGGTGGATTCGGCATCGAACAACCAACAGCGTATGACACGCCTGCAATATAACGATGTGTTGGAGTTTCCCGACTATACGCAAGATAATGACCGCTGGATTGCCATACAAAACTATCAGGACTTTGAATGGAGTAATCTTATAAGTTTGTGGAAGTTCTGCAATCTTCATATTATCCATGTGATAGAGAATATAGATATTTCCAAACTGGGCAACGTATGGACAGATTATGAGGGGAACAAAGTAACTCTTGCCGATATGGTAAGTGGTTACCTCAGCCATTTACAGTTACATACGGGTGAAATAGAAGACATCTTGAAAAATAAATAAACAATGAAAAAAACAGTTTTAATAACTATGACTGGATTATCCATGCTGTTTGCCGGATGTGGCGGACAAAAAACGAATGTAAAGGTACAAGCGGACGCTGCTCCCGCCGATTTTAAATATGAGGTAGACGAGTTTGCCGACCTGCAAATCTTACGCTATTATGTGCCGGGATTTAACAATCTGACGTTGCAACAAAAAGAATTAGTTTATTATCTGTCGATGGCTGCCATCGAAGGACGTGATATTCTTTTCGATCAAAACAATAGATACAATCTGGCTATTCGCCGCACGTTAGAGGCGATCTATGAAAATTATAAAGGAGACAAAACCACTCCCGATTATAAAGAATTTGAAGTTTATCTTAAGCGTGTTTGGTTTTCCAACGGCATACATCACCACTACGGAGAAGAAAAGTTCTTGCCTGCATTCTCTAAAGAGTTTTTTGCAGAACAGGTAAAAGCTCTTCCGGCAGACAAAGTGCCTGTAAAAGATGGGCAAACAGTGGAGCAATTTATTGCCATGATTACGCCTGTGATGTTCGACCCTTCGGTAATGGCTAAGAAAGTGAATCAGTCGGGCGGTGACCTTATCGCCACTTCTGCCAATAACTATTACGGTGAAGGCGTTACACAAAAAGAGGTGCAAGACTTTTATGGTGCAATGAAAGATACGACCGACCTTACTCCGATATCGTACGGACTGAATAGCCGATTGGTAAAAGAAAACGGTAAGTTGACAGAAAAAGTTTGGAAAGTGGGCGGATTGTATTCCCCTGCTATCGAACGAGTTGTTTCGTGGCTCGAAAAGGCTCAGGCTGTAGCCGAAAACGACAAACAGAAAGATGTTATCACCAAGTTGATCGCTTATTATAAAGGTGGCGATCTGAAAATGTTCGACCAATATGCCATTGCTTGGGTTGAAGACCTCAACTCGCAGGTAGATTTTGTGAATGGGTTCACCGAAGTTTATGGCGATCCGCTGGGGATCAAAGCTAGTTGGGAGTCGATTGTCAACTTCAAAAATGTAGAAGCGACCAAGCGTGCCGAAATCATCAGTACCAATGCGCAGTGGTTCGAAGATCACTCGCCTGTGGACAAACGCTTCAAAAAAGAAACCGTTAAAGGAGTTACGGCGAAAGTTATTACTGTGGCTCAACTAGGTGGCGACTGCTATCCTGCAACGCCTATCGGCATCAACTTGCCGAATGCCGATTGGATTCGCAAAGATCACGGTTCTAAATCGGTTACTATCGAAAATATAATGGAGGCTTACGATGCTGCCAGCGCACATACAGGATTCGGAAAAGAATTTATGTGGTCTGACGTAGAAATTAAATCCACAGAGGAGTTTGGTTTCATCACCGATGTATTGCATACCGACCTGCACGAATGTCTCGGTCACGGTTCGGGCAAATTGTTGCCTGAGGTTGATCCGAATGCTTTGGGCGAATTTAGTTCTACTATCGAGGAAGCTCGCGCCGACCTGTTCGGACTTTATTTTATAGCCGATGCTAAATTGGTGGAGTTGGGTATTATCCCGAATGCAGATGCATACAAGGCAGAATATTACAAGTTTATGATGAACGGATTGATGACGCAGCTTGTACGCATCGAACCGGGTAAAGATATAGAAGAATCGCATATGCGCAACCGTCAGTTGATAGCCCGTTGGGTTTATGAAAAAGGACAGGCTGACAAGGTGGTCGAGTTCAAGGTTCGTGATGGTAAAACGTATGTTGTAGTAAACGATTACAACAAACTGCGTACATTGTTTGGTGATCTTTTGGCAGAAATACAACGCATCAAGTCGGAAGGTGACTTTAACGGAGCAAAAGCCCTTGTGGAAAATTATGCGGTGAAGGTAGACCAGAAACTACATAAGGAAGTTCTTGAACGTTACAAAAAGCTAAACATGAAGCCGTACAAAGGATTTGTTAATCCGGTGTTTGAGGTTGTAAAAGATGCTGATGGTAAGATTACCGATATCAAGATTACTTATACCGAAGGTTACGCCGAGCAGATGATGCGCTACGCGAAAGAGTTCTCTACGTTGCCGACGTATAATTGATTAGAGAACTTATAAATATATGAATGAATAATAACTCTCGTCATTGCGAGTGTAGCGAAGCAATCCAAAAGCAGACAACTGGATTGCTTCGCCTTTTAGGCTCGCAAAGACGAGAAAGAGAATTCTCGCAATGACAATAATAATATAGATTAAATAATAAACTACAAATATGGAAGATATAATAAACGGGCGTTGTGGTTGGTGCGGAACAGACGAGCTGTATGTGAAATATCATGACGAAGAGTGGGGCAGGCTTGTAACCGATGATAAAACACTGTTTGAATTTTTGGTTTTGGAAAGCGCACAAGCTGGTTTGAGTTGGATCACTGTGTTGAGAAAACGAGAAGGTTACCGCAAGGCTTTTCATAGCTTTGATGTAGAAAAGGTGGCAAAGATGACCGACGCGGATGTTGAACGTTTGATGCAGTTTGAAGGCATAGTGCGCAATCGCTTGAAGATAGCGTCTACAATCACAAATGCGAGATTGTTTATCGAGATACAAAAAGAATTTGGCAGTTTCTACGATTATACGCTGTCATTTTTCCCCAATAAAAAGCCGATAGTAAACAACCTTAAATCGTTGAGTGAGGCTGTTGCGTCGTCTCCCGAATCGGATGCGATGAGCAAAGATATGAAAAAACGAGGATTCAAATTCTTTGGCTCTACTATTTGCTATGCTCATTTACAGGCTGCCGGTTTTGTAGATGATCATCTGGTAGATTGCCATTGCCGGAAAAAATAAAAAATACTCCGTCATTGCGAGGATTTATCCGAAGCAATCCAGCTCCTTTTGCGGATTGCTTCATTCTTTTAGGTTTGCAATGACCTGCAAAAAGTTAAACGTTTATTCTTTGCTCCTGATATAGTTAATCAGATTAGACAATCGCTCGTCGGCATTTTTACCATCGATGAGGATATCTGGGTTAGTCCTTTCTTCAAAGTTGAGCGCACCGTCATGGTTTACACCTATGAGTGCAGGATAACAGAGCAATATACCGCTTTCCGGCAGACGGACGATAATAGGGTCGCTTCCAATGCCGTCGCCACCCGTTCTTTCGCCTGCGATGGTTGCCCAGCCTGTCGTTTTACAGAATTGAGCAAAATGTTCTGATGTTGAGAATACTTTTTCACTGACCAATAAATATATCTTACCCTGAAAATCTACGGGATTATTTGGTGTTATTGTGTCTTGTTCTTCTTTTATATAATATTTTTCATTTAGTAATTCTTGAGGAATACGCTGTAAAGCATCTCCTTTTTGTAAGATTCTTTCTTTTTCAAAATATTGAGGATAAAAACGCCTGTTCATTTCGCCATCTTTGATAATCGGATACATTAAATAATTGATAGGCGTTTGTATTAGCCGTGCAACAATATTATTTTGCCAATATTCCTCCGATCCGCCCCCATTGTCATGAATGTTTATTATCAATGTATTGCATCCTTTTATATTGGAAAGGAAGTTCTCTATTTCCGGTTTGTCTTTCTTAATCCGTAAATGGCTGAATGATTGAATCGTCATTATGGCAATACGATCTTGTCCATTACTAATAATAGTGTCAGAATAATTGTTTTTTTTGACAGGTTTTATCTTAGTTTTTGATGTGGCAGATTGTGAAACTTCTTTTTTGTTCAAGATCTTTGCCCAATATTCGGTGCGGTCAGGGGAAATGTCAAACATTGCCAACCATTTATCTTTATCCGAATTTGGGGACTCCTCTACTATTAATCTGTATGCCTCTCGGTAACCTTCGTTCGCCCACTGTGTAACTCCTAGGTGAACGTGCCCGCATTTCAATTCAGAAAGAATGGATTTAAGCGTAAAAATATAAGCACTGTCGCTCTCGGTTTTTTGCACAAGGTTTATATATTCCTCTTTCTTCGATAGCCAGTCTATTCCGTTAGTGCGCTTGCCGACGCCGAAGTACGGATAATTATCTTTCAGTGTTTCGTACAAAAACTCAAAATCTTTTACTTTTTGGGAAGATGTCAGCTGAGGTTTTTCTTGTCCATAACAAACAAGGCTGATAAAAGAAAACAGAGCGAGGGCTATAGTCACATGTTTTTTCATACGAATACAGTTATTTTATATAAATACGAAAATAAATACCGAGTGTTACGATTTTCCTTAGATATGACAGAAAAAAACGTTTTATCTCCGTCTCGGACTGATGTGCAACGGTATAGTATAATATACATCGACAGCCTGTCCGTTGTGTTTGCCTGGATTCCAACGAGGCATGCGCTTGATTATAGCTACCAGAGAGTCGCCGCAAACACTTCCTTCGACTGCCTGTATATCCTTAATCTCTCCAGTCTTGGAAATGACAAATTTTACGATGATTTTACCTTGCTCTCCATTTTCATAACTTGTTGGAGGATATTTGTAATGTTCTCGAATGAACCTGTGCATCTCAGCTTCTCCACCCGGAAAAGACGGCATTTGCTCAACAAAGCTATACGGTTCTTGCTGAATATTTTTGTGTGAACAGCCTAAAAAGAACAGTAGTAATAGAAGGAATGCAAAGTCTTTCATAAGTGTTGTTTTTGACTAAAGATAAGCAAAAAACAAAAGAGCTATTCTTCTCGAATGCTCTTTTATGATATACTGTAAATGTTACGATTGTATCAGTTAGTAGTCTTATATTCCCATAGCAGGCTCTTGAAAGTGGCATGAGTTTTTTAATAACAAATAGATTTTATAAAAAAAACCTCCTTGCCATTTCTGACAAGAAGGTCTTTGTATGTATAGATAAATGTTTATTATCCGTTTACTTTAGCCATGTGAGCGATTAGTTCACATACTTTGCTTGAGTAACCCCACTCGTTATCGTACCAGCTAACAACTTTCACGAAAGTTGGGCTCAATTGGATACCAGCTTTAGCGTCGAAGATAGAAGTACGAGCATCACCGATGAAATCAGTTGATACAACTTCGTCTTCAGTATATCCAAGTACACCTTTCAATTCGTTTTCAGAAGCAACTTTCATAGCAGCACAAATTTCAGCATAAGTAGTTTCTTTTGCCAAACGAGCTGTAAGGTCTACAACTGATACGTCCAATGTAGGAACGCGGAATGCCATACCTGTAAGTTTTCCGTTCAATTCAGGAATAACTTTACCTACAGCTTTAGCAGCACCTGTAGAAGAAGGGATGATGTTGCCAGCAGCAGCACGTCCACCTCTCCAGTCTTTAGCTGAAGGTCCGTCTACTGTTTTTTGAGTAGCAGTAGTAGCGTGTACAGTTGTCATTAAAGCTTCTACGATACCGAATTTGTCATTCAATACTTTAGCGATAGGAGCAAGACAGTTTGTAGTACAAGATGCGTTAGAAACGAATTGAGTTCCTTTTACATATTTGTCAGTGTTTACTCCTGTAACGAACATAGGGGTGTCGTCTTTTGAAGGAGCAGACATTACTACATATTTTGCGCCAGCATCGATGTGGCCTTGTGCTTTTGATTTTTCAAGGAAAAGACCAGTAGATTCTACTACGTATTCAGCACCTACTTCGCTCCATTTCAAGTCTGCAGGATTTCTCTCAGCAGTTACGCGGATAGCGTTTCCATTAACAACCAATTTACCGTCTTTTACTTCAACAGTTCCTTTGAATTGTCCGTGGATAGAATCGTAACGTAGCATATAAGCCATGTATTCTACGTCGATAAGGTCATTGATACCTACAACCTGAATGTCATTTCTTGTTTGTGCAGCACGGAATACTAGACGACCAATACGTCCAAAACCGTTAATACCTACTTTAATCATCTTTGTTTTAAATTTTATAGTTAAAAAATTGAATCAGCGATATTTATCTCTTAAAAATTATCTCAGATGTTTTTATGTTATAGAACATATTTTTTTAAGCACTACAAAGGTAATAAAAAAAATCCTTATCAACTTATAACGTTCATTATTTTTAATAGTAAAAGAGGTGTTTTGGATAGTGATAATCACGTTTTTAGCCATTTTGCTAACCCGACCTTGCTAAATTCCGTTTTTAAGTAGCATAAAGATTCTATCTTTCGTTTGTGAGGGTAAACAAATTAAGGGTAAAATTCAATTTCTTATGAGTAATTAAGTGATTTAAAATATTTATTATCGTTCTCCGTCATTGCGAGAATTTATTCGAAGCAATCCACTTTAAAAATTAAAAATGAAGAATGAAAAATATCTTTGGCTCTGCCGATTTTCAATTCACTTTTCACTTTTAGCTTTTCACCTTTTTTCTGGATTGCTTCACCACAAGCGGTTCGCAATGACGGTAAGTATAGAGACAAAAAATACGTCATTAATTTTCATTGGATAATTATAAAATGACTACAACGATTATCCTCGTTCTATTATGCCTTTTAGACTCGCAATGACGAAAGAAAATCGGGACACAAGCAAAATGTTAATATTTTTTCTTGATTATTTTAACAAAAAACGGTTGTCATAACTGTTTTCCTGTATATTTGCAATATGTTAACGTTTGGGGATAGAATAACAGTCATTAAGGAAATCACCAGTCAATCGGCTCTGAATAAGTTAAAAAGAAAAATTCCATATGGTTGGGATTTAAATATTTTTCGGGGTTGCGGGCATGGGTGTAAATATTGTTATGCTATTTATTCTCATGATTATCTGAACGATGGTAACTATTTTGGGAATATATATGTGAAAACGAATATTGTGGATCGTCTCGAAGAGGAATTGAAAAGCAAATCGTGGAAAAGAGAGATTGTAAATATAGGAGGAGTAACAGACAGCTATCAGCCTTGCGAGGCTGATTATAAGATAATGCCCGATGTTTTAAAGCTGCTGATCAAATACAAGACTCCTGCCATTATTTCCACAAAATCGGATCTTATACTTCGCGATTATGATTTGATAGATGAACTATCGCGATTGACATATATAAATGTAGCAGCAACGGTAACCACTACTGATGAAGAGGTCAGAGAACATTTAGAGCCGGGATCGTGCCCTACAAGTAGGCGGTTCGAGATGTTAAAGCAATTCAGTAAAACAAATGCGTCTATCGGTTTGCATGTAATGCCTATTATTCCTTATATTACCGATTCGCGCGAGAATTTGGAATCGATCTGTAGCAATGCCCAGCAAGCCAATGTGGATTATATGCTTCCCGGTACGCTCTACCTGAGGGGGAAAACAAAAGGCTATTTTCTCGAATTTGTACAGAATCAATATCCTCATCTCTACCACAATATTTCTTCGCTGTATAAAACCGGCGGAGCTGGGAAAGAGTACAAAGAAGGCCTTTACAAGACGGTGAATGAGTTGCGTTCGAAGTATAAACTTTCGAGTAGCTATTCGAAGCCTATCAAAGAAAAAATGCATAAAGACTAACTATTTAAAGAAAACCTGAGACATGAACCTGAAAAGTTGCACGCCTGTGCTGTTTGTAAAAGATGCTTTGAAGTCGAGAGATTTTTATGCCGGAATATTGGGCATGACAATTATAGCCGATTTTGGTGGATTGAACATCATTTTTGAGGAAGGACTTTCAGTTTGGCAAATTATGGATGGCAACATGATCACAGAAAAACTTGGACGCAGTGGAATAGGGAATGCCGAGAGTGTAAGCCGCTTCGAGATAGTATTCGAAACCGATGATATAGATATTGTTAACGAGAAACTAAGGAAGAACAATGTGAAACTTCTTCATGAGATCAATACTGAGGTTTGGGGACAACGAACTATTCGTTTCTATGACCCCGACGGGCATTTGATAGAAGTCGGTGAAGCAATCCCTGTCTTTCTGAAAAAGATATATGAAGAGGAAGGGGGAGATGTACAAGCTACATCGAAGCGGACATATATACCCGAAGAAGCGATTCGTCAGATTCTGGAATTGGAGAGCTAGACTATATTCCCAATCCACATTATGCCGTATAACATTACAGGCCATAGATAAAACAATATGTACGAAACCTCCTTTATCTTGCTCTGATCTTCGTTTTTGTAGTGAAATGCCATCAGGAAAAGAAGGGAGCTGTTATAAGCAACAAGCAAGGTGAGAACAATGAATATAAATATGGAACCGCCTATTTCGCCGTCTCCCTTGATACAAGTACTAAATACACCACTTATAAGCAGTATGTTTAGAACAACGGCAATCCCATATTTTACTTTTATCATTGGCATATAATGTAGTCCGATAACTTACGCTAATCGGAACCTGAGTGTCTGTTTATAAAGGTATAAATAATTTTGTTTCAATGAACAATAACGGTGTCGAAATTTTTAGTTTCTATTTTACTTGTCTTATAATGAGTTGAATAATAAGATGTTTATATAGCTGTCCAGCCACCGTCTACAAATATGGTTTGTCCGGTGATATAGCTCGATTCGTTGGCAGCTAGAAATATGAGAGCTGTATCCAGTTCCTCGGGGCGTCCTGTGCGCTCGAGGCAAGTGCTGGTTTTAACAAATTCCAGAAATGCGTCTGCTCCGATAAAGCCTTGTGTCATTTCAGAATCGAAGAAGCCGGGACCTATGCCATTCACTGTTATGTTGTGTCTAGCCCATTCCACAGCCAAGCCTTTGGTAAGGCTTATAACGGCTCCCTTCGATGTGTGATAGCTCAGGCATGGACTGAATTTGTTGGCAACCTTTCCGTACATGGACGATATATTTATTATGCGCCCATATTTGTTCTCTATCATATTCTTACCCACCTCGCGGGCAAAGTAAAATACACCATTCACATTCACATCCATCACTTTTAGAAAATCTTCACCCGATGTGTTTTCCGCTTTGCCTCCGATGGCTATTCCTGCATTGTTGACCAAGATGTCTATTTTGCCAAAATGAGATATTATCTTTTTCACAGCTGATACAACATCCGATTCTATAGTAGCATCGCATCGCACAGGCAGGCATTTTACTCCCAGCGATTCAATGATTTTTGCATTTTCCTCCAGACGGTCTAATCTTCTTGCTACAATGGCAATATCGGCTCCTTGTTTGGCTAATGTTTCGGCAAATCGTTTTCCAAGACCTGATGAAGCGCCTGTGACAACGGCTACTCTTCCTTTAAGACTGAATAGTGACATAGTGCTTTGTGTTTTTAATGATTATCTCCTATAAATATAAGAGTATAATGTTAAAAAAGCAAATAGTGTCTTGAAATACTTTCTTTTTTCTTTATTCCCTTTGGGTGTGTATCAACTTCTGGGCGAATAATAGATGATGCAGACACCGATCAGAGCAATCAATGCGCCTATGATATCGTATTTTGTGGGAATGTACTTGTCGAAGAGATAAGCCCAAGCCAGCGAAAGGACAATGAAAAAACCTCCGTAAGTGGCATATACTTTTGCGAAATTGGCTTCTTGAAGTGTGGCTACAATACCATAGATTACCAGTATAGCACCACCCAGAACCCCGTACCAAAGATTTCGTCCTTCTCTCATCGATTGCCAGATGAGGTAGCCGCCTCCAATCTCACAGATGCCTGCCAGGATGAATATAACAACAGATCTTATGATGTCCATATATTAAGGTCTTAAGCAATTTAAAATATTTATTATCGTTCTCCGTCATTGCGAGAATTTATTCGAAGCAATCCACTTTAAAAATTAAAAATGAAGAATGAAAAACGAAAAATATTTTTGGCTCTGCCGATTTTTAATTCACTTTTCACTTTTAGCTTTTCACTTTTTTCTGGATTGCTTCACCACAAGTAGTTCGCAATGACGGTAGGTATAGAGGGGAAAATTTGAAGGTAGAGACTTACAGCCACTTATTGTCTCTGTACCACTCAACCGACTCCTCGAGTCCACGCCTCAAGTTATATTTGGGCGAAAAACCTAAATCATCTTTCAGTGGCTCTATATCGCATTCCCAGTTGCGTTGCTTCATTATCTTGTACTTGTCGCGATTGAGAGTCGATGGCTTTTTGGTTACCTTCGACACCTCTTCGGCTATTACCGATATGCTTTTCAGTAACCATAGCGGTACTTTGAGGCTCAGGACATGCTTTTTGCCAATCACCTGTTTCACCAATTGAGTGTATTCCTTGTCGGTGTGCACATCGCCATCGGCTACGAGATAAGCTTTGTTGCTAACCGTACTTTCCAATCCCAGAAAAGCTGCTTCTACCAAGTCTCTGACATAGATGAATGTAAGATGTTGAGGTTTGAAGCCTGCGCCAACATCCAGCCCTGATTTTACAGTTTTTAGCATCAGGAAATAATCTTTTTCGCGAGGGCCATATACACCCGTGGGACGTAATATTATATAAGGGAAATTTGAAGTCGATTGCAAATATTCTTCGGCTTTCAGTTTACTTCGTCCATAAGCCGTGTTTGGATTAGGCTTGTCCAACAGGCTGATGGGCGTATAGTTTATCTCATCGCCGACACCGAAAGCGCTTAGGCTGCTCATCAGTATAAATTTTTCGGGAGTACAATCCGCATCTTTCAGGGCGTCTATGAAGTTAGCTGTATAACGAAAGTTTATCTTGTCAAAGTCAGCCGGGTTCAGGCATTTAGTAGCCCCCGCATTGTGAATCACATAATCGAACTTGCCATGTTCGGTAGCAAATTCTTTTAATTGATCCGTCAACTTTTCTTTGTCGGCAAAATTGAGGTCGATAAACTGTATACGCTCGTCTTTGAGGTATTCCTTACTGCTGCTCCGGCGTATGCCAGCCCATGTCTCATACCCTTTTTCAAGAGCTTTTTCTACAAGAAAGCTGCCGATGAAGCCGCTTGCTCCGGTGATTAAAATGCGCTTTGTCTCCATAACGATTACAAATTTATAATATTAAACCCATTGTAGAAACAAAAAACTGGACGTTATTAACTTATTCCTGAAACTTTAACGTGATAAATATTTGTAGGTTTGAAAAATATGACTAAATTTGCATCCCGATTTTGCACACGAATATAGAAAAATAAACATAAAAAATACGATAGCAATGTCCAAGATTTGTCAAATTACAGGAAAGAAAGCTATGGTTGGCAATAATGTCTCTCACTCTAACAAAAAGACTAAGAGAAGATTTAATGTCAATCTTTTTACTAAAAAATTCTACTGGGTAGAAGAAGATTGTTGGATTAGCCTAAACGTTTCAGCTAACGGGCTTCGTACAATCAATAAAATAGGGTTGGATGCTGCACTTAAAAAAGCGGCAGAAGCAGGTTATTTGAACTCATAATTTCAGGAGGAAAGAGAAATGGCTAAGAAAGCAAAAGGAAACAGGATACAAGTAATCCTTGAGTGCACAGAGCACAAAGAAAGTGGTATGCCGGGTACATCTCGTTACATTACTACAAAAAACAGAAAGAATACAACAGAAAGACTTGAGTTGAAAAAATACAACCCGGTTCTTAGAAAAATGACTGTTCACAAAGAAATCAAGTAAAACAATATAAACCATGGCAAAGAAAGCAGTCGCTGGTTACCGTGACGCATCTACAAAAGATGGTCGTAACTATGCAAAAGTAATCAAAATGGTAAAATCACCTAAAACAGGTGCTTACACATTTAAAGAAGAAATGGTTCCTAATGAATCAGTAAAAGATTATTTTACAAAATAATCTTGTTAAAAATATCTAAAACGCCTCCTTCATTCTCATGTAGGGAGGTTTTTTATTATCCATTTTGTAGCTTTGTGTGAGGCTAATAAGAAAGATATTTACAAGATTGCACAAGGCAATTGTTTTGCCCGAAATAAATCAAAAAGAACTATATTATCATGGGATTATTTGACTTCTTCTCAAAACAAAAAAAAGAAACTTTAGATAAGGGACTCGAAAAGACCAAGGAATCGATGTTCTCTAAATTGTCGCGTATCGTAGCCGGAAAATCGAAGGTAGACGAAGATGTACTCGACGATTTGGAGGAAGTACTCATTACTTCGGACGTGGGTGTGAACACTACGCTCAAAATTATTGGACGCATCGAAGACCGTGTTGCCAAAGATAAATATGTAAACGCAGAAGAGCTTAACGGTATACTTCGTGATGAAATAGCCGAACTACTCACCGAAAATAATACCGGCGATGTGGCAGATTTCTCTTTGGAGGGGCAATCTTCACCGCACGTTATCATGGTAGTCGGTGTAAACGGAGTAGGCAAGACAACAACCATAGGCAAGTTGGCTAATCAATTTAAGAAAGCAGGCAAATCGGTTTATCTTGGTGCTGCCGACACATTCCGTGCCGCTGCTGTAGAGCAATTGGTTATCTGGGGCGAGCGTGTAGGCGTACCTGTCATAAAGCAAGCTATGGGTTCCGATCCTGCATCTGTGGCATTCGATACACTGAGTTCAGCCAAAACAAATAATGCTGATGTAGTGATTATAGATACAGCCGGTCGTCTCCACAACAAGGTGGGACTGATGAACGAGTTGACCAAGATAAAGAACGTAATGAACAAAATTGTTCCCGGTGCTCCACACGAAGTACTTCTTGTGCTTGACGGCTCTACCGGACAGAATGCATTCGAGCAGGCAACTCAGTTTACTGCGGCAACAGACGTTACAGCACTCGCTATTACCAAACTAGATGGTACAGCCAAAGGCGGTGTTGTGATTGGTATATCAGATCAATTTAAAATTCCTGTGAAATATATTGGTTTAGGAGAAGGTATCGACGACTTGCAGGTGTTCCGCCGCAAGGAATTTGTTGATAGCTTGTTTGGTGGGTAATTAAAAAACAATACCAAGATGGAAAAAGATAATTTACAACTAGTAGAGCAGTACTTCAAGCTTTTCAATGCCCACAAGTGGGACGAAATGGCAGATATGTATATCGAAGGTGCCGAGTTTAAAGATCCGTCCTTAGGTACAGGCATTGTGATACAATCTAAATCGGAAATTGCAGAAAAATATAGTGGTCTGGCTACTATGTTTCCCAATCTGCAAGACGAAATTATTCAAGTATATCCATCGGGAGAAAAACATATTATTGTAGAATTTATATCCAAAGGTACGGCGGAAGATGGCTTTACATTCGAATTGCCGATCTGTACTATTTTTACTGTCGAAGATGGAAAAATAGTAAAAGATTTTAGCTACTACAATAACTTTGATGAGGAAGAAGAGGCAGAGTAATAGCAATTAATGAAGAAAAATAGAATAGACGTTATAACACTCGGATGCTCCAAAAATTTGGTGGATTCCGAGATGCTTATGAAACAACTGTTGGCTAACGGGTACACCGTAAAGCATGATCCGGACAAGTCGGAGGGCGAAATAGTTGTTATCAACACTTGCGGATTTATAGGCGATGCCAAAGAAGAGTCCATCAATATGATTCTCGAATTTGCCGAAGCCAAAAAAGAACGCAAGCTAAGTAAACTGTTTGTAATGGGTTGCCTTACCGAGAGGTATATGGACGACCTGAGAACAGAAATACCCGAAGTAGATAATTTTTATGGCAAATTCGGATGGAGGGCACTGATCTCCGATCTGGGCAAGTCTTTCAAACAAGATCTTGCATTGGAGCGCAGCATCACCACGCCGCAACATTATGCCTACCTCAAAATATCGGAAGGCTGCAACCGTACTTGTTCCTATTGTTCTATTCCTATCATGACGGGCAAGCACCAGTCGCGCCCGATAGAAGAAATAGAAGAAGAGGTTCGCCACTTGGTAGCAAACGGAGTAAAAGAATTTCAGGTAATAGCACAGGACTTGTCGTTCTACGGACTTGACAATTACAAGACGGCAAAACTACCCGAACTCATCGAACGTATCGCGAAGATACCCGGAGTAGAATGGATTCGTTTACATTATGCCTATCCCGCTCATTTCCCTTACGATTTGTTGAGGGTAATGCGCGAAAACGATAACGTTTGTAAATACCTTGATATAGCCTTGCAGCACATCAGCGACAACATGCTGACCAAAATGCGCCGCAACATTTCGAAGGAGCAGACATACGAACTGATGAAGCGTATCAGAGAAGAAGTACCCGGCATACACCTGCGCACAACGTTGATGGTGGGACATCCCGGCGAAACTCAGAAAGATTTTGACGAACTGCTCCAGTTTGTAAAAGATGTACGCTTCGAACGTATGGGTGCTTTCCCTTATTCGCACGAGGACGGAACGTATGCTTACGATAACTATAAAGACAATGTTTCCGATGCCGTGAAACAGGCGCGTATGGACGAACTGATGGCCATACAGGAACGTATAGCGCTGGAAATAAACGAAGACAAAATAGGAAAGACACTCAAAGTGATTATCGATAGGGAGGATGGCGATTATTATATTGGGCGCACCGAGTACGATTCGCCGGAAGTTGACCCCGAAGTATTGGTAAAGAAAAATAAAATTCTTAATATTGGAGAATATTACGATGTTCGCATTACCGATGCGCATCCGTTTGATCTTTTTGGAGAAATAAAATAATTTCAAAATTTCATCTATTATATTGAAATTTGAAACTAATTAATGAGGATCGGCATTTGAATAATTTAGTTCTATAATAATCGTTCCGTCATTGCGAGCCTCTCTAAGGCGAAGCAATCCATATGGAGGAGATTTATAAACTAAAATATAAAGAGGAAGGGACTGGATTGCTTCGTTGCACTCGCAATGACGAAAGAGAAAATAAGATTCGCAGTAATGAAAACAATAATTTTCCAATACTGATTAGCTTTTAAAATAAGAATTATGACAAATCAGGAATTAGTGGCTACCCTTGCCAAACGTTTAGGCTGGACACAGCGTCAGGCTACTGACGTGCTTGAGTCGGCTGTATCTGTTATCAGCAGCAATCTCGAAGAAGGAAACTCCATCAATATACAAGGTTTTGGCCAGTTCGAAACCAAGAAAAAAGGAGAGCGTATATCGGTAAATCCTGTGTCGAAACAGCGTTTTCTGGTTCCTCCTAAAATAACGCCGGCTTTTCGTCCCGGTCAGAATATAAAAGATAACCTTAAAAAACTAGAAGTCAATGAATGAACGTCTCAGCCTTCAGGATTTAACAGATCTTCTGGCTAAAAAGCAGGAAATGACCAAGAAAGATGCAGAAACTTTCTTGCGGGAGCTGATTGCTGTCATTACGGAAAATATAGAGGCTAACGAGTCTGTGAAAATCAAAGACTTCGGTACTTTCAAACTTGTAAAGGTAAATGCCCGCAAGAGTGTGGATGTAAACACCGGGGAGGCTATTGAGATAGCTGCCCATTACAAGTTGAGCTTCAATCCTGATAAATTGCTGAAAGAGGCTGTTAATCGTCCATTTGCACACTTTGAAAGTGTTGTGCTTGAGGAAGGTGTGACTTTTGAGAATATCGAAAGCGAAGTGGAGGACGAAAAGGACGAGGATGTTGAAGAAGATGCAACCATAGAAGACGATATCACCGAAGATATAGCAATAGAAGATGCAACAGTTGTCGTAGAAGAGATCGTAGAAATCGTAGAAGAACAGCCTGTGACAGAAATTACGGAGGCTGAAACTCCGAAAGAAGAGATTGCAGAAAACCCTGAAATAGAAGTTACGGAGACCACAGTTGAGGAGGAAAATATACCAGAAACAGCCGCTCAGCCTGTTGGAATTATAAATACTGACATAGCAGAAGAAGAGGTCGTTGAAGAACTGGCAGGCGAAGTTGCTGAATCAGAGCTTGCAACAGAAGAAGAAGTAATTGAGCCGGAAACTAAAAGTACACCCGACGACATCATCACTAAGATACAAAAAGAGGCTGCATCACGCAATGTCGATCTGGAAGATATTCTTTTAGTGCTGAAAGAAGACAAACTAAAAGACCGAAAGTTTGCAGATAAAGCAATAGATGACGATGAAGATGGTGACCTCATTTACGAAGACATTGTGTCGCCAAAAACAGGTATCCGCAAGCGATATATAACTCTTGCATTTTTTACTTTCCTTATTGTCGCCGGATTTGTTATAGGAGGATTGTACTTTCAGGAGATAGCGCAATATCTGACCAACGGATCGTCTAATAATGAAGATATAACGAAAATGGCTGAATTGTCGGATGTTGAGCCGCCGCTTGTCGCTCCCGTTATAGATTCCATAACAAAAGAAACGGATTCCATTCCTGTATCGCCGGCAACTAATGTACATAGTCAGGATCAAGGTAAGGACTTACAGGCTCCACCTCCTTCGGCTCCTGTAAAGCAGGCTAAAGCAGTCGCTCCGAGTGTATCGGCAGACAGTCCTTTGGCGGTGGAAACTATACAGTCCGGACATACATTGCGAAACATAGCGTTGAAATATTATGGAAATAAGTCTTTCTGGGTATATATCTATGAAGAAAATAAGTCTAAAATAAAGAATATAAACAATGTGCCGCTAGGTACAAAATTAACGATACCCGCTCGCGCAAAATATAAAATCAATCCTGAGGATAAAGAATCTGTAAAAGGGCAAGAGAAAAAGAAGCAGCTTTATTTGAGGCAGCTGAAGGCAAATAATACGATAAGCTATTCTTTAATTCAAAAATCGAGTTTCAGTTGCTTTTCTTTCAGATTGAAAGTTAGCCTGTGATAGGGTGTTGCACCGTATTTACATACAGCATCGCGATGCTTCTGGGTCGGATATCCCTTATTGTTTTTCCAATCGTAAAGAGGATACTCTTCTGCAATTTTTAGCATGAAATCGTCCCTGTATGTCTTTGCCAATACCGAAGCCGCCGCAATGGGTAGCAATTTGCCGTCACCCTTCACCACACAAGTATGCGGAATAGCTTCATATTTGCGAAAACGGTTACCGTCTATCAGCAGGTGTTGCGGTCTTATCTTTAGCGAAGCCACAGCGCGCTGCATTGCCAGAAAGGATGCATTGAGGATATTTATTTCGTCTATCTCCTTGTGGTCTACAATCCCCACCGCCCATGCCAGAGCTTTTTCCTCTATGAAGGGGCGCAGTTTGTAACGCGCTTTTTCGCTCAACTGCTTCGAATCGTTCAGCTCCTCACACTCAAAATCATCGGGCAATATAACCGCCGCTGCAAAAACAGGTCCTGCCAGACAGCCTCGTCCGGCTTCGTCACATCCGGCTTCTACCAGATCGGGATATAGTGATAGTTGTAACATATCTTTTCTCATCATTGTAAATCTTCCTATCTCCGTCATTGCGAGATTGAAAAGCGAAGGTTCCGGTTAGAATTTTATCTTCACATTATTGTCGGCAGGGTATAATGACGGATTGTAACATTATTGTGTTTTTAGGCAATTAGCTAATTACAATTTCCATCGTATTGACTTTCTGATAATATCTCGTTCGGATTATTTAATTCTATTATTTTAATCAAAGCTTCAGACTTATTTTCTTTATGATTATAATAAGATTCAATTATTCTATATCCTATAAAATACCCCATATCGGGATGAGGATTTGAAGAATAATTACCAAACCATTTATTAAAATTAGAATCTTTTTCCATATCTAATTTCATTTCACTCCATAACGAACATTCGTTCTCGTAGCCAAAGTTATATTTTTCTTCTCTGAATTGCTTGTTTAAAATATAATGTGAAATAAATTCGGCAGAACCTTCCATTAGGGTTTCCGTTAATACACTGGATTCATTTTCTGTGTTTTGCACTGTATGGATGGATTCATGAATAACGTATAGAGGAACATTGATTGTACCTATGATGTTACTCAACGAACTGTCAAATTCTGTTTTATTTACGGTTGAATCCGCCATAACTATTTCAGCTCCTAATAATAACATTTTGTTATCAAGAGAAGTAGTCCCTCCTGTTCCGATAGGACTTATTAGAAAATAGATTTCAGGAATATTGAATGTAGGATATATTTCTTTTATTTTAGAGAAAGCTTTGTCGATATATCCAATTTCATTTTTTATTTTTTCGGTGCGGCTTTTTACAGACTGCCAAAATTGAGGATATTTTCTTATTGATTCCACATAAGCACTTGGAGTAAACATTGGTCTGACTTTAAAAAACTCTAATAGTCCTTTACTTGCTTTGTCAAAATACAATGCCTGAATTACAGCGATACTATCGTTTGTGTCAGTGAGATTGTCATATGCTTTCCAAAAATTTTCCACATCGGAAAAATATATACTTGGCTTGATATTCTCCGATTTACAGGAAATACCTAAGATACATATTAGCAAAAATATATAAGCTTTCATAGTGGTGGATTTATTGATATATTATTTTATCAGTATTTTATCTTCACATTATTATCTTCAGGAGGAAAATCGAGTTGCATTTCGTCCATATCTTCCATTGCATTGCCCAATGCGAGAGCCAGATTTTCCATCAGCTGTTTCAGGTGATCGTCTATCTGTTCGTCACCATAGGCATGCAGCGTAAATATCTGTGCCAGTACTTCGGCAAAACGAGCCGACACTTCAGCCGATAAACCCAGATTCATCTTTTTTAGTTTTCCCTCCGCCTGCTTGTTTGCCAATTTGCGCATCAAATCTTTACTGTCGGTTGCCAAACTAGGGTTTGAGGGGATAGATGTTACGTTTTTGGTCGTAATATTCATTCCTTCGGCATTCAGTTCCACAAAGCGATAAGCAAACGGATAAGCCGCTAGTGTGCCCGTCTCCACGTCATAGATGGTATTCCCCTCATCGGACGTAAAGGCGGTAATGTCGTTGGCATGGAAATGTCCTGTGAATACAGCTTTCATGCCCTTGTCAGCAAGCAAGGTTCTCAGCCGTTGCCAGTCTGTTACCAGATAATCGCCAAAGATCACCGACTGATACATAATATGTTCGGTCAAGCCCCAATGCATCATGCCAATAACCTGAATCCCTTTCGCGCGGGCTTCGTTCAACACCTCTACGATCCATTTTTCTGTTTCGGGAAGTATGCGCCCCGATGAAGATGGCCCCTCGGTATATTTGGCGGCATCTATTGCCAGTAACCATGTTTTGCTGTTGAGTGCAGCCACGTAGCTTAGCGATGAGGCGTCGTATTTCAGTGCGCCTTTGTATCCACAGCTTGCGTATATGTCACTAAATTCTTCAGGTGAAACGTTCGGCACAGGAAAAGTTTTATTTCCTTTAAACTCTACTGCGTTAGGCATATTGATGTCGTGGTTTCCGGGAATGGCAAATATGCGTACACCCTTATCCTGCAATGGCTTTAGTTTCTTCACAAAGTCGATATGGCTTTGCTTCTCACCATCCTTGGTCATGTCGCCACATACGAGTAATACTTCAATGTTGCTATGCAGATATTCATCAAGCACTTTATCGAGTACGGCAGGTGTATCTTTTATATTTCTTCCGCTGGTCAGGACGAAGTTGTCCACGGCATAATCGCCATCCATCAGCTTTTCCGACAGATAGTGTGTATCGGTAATCACACCGATATTCAAGTTCTGCCCTGTCAATAGTCCTGAGAATATTATAAATAGAGTAAGCAGTGTTTGTTTCATTGTTTGTTCCCTTTTCTACTTACAAAAGTAAAATAATTATGAAGCCGTTCCGACTTTTTTAAGGAGATTTCTTTCTCTTTCGTTTTTCAGAATCGCAAAGGCGAAGTTCTGCTTACCGTTCACTCAATCGAGATATTCCACTTTCATAAAGTGGCTAGGTCTATTATCTTTCGGAGGGATGGACATATAGTTTCCGTACTGTTTTGTCAGATAAGTATTCACCTCTTTGGGGGCGGAAAACTCACGACCTTCGAATACGATCTTGCTTACCGGAAACATGTACTTAGCATTGTGGTTGGTCGAATTACCAATGCCATAGCTGTGCAGAATATTGTCGGGTTTGGTGATGGCACAGATTGCACGGGCAATCCAGATTAGCAGAACGCCGATAGGGTAGAGTATCAGCGACGTAGTATATTCGTAGAAATATTTTAATGAATGAAATGGACGTCCTCGCTTCAATCGGCGAAAAGCCCTTCCATAAAAGAAATCCACAACGTCTTTTAATCCCCGGTAGCTTCGTTCTTCCGAAAAAATATCGATAAAGATTCCTTTTTCCTTATAGCTTGCCATGTCCTCTTCTTCGGAGTAGATGATGGAATTACGGTCTCTCACTTTGGAAAACAGCAGGCGGTACGATTTTTCTTTCGGGGTTTGCAGATAGAGATTGTCGGGCAATTCTTGGGGCAATATTTTGAGTAGTTTCCGATAATCAGGGCGAAGCAGTTCGATGTCAATATCGTCGTCCCATGGAATAAATCCACCATGCCGAACAGCTCCTAATAGCGTTCCGCCGCTTATCCAGTAGGGTAGACGGTGGCGGTCGCAAATGTCGGTTACGGTGATCAGTATGTCCAACATTTTGAGTTGAAGGGTACGTAGCTCCGACCCTTCGGGGTTATATATATCTTTCAGATTTTCTTCCATTATTTGTTTTTATCTTAAATATCTTTCTTTAGCATAACCATGTCTTTAAGCATAATGCCGTTCTCAAAAATTGGCTCACTGTAAACCTCTAAAAAGAAATTTTTCTTCACGTCATACTGAATGTAGCCATTTTTTTCGTAGAAATTTATCTGCCTAAATCCACAATCTGCCGTACCAACGATTACTGTTTTATATTTTTCTTTTCGAGCGATTGTTTCTATTTCTTTCAACAAACGACTTCCTATTCCGTTGCTTTGTTTTTCCGTTACAATGGCAATATTCTTTACTTCTATAGTTTCCTTATCGATAGGGAATAAGCAAAATACACCAACAGTTTCTTTTTCTATCTTAGCAACATAGACATCCGAATCGAAAAGATACTTATTGATTCCTTCAATTGTTTCGTCTGCAATCAACAGTAAATCGTACGGATAATTATTGTCTATTTTCTCTAATTTCATATTCCTTTGTCTATCACATCCTACTTTTTAAGAAAAAGAAAAGTTTAAATAATTGAGTCAATACATCCGGATGGTATGAAGCAAAAGCGGGCGAAAATATCTTTGAATATTTCTTCTGCGAAATGCACAACACAGCCCATCGTGCCCAAAGAAATGCCTTGAAATCATCCCGATCGTATCGTTTAATCTTTTTGTTTTGGCGAAGAAGCTTTTCGAACCATGCCGATATGGCTTCGAACTGCTGCACAGAGATATCCTGTTTCCGTCCCAAGGCATAGAGACGGAATGTGATCTTATGGCAATAAAGTTCCTCGTCGGTAGGTTCTATGTCGAGCATTTTTAGTTGGTTGCGAATGATCTTATCTTTCATTTCCTCCTGCACCTGATTGTTTAGCACCGATACGTTCGTGTCGTGCCAACGGTAGCCCAATAGATCTTGCTGAAGGTTTGCAATCTTTCCCTGACATGCTATTCGGCACCATAGTTCGTAGTCTTCTACGTGCTTGTAATCCTCATCGTAACGGTTTTTTACCAGAACCTCGCGACGGATCATTACGCTGGGGTGAATAAATGGTGGCGAAAACAGAAGATTGACCTGAAGTAAATTATCGTCCGGCAGATTGCGGATTTTACCTGTTTTGTTGGACTGTCCATCTATCACAACTGCATTTGTTCCGCACATTATATAGTCGTGATTGTTGTCCAAAAACTCCACCTGATATCTCAGTCTTTCGGGACAACTGAAATCATCGGCATCCATGCGGGCTATATATTTTCCGTGGCAATAATCGATACCCTTGTTTAACGTTTTTATCAGTTTCAGATTTTCGGTATTGCGTATATAGTAGATGCGGTCGTCGCGGTAGTTGTTGATGATTTTGTCGCTTTTGTCGGTAGATCCGTCATTGATGATAATAAGTTCCCAATCCTTGAACGTCTGATTCAGGATACTGTCTATAGCCTGCGAAAGATATCGCTCGGCATTGTAAACAGGCATCAATATGGAAACTTTTGTCATAATATTTATTTTAGATTTTAACTTCCTGATTACAAATCTGAAATAGTAACTTACTCTTTCTTTTCATTTCCAGTCCTCTCCTTTCGTCATTGCGAGGGTTTACCCGAAGCAATCTAGCTTATATATCTGGATTGCTTCACCGCAAGCGGTTCGCAATGACGAGCTGTTTTACAGCATCTTCCATCCTTGAGGATAGAAATCTTTCAGCATAGCGTTTTTGTTTTCATCCTGAAACCATTTGTCAGGGCAAACAATCACCTTGTCGCGATTGGCATTGAGCCAAGCTCCCCACCAACTGAAACTGCTGTTGGCTGTGATATTATGTTTGCACAAGCTCATCAGTTGCATGTCGATGTAACTTTTGCCTCCTCTGTTCCAATCAATGAACGATACGGGATGATTTCCAAAATTAAGATTTTCTTTTACCCAATCAAAATCATCGGAGAATATATAGAAAGACGGATTGTTTATCTTTTCGCACATATGGGCTAGTGCCCTTTCGTAGTACGATGTGTCGCAAGTAATAAAGTTGGTTGCCGCATTTGCATTTTGCACATAATCGCCCCGGCGGATGTGTATCGATACCGATTCGGTAGCGGCGAATTGCTGAGCTATCTCTTTGTTTTGCTCATTCAGAGCGTGGCGAAAAGTAAAATCGTTGCGGATATCATCCTCTGCACCTTTAAAGTATTTTTCGTTCTGGAAATAGCCCGACAACATAACATTTCCTTTCTGTGAGTCGAAAGTCGATTGATAGAGAATGGCATAGGTATCTGTAAAGAAACCCAAGTGTCCGAAAAAGTCTCTGTGTTTCTGGATGTAAGGGCGAGCTTTTGTCAGCATCTTTCCCTTAAGGGTAGATACTATGGGGGTATCTATTTTGAAAATCCCCAGTTCGTAGGGGCGGATAGTGGCGTGAGTTTTCTTTATCAGAGGGTACAGGTCTATTGCCAAAGGCGCATTTAATCGTTTTGCCAACGCCCTTGCCGCCGCATATTGGAACATCTGATTTCCTAGTCCTCCTGATAATAATGCTGTTACCATTGGTTTTATATGATTTTTATAGGTCTGATTCTTCTTCGTCATTGCGAGTGTAACGAAGCAATCTAGTTAAGAGCTTTTTATTATTTCTTTTTCAGAATGAATATACCACATCCATACTTGCATCCGCAGTTGTTGGCTATCTTCTGTCCGTCCAGCTCAATATTGCGATGAATAGCGCCTTTGTCGTCTACAAATGAAAAAGATTGCAAGGTATATTTGTCTTCAAAATAATCAAGTAAATATTGCACCGAGAAAACTCTGTGCGCATTAAATTCAACACGTTGAGGTCCAATTGGTACAGAGAAATAGAGCGTGCCACCCGGTTGTAAAATATTATAAATGTTGACAAGACCCTTCATGTGCCCTTCTGCATCTATGGGGTCGCCATACCTGCCTAGCCCGAAATGCTCTATGGCATGAAGCGATGACACCGAATCGGCATAGCCTTTCAGGTGTTCGCGAATTGGGTTCATCATGTCGGCTTGTACAAACTTTATATTGGGCAGTTCGTTACTCAGAGTGCGGATGTCTATCACCTCTATTTCGCGAAACGATGCTACGTGCGACACAAAACCATCGATGCGCGAACCTATATCGACATGCTTTACCGGACTGGCTTTGAAGATATGTTGAGCCACGAGCAAGTCCTGATGGAAATAGTGCCCCGATGCATTTCCGCCGTCTTCGCCCTTATCTCGCAGACAAGGATAACTTTTTGTCAGAGGGAAAGGCATACCCGAATTCTCTGTTTGTCGGGCAAACTCTTTTTTTGTGCGCCTGTACCACGGTATAGCTTTTACGCTTCGCATGATGCGGCGGGGATAAATTCCAAATATAAGTTGCAACGTTTTTAGCATGATTTCTTTAAGGATTGTTTTACAAAATCTATAGTTTCCTGCAATACTACCGATCCCAGAAGTTTGACGATGAGCAGATACAGACAACTACCCACAACCAAAGGGATGGCAAACAGGAGATACATATTTTCGATTCCCAACTTGTTGAGGAATAGTAATGGCAGGAACGATACGATGGCAATAGTCATATAGGGCACCACATCCAGAAATACTTCTTTCAGGTTGTACAATATTGTTTTGCCCGAAATATATATACCGACGCCAAAGGCGATGACGTTTACAAGGCTGATTCCGGCAACCAGTCCCAACACCCCGTATTTGATACTGATAAGGATGGACAGGAGTAACAATATGTTGCGGAAAACTTCGATCTGGAGCATCGTACCCGATTTTCCTTTGTATTGGAGCAATGAAGTGACAAGTCCGTAAAGAGGGTAGATAGCCCCGCCCACTGCCAGAATTTGCAGGATGGGAACTACATCGCCCCATTCTTTGGGCAGATAGAATGCGACTATCGGTTTAGCCAGCACAATGAGCAATAAGCCCACCGGAAAGGAAATAAATGCTGTGATGCGCACTATCTTTCGGAATACCTTCTTGCCTCTGGTTCCCTCTTCGCCCACGTTGGTAAGGAGAGGATAGGCAACACTTTTTATTCCATCGCTGATTATCGACTGAGGTATGCTGGTTAGCTTGTTGCCCTGCCCGTAGGCGGCCACTTGCTCAAAAGAAAACCGTTTACCGATGATGAGCGGAAATATATTGGAACATACCTGATTGAGCAATGCTGTCAATAGCAATTTCAGGCTGAAAGACGACATTTCACAAATATGGACATGCTTGTATCCTCCTTCGGGACGCCATTTGACGAACATCCACAGCAAAGAACTTCGCAGAAAAGCCTGCAATACTTGTTGCGCGGCAAGACTCCATACTCCAAATCCGTAATATGCCATCACAATGGCTACCAGTCCCGATATACATCCTGCAAGGAGAGTGATGCGAGTGTTGGATTTAAAGTCGAGTTTCTTTATCAGGTTTATATTTTGGATGGTGGCAAAAGCATTGAAAACGAATGCAAGGAAGATAAAACGCGAAAGGTTTGTCAATATGGGCTTTTCGTAAAACGAACTGATAGCGGGAGCCGCCAGAAAGAGAATGATGTAGATAAAGATGCTTATCGAAATGTTGAAGTAAAACACAGATGTATATTCCTGTGGGCTTACCTCTTTTTTGCGGATGAGGGCAGACGAAAATCCGCTGTCTTGCAGCAGGTTGGCAACGGCAGTGAACAAGGCTAGTACCCCTACAACGCCTATTTCGTCCTTCGCTATCAGACGGGCAAGAACGTAGAATATTACAAATTGGATAACTTGCTGTCCCCCCTTGTCTATAAAACTCCAGAAAAGGGCTAAACTCGTTTTTCGTTTCAGATTATCTGCCATCTATATCTTTGTTGTGTACAAAGGTAATGAAATGAGTTATAAGTTATAAGTTTTGAGTTGTAAGTTTTAAGATATAGGTATCTTCTTGAATAAAGTTGTTTCCTCTCGTCATTGCGAGCCTGAGAGGCGAAGCAATCTAGTCTATTTGTCTGGATTGCTTCACTTCACTACGTTTCGTTCGCAATGACGTGTATAAAGTAGATATTTATTCTAAACCATTCTCTTGTGGCTTATTCGTAATCGTTTCCTCATCGAGGATAGCTTTCAGCGATTGCCATCCGCCACCATTATAAACATTGGTGAAACCGCTTTCTTCCAGTTGCTTTTTTGCCTTGCCTGCACGTCCGCCGCTTTTGCAAATCACGATGACATTCTCGTACTTTTTCAGCATTTCAATCGAATCGGATAGCAATGGCAAAGGTATATTTACCGCTTTGTTGAGATGTCCTTCGTTATATTCCTCGGGTGTGCGCACGTCTACTATGACAGTTGTTTCTTTTGCAGCAAGCTTTCGCAAAACCAGAGTATCTGCTATCTGACCTTTACATGATAGCAGAGAAATGAAAAGTAAGAATATGAATGTTATTTGTCTCATTGTTTCAAATGTTGAGGTGAATATAATTATTCTTTTCGTCATTGCGAACAGAATGTAGAGTGTGAAGCAATCCAGATATATAAGCTGGATTCCTTCGGCTTTAACCCTCGCAATGATATCAATCTTTACAGCCTCACTCCGGATTTTCCTTCACATCCGCATAGGGCGAATAGCTTTGGTCGGCATGGCGTACATAACGTCCGTCTTCGATCGATTGCTCCACATATTTGCGAGGAATGATGTAACCCATCACTTCGGCAAGGATATATATCGTGCTCGAATTGCTGATCAATCGGGTTTTCGGGTCGAGATATTTATCCATCACGTTGTCTATCTGCGGGGCATTTCGATTAATGGTGAGGAACGGAATATCGAACTGAGCCACACCGTTTTTCCAAGGGCCGTGACCTTTGCCCAATATCTCGCCATGATCAGAGAAATGAAGGAATATCGCAGTTGAATCCTGTTGCATCACTTTGTAAATCTCCCGCAAAACCCTGTCGGTATGATGAATGGATCGGTCGTATTCATTTTTGAGAGACTTGTCGCCCGGTATCGCTTTCGTATCTTCGGCATCGTAGCGGTCAGAATAATCGTTGTGACTGCCTACCAGATGAATAACGAAAAACTGCTTGCGATTGTCGTCGTGCGTTGCTTTCAGCAGTGGGATGAGGTCGAAATCGTCATTCGCCAGATAGCTTCCTTGCGTGAAGATGGCTTCCTTGGTGCTTGCAGCCAGATATCCCAAGTACGAATCCTGTATGCCCGATGCTCCTTGGTTAGATATCCAATACGTATCGTAACCCGCATCGTTAGCAAGGTTTATCAATGTCTTTTCTTCGTAGAAAGGTGTCATGTCGCGTGGGGAGGCAAACGATAGAGCCATTCGCAGCACATTCCGTGTAAAGGGTGCGGAAGCAATGCCATCGTAATATCTCATTACAGGCGGTTCAGCTTGCGACAGGCTATCGAGAAACGGTGTTGTTTTTACATCGTATCCGTATAGCGACAAATGTTTCCGGTAGGCACTTTCGCCTATCACCAGATATATCTTTTGCGGAGCCTGTATCGTATCGTTGTACGCAATCCCTTCGGGCAGCTGCTTATCTGTTTCGGCAAATTGGCGCAACAGGTTCATCTCTTCCCTGTAGGCTACAATGGTGGCTATGTTTCCGTAAAGCACAGGGGCGTACATATTCACTTTGTCTTGTCCTACACGGACAGGAAATTCGAGAAAAAGTTCTTCCTGATATTCGTATTTGATGCGCTTGTAGCAGATCATCGGGAGGATTAGCAACAAATAGGTCAGCAGGGCAATTATCGAATATTTCCGAGAAAACTTCGCTTCTTTCAATTCCTTTTGAGCAAATATCAATAGGGCAGAAGTGGCCGCAAAAGCCACGATAGCAGGCAACCATATCTTTTTGAGCATACTGGTGGCCTCAGCGGCATGCGTTTCGAAGATGGAAGCCATCACCTCGAGCGACACATCCGTGCCTAGTGCAAATGCAAAATAGGCATTGAAAGTAAGTATATATGCCAGTATCAGCGTAAAAGGAAGGCTGTATTTTGTCTTAGCAAAAATGTTCAGCAGAAAGAAAAACGACAACACATGCAATGCCATTGGCACGCTCGGCGCAAACTTGATGGGCAAAAAAGCTATCAGCCCGATATATATCATCGAGAGAATGGTAAACTTGTACTTGTAAATAAATTTACCTGCCTTTTTTATGAGGTCGCTTGCTTTAAAGGTCATTTTCTACTTGCTTTTCAGTCGGAAATAGTATTGCTGCCGCTATACCGTAAAATAGCATCCAGAAAGAAGAGAATATTCCTGTTGTGGTACCTCTTTCTTCGGAAAAAGACCATGTTACTAAAAAGGTGACAAGGACATATATATAACAAATAACACAGATTACAGTCACCCAAATAGGGACTCTGTTATAAACAGCTTTTAGTGTATAAAAAGGATTGAAAAGCCTATACTCCTCACTTTTCATTAAATAAATCATTGCAGGTATCCATACCATAAATACAAGGAAATGCAGTGGGAACATCAAGAATAAAGAAGTTCTCTCAAGGATATCGTAACCTACGAAAGTCAGTAGATGAATGATAAGGCTCAATACCCATCCCGCAACAGCAATATAAAAGAATATCTTTTTTAGCATCGGTTTGTATCGTTGTTTGTCGTTAGCTAATTGTTGTTTTGTCTAAAGGTAATCAGTATTTTCCGATTGCGAAGATACAATTATTTTTTATTCCTTTTTCATTCTCAATTCGTACACGCTGTGTCCGTATTCGGATGCCGTTTGTTTTAGTTGTTTTTATTAATGTTTTGATTGGTAGGTGTTTATTTGTTTTGGCATGGGGTTTGCAATCTAATTCGTGATTTATTTAATAGGTTATCGTATGATAACATTTGAACACACTATGGAAAAAGACGCAGCGATTGCGTCTTTTTCTTATCACTTCAGGAAGGAAGGAACAGAAAGGGTTGTCAGCCATTCTTATACCATAATTTAGGTATTTGGATAGGTAAAGAGAAAAGCATTCTCATTTCAAACATCGTTTCCTGAAATTGTTTTTTATATTTGTAGTATATAAACCAATTAGTAATAGCTATGAGAAAAGTAACAGGATTTTTTTTAACAACGGCAATAGGCTTGCTTAGTATTGCCTCTGGCATTCAGGCACAGTCGTACACGGTAGAGGGCGTAGCAGACGATGCTCTAAATGGGAAAAAAGCTTTCCTCTACGACTATAATACACGCAAAGCAATAGACAGTGTGGAAGTGGCCGACAACAAATTCGTATTTAAAGGAACGGTAGATGGCACGAAGTATGCCAGAGTCAGTATTGAGCGCAACTATGCCAACCTGATTCTCGAACCCGGAAATATTACAGTTAACCTGAAAGAGCGCAATGCTTCGGGGACTGCACTCAACGATGCTCTTGCCGAATACAACAAAGGAATATCGGATTTGTATAAAGAACGCAGTAGTCTGTATAAAGAGTTGAAAGAGAAGGTAAAAGACGAGGCTGAAATGAGAAAAACCTTTGACAGTATATCCGAAGTCTCATGGGAACCGAGATATGCTGCCCAATTGGAGAAATCTTTCGAGAAGAATACGAACAATATAGTTGGAGCTATTGTAGTAAGCGATATGGCAATGACGTACCGCATTGGACAAATGGATACAGTGTTTGCCAAACTGGATAAGAATGTTGCATCTCTGCCGATGGTAACTCGTCTGATAGAACGCAACGATGCTCTGAAAGTAACAGCCGAAGGTCAGAAATTCACCGATTTCACCATCGATCAACCCGACGGAACAAAGAAATCGCTTTCCGACTATGCCGGAAAAGGGAAATATGTATTGGTTGACTTTTGGGCAAGCTGGTGTGGCCCTTGCCGTGCAGAAGGCCCTAACCTAAAAGAAATTTATGCCAAACATAAAGGGGATAAATTTGAACTGCTTGGTGTTGTTGTTTGGGATGAAGTAGAGAATACTAAAAAAGCCATCGAAGAAGACGGCATGACTTGGCCTCAGATTCTCGATGCTAAGGAAATTCCTACCAAGCTATACGGTATAAATGGTATTCCTCACATTATCCTCATTGGCCCCGATGGTACAATCGTAGCGCGTGGACTTCGCGGCGAAGCAATGAAAGCCAAAATAGACGAGGTGTTGAAGTAAGGAATCTGTTCTTAGAATATAAAAGGCTGTTTTGAAAAAAACAGCCTTTTAATTTTTATAGAAGTTGCCTAAATTCACATTTTACTCTAATGAATATTCTTCCTTTCGTCATTGCGAGGATTTATCCGAAGCAATCCACTTTAAAAATTAAAAATGAAGAATGAAAAACTAAAAATATTTTTGGCTCTGCCGATTTTCAATTCACTTTTCACTTTTTTATGGATTGCTTCACTCACTGCGTTCTGTTCGCAATGACGGGATTATGATCTGTTGCTGTAAGTATTATCTAAGAATATTCTTCAACTACTAATTTACAGAATTAAGCAAACAATGCCTCATGCATAATTTCGCCCACTGTCGGGTGAGGAAATACGATCTTGCGGAACTCTTCTACCGTAAATTCGCGTTCGATGGCTATTCCTGCTATTACTACCAGCTCCGATGCCGGATTGCCCAGCATATGGCAGCCAATTACTTTTTCACCTTCACCTATGATTAGCTTGCATATGCCGTTACCCAATTCGTTTTCGGCTACAAATCGTCCCGAATAAGCCATCGGCAGCTTCAACACCGAGTGTGCGATGCCTTTTGTCGTAAGCTCCTCTTCAGTTTGTCCCACGCCAACTATTTCGGGATTGGTGTAAACTACTCCCGGAATGGCTTTGTAGCTCATGCTGTCCGCTTTGCCCAAAATGTTGTTGGCAGCGACTTCCCCTTCACGTACAGCGGTATGTGCGAGAAGTGACTGACCTGTTATGTCGCCGCAAGCGTAGATGTTTGGATGCGACGTACGCATTTGTTCGTCCACCTTCACACCGTTGCGGAATAGTTCTACTCCTAATTTATCGAGATTCAGGTTGACGGTAACAGGGCGACGACCTGTACTCAGCAATATCTGAGCCGCAGGGATGGTGGATTGTTCTCCGTCTTTTTCGATGACAACTTCCTTATCTCTTATTTCCACAACTTTGGTATCGAGGTGAAAGCTGATTCCTTTCTTCGTATATTCGGCACGCAGCATTGCCGATAGCTCCTTGTCCATTGCGCCGAGTATCTCCGGTAGCATTTCTATTACATTCACCTTCACGCCCAGACTGTTGAAGAACGAGGCAAATTCTATCCCGATAACGCCTCCGCCAATGATGGCAAGCGATTCGGGCAGTTCTTTGTTGTCGAGTGCCTCTTTCGATGTCCAGTAATTGCTGTCTGTTAACCCTTTTATCGGAGGAATAATGGTTTCTGATCCTGCACATAGCAATACTTTGGCGGCAGTGATGGTTTCGCCGTTGCAGGTGATCAGAATATTCCGTTCGCCGTCTTCACCATCTATTATTGCTTCACCTATCACAACCGTTACGTCGTGTGCCGCCAGTTTTTGTTTGATACCGGCTACCAATTTACGTACGGTCTTTTGTTTGCGGGCAATGATTTTGGGGAGGTCGAAAGTGGCTTCACCTTCTACCGAAATGCCGTATTTTGCTGAGCTTTTTATATTGTCGAGCGTCTTGGCCGAATACAAAAGAGTCTTCGTAGGAATGCAGCCCTCATTGAGGCATACTCCGCCTAACGCGTTTTTTTCGAATAAGATTGTTTTCAGTCCTCCGGCCGAAGCTCTTTCTGCTGCTGTGTATCCGGCAGGGCCTCCACCGATGATTGCGATGTCGTACAATGTCATGTTTTTTGGTTGTTTAAAGGTTTTAAATTATAATTTGTTTTTTATTTTATCTCTAAATTCTCTCTCGTCATTGCGAGGATTCATCCGAAGCAATCTAGTTCTTTTTTCTTGGTTTGCTTTGCAATGTTCGCAATGGTGAAGTCTATTTTCTTTCCTCTGGATTGCTTCATCACTACGTTCCGTTCGCAATGACGAAACTGTCTTTTTCATTTTTTTTAATTACTCTTATTTACGATAACTCGATTCCTCTCTCGTCATTGCGAGGATTCATCCGAAGCAATCTAGTTCTTTTCTTCTGGATTGCATCACTTCACTACGTTTCTTTCGCAATGACGACGTTACCATTCTTTTATTTCGTTCCATAAATCATTCCATTCGGGATTTATTTGCTCTATTAGTTTCAATTTTTTTGAACGACTCCCGCCTTTTATTCGTTTTTCCTCAGCGATAGCTTCTTCTATTGATCGAAAAGTGTTATAATAGACTAATATGTTGCATCCGTATTTCGCCGTAAAACTTTGAGGATATATATTCGTCTTATGTTCCTGAACACGTTCGATTAATTGCGAAGTAACACCAACATACAGCGTGCCGTTTCTTTGGTTTGTCATTATGTATACACAGCCTCCTCGTTCCATTAGTGTTTGCTTTTTTATTATTTTCTTTACTACTCTTCGTCTTTATCCCTTCTCTCGTCCTTGCGAGGGCTTTTCCCGAAGCAATCCAGTTGCTTTTCTTCTTGATTACTTCGTTGCACAGTCAATGACGAGGTCTTTTCTCTTTTTCTGGTTTGCTTCACTATGTTCGCAATGACGACGTTCTCCCAAAATTACTCTTATTTACGATAACTCTATTCTTTTCTCGTCCTCGCGAGGGCTTGTTCCGAAGCAATCTAGCCCTTTTTATGGATTGCTTCACTTCACTGAGTTGCGTTCGCAATGACGAAGTCTGCCGAAGCGAGGATTTCTAAAAACGGACATCAGATTACAAGTTGAAGTATTCCTCCAGTTTTTTGTTTATTCCGTTATAAAAAATGTTCATATTGTCTTTTGTATGACCATCTTTACCCCATTTGTTAATGGTCGTTTCTGAGTAATCCAAAATTTGGTTTTCGATGTCTAATATTTGCTGTAAAATGCCTTTCTTGTCTTTTGATATGAGTGCTGACAGGCTGATATAATCCTTTCCTTCACCTCTTTCGATAGGGAATAGTCGTTTCTTTAAAGTCAATGACCAATCGCATAATTTAGCGTTGCCCGTTTCGTCGGCGAGCATAGTAGATGGGTATATCTGATCTTTGTTTAGCCATATAGGTATAGCCGGAGTGGTCAGCGGCGAACCCAGTATCGTCCACATAGTCGTCTGCTCTACGGGTTCTTTGTCTTTTACGCCCTGCACTACGATAACCGATGAGGTAGAATAGCGAGGTATGAAATCACGAAACGGATAATAGACAGGTTTATCTCCGTTTTCGGGCATAATGCTGTACAGGTCAACACCTGTGATGCCATGAGTAAGGCAACGGGATACATCCTGAAGCAGGAATCTATAACTTAATCCGTTGGCTAATGATGCCTTGTAAAACAGGCCCGAAGACGATTGATAGCGGCTCAATCCCATGTCGCGCTCCCTGTCACCCGAAAAAGAGTAATTAGTGCGGATAATGTATCCCATCGGTGCGGTAGACTGGTCGTTGGCGTCGAATTTCTTAAATCCTATGTCGTTCGTTTCGTAATAGGCACAACCTCCCTGTGCGTCTATCACTCCGAAGTTGGCGCTCAGGTGCATTGGTCTGGGTAAGTCGGAAAGCATCTTTTCGAAGTCGGCGAGTGTAGCGCAGTGCTGCAAAGCTATTTTCATGACGATGCCTTCACGTTCTTCGTTCCCCACGTTGGTAGGATTGATATTATACGAAGCCGAGTTCATAATGGCAAAGCCTGCCGAGTTGTAACCTCCCCAGACTTCCTTACCTTCTTTATCGGTGCTGTTTACAATGCCTACATAGCTGTATTTGCCATCGGTGAAGTGCATCAGCTTGTTTTGTAACGAACCGGTATCTCTGTGTTTGTAGAGCAACGGGCGACCGTCGGCAGTGTATTTTCCTGAAATGATTGCGGTTGTGCATGCTTCCGTTTGCAAAGAAACAGCGAGCAGCAACAGGATGATGGAGTAGAGGTGTTTCATAGTCTTGTTTTTTACCACAGAGTTCATTTATTTTTATTAAACCGTCCTTGCGAGGATTTATCCGAAGCAATCCAGTTGCTTTCTTTTGGATTGCTTCACTGTGTTCGCAATGACGCGAGCAATTAAAAACTCAGGGGTTCTACCTTTCTGAAAATTTCTTATAAAGATAGCATTTTACCTTAAGATTAGCGGAACGTCTTTGATGAAATTAATAATAATGACTTTGGTTGCTTTCCGCTTTAACAAAATATTTTATCTTTGTCGTATACAAACTAAAATACAAATCAACTCTGGTTATGAAAAAACTACTTTCTATCTTCCTGTTACTTACTTTATCGTTTGCTTTTAGTGCCTGTGGCGATAGTGATGACGAACCCGAAAAATTCGTTTGGGGCGGCGACTGGAACAATCCGAGCGATCCGAACTACAAAGCCGAATACAACGGTAAGTATAATCCGATACAGGGGTTGTGGAGAAGTAATAAAAAAAGTGAGTCCGGGATTTATTTTTCACAAGATTTTAAATGGTATCCAGTAAGATTTGCATCCAACACTCAATATGCTATTGACGGTACAGGCCAAAATTATCAAATAAACGATAAAGCATTTAGTTATGGGCCTGTTAATATTTGGCTATATAAAGTCGTAGCAGAAGGTAAAAGTCTTATGCTATATTCATATACTGACTCAGAAATTAATGGATCTTATTATACTAAAATAGAGGAGCGATGATTGCTCCTCTGTTTTTATATGATTTTTCTGATAAGTTTTAAAGAGGCTTGCTTTTTGCTTAATAGATCGTAGCCGTCTATCTCAGCTGCATAGTATATATCCCCGTTGAATTTGACGAAAGAACTACTAAGCCTTGAATATTCTTCAGGAGTTAGAGAGCAATCGACTACGACATAATCATTATTGTTATTTACCATTAACAGGAAATAGTTTTGCATAATAGAATCTGGTTCATCTTTGTAGTCTAAAATAAGATTTTTTGTTCCTACGTACTTTTCTTTGACTGTAGCTAATGAAACTTGTTTTTTACCCTTGTATGTATTGGTTATAAACGTATCCGACCGGAACCAAAAGCGTTGAGAAAGATTAGTATATCGTTTTTTCTCCATTTCGGAATAATCTGAGCCTCGTTCCCATATTTCTTTTTCGGTAACAACGGGGAGTATTAACTCGCTATTATTTTCAGTATTCTTTATTTTCTTAAACCAATTATACGAAAAATTAGAAGTTTGGTTTACTACCGCTGTTTCGGAACTTCCTGTATAGTATTTTCCGCCGCCACTATTCCCTGCCGTAATTACTTTTTCATTTGTTTGTTTTCCGTGTTCATCTATCACATAATCCGTAATTGAGTCATAGTAACCTGTTTCATTTGTATTTACAGTAAACCCAAGTTCATAAGTAGCAGGTAGTTTCAATGATTCATTTTTCCCTAACCTGCTATTTGCCCGTTCATCAAGATCTATAATGTTCGCGATGCTCCTTTCTATCTTATTCGCTTTTACATTCAGTTCAAAATTTGAATCGTCTAAGTTAATAAGTTCAAGATTAAAAGCTTTGCAGAAATTATCTATCCAATCGTTTACTTTTGTTTCTGTTGGAAGAAATTTTATAAGGTTTATTTCCTTTTCAGGTAATGTCGCTGTATCGTTCCAATCCATAACCGGTTTACTGATATCACTTGAACCACTATCGTCAATGGTTAGCCATTGCCAGCTTTGCTGAAAGGGCTTTACGTTCAGATTGAAATCTATAGAATGGTGATGCCAGAAAGTTTTATTAGAAGCAACATCTATGGATGCTATAGTTACTAAAGATAATGTATCTCCACTATTTAACCATACTATTTGTGAAATATGCCCATCAGCTTTGTCGGTTGGATTGTTTTCCGAATTTTCGGGGATATAACGTACGTTGGGATAATCTATATTATTTATTTCTACTTTGAAAATATCTGTCATTTCTCCTAGAGAGTTTCTATATCCCGGGCTTTTAACTGCTGAATAAGCTCTGTCTTCTGTTCCATTTTCTTTATCATTATAAGTCCATGATAGTCCTCCACTTATAGCCATAGAGTTGGCACGTATATTTGCTGTGCTGTAAGGATTATAATAGTCTAGCAATTGGTTTCGAATATCGTTTCCCCACGAAAAACCACAAATGAAATTTTTATTTTGCTTTGGGTCAATAAAATTTACATTATTACCTATTGGAAAGATGAAATTTACTGGATTTTGTCCTCCACGTACCTGATCAATATTATCTTTAAAGAACTTATTATCAAACCAGTCATTATTATAATCTGTTGTTGTATAATTACGTACTAGCTTTAGTTCGAATTTTTTATCAAATTTTCCTTTGTCTATATTAAATCCAGAGTAGTGTTCTAAACTTCCATTGCCCATTGTTATTGTAGCATCAAGTTCTATTTTATATAATCCACTTCGTGGAACTTTAAAATTGATATTTATATTTCTATCATAAGTTGTTGTTTCTTCTGTAATTTCTATATTGTCTTCCTCGTCTGTCTTTTCCTCAATAGAAGTTCTGGCACAATTAAATAAATTCACTGCAAATGCACTTAAACCGTCTCTTGAGGGTCTGAATTCTTTATTCTCGACATGTCCTTTTTCGATGCTATAGTTGTACCAACTGCCTTTTATTCCCATTTTCGGAACACTCCATGGCATTTCATATTCATCGGGGTTTTTGTAACTCACATAAAGATTCTTTAATCGTTCATCGTTCATGGCTGTACCTGTCAGCTTATAATTTGCGTTAGCAAATATTCGTTTAAGCATGTGCAAGCAATTGATAGATGGAGGGAGATCATCCATGTTTAATACAACGTTTTTGTCAAATGATTCTCTGTCTGGATATTTTTCTAGCATTTTATTTTTCGGCAATAACCCATACAGCACCAACGGAAATATACAAGGCGATATCTCCCCGTACTTATCTTTCTCGTGTCCTCCCGTGTTATAAGTGGTGATGTCTTGTACACCCTCGAACGGTATCAGCCACTTTCCCGCCTGATTCATCATTGTCTCCCCGAAGATGTCTTTTACCGTTTTGGGAGCCGGAACGCCCAGATTGCCAATGTAAGCATCTCTGGTGATCTGGCTCATACGAAACTTGCCGTCCAGAATCAGAATGCCGTCGATGTAGAGGCGCGCTTTGTCGTACACCTTAAACTTGCCCTGCACCTCTTCTATGTTGGTGTAGTTGAATATCTCGTTGTTGGCGGCTGTGGCAGGCAGACTTATCTCGTAAGACTTTTGCGCATCCTTCACGCTCAGCTCCGACGGTTTGATAAATACTCGCTTGAGATAAATACCCAAGTCTTCGGGGTTGCCGATGTCGCACAATCGGTCGCCGATATATAGTTCTATGTTCATAAGTTTTTTAATTTGAAGATTCGTTAATTAGCAGATTAGCAAATGAAATTATCGCTTGCGCAATTTTCAAAATGACTCATTATTTCTTTCCTTTTATGATTGAATAACTCAGTTCATTGTTTCGCTCCATGAGCTTGTTGAGGCAAACATATCGCTGAGCATCTACCCCGTGATTGAAACGGTCGATAGGCATATTGGTTGCATTGCCCATAGCATCCGTCATCCAGCGATAGTTGCGATACTCGTTGATAATGTTGGTGCTGCGTTGCGTCACATGCTTGCGGTAACGGTTGAGGATAGAAATGCCTGTGTTGATGCTGTCTCGCCCTTTCTGAGCAGGCTCCATGCGCCAATTCATCGATGCTATTTCGCGGATGCTTTTCGGTTCGGCGCAATCGGCTATTATTGCCGTATCTCTCGGTATGTTGCACGACGAGAGTAGGTTGGCTATCATCGGGTTGTCGTAACCCTTTTCGTAGAGCAATTCGTCAATCCACAACTCGCCATTCGACAGGCGCATGTCTACTATCGCCGTCGGGTCGTTGGTAAAACCAAAGTCGATACCTATCCAACGCTTTTTGTATTGCTCAGGCATTTGATCTACAATATCCCAGTTCTGAATCACCACCCCACGAAGCGAGCCTGTCAGTCCCTCGCCGTACACCTTCCACCAATCTTTGTCGCTTCGGTTCGATTCTATCTCTTTGATTTGTGCTGCCGACAAGTACTCGTTGTCGCGATATGTGGAGTGAATCAGGCGTGCTTCTTCACTCACCAGTACTTTTTCGTCGAGCCAAAATTCGTAGCAAGGATTACAATCGAGGAAGATAGTTTCGGTAGTACGGATTGCCAATTGGCGGTACACTTCCCAGTCGATGTTGATGCATTCGTTGATGTAGAGTATATCTCGACTTGGCCCATGCACTTTGGCCGGATTGTCGGCGGAAAAGAACTCGATAGACGAATTGTTGACACTGTAAATCTTATCCGTAGCGTTCCAGTTGCGATCGCTCCACAAGTTGTCGTTGCAAAGTATTTCCTTAAAATCGCGGATGCAACCCTTTTTCAGATGAGGCATCGACTCCGACACGATCGAGATCACGCGCGGTTTTCGTGACAGGCGTGCAATGTGATAAAGGAGTTGCAACTGGCTGTAAGTCTTCGACGAACGCGTAGAGCCTTTGTTGACAATGTAGCGAACTTCTTGGTTATACGCCTCCAGATTTTTTAAGTAAACACTCGTTACGTTCATTGTTTAATAAGTGGTTGCTGATATTATTGTTACACGTTATTGCGAGCATCGCGAAGCAATCCAAAGAAAGGAGGGACTGGATTGCTTCACCTTTTACACTCGCAATGACGAGGCTAAATGATCCTTCGGTACAATCTTATTTCTTATTCCTAAAATAAAAACCACTGTCAAAATCCTTTTCTCTTTTGTTTGAGCAACCTTCCTGAGGACGCCAAAGTGGATATGAAGCGCGGCATCGGTACAGGAAATCTACGAGCTGACCTTTCAATATGTCGGCATCGTTTTTTATCCATTGGCGAAGTTGTGCCAGATCTTTGATGTCGATTCCTTTACTGTTCTCACTTTCGCGGATGGTGATGCCCTTGTTGACGATGGTTGCCCAATGGAACGGCAACGCCTGATAAACGGCATAGAAGGATAGGGCAGGGGCAACCTTGAGAATGAGATCGCTGTTTTCGGCGGTCAGGCTATTGTCCTTGATCTGCTCTTTGAGTTCCGACATCAGCGGTTCGCCCAGCACGGGTTCGATGTGCAATTCTTGTGCAATGCCGATGTAGGGCACAAACTCGGTAATGTCGGTGTTGGATGTCACGGGCGAGTATTGCTTAAACAGGCTCTCGCTGATAAGTGGTAATTGTATCATACTTTTTTTATTTGTTAATTATCTGCTTGTTATTGTATAGATAATTTTCTTTTTTCTTCGTGGGGGAGTATGAGGATGTTCTTATTCTACACATCATTGCGTCTCCTCTTTCCCGTCATTGCGAACCCGAAGGGTGAAGCAATCCAGAATAGATGTTAGAAGATTGCAACTAGATTGCTTCGCTATGCTCGCAATGACGAAGGGGATGCTGTAATAAGTGGAGAGTAATTTTCGTTCCTGAGATATATAGAATTAAGAAATAAATGTTAATTTAGAGGATTGAATTAAAGATACAATCTATCGTTTATGAAAAACATATTCTTCGCAATTTTGCTAATGGTGTGCGGTGTGGCGTATGGGCAGAAAGAGCTGCAACAAAAACTCGAAATCCAAAAAATAGAGCTAAAGCAGCAAGCTTTGGAGGATAAAGTAGCAGTACAAGATAAGAGAATTGATGAGAAAATTGCTGCACAGGATAAGAGGATAGACGAGGTGAATAATCATCTGGATAATAGTTTGTCTTGGCTGAGTATTGTGGCAACACTCATAACCGTAGGCTTGGGTTTTGGTGGATTTTTTATTATTAGTGGAAATAGAGAAGCAAAGCAAAAGTTAGAGCAGGAGATGAATGATTTGAAGGCTAAAATGGCAGAAGATATTGAAAGTGTTAGAAAGGATGCTAAAACTTCAGTTGAACAAGCGATAGCTGATATAGATATAAAGAAAGGTGAGATAGAGACTCTATTGGAGGAAGCTAAAGGAGATGTTGAATATATAAGTAATACAAAAAAACTTGTAGAGAAAATCCAAAGTAATAAGGAGGGAGAGGATAATAAAGAGATACAAGAAGAAACTAAAAGGACTGTGGAGGAAATAGACGAAAAACTACCTGTGGCACAGTATACACTTGATGATTGGTTTTTAAAGGCGTACGATGCTCAGGAAAGAAAAAAATATGAGGATGCTATTTTTTATTATAGAAAGGCTGGGGAGCTTAAAGGGTTTGATGCTGAAAGTGAAAAGGTTAGAGCTGCAGTTTATAATAACTCAGGATTTGCATTGTTTAATTTAGCAAAACAGAAAGGAACCTTGATTGAAAATCAAGAGGTAATAAGAGAGAAATTATTGAAAGCTCATGATCTGGGGAATTCGGCTAGTCTTTATAATCTTGCTAGAATTGATTCTCTTTTAAATAAAAAAGACGAAGCGTTTGAATGGTTTGATAAGGCATTGCAGAAATTATGGGAAAATAAAACGTTCCAAGAACGGATTGAGTCAGATCCTGATATCGACAACCTCCGCCAAGACCCTCGTTTCGAAGAACTACTAAACAAATACCGCCCCTTAAAGGAAGAGGAATAAACAAAAAAGCACGGACATTAATCCGTGCTTTTCTAATTTTACAAGTTTCGTCATTGCGAGGGTTAACCCCGAAGCAATCCAGTTGAATGTATTCTAGATTGCTTCGTTACACTCGCAATGACGAGGAGGAAAAATCGCAATGACGGAGAGGTAAAGAATGTTATACGATGACGAATTATATCTGTTCTTCGTTAAACTTATTGTACTTTTGGCAGTCTATTAAATAATAGAACACTAATTAATCTGAAAAAACATGAATACGATCAAACTACTAAAAAGGACTGTGCTAATCGCTCTATTTTCTTTCGTTCTGGTATCCTGTGCTACTGTGCAAAGCGGTATGCAAGGTGTGCAACTTGGTATGAACAGACAGGAAGTGGTAAAGAAACTCGGAAGCGACTTTCAGGTAGTATCAATGGTGCAAACCGATCAGGGCGGACTTGAAATATTGCGTTTTACAGACCAAGTTGCTCAAGATGGTACGTTCGTAACCAAAGGATACTATATCCTGCATTTCCTCAACGGCAAACTGGTAGAGTCGCACTATGAGGATGCACATAATCATCCGGGTCGCCCCGGTCGTCCCAACGGGCCCAATCGCCCTGTCCGTCCACGATAAGCGAATCATTACTCATCTGTCGGAGACAATTGCTCTGCTATGTTCAAGTCGTTTATTATCAGTGGGTGATATCCGTTGTTGATAGTAAATATACTTAGCGTGTCAATTATCTTGCGGCGAAGTTGGTGTATCACCGTCTGGTTGTAAAGCACAAATGAATTGATTATTTCGTTTGCGTTGCCCGATAAGTTGCCCGAACCCGACAATCCGGCGAGGGTAGGAGAGGTCAGACGGTGTGCCGATATTATTTTCTGAAAGATAATCTCGTCCACATTGTTGTACAAGTCGGCATTATTGCTGGCTGTGTACGATGTTACTACGGGTTTTATTTCCTGACTTTCGCCCCAAAGTACCACGATGCTATTGGCCCCATTTGCTCCGGCATAACTGTTTTCGATATCGCGCTGAAACTGTTCCTTCTGTTCCTGCGCCGGATTGCTTGGCATGGTGATGATGGTGGAGGGTACAAAGCCGTTGTTGATAGAGTTGCGGTAGAACTTACCCAAAAGCCCATCGGCTTCAATATAGTTGAGCGCTGAATAATATTGTGGCACAGGGTAATAGTCGAGACTCGGCTCATAATCTTTATAATGGTAAAGATAAGGCACGCCTTTCTGCATTTCTTCACTGCCATAAGCCCTTATCTCCACAGGCGCATATTTTCCGTAAGTTTTTTTCCAATCGTTGGCTAGGAAGAAGCTGAGGTTTACGCCGTATTCGTTTACCTGTCCTACACGCACTTTGCTAAAATCGGTGTGATAAAGACTTGTAGTCTTGCCATTTTCGTTCAGAATCACCTGAAAGCAGAATCCACCGAAGGTGACATAATCCTTTGCTACTTTTTCGATCAGTGCATCCCAGTCGTCGTTGGGGTTGGGCTGTCCGTAGTACTCTCCGTCTTTTACACCTGTGCCGCAGATGTAAGTAACCTTGTTGTCGATAACTGCCTTATTGATTGCCGATTCGTTGTTTAGTTCTATGATGCGCTGAGGCAGCAGATTGTCGCGGTCGTAGTTGATCCATCCCTTTGTGTTGCGGGTAAAGGTGGGGTAACTCTTCACCGATTCGGAGAGTTTGATAACGGCATATCCGGCTCCCTGTTTATTCGTTTCTTTGTTCATGCTCTTATGATGTTTATTAATAATTACATGTATAGATAATTGAGCAAAGAACAGTCTACAACAGACCGTTTTTACTGTAAAAAAGAAAGTAAAAACATCTTTACAGATGGAGGTAAAAGAGAAATAAGAGGGATAGTAAAAACCCGAACCTTATATTTATAAACTAAACAGAAACTAAACTAAAAAAATATTAAAATATAGTTGTGGAATTGAAATGAATTATTTTAATTTGATACTTGTATAGCAGATGATTAAGGTTGCAAAATGCCCAAGTAAATTATTTTATTTCAAACCTTTAATTATTATGCTTATGAAAAAAATTCGCAGTTATTTAGTCGCATTTTCGTTCCTTACATTAGTTGTAGGTTTTTGGGCATGTAGTAACGAGCAGGATAATAGTTCGTTTACGGATGCTGATTCCGGAAAAAGAGTCTTAATTGATAACGGCCCTTTATTAGGAGATAATTTGAAGTACCAATTATCCGGTGCTAAATGGTCTAAAAATAACCTGACGTACTATTT
>POVV01000170.1_pt1 | contig 53694 bp, 50 predicted proteins | sample 1560271 | NCBI WGS metagenome assembly POVV01 (sample SAMN08337232, study PRJNA429181) | Bioreactor metagenome, whole genome shotgun sequencing project. | biome: cows' rumen and soil; feature: anaerobic; isolation source: anaerobic chemostat enrichment culture, galacturonate as sole carbon... | reverse complement strand
ACTCCTCCTTATTTATTTCATTAAGTCTGTTACGTAAGGAAGCAAAGCCAAATGGCGAGCTCTCTTTACAGCTTGTGCAACACGACGTTGGAATTTCAATGATGTACCTGTAATACGACGAGGAAGTATTTTTCCTTGCTCGTTAAGGAATTTCTTTAAAAACTCAGGGTCTTTGTAGTCGATGTATTTAATACCATTCTTTTTGAAACGGCAATATTTCTTTTTCTTCACATCAACTGAAGGCGGAGTCAAATATCTGATTTCTGATTGTTGTGCCATAGCTTAATTCTCCTTTACTTCTTCTTTTTTAGATGATTTTAAACTTCTTCTCTTCAATGCATACTCGTGAGAGAACTTATCTTGACGGAAAGTCAAGAAACGGATCACACGCTCGTCGCGACGGAAGTTAATTTCAAGTTTAGCGATAACAGACGGATCAGCTTCGAACTCTAACATCGCATAAAAACCGGTTGATTTCTTCTGAATTGGATAAGCCAATTTGCGAAGTCCCCAGTTTTCTTCACTTACTATTTTGGCCCCTTCATTGACCAAAAGAGTCTTGAATTTTTCTACCGCTTCCTTCATCTGAACATCAGACAAAACGGGAGTTAAAATGAAAACGGTTTCGTAATTGTTCATAAATTAATTAATTATAAATTAAACATACATTTTTACAAATGAGGTGCAAAGATAGTTTTTTTTATCAAAACAACAAATGCTAAACTGTCAAAAATTGTTGTACTTACCAACTTCTTATCTTATTTTTGTGATGAAAATCAGAAAACAAACATGCATGAAGACCGAGGAAACATTGAACTTAGATCAGGATTTAGACCTGATATTTCCCATTATCAACGGTAAAGTATCGATGGCCATAAACAGAATGATGTACAGGAACTTCAAAAAAGAAGGTCTGGATATCACTCCCGAGCAATGGACTGTCCTTGCTTTTCTGTGGCGCGAAGACGGGGTTACACAACAGACGTTATGTAATTCAACATTCAAAGATAAGCCTAGTATGACACGCCTGCTAGATAATCTTACAAAACAGAATCTGGTGTATCGCAATGCTTCGGTTAGCGATCGACGATCCAACCTTATCTATCTCACCGATTTAGGCAAGTCGATCAAGGAAAAAGCCGGAAAAGCTGTTTACACCACCATGGAAGCCGCACTCGACGGAATAGACGAGGAAGGGCTAAAACAGGTAAGAGTACTGCTTGCCGCAGTGTTCGGCAACGTAAGTCAAGCCTTGGACGACAAATAAATCAGGGACTGATAAGCAGATCCATATAAATAGGTAAATGATCACTGTATCCACCAAGATATTTGAAGCCTGAATAGGTCCTGAACGGTTTTTGTCCACCATACTTTTTATTGTCTGCCTCTAACAAGAATTCAGCCGAAAAAACGTGTACGGTTTTATCTTTTACAAATACCTTTCCTCCTTTTTCTAACAGGTTTCCATTGACAACTATTTGATCAATAAAACCCCATTTACCCTTATACTTGTAAGAGCCTGCTCCCTTTTTGTCAATCCTATCGTAAAGAAGGTTATACAAACCTTTAGCTGAGATATCGGATTCGATCCTTTTTCCTCCGAGCACTTCGGACATACTTACATCATTCGGGTAGTCGTTAAAGTCTCCCATAATGATAATGTTAGCCCCTTTACGAAGGTGCAAGACACTGTCTACTTTGTGCCTCAACAGCTGGGCGCACTTGATACGGTGCGATCTAGTCTTGCGGATACCTTCACGCCGTGATGGAAAGTGACAAATAAAAACATCTAACAATGCGCCGTTAACCACCTTGCCCGTAACATGCAGTATATCTCTAGTAGAGCGTAGCGAGTCTCCCAAGTCGGGCGTATATGATTTCCGGCTCACGATCTTTATCTGATCACGTTGATAAAGAAGAGCAACATTAGAACCCCTCAAGTCTTTCGACCGAGTGATCACATATTCATATTTATGTTTCTGTAATGCGGTTCGCTTTGTAAGATGATAAAGAACAGAGTCGTTCTCCACTTCGCATAGCCCTACTATCGCCGGAGGATATTCCTCCCCTACCAAAGATATGACTTTGCTGATGTTATGCAACTTCTGCCAATAGCGATAATTAGTCCAATGCAACTGTCCTCCGGGAGTGAATTCATCATCGTTTGTAGCCGGATTATCTTTTGTGTCATACAGGTTTTCAACGTTGTAGAACATGACCCGAAACTTTTCCTGCGCCGTCAAAAACAAGACGAAAGCACACAAGAGCACCAAGAGTAACAGCCTTTTACTCACCCCGTTCATAGCAGCCAATATCAGGATCGGTATCCGCAAGTCTCGAACGTCCTTTCAGGTCGTAAGGTAGTAGCAACGAGTAAGATCTGTCTGCCTTACCGATAGCAGGTGATGTGGCTTGCAGTTCGAAATTATATGAATAGCCCTTATTATTATTTATATTTACAAACAATGGATCTACGTTCCATACAGTATTTACAAAGTGCTCATTCTTTTGTTCAAGGGCTTTAATCAGGCAGTTCTGAAATCTATAGTTGTATCCAACTGTACTAACATCACTTAGCAGCAGTTCACCCGAAGCTGAGCCGGATACAATAGAGTTGATAAAATCGCATTTATCCAAATCATAAGCCTTTCCCTCATACACATTCCCGATAGCCAGACACTCCTTTTGACGCATCGTCCATCTATAATAATTAGCCAGCGTGCAATGTAAGAAACTATATTTCCCGCCGATCAACGAAACAGCCGCACCTTTTGAATTGACAAACAAGCAATTCTGAAAATCTATATAGCAGTTTATCGCCAGCAAGCCATACTCTGATGTATTCTGCACAATTGTATTTGTAAGTTCTGCCTTCTTGTATTGGGTATCTGCCGGCGAAAAAGTTACTCCCCGCACTGCATTTTTTACAATCACATTCTTGAGGACATTGCCATAACTCTCGGCATGGAAAGTTATTCCGTTCCATTGTCCGGGAGTATTATCGTATGGAATATTTCCGTCTATATTGTCAAAACGGCTACCCCTGAAAACGATCGTCTCTTGCACCGTTCCTTGCACGATTATATTACCATATACATCTATAGTTGCATTGTTCCGCAAGAAGAAAGTAGTACCTTTCTGCACTTCCAGAGTCACACCCTTACTTATGGTAAGCGAATTGTATATGAGTAGTGGCTTATCTCCTGTTATCACCGAGTCGGTTGTCACCACTTTGTCATTCCAGATATATACATCCTGTCCTACGGCCTCCAACTGCACATACTGTATGTTGCCGTTCACAACAAGGCGAATCGAATCCCTTATTAGCATCGGGTTCTTTGTATTGGTGGGATCTACCGTTACCTCAATAAATCCGTACAGACTATCCTTTTTCAGTATATCCACATTGGTGAGCTTAGTTCCTTTTTCGCCGTCTATATTCATACGGAAACCGCTTTTTGAAGCGTTCACCAATTCGATGGATTGTATGGTTAGTGAGTTATTATTTCTATTATATATTTTAAACTGCTTTGTAGCTGAGCCCAAGGTTGTAAAAACGGTATCAAAACGAATTGTATCATTAGAGAATGAGAGCGTGAGTTCTTCGCTATCCGAAAAGTCATTACCCTCCTGACAGCTATTAAATAACATAAGAAACAAGACTAGCAGGACAGAAGCCCCGGTGGACTTCATTAATGAAGAAAAGACATTAATCTTGCTTGGCTCTACTACTCTATATTTCATTTGTTACAGTTATTAAGTTTGGTGTTACTTTTTGATTACTTCGTATTCATCTATCATACAACAACTTTCATTTCACTGATTGTTAAAAAGTAACAAAAGTAACACTTTTTCTATTGTTTTTATTTGTCACCTTTTACATTCGGCAACTAAGCCTCTTCTACTAGATAATTATAAATATAAAAAATTGTGCGTTAAACAATTAGCATTATCCGATAACAATATTATACAAAAAGTCTTAGTATCACAAGAAAAGAGGCTGTCTTATAGTTTTTTTTCATCAGAGCTTCTTTGTCATCATCTTCACTTTCCTCTCCCGATATCCAATTCAAGATGTTCAAGATATCCAATATGACAAAAAACAGTAAAAACTATAAGACAGCCTCTTTTATATATCAGACCTCTATAAGCTGCATACTCCGTCTATCGAGCACGATTGCCCACTTATGACTTCTCCTTTTTCGGACGAAACTCCGCTGCCTTCCCAATCGGCATAAGCCTCATTCAGCACTTTGAGATAGTCTTCCACAGGGATAGAGCCTTGCACCACTTGCTTATTATTAAACAAATAGAAAGGAATATATTCCAATCCAAGCTCATCCTCGCTGTATTCTATATCCTTCTTTATCTCCGAAAGATATTTATCACTATCGAGCATAGCCAAGATTTCAGATTCTTGCAGACCGATGCTTGTACCTAACTGCACCAACACAGCAGGGTCGCTTATATTCTGACCTTTGACAAAATAAGCATCAAACAAAACTTCTTCGGCCTCTGTTCCCAAACCAGATTCCTTTGCCAGCTTTACCAATCTCAGAGCATCGGATGTACTAACCACAACGAGATTATCGAAGTCATAGTCCAACCCAACTCCCTTAGCCATCTGCGCCACTTTGGCCTGCGTACGGCGAGCCTCATCTTCGGACATAGCAAACTTCTTGGCAAAATAGCTGTAAATGGATTGTGTTCCGGCTTTCTTCGGTAAGCTAGGATCTAGCTCATAACTGTGCCACACAAGTTCTACATTCTTACGATGCGGAAATTGCTCCAAAGCTTTTTCGAGTCTACGTTTTCCAATATAGCAATGCGGACAAGCTATATCTGACCATATATCTATTTTCATTTTATCCATAATTCAATTGATTTAATTAATACGTAAGTAATAAAAACAATATACAACTGGATTTGTTACTTGACTACTTAAAAAAAAGAGAAAAAAGATATGAGTGTGTGTCAAAAGTAAACCTTTACGATCAAAGTCACTTTTTACACACACCCATACTCGTATTCTTAAAACCGGCTTTCCGCTATTATTTAGCCGGAATATTCTTCAACACTTCCAATAAGAAAGGCCACCATTTGGCAACAGAAAGAATTTCTATCTGTTCTTCGGGAGAATGCGCATTGCGAATTGTCGGACCACATGAAATCATATCCAAATGCGGATATTTCTCCAAGAACAGACCACATTCCAATCCAGCATGTATAGCCATTATTTCAGGTTCTTTACCATACAGGCTTTCGTATGCCTTCTTAGCTACCGCCAATACTTTAGAGTCCGGATTTGGCTTCCATCCGGGGTAGCCTGCCGAATGCACAACTTCAGCTTTAGCCAATGTAAATACTGCATTTACAATATTACCCGCATCATCTTTCAACGAGTTGGTAGAGCTTCTCTGGCTTGTTGTTATCACAATTGTATTACCCTCTTTCATTTTTATAGAAGCCAGATTTGTAGAAGTTTCTACCAAATCGGGTATTTCATGGCTCATCGCCAATACACCATGAGGACAAGCATAAATCGCATTGAGCAAATTGCCGGTTGTTTCCTTATCGATAACAAAAGCCGGTGTATCTGTCGAAGACACTGTCATTTTTACATTCGGATCTACAACCTTCAGTTCGCTCTCAATTTGCGGTACCAATGTATTCAATTCTACGATTACATCTTCCTTCTTGCTGTAAGGTACTCCGGCAATAGCATAAGCCTCGCGGGCAATGGCATTGTGAAGGTTTCCTCCGTCAATCTCGGCAAGGACCAAATCTTGTTTTTTATTGAGTTCCCACAAGTAGCGGTTCAATATCTTATTGGCATTCCCCAATCCTTTGTGAATTTCGGCTCCTGAGTGTCCTCCGTTCAATCCATTTACTTGTACTTTGAACCAGAAATAATTTGCAGGTACTTCTTCTTTCTTATATGTAAATGTAACAGTGGTAATCTTACCTCCGGCACATCCTATATATATTTCACCTTCTTCTTCTGTATCCAGATTGATAAGCACATCTCCTGTAAGGAAATCTTTTCCTAAAGCATACGCCCCCGTCAAACCTGTTTCTTCGTCTACAGTAAACAAACATTCGAGCTTGCCATGCTCTATTGTATCAGACGCCAAGATAGTCAAAGCAGCAGCAACCCCCATACCATTATCAGCACCCAGGGTTGTTCCTTTGGCTTTGAGCCAATCTCCATCTATATAGGTTTCTATCGGATCGTTGTCGAAATCGTGCTTGGTTCCGCTATTTTTCTCGCACACCATATCCACATGCCCTTGGAGTATCACGGTAGGTAGATTTTCTTTACCCTTGGTTGCCGGTTTTGTTATGAGAACGTTGCCTGCATCGTCTTTTTTGGCTTGCAGGTTATGTTTTTTTGCGAATTCTAATAGGTAGGCGATTATTTTTTCTTCTTTTTTAGAAGGTCTCGGAATTTGAGTTATTTCGTGGAAATAATTCCATATACCACTCGGTTTTAAATCTTTAATTGTCATATTAATATTTTAATTATTACTTACACTTTCATAATAACATATAAAATTAAAGAGATATACCTTAAAATGCAATTTTTTTACAACTTTTAAAGGTTTAAAATTGATGTTGTTTTAACATAAAGATATATCTTTGCCAAGTCGTTAAAAAACACAGGCATAATTGCGCCTTGTTTTTTGCTACAGGATAAGATTAACTAAATGTTTTTATAAATGAAAAATATCTCTTACATTATTAATGGCGTTTTTGCTGTTGCAATAATCGTCCTTTTCATTTTATTTTTCACATCTAATAAGGGAAACACAGGAACTGAAGACTCATCTCTCACATTCACAAAAGGAGACTCTACCGGCATGCTTCCTATAGCTTATGTAAATGTAGATTCACTTTTGATAAACTACAATTATGCTAAAGATGCGAATGATGCGTTGATGAAAAAGTACAATAGTTCAAATGCTACTCTTACCCAAAAGCAAAGACAACTAGAAGCCGAAGGCGCAGAATTTCAGAGAAAAGTTCAAAACAATGCATTCTTAAGCCAAGAAAGAGCACAACAAGAAGCTGCACGTATCCAAAAATTGGAAAGCGACCTGCATGCAATGGCTCAAAAATTGCAAGAAGATTATCTGAGAGAACAGCAAAAAGTAAATACACAGATGGCCGATTCTGTTCGCCTGATATTGAAGGAGATGAACAAAACAGCCAACTACCAAATGATATTTAGCAATACAGGTTTGGATAATGTTCTGTTAGCCAAAGATGGTTATGATATTACACAGAAGGTGATAACCCTGTTGAATAGCCGCTACAAACCTGAAGCTTCTAAGTAATAGGTAAATGATTTAAAAATAGGGTAACACCAAATTGGAGTTATCCTATTTTTTTGCAGTATAGAGAAAAAATTAGCATTATGGACACGTATGGACTAATCGGATACCCTCTGAAACACTCATTTTCCAAGAAATTCTTTACCGAGAAATTCGAAAAGGAGAGAATTGATGCAGAGTACCTCAATTTTGAGATTGAAGATATCTCTCAATTTACTGATATTATCCGCAACTATCCGAATCTTAAAGGTCTGAATGTAACAATCCCATACAAAGAAAAAATAATACCATACCTCGATGGACTCGACAAAGGGGCTGAAAGCATTGGGGCAGTAAATGTGGTAAAAGTAATCCGAGAAAAAGATAATGCAACAAGATTGATCGGATACAACTCCGATATTATCGGATTTCAGGAATCTATCAGGCCGCTTATCAATACGGCTATCCATAAAAAAGCATTGATATTAGGAACAGGCGGTGCATCCAAGGCGGTAAAAGGAGCGTTAGATGCACTAGACATAGAGTGGATATGTGTATCGAGAACTCCGAGTGAAGGACAATTATCATACAGCGACATCGACTCACACGTAATGAAGGAATATAGCGTCATCGTCAACACATCGCCACTCGGCACTTTTCCGGACGTAGACAATGCCCCCGACATTCCATACACCCTACTCACAGACAAACACCTGCTGTTCGATCTAGTGTATAATCCGGCTGAAACGAAGTTTTTGAGGCTGGGTAAAGAGAATAAGGCTAGCATAAAAAATGGAGCCCAAATGCTCGAGCTTCAAGCCATTGCAGCATGGAAAATATGGAATGAATAAATTCCTTCGTAAGACAAATAGAAATGTGAAAGAAAACTTATACCTTTAAAGTCAAAAATCAAGATGAGAATTATAAATCTTTCAGAGCAAAACACTATCCTCAATCGTTTTGTCAGCGAATTGCGCGATGTAGACATCCAAAAGGATAGTATGCGTTTCAGACGAAATGTTGAACGCATAGGAGAAACAATGGCTTATGAGATCAGTAAAACACTGAATTATGCGCCACTCGAGACTCAAACACCTCTGGGTACATCGATCACAAATGTGCCTACCGACCCCATCGTTATTGCTACAATACTTCGTGCGGGGCTTGTTTTTCATCATGGATTTCTGGAATGCTTCGACAAAGCAGAGAATGCTTTTGTTTCTGCCTATAGGAAATACAGAGAAAACCATCAAAGTTTTCATATCCACATCGAATACATCGCTTCTCCACAAATAGAGAATAAGGTTTTGATCCTTACCGACCCGATGTTAGCTACAGGTGGCAGTATGGATTTATCGTATCAGGCGCTATTGACAAAAGGTGAGCCAAGCCATGTGCATATAGCGACTATAATAGCAAGCAAGCAAGCTATTGACTATTGTGCAAAAAACTTCCCTCAGGAAAAGACTACAATATGGGCTGCGGCTATCGATCCAGAACTGAACGAATCGGCATATATCGTTCCCGGATTAGGTGATGCCGGAGATTTGGCATACGGAGAAAAAGAATAAATACGATATTTATAATGTCCCGTCCTAAAATAGGTTGACAGGATTTATACTAAAATATTATAAGAGCCGATGGATTTATATCCATCGGTTTTTTGATGTATAAAGTTAGGCGTTTTCATGTTTAACGCCAAATGCGGTCTTTTCATGTTATAAATTTCGATGGAATGCTTAACCAACAGTTTTAAATCTTTATAGTTATTACAGATATCACCTAGTAATTCTTGTTTTAATATTCCGTTCACCCTTTCAGCCAAAGCATTCTGATAACAGTCGTACCCATCGGTCCTTGAAGGCGTAATATTGTATTTATGTAATACCTTCTGATATACAGCAGAACAATATTGTAATCCTCTGTCAGAATGATGAATCAAAGGGATATCCTTATTTCTACCTTTAACAGCCATTTTCAAAGCATTCACAACACTCTCGGCGTTGAGGTCATCACTAAGATGGTAACCAACAATTTTTCTTGAATACGCATCCGTAACTAAAGACAGATAATGCGTTTTCTGTCTTGATTTGATATAGGTAATGTCACTAACATATACCTGTTCAGGATATTGAAGTTTTATATCCTTCAATAAATTGGGATGTTTATGCAGCCAATGTTTTGACATGGTTGTTTTTGTATATGATTTCTTAGGTTTTACTAGCATATGGTTTAGCCGTAAACACGTAAATAATCCATCCCTCCCCATTTTTATACCTTGTGACTCCAACTTAGGCTTTATCAAATAATAAAGTTTGCGAGTTCCCAAACGAGGTAAGCTCATCCGTTCTTGTAATACAAGATTAATTACCTTTTCTTTTTCTTTCATCCGCACATCTTGTCGCCATTGACCTTGATAAACAGCCTGACGACTTATCCCAAACAATCTACAACAACGACTCAGGCTTTCTGCTCGTTGTTGTCGGATGCGCCAGAATGCTTGGGTGATGAGTTTTTTCTTATCTGTGTACCATGTTGTTTATCAGATATATCAATCATGGTATTGAGTATCTTATTTTTAAGTTTCTCATCGGATAGCTCTTTTTCCAAACGCTTGATTCGTTGGGCTGGTGTTTCTTTTGATTTAGGCATATGTACTCTCATCGGATTAGTCCAGTCTAAGGTACCATATTTCCTGAGCCAAACCAAAACGGTACTCTTTCCTTGAATTCCATAATAATTCTGTGCTTGAATGTAAGTCATTTCCCCTCCTTCTATTTGACGGATAACCTGTAATTTAAAGGGGAGTGGATAATCGCTCTGTTTACGCCGATTTTGCTTGATCTCGGAATGTGTCATAAATAAGTCAGTTTTGTGTCAACCTATTTTAGGACGGGACATAAAATCAAAAAAGAGGAAAAACTTATCTTTCCTCTTTTTTTGCTATATATCGCTCTACTAATTAGTTCCTTTTGGAATACAACCAAGCTGTTTCGTATTTTGGATTTTCTTTACGAAATGTGTCCAAAAAGCCCTCGGCTTCAGGCTTATCAGAGAATGAAGCTACATAAATACGAAAACGCCCTCCTGCCTCTAAGATATTTACACTCTGAAGACCACTCTTCTTAATCTTATCCAACAAACGTTCTGCTCTGGATTGCGTGTCCTCCCCTCCTACAATGATATAGTATGTACGTAAAGATTGAGGCTGTGCTTCAGACACTTTACTCTCTGCTTTCGCTTCTACAACCTTAACAGAATCAGCCTCCAACAATGGTTTTACTTGTTCTGCAAGAGAATAGATAAAGCCTGACTGCTGAGGTATGGCACCTTGCAAACCTGTATTATTGCTTATATTTGCTGATGGTACAGTGAATAAAAACATTGCAACCAAGGCCGCGGCAACACTTCCGAGCGTATATTTAACCGGAAAGCTTTTTCTCGAAGCAGACTCCCGTCTATTTATATCCGACAGATTGCTTAACCCTACAGCGGTAAGACCATAAAGAGATGGAAACACAAAAGATGGATTAGCCTCGAACAGAAGTTTACCTTCCTTATTCATGTATAAGCTACCCAATCTTCCACAAGTTACAGGCTTTTGAGTAGAAAGCTCTTGTTTTAACCCTTTGACAAAATCTTTTATTTTTTGCAATGCAGCATTATATGTCATTTTCCCGTCTCTTATATAATAAGAGACGATTACACCATCATCATGCTTCAGATCAGGGTTGAAAGTTATCATATATCCGGGTACGGAAACATTAGCATCAATATGATGCAATGGTTCCTCCTGATTGACAATAAACCCACCCAACTCCGGTATAATCACACAGTTATGGATTGGCAAGGCAAATTCTAAATATGTAAAGACTTTGTTTTCCATAGAGGCAAAGATAATTATAAGTTGTAGAAATGAAAAAGATGATGTTCTCTTTTATTTAAAAAGTTACTAACAATTAACCGTGAAAATTGTAAAAAAAAAGTTACTTTTGGGACTAATTAGCTAAAACAGAATATGGAACTTGAACAAATTATTACAGAGCACATCCGAAAGTCTATCTCTGTAAAGGAATCTATACTATCCAATCCTGCTATCATGGCAAGTATCAAAGATGCTACTACAGCAACACTGAATGCTTATAAAAGAGGAAAAAAAACACTGATTGCAGGAAATGGAGGAAGTGCTGCAGACGCACAACATATAGCCGGGGAGTTTGTTAGCCGATTTTATTTCGATAGGCCCGGAATCCCTTCCATAGCATTATCAACTGATACATCTATTATAACAGCAATAGGAAACGACTACGGATTCGACAGACTTTTTGAGAGACAAGTGTATGCTCAGGGTGCAGAAGGCGATATTTTTATCGGTCTTACAACATCCGGTAACTCCGAAAACATTGTCAGGGCACTACATGCATGTAAAGGAAAAGGCATAAAATCTATAGTTTTGACGGGTAAATCGGGAGGCAAAGCTTCTGAGCTATCTGATATTTGTATAAAAGTTCCGTCGGAGGAAACTCCAAGAATACAGGAATCACATATACTTATAGCTCATATTATTTGCTGTATCGTTGAAGAAGAGTTATTTGGAAATCAAAAGTAGACTCAATCTTGATTGTATTGAAACCGACTCCGGATACCAATATATATATTATCTAAAATTGTTTTAACTTAAAAATTAGCTACATTTGTAAAATTAAAAATAAGAAACATTGTATGATCGAGACACAATATCAAAATAGATTACCCCAGAACCATCTGACAGGCACCTAAATACACGCTGATGGTTGTTGCAAAAGGATATTTATAGATTATTGAATTGTTTACTAAAATATAAACCTTGAATACAAATTAACATAGAAAATCTAGAGTCATTGCTTTTAAGCTTTTAAGCCTTTAATATTTTAAATATATGAAAAGAGTTATTCTTTATTTTTTTATTTCATTAATTTCAGGAAACCTGTTGTTTGCCCAGATGTCCGACTCACAGGTCATAGAATATGTTAAAACAGAGGCAGCCAAAGGAACTTCCCAACAAATGATTGCTACCGAACTTTTGAAGCGGGGAGCAACTCAAGACCAGCTATTAAGGATAAAAAGTCAGGTAAATCAGCAAAATCAGAATACCAGCAACATAAACACCCCGACAAACAAACCAACACTCAGAAAAGACGTAACGAGTGAAACGTATGCTCTTAGAAATGACTCCATAGCCAGATTGTTGGAATACCAACGAGAATATGGGCTTTTAGAAGATAAAAAACCTGTAATTTTCGGTAAAAATATATTCAACCAAAAGAATCTTTCATTTCTACCTAATATGAATATCCCGACGCCCGAAGATTATAAATTAGGACCCGGTGATGAAATAGTCATTGATATCTGGGGAGCTTCTCAAGCATCACTGCAACAAATAATTTCTCCGGAGGGGAGTATTGTGGTAGACAGGCTTGGCCCTGTTTACTTAAACGGAATGACAATAAGAGAAGCGAACTCTTATATACAACAAAAGTTTTCTAGCGTTTATTCAGGCATCGGTAACGAAGGAGGATCTTCCCAAATAAAACTTACTTTAGGCCAAATACGTACTATCCAGATAAACATATTAGGAGAGGTTGCTGTACCGGGTACATATGCTTTATCTTCTCTCTCATCGGTATTTCATGCTTTATACAATGCAGGAGGGATAAATGACATCGGTTCTTTACGTTCTATTCAACTGTATCGTAAAGGTAAGCTCATAAAAACAATAGACATCTATCAGTATCTATTGAATGGGAATGCAAGTGGCGAAACCCGTTTGATGGACGGAGATATTATTATGGTTCCTCCATACATCTCTCTTGTAGAGATAGTAGGGAAAATAAAACGCCCTATGTTTTATGAGATGACAGTAACCGAAACCCTTTCAGACCTAATTAAATATTCGGGAGGTTTTACGGGTGATGCATACAAAGAAAAAATAGATATTACCAGAAAGACAGGGAAATACGATAAGGCATATACTGTTAGTTCAAAAGATTTTGAGAACTTCATATTAGACGATAAAGATAGTATCTTTGTTAGTGCGGGATTAAATCAATTTGACAATAGAGTTGAAATAAAAGGTGCTGTATTCAGACCCGGTTACTATGAAGTGGGCGAACAGATAAAAACAATAAAGAATCTAATCGAGAAAGCCGGAGGTATTAAAGAGAATGCATTCCTCAACAGAGCGATACTCACAAGGGAAAGAGCAGACTTAACTCGTGAAACAGTTCCTATTAACTTGAAAAATCTTCTTGAAGGCCGTACCGCAGATATCAATCTGAAGAAAAATGATATGCTACTTGTGGCTTCAGATAGTGTATTAGTTGAATTGGGCAGCTTCACAATTTATGGAGATGTACAGGTTCCGGGTGAATATGACTATGCCGAAGGAACAAGTATTGAAGACTTAATCATCAAAGCTGGAGGACTTCTAAAGTCAGCCTCCTTAGCAAAAGTGGATGTTTCGAGAAGGATCGTTGACCCTTTAAGTATTGAGAGCCCAAATATTATAGCCGATATCTATACATTTAATATAAAGAATGGATTGGTAGTAGATGGTCCGCCAGATTTTGTATTGAATCCATACGATCAAGTTTACGTAAGGCGTAGTCCGGGATATATCGAACAAAGAAATATAGAAATTGCAGGCGAAGTTCTATTTCCGGGCAAATATGCTTTGAAGGAGAAAACTGAAAGGCTATCGGATATTGTAAAACGAGCGGGTAATTTAACTCCTCATGCATTTTCTGCCGGAGCAAGGTTGTTAAGAGAGAAAACAATAATGGAAATGACTGAAGAGAGAAAAGCTATGCAAGCCCTATCGAAGGGACTGAAAGACTCTATTTCTACAGATTTACTAAACATTAATCCTTATTACTCAGTAGGTATAGAATTGGACAAAGCGATTGCAAATCCAAAATCAGAATATGACCTTGTTCTTCGAGAAGGAGATCAACTTATTGTACCGGAATATGATAACACTGTAAAAATTAATGGTTCCGTCATGTACCCAAATACTGTTCTATACAAAAGAGGACAGAAAGTATCTTATTACATTAATCAAGCTGGAGGATACAGTGATTTGGCAGAAAAGAAAAGAGCATATATTGTATATATGAATGGAACTGTTGCAAAGGTAAAAGGTTCAAATAGAGATGCAATCCAACCCGGATGTAATATTGTTATCCCATCTAAGGAACAGAAAGAGAAAATGTCATTAGCTCAGATATTAAGCCTAGGTACCAGTGTTACATCTATGGCTTCTGTCGTTGCTTTATTAATAAATAATTTGAGCAAGTAAAATGGAAGGACAAAGACAAAATAATATATCAGAGGAAAAAGAAATTGACCTGCTAGCGTTAGGTAAGAAAATCTGGCTAAAGAAAAAGTTTATACTAAAAGTTGTTGGTATAGGTTTTATTTTCGGATTGGTAGTTGCCTTTAGTATACCTAAGGAATATACAACGACGGTGGTGTTGATTCCTGATTCAAAATCGACAACGTCTGGAAATATAGGATCATTAGCGACATTGGCAGGAATAAACCTTAATAGTGCTATTAGTGAAGATGCTTTAGCTTCACCAGAATTGTTCCCAAGTGTTATCAATTCAACCCCTTTTCTAAAAGGGTTATTAAATATACGAGTAAAAGATTCACTGCTCAATATTGACACTACCTTATACACCTATATACGTGATTACCAAAACATAGCATGGTGGAACTACATCTTAAAGGCTTCTAGATTATTAACAATGTTTTTTTCCTCTTCCAAGATAGAAGATTCACATAATGAAAACAATTCAAATAAACGCTTTATATCAGAGAAAGATCAGGGGATATTAAATAATTTGGCAAGTAGAATCTTTATCAATTCGAATCAAAAAACAGGGGAAACAATCATTGAGGTTACAATGCAAAGCCCTTATGTTTCAGCATATTTAGCTGACACCATAACATCTTATCTTCAATCTTATATAATTGATTATCGGACACAGAAAGCTCGTAAAGATTTAGCCTACTCAGAAAAGTTATATGAAGAATCGAAAGTTGATTATTACAAAACACAAGCAACACTAGCGGCATATATTGATGGGAATATAAATGTTGTGTCTGCTAAATATAAGTTAACTCAAGAAAGGCTACAGAATGAGGCTAGCTTAGCATACACCTTATATAATCAAATGGCACAACAACTACAGATGGCTAAAGTAAAAGTACAGAATACGACTCCGGTATTTGCTGTAATACAGCCCGCTGTAGAGCCTTTACGTCCTTCAAAACCATCAAAAAAAATGATAATAGCAGGTGCCTTCTTTTTAAGTTTCTTGAGTGCATCCATTTGGAGTATTAGAAAAGATATATATAATCTATTTATAACCGATATAACAAAATCAGACTCATAAAAATAAAATATAGTCATGGATAGAAACATTATACTCGAACTAGTAAAAGAGTATTATAAAGAGAATTTTAAAAATCAATCTTTTCAGCCAGGACAGACACCAATTCCTTTTGCTGGGAGAATTTTTTCAGAAGAAGAGATGGTTAACTTAGTTGATTCCTCATTAGATTTTTGGTTAACGACAGGTCGATATGCAGAAGAATTTGAAGCTCGATTTGCTGAATTTATGCAGCAAAGAAATTGTCTCTTGGTTAACTCGGGGTCTTCTGCAAACCTAGTCGCTTTTTCTACTTTGACATCAGAGTTGTTGAAAACAAAACGAATACTTCCTGGAGATGAAGTCATCACAGTTGCAGCCGGATTCCCTACTACCGTAAATCCGATAGTTCAACATGGAGCTATACCAGTATTTGTAGATGTAGATATTAAAACATTTAACATAAATTCTTCAGTTTTAGAGAATGCGGTTACAGAAAAAACAAAAGCAATAATGCTTGCTCATACTTTAGGTAATCCGTTTGATCTTGATACAGTAAAATCCATTACGGATAAATACGGTTTGTTTCTTGTTGAAGATTGCTGTGATGCTGTTGGCTCTACCTATAAAGGCAAGATGGTAGGAACATACGGTGATTTAGCAACAACCAGTTTCTACCCAGCTCACCATATAACGATGGGTGAAGGAGGAGCGGTATTAACAAATAATCCATTGTTAAAACGTATTGCGATGTCTATTCGTGATTGGGGTCGAGACTGTTATTGTGACCCAGGCTGTGATAACACATGTGGACGTCGTTTTAAAGGACAATATGGTGATCTACCAAAGGGGTATGATCATAAATATGTATATAGCCATATCGGGTATAATCTCAAGGTTACCGATATGCAAGCTGCAATTGGTGTCGCTCAATTAAAGAAATTACCCAATTTTGTACAAATACGTAAAGAGAACTTTAAAAAATTGTATAATGGCCTAAAACAATATGAAGAATATTTGATTTTGCCTGAAGCAACACCTAATTCGGATCCTTCATGGTTTGGATTCCCATTTAATATAAGAGAGAATGGCAAATTCAGCAGAAATGATCTTGCAGAATTTTTGGAAGAAAACAAGATATTAACTCGCCAGCTATTTGCGGGAAATATGACTAAACAACCTGCTTATAAAAATGTGAACTACCGAATATCAGGAAGTTTAGATAATACCGATTATATCATGCATAATACCATTTTTATAGGAGTTTATCCAGGTATTGATGATATTAGGATGAATTATGTTCTATCTGTTTTTGATAAATTCTTTAATAACTTACATTAATATCAAAGATATGGCTACTATATCAAAAGCGACAGTATGTGAAATTAAGGAATATGGTAAAGATATAAAAGAGTATATCTTAAAACTAGATAAGAATAATTATTTTGAACCGGGTTCTTTCCTCCTTCTTTCATTGGAGAAAAAAGACGATTATACAAAATGGCCTGAGTCTCGGAATTTTAGTATTGCCTCGGTTTATAATAAAGATAATAAGGTTCGACTTATAATAAGGAAAGTTGGAGCTTACACTACTCGCATTTTCAATGAACTTGCTATTGGAGATTCATGTATGGTAAAATATGCTTTTGGCGATTTCCTATTACCTTTTTATGATATAAAGAGTTCTATTTGTTGTATTGCCGGAGGAACAGGAATAGCCCCTATTTTAAGTTTTGCAGAAGAGCTAAAAAAGATTCAACAGGAAAAACGATTACATGTTTACTATTCATTTAAAAATAGTGAGGAAAATATGGGAATTAATATCTTGAAAGAAATAGTTCCTGAAAATCAGCTTCATTTGTATTCTACACGAGAGAAGATTTCTGGTGTTAACTGTAGAAGAATAGAGAAGAATGATATTTTAAATAGTGGTTTAGACTTTAGTTTATCTCATTTTTATATTTGCGGTTCTGAGAATTTTACGAATTATTTTAAAGGTGTATTACTGGAAGAAGAAGCCTCTAATATATACACTGATGAATGGTAATTAAATATTTTAAAATATGAAAGCTGTTATTTTAGCTGGAGGATTAGGAACACGTTTGAGTGAAGCAACCAATATGATTCCTAAACCAATGGTAGAAATCGGAGGTAAGCCTATTTTATGGCATATAATGAAGACATATAGTTATTATGGTATTGATGAGTTCATCATTTGCTGCGGCTATAAACAATATATAATTAAGGAATATTTCGCCAATTATTTTCGACATAATTGCGATATGACTGTAGATATGTCCAATGATAGTATTAAAATACTGAATAATTATTCGGAAAATTGGAAAGTTACAATGGTCGATACAGGTCTGAATACCATGACTGGAGGACGTATAAAGCGGATACAGCCCTATGTAGAAAACGAGCGTTTTTTATTAACATATGGCGATGGTGTTGCTGATATTAACGTTTTGGACACATTGAAATTTCATGAGAAATCGAATAGTATTTTGACTCTAACCGCATATAAACCTACAGGTAAATTCGGTGCATTAAATTTGGATGTTGAAACAGGTAAAGTTAAATCATTTCTAGAAAAACCTGAAGGTGATCACAATTGGATTAATGCCGGATATTTTGTTTGTGAACCTAGTGTTTTTGACTATATAGAGAGTGATGACACCATATTTGAACGTAAACCTTTAGAAAATATTGCAAAAGAAGGTAAAATGCAGGCCTACTTGCACAAAGGTTTCTGGAAGCCTATGGATACCCTTAGAGATAATATAGAATTGAATGAAATGTGGGATAAAGGGGAGGCTCCATGGAAAGTATGGGAATAGAAGGAATCGATATATTTGACGGCTTTTATAAAGGTAAAAAAGTCTTGGTTACAGGGCATACTGGATTTAAAGGATCTTGGCTTTCTATATGGTTGGAAGCTATGGGTGCTGAAGTTATAGGATATTCGCTTGATCCTTATACAGAAAAGGATAATTTTGTGTTAGCTAATATATCCAGCAAAATTGTTGATATAAGGGGGGACATAAGAGATAAAAATGCTCTGACCGAGGTTTTCTCAATATATAGGCCCGAAATAGTTTTTCATCTTGCGGCACAACCATTAGTTCGTCTCTCGTATGATATTCCGGTAGAAACATATGAGGTGAATGTAATGGGTACAATAAATGTACTCGAAGCTATCCGTATATCTGAAACAGTAAAAGAGGGGATCATGATTACGACCGATAAATGTTACGAAAACAAAGAGCAGATATGGGGATATAGAGAAAACGAGTCTATGGGGGGATACGATCCTTATTCCTCCAGTAAGGGTGCTGCTGAAATAGCAATATCTTCATGGCGCAACTCTTTTTTCAATCCTAAATATTATAATATACATGGGAAGTCAATAGCAAGTGCCCGTGCGGGCAATGTTATCGGCGGAGGAGATTGGGCTTTAGACCGGATCATTCCCGATTGTATAAAAGCAATAGAGTCAAATCAGCCAATTGATATAAGAAATAAAAAAGCAATTCGTCCATGGCAGCATGTATTGGAGCCTCTAAGTGGTTATATGCAACTGGCTCAGAGAATGTGGGATGAACCTGTTACATATTGTGAGGGCTGGAACTTTGGACCTAGGACAGAATCGATTGCTACTGTATGGGAAGTTGCATCTAGGGTTATTGACAATTATGGAAAAGGTGAATTAAAAGATTCTTCAGATCCCAAAGCGGTACATGAGGCTAATTTATTGATGCTTGATATATCTAAGGCCAAATTCAAGTTAGGATGGGAGCCTCGGATGGATCTTGATCAATGTATTGCTTTAACTGTAGATTGGTATAAAAAATATAAGGAGGACGATGTATATAGTCTTTGCTTGAAACAGATAGGAAAATATATAAGGGAATGAAGACGATATATCTTATAGGAGGAAGTGGGTTTCTGGGGAAAAATTTAGTATTATATCTTGATAGAAAATATAATGTTATAGTTTTCGATAAATATATTGATTCAGAATTTTTTGTAAAATACCCATCAGTAAAAACTATTCAATTAGATTTGGTAGAGAACAAAATTCCTGATAATTTCAAAACGCCTGATTTTATTATAAATTTGGCCTCTATTGTTACAGCAGAAAGGAACTTAGCTCTATTTGATGGTCTAATATCTTCAAATTTGAAGATATTACTAAACTTATATGAACGTTTTTGTGGAGACAAATCTTTAAAGTTATTCATACAGTTTGGTAGTTCAGAAGAATATGGCTCAGATAATTCTCCATTCAGTGAAACGATGAGAGAGAATCCAAATTCACCTTATGCTCTAGTGAAGCAATTGACGACTAATACTGCTTTAATGTTGTATCAAAATTATAGATTCCCTACGATGGTAGTTCGTCCAGGAAACCTCTTTGGTCCAATGCAGCACAAGAGTAAATTCATACCATATATATTAGAACAGTTAAAGAATAATTGCCAGTTGAATGTTTCTCCATGTGAGCAAAAAAGAGATTTTATACATACAGAGGACTTTGCGTGGGCTATTTCAGGACTTCTAGACAACTATTTAAAATGCGTAGGTGAAATTGTAAATGTAAGTAGTGGAGAAAGTATCTCGTTAAAAGAAATAATTCAATTCTGTAAAGATGAGCTAAAATCAGTTTCAGTGATAAATTATGGGGCTATACCTTACCGAGCGAATGAAATGATGGATTTAAGATGTTCGATATCTAAACTATCTGATATTTTAGATATACCCGTAAAACTAAATATGAAAGACAGATTAAAAAATTTAATAGCAGCAAATAATAAATAATAAATATGAAATATTTGATAACTGGAGGATGCGGATTTATAGGGAGTAATCTAGGAGCAGAAGTAATAAAAAGAGGTGACGAGTTATTTATTTTTGACAATCTGTTTCGACACGGTAGTGCCTCTAATTTAGAATGGTTAAGATCGAAAGGAAATTTCAAATATTATCCATATGACATTCGCAATCGCAACGATATTGAAGAGGTTATAAAAGAAGTAAAACCAGACTACATTTTTCACCTTTCGGGTCAAGTAGCTATGACAACCTCCATATCTAATCCTTTGTTAGATTTTGAAGTAAATGCTATAGGTACTTTTAATTTGTTAGATTCTGTTAGAAAATATTCTCCAGATTCAGTTATTTTATACTCATCTACAAATAAGGTATATGGTGACTTTGAACATCTCCATTTCAAGGAGGAAAGTTTAAGGTATGTCTGTGAAGAATACCCCCTAGGTTTTCCAGAGTCAATATCATTAGATTTTCATTCTCCTTATGGTTGCTCCAAAGGATCTGCAGATCAATATTTACTAGACTTCAATCGTATTTATGGACTCAAAACTATCGTTTTTAGACACTCATCTATGTATGGTAGTAACCAACATGCTACCTTTGATCAAGGTTGGATAGGTTGGTTTTGTCAAAAAGCATTGGAAACAAAGAGAGGTGAGTTGAAAGCACCATTTACCATATCAGGAACCGGTAAACAAGTAAGAGATGTTCTACATGGAGAAGATGTTGTAAATTTATATTTTCAGGCTAAGGATACAAAAGAGGCATATGGACAAGCATTTAATATTGGAGGAGGAATTGAAAATAGTTTATCCTTATTAGAATTATTTAAATTACTTGAAGAATCATTAGATATCAAAATGGTTTACAGGAAATTACCCTGGAGAGAAAGCGATCAAAAAGTTTTTGTCGCTGATAACAGAAAAGCAGTAGACTTGATAGGCTGGAATCCTATTATTATGGCTAAAGACGGTATTGAAAAAGTATTAAGTTGGTTAACTGCAAGTATTCTATTATGATCTTATTCAAAAATCTATATGTAAAAGGCTCATCTCGCAGTATTGCTGTAAGACAAAATTTATTTTTTTCCATTATATTGAAAGGACTTAGTATCATTGTTTCTTTCTTAATTGTTCCTTTGACTTTAAATTATTTGAATGCAGAAGAGTATGGAGTTTGGTTAACATTAAGTTCTATCCTCATTTGGATTGGTTTTTTTGATATTGGATTGGGGAATGGGTTACGCAATAAATTAACAGAAGCTATTAGCCTTAACCAAAAAAAAACAGCTCAGGTTTATGTTAGCACAACTTTCTTTATACTTTTTTTAATTATGGGAGGGATTTTCGTCTTATTTTCTTGCGTAAATCCATTTCTAGATTGGACGAAAATTCTTAACGTTTCATCAGAAAAGGTTAGTCAACTAAATACCATAGTTTCTATTGTTTTTGCCTTTTTTTGCTTACAGTTTACATTTAAGATTGTAGGAATTATTTTTATAGCCCATCAGAAGCCTGCTTTGAACGATTTGCTTAATGTTTTGGGAAATGTATTATCCTTGATTATTATTTATTTGTTGACACTTTTTACTTCATCTGGATCTTTATTCTATGTAGCATTTACTTTTTCTATAGCACCATTCCTTGTATTCTTAATTACTTATATTGTAGTTTTTTATTTTTCTCATTATCATTTTCTATGTCCAAAGTGGAAATATGTGAAATTTTCTCAAATCAAAGATTTAATGGGATTAGGATTTCAGTTTTTCATTATTCAGATAGCAAGCTTAGTAATATATTCAACTTCTAATATAATTATTACTCAGACATTAGGACCAGAGCAAGTAACTGTATATAATATCGCATACAAATATTTTAGCATTCCCATAATGTTTTTTTCTATTCTTCAAACTACAATATGGAATGCATATACTGATGCTTGGGTTAAGCAGGATAAAGAATGGATAAGAAATTCAATTAAAAGAATGCTCCAGATTTGGATTTTATTAGCTGTAGGAGTTATTATTATGCTAGTTATATCAGGTTTTGTATATAAAGTATGGATAGGAGATACAATATATATACCGTTACATTTGTCGATTGCCTGTGCTATTTTTACCATTGGAAACAATTGGTCTAGTTTATGGGTAAATTTTATAAATGGAGTGGGTAAAATCCGTATGCAATTATTATCATCTGTCATTTTATGCATATGTTTTATTCCTTTAGCTTTATTTTTTTGTAAGACCTTCGGTATAGTAGGAATAGTCTTTAGTTCTACAATTGCTCTAATCCCTGGAATGATATTAAGCCCGATCCAATTCAGAAAATTAATGAAAAACAATGCACGTGGTATTTGGAATAAATAAAATATGAGTATGAGATATAAAAAGATATTTTGTTCATTTGCAGATTCAGCTATGTGGCGTAGCCTAAATAGAATAAAACAGCAAGCGGAATCAATGCATATTTATGATATGATATGCATTTATAATGAACATATTCTAGAAGAAGAGTTTAAATCTTATTATAAAGAGAAGCTGGTTCCAAGCCGAGGATTCGGTTATTGGGTATGGAAACCGCAAGTTTTGTTACAAACACTAGAAAAAATGGATAACGGTGATATCTTACATTACTCTGATGCAGGTTGTCACCTAAACAAGCATGGCATTAAACGATTAAAAGAATATTTTGAAATTGCAAACTCATCGCCTACAGGAATACTTGCATTCCAGTCTAAAGAACCGATTGACAAAAACTTAACCAAAGCGGTTGATTTACCTGAGAAACATTGGACTAAAGGTGATATTTTAGATTACTTTAAGGTTCGCAACAATAAAAATATTTGTGAGTCAGAGCAAATAGGCGCTGGAATCCTTTTTATAAAAAAAACACCTGAGAGTATAAGTATATTACGAAAATTCTTACAGACATATTATGATGATTTTTCTCTAGCCGATGATACTCCATCACGGTCTCCTAATTTTGAGGGATTTATAGAAAACAGACATGATCAAAGTATATTTTCTATTATAGCGAAACTTAATGGTGTAACTACAATATCCAGTTTTGAATATTGGCAGCCAGAATATAATTTTAAGAAACTTAAATACTATCCAATTTGGGCTATTAGGGATAAAGATTATGGTAGTAATATTACAAAAAAAATAAAAAGATGGTTTAAAACTATATTTTTATCGAATAAAACAGATTAATCATAGAATTAATTTAAACTTAAAAAATGAATCCATTAGTTAGTGTTGCAATACCCGTATATAATAGAGAACATTTAATCTCTAAAACCATTGAATCGGCAATTAACCAGACTTATAAGAATATAGAAGTAATAATTGTAGATAATAATAGCACTGATAATACATGGCGAATATTGGAAAAATATGCAAGTATAGATTCCAGAATTAAAATATTTCAAAACTCAGAAAATATCGGGCCTGTACGAAACTGGAATGAATGTTTTAAACAAGCAACAGGAGAATATATAAAAATACTTTGGTCTGATGATTGGATGGGTAACGCTTTTATAGAAAAAGCAGTTAAACTATTCGATGCTGAAACATCATTTATTCTTTCAGGTTATGAAATAACGGATGGAATAAAATCCTACGAATCTATAAGTTTTAAAGAAAAATACGAAGTTGATTATTATCTCAATAGTCTACTATTGTTAAATAAAGATGGGTTCCCAGTTTCTCCTGGGGCAGGCCTATTTAGAAGAAAAGACATATTAAACAGTTTTTGCTTTGATCCTATACCAAATAAAGACAATTTAAATTCAATGAATAATGGAGCTGGAAATGATTTATTACTTTATCTAAATACAGCATTAAGATATAAATATATAAAAACAACAATGTCTGTAGATAATCATTTTCGACACCATGCATCATCATTCTCTGTATTAGATAAAAAGATTGATATATACTATCTATGGGCTAAATTATTTTTTATCCAAAGTAATAATTTACAACAAATTGAGAATAAATTTAAAGCTTTATTATTCATAAGAAAACTAAAAAACAACTTAATAAATAGTGTGTTTAAGTCAACACTTCTTGAAATAAGATCTTTAAATGATCTTTTAGAGATATCTTCATTTTTCATAAAGAAATGTTTTTCTAAAGCACTATAAATTAATTAAGACGAATTGATGAATAATCCTAAAATATCTATTATAACTGTTTCTTATAATGCAATATCGACCATAGAGAGAACTATTCTCTCTATCATAAATCAAACATACTCTAATCTTGAATATATTATTATTGATGGGGGAAGCACAGATGGAACTGCAGATATTATAAGAAAGTATGCTAATAAAATTACCTTTTGGATTAGTGAGCCCGATAAAGGTATATATGATGCAATGAATAAAGGAGTTTCAAAAAGTACAGGTATGTATTGTAACTTTATGAATGCTGGTGATTGTTTTTATGATAACAATGTTATAAAAAAAGTGTTTTCTAAAAATAGAACAGAAGACGTATTGCATGGTATAACTATAACTGATAAGGGTAAAGTCACAAAACCAATTCAGCCTGAAAACTTATCTCTATTCTTTTTCTTTAGAACTAGTCTTGGGCATCAAGCGACATTTATAAAAGCTGATTTACTAAGAAAATATCCGTATGACACAAAATACAGTATAGTTGCAGATGCAAAATTTTTTGTAGAAACATTAATAATGAATAATTGCAGCTATAATACATTATCTGAGAATATTTGTATCTATGACACAAGCGGTATAAGCAGTAATGAGGCTAATACAAAAAAAGAATTAGAGCTTATATTTCATGATTTATTTCCTCCTTTAATGGTACGCGATTACAAAAAAATGTATGAATTATATAATCCATTAATAAGATTAATGTACCCTCTATCTAGAACTATTCTTTTTAAAAAAATATTATTCCCCATTTTAAAAAATGTATCTTTACTTAAACTAAGAATAAAACATAAATGAAAACGATTTTATTTGTAAATACATTATACTATCCAGATATTGGAGGAGGTGCAGAGATTGTTCTTCAAGCACAAGCTGAAGGATTGAGAAATAATGGCTATAACATAATAATCTTGGCTACAAAGGAATGTGGAGATATATCTTTCGATTTAGTAAATGATATTAAAGTTTATCGAGCTGGTATTAAGAACCGATATTGGCCACATAAAAAAGAAACACATAACCCTCTATCTAAATTTTTATGGCATTTAAAAGATCGCTATAATATTGAGATGATGCAATATCTGCAGTATGTAATTGATCTAGAGAAACCAGATTTAATAATCTGTCATAATCTCACAGGGTGGACAATTGCAGTATGGGATGAGGCTAAAAGATTTAATATTCCAGTATTTCAGGTACTACACGATCAATATTTACTATGTTTGAGTTCCAACATGTTTAGAAATGGCAAAATCTGTCAAAAACAGTGTTTCATCTGTGGGATAATGCGTAAAAAATTTGCAATTAAATCACTAAATGTTGATGCTGTTATCGGTGTCAGCAAATTTATATTGGATAAATTTATAGATAATGGCTATTTTCTCTCTTCAGACCAAAGAGTCATTTACAATAGAGTAAGAAATGATGATAATTTTTCTTTTAATACCAACATCAATACACACAAATCTCTAATTATTGGATATATAGGATCTTTGCATGTTGTTAAAGGTCTTGATATTTTAATAAAAGCATTCAGAAAAACAAAAATTGAAGCGAAACTATTGATAGCCGGAAAAGGCGAAGCAACTTATGAGAAATATTTAAAAGATTTAGCATCAAGTGATAAGCGAATTACATTCTTAGGTTATACCAATCCTTATGATTTCTATCCCAAAATAGATTTATTAATAGTTCCATCCGTATGGAATGAACCTTTAGGTTTAATCGCTATCGAAGCTTGTGCACATGATATAGCTGTGATTGCCAGTAAAAGAGGAGGACTCCCTGAAATAATAAAAGATGGAATAAATGGACTTATAATCAACCCTGACGAAACATCTATATATAATGCAATTCTATATTATGCAGAAAACTCACCAGTATTAAAACTTCACAAAAATAACGCAAGAAAATCAATTCAACATCTTTTAAAGTTTGAACTTATGATAAATGAGTATGAAGATTTAATAAATTCTTATACACTAAAGTAAATTCTACGTATGAAAAAGATTTTACCTAATCTTTTTTTTCTATTCCTATCCGCACCAATATTATCTCCATATATTGGAGGAATAACGATCTATCTATATGCCATTATAGCTGTATTAGATATCAACTTTTTAAATTGGATCTTTAAAGAATTTAATGCAAAGCAAATACTTACAGTCTGCACTTGGGTGATATTAATATCATTAATTGGCCTTCATATTACTCTATTCTTTAAAATAATGATGATTGTCATAACAGTCGCTTACCTTTTTTATTGTTTTCGACAGAAATATCTATATTTAATTTATCGCTATTTTATTTTTAGTATTTTATTTGCATTTCTACAATTTGTATTACTGTTTTATGATCCGATATCTGCATTTATCATAGGCCCAACTAGTATTTCTAAGCTTATATTAGGTGATTATGCAACACCAACTTATACTAATTTTCATTCAATTGGATTTCTCCCTAGAGTTTCCGGTCTATGTAGAGAAGGGGGGTTCTTTAGCTCCTTCTTAACAGTAGGACTATTCATTGTATATTTGGATAATAACCTTACAAAAAAAAGGAAAAGAATACTTTATATCTTTTTAGTTGCAGGAATTGCTATTTCATTATCTAAGACGTCCATTATACTTATTTTTATACCTACAGTACTATTATTAAAAAAATACTTAAATCGATTTGACCTTTTACTGACAGGTATTTACATTTCTATAATTTTATCGTTTATTTTTATTTTTGTAAAATATAACACAAATCTATTTTACGATTTAGAGAATGAGACCTACATACATCGATTCGCCGGATATGCTTTTATAGATTCTGTAAGTTTAAAAGGTATTTTATTGGGAACAAGTGTAGTGGAACTTTTTACTTCGACAGGTAATATAATCATTAGAAGTATAGGTTATAGCTTATCAGATAAATCTCTCAATGAATTTTGTAGTTTTCCTGGTATATATCTCAATTTTGGTTTTCCTACATTTATACTATTTCTCTTATTTCTTAAAGATATTCGTTTTACAACAGCTAATCTACTACTTATTTTTTTATTCACTGCAAGTGTAACACCCTTTACTTGCGACAATTTTGTTGTGATGGCTTGGTTTTTATGTTTCTTATTATTATATAACGAAAAACAAAATAGTTGTGACAAAATTTCTAAAACTAGAAAATAAATAATTATGATATATATTAATGCTCGCTTTCTGACTCAATCTATAACGGGAGTACAGCGTTTTGCGATAGAAATATCCAAAGAATTAAAGGGTTTAATGGGAGATAATATCAGATTTGTTTCACCACCAGATATCCTTCATAAAGAAACAGCAAAATATTTAGCTGTTGAAATCATTGGGAAAAGAAAAGGGCATTTATGGGAACAAATAGACTTACCTCAATTCTTAAAAAGAAGAAATAATCCTTTTTTACTTAACTTATGTAGTACAGCTCCTATCTATTATTCTAATCAAATTATTACACACCACGATATAACATATATAAGATATCCAAAAAGTTTTTCTCTGGCTTTCAGAACATTATACAGACTGATAATCCCTCAAATATTAAAGCACTCGAAAGGTTTAATAACAGTAAGTAATTTTTCAAAAAACGAGATATCACAATATTACAAATATCCCTTAGATAAAATACACGTCATATATAATGCTGTTAACCAAGACTTTAAAGTCAAAAAAAACATTTCTAGTGAGTCTAAAAAAAGTAGTTCTACAAAATACTTATTAGCTGTATCATCTAATAATTATCATAAAAATTTCAAAAGGTTAGTCGAAGCATTTTCCTTAATATCAAAGGATATTGATGTAAAACTATTAATTGTAGGAAATTATGACAGTAAGAGTTTTAAGCATATTAAATTAGATTCTTTAAATAATAGAGTTAAGTTTGTAGGAAGAATCTCTGACCAAGAACTAATTAAGCTATACCAGTCAGCAGAGGCCTTCATTTTCCCTTCTCTATATGAGGGTTTTGGTATCCCTCCTCTAGAAGCTCAAGCTTGTGGCTGTCCCGTCCTTGCGTCCAATGTAGCAAGTATTCCTGAAATATTGCAGGCTAGCTCTCTATTTTTTGACCCTATTGATATTAACTCAATGATTATTGCTATAACAAAAATACTCACGACTCCTAATCTTAGAATCGAATTAAGAGAAAAAGGAATAGATAATGTTAAGAGATATTCTTGGAAATCTTCTGCAAAAGAAATTATCAATATTATAAAAAAACAAAAGATCGAGATATGAAGAATAAAATAAATTTACTATATATAACACAATCTTTTGGTGGAGTAGAAATATATATTCGTCAGATTATAGAACGACTAGATCAAACAAAGTTTGCATTAACAGTTATTGCACCTCCTAACAAGGCTTTTTCTGAGTATTGCAAAGAAAAAGATATCGAATATTTAACTATCGATATGGCCAGAGGTTTAAATGTATGGTTGGATATAAAATCTTTTCTACAAATAAGAAAATTAATAAAAAAAATAAACCCAGACATTATACATCTTCACAGTTCTAAAGCTGGCTTTATTGGAAGAATTGCATCGAAACAACTAAACAAAAAAAGTATTTTTACTCCACATGGAATTTCCTATATGTCTTTTAGTGGAATAAAAAGAGCTACATTTCTTTTAGTTGAAGCATTAACAAGCAAATATACCTATAAAGTCCTGGGATGTTCTTACTCTGAATCAATAAAGATGCATTTTGAAATTGGGATCCCTAATTATAAGATAGATGTAATACCTAATGCGATTCCCATAGTAACAAAAGAAACAAAGAGATTATTTAATACTCAATCTGATGCAATAAAAATAGGTACTATTGCACGTCTAACTTATCAAAAAAACCCTTTATTACTTGTAGAAATAGCTAATCAGGTATTAAAGAAATATCCTAATGTTCATTTCTCTATATTAGGTTCAGGACTAGATGAGCATTTGAAGGAGGAAACTCTAAATCTTATTGATAAGTATAATATATCAGACAAGTTTAATATTCTACCATGGGGAGATAGAAATATTTCTCTAGAATATCTCAAATCACTTGATATTTTTATTCTTACATCTATATTTGAAGGTCTTCCTCTGTCTTTATTAGAAGCGATGTCTTTAGGTACTCCTTGTGTAACAAGCAAATGTGATGGCTGTAACGATGTTATTCAAAATAATGAAAATGGATTTTCATGTATGACAGTAGATGACTATATACAGGCAATATCAAATCTTATAGAGGATCAATCATTGCAAAGAAGAATTGGAGAAAATGCATATAGTTTTGTAAATAAGAATCATAATATAAACCATTTTATAAAAAAATTAGAATCCTATTATGAGAAAATACATATAGATTCTTACTGAAAAACATCATGTCACACTCTCTCCACATATCCACTTCTTCCAAAGAAGAAAAATATCTCACTCTCCTACCCCAGCTAAAAGGCTTGCTCGAAGGGGAGACAGACTCTATTGCCAATATGGCAAATATATCTGCTGCCTTGAAAATGACATTTGGATTTTTCTGGGTAGGGTTCTATATCGTAAAAAGAGAAGAACTTGTGCTCGGCCCATTCCAAGGAACAATAGCCTGTACCCGTATCAAATATGGCAAAGGCGTTTGCGGCACAGCATGGAAAGAAAAGCGAACAGTTATCGTTGAAGATGTTAACGAATTCCCTGGACATATAGCTTGTGATGGCGCTTCGCAGTCCGAAATCGTAGTGCCTCTATTCAACCATAATGACGTAATCGCTGTTTTGGATGTAGACAGTGAACATCTCAACCATTTCGATAAAACGGACGCACTCTACCTCGAGCAGATAGTAAAGTTCCTTGAAGATAAAATCAATTAAACCCTTTTAGAAAGGAAACAATAAAGGAAGAGCCAGTATCATAATTATTCCCATAATCACTTGCAAAGGCAAGCCGACCTTCATATAATCCATAAAGGTATAACGTCCCGCAGTCATCACCAATGCATTGGGAGGTGTAGAAAACGGAGAAGCAAAACACATACTGGCCGCAACTGCTACAGCAAACAAGAACGGATAAGGACTTATGCCCATCCCCTCAGCAGCCTTTAAGGCTATAGGTGTAAACAATACCGCTGTGGCAGTATTACTTATAAACATAGTGAGCAAAGACGTACAAAAGTAAATCCCCGCAAGCAATGCATAAGGACCCATATCTCCTAAATGATTAACCAAAGAACCTGAGATAAGAGTATCTACTCCTGTATTCTGAAAAGCAGTAGCCATCGGCAACATTGCACCAATCAGTACTACACTTTCCCAGTTTATACTATTATACGCTTCTTCCATATTACGAAGACAGCCCGTTACCACCATCAGCACAGCAGCTAACATAATAGCAATCACCGAAGGGAGAATCTCTAACACCATTGCCAATACCATCAATATCATTATCCCGGCTGCAATAGGAGCATTCTGATCCAATGTTACTTTAGCGGCCTCTTTCAATGGTTGACCTACAAGCACCAGATCATCCTGCCTGTTGTCTAAATTTGCCAAATCTTTCCAAGTACCCTGTATCAAAAGAGCATCCCCCGAATGCAACTTAGTATCTTTAATATCCCGCATCTTATATTCATTCTGACGCTGAATACCCAATACATTTACATTATACTCTTCCCTGAAACTAATTTCAAAAATTGTACGATTTATCAATCTGGAATTAGGCATAATAAAGACCTCTGCAATACCCGACTCCTGAAATCCTGCGAATGGAGTTTCATCGGTTTTTTTCTCCAAATGGAGATCATTATCAGAAACAAATCTTTCTATATTCTCTATATCTCCGAGGCAATATAATACATCATCTTTCAATATTACCGACTTGGGGCCTGCAACCTCCTCTACAAACTTTTTTCTGAATCTCGAATTACCATTCTTACGTATAATTTTACTGATACTGATATCGTAGGCTGAAGCAATCTTTAGTTCGGCTAGCGTTTTGTTCAACAAAGGCGAATCAGACTTTACCTCTACCTTGTACGATTGTTGTTGCAGTTGGTATTCCTGAGCCAATTCAACCAAAGATTTTCCTTCTTTCTTCTTGCCCGATGATGAATCACTCTTTGAAACAAGCAGCTTGCTCAAGAAGAAGAGAACCACAACACCAATACCCAACGCAATGAAACCGATAGGCGCAAACGAGAAAAAGGATAAAGCCTCATATCCGGCATCAACTAGCGCATTCTGAATCACAAGATTGGGAGGTGTACTAATCAACGTAAACATCCCCATACTACTGGCAAAAGCCAAAGGCATAAGGTAACGACGTGGACTTATATTGGCACTCGCAGCCATACTCACAATAATAGGCATCATCACGGCCACAGTGCCCGTATTACTCACAAAAGCCCCGATAGAGGCCGTAACTAACATGACCAGAATAAAGAGTTTATTCTCATTCTGTCCTGCAGTCTGAAGTATTTTACTGCTAATCATCTTTGCCAAACCCGTGCGGAAAATACCTGCTCCTACAACAAAGAGACCAATCATCATAATTACAACCGAATTAGAAAAACCGGCTAATGCTTCGGTAGGAGTCAACACTCCGGTTAATGCCAATATGAGCAAAGCACATACAGCCACAAGGTCTGAGCGAACCTTTCCCCGCATGAAGAAAAAAGAAGCGACCAACAAAGTTGCTAATGTTATATTGATAGGAGATAGTAAAGACGAAAGTTCCATTTGCGTAATTGTTTATAATTCCTTTCCAGTTTGTAAACAATGCAAAGATAAAAAATACTGATTCATCCAGCTACTTGTTTCTAACAACAACAATAAAAAGATAAGAATTGTTTGTATTTTTTCACTTTCGTTGAATACGAAGTCTTTTTATAGAAAAAGGAACATTATACGAAGGATTCCCTTAAGGCTTGCTAAGGAGAAGAATTTAGTTGTCTCTGAACAGAATGAAGCGCCTAAGGCTTAACAGTCTACAAGCAAGACTCCGTTCCGTTCAGAAAACAACAACATACAAACACGCTTCTGTGTACAAAGATACTTATATGTGAAAAAGGAATATCTTTCTATAAATTATACTCTAAAACACTACAAAAACAAGAATGTTCACACATTAATGTTATACGCTAATATTTTTAAAATGTTACACAAATGACAAAAATATATTCTTAATCAAAAGTGATCCAGTTGATGCTTTTGATACTTATCCCTGTAAAACAATCATCTTGACAACCCTTCTCATTATAACCACACAAGGAAATCATTCCATCATTTTTTGTTTCAAAGTAAGTTTCTGTGCCTTTTCTTTTTTTCAACCAATCTTGTTCTGCCTTTTGATAGACTTCATCAAGAGTTAAAACATCCGATGCCGGCGTATCTTTATGACTACCTAGTTCCAATCCTGTTTCAGTCCACTCCAATTCAAGATTAGGACTTACTTCACTCGGATAGCCGGTATATTTAAAGCTTCGCTGATTTACCTTGCCATTATAAACAGTGATAGTCGTTTGCCACGAATAACCAACCCATGTAGCTCCGGTTGTTGTATATCCGTATGTATTATTGGTTTGTTTCTTAAAACGATTCCAGACTTCTTGACTATCCTTGAATTTATCTTCATATTCAAAATCGCCTTTATCAAAAGATGTAAAAGCAAAACCAACGAACAATAGTATAAGTAGCATTTTATGTTTCATAGTCTATACACTTTGGGGTTATTTATTGCAATATATTATTTTTTCAAACTAGATCTTTTTATTTTAGCAACACTTTCTGAATAGAAATAAGCAAGTTCATCCCCTATAATATTATGATGCAATAAGAGTCTTTTTCGTTGCATTTACTTTTTATATATCTCAAAAAAAAAATAAAACTTGACAATTTAAGGATATATCAATCCGTTCAGCACGACAAAGATACTTTATATATTCCTTTGCAGTACAATCTATATTTTATTTGAGAATTGAGACTCCATAAGAATTTTGGCAAGCCTTTTGCTATATACTTATCAACATCAATTTGGATACAATAAATTACGCTTGTTAATTTGTTGACAATATCTTTGTTATTAGCTGAAAATAAAATAAATATAAAATATGAAAGAGGATATTTCTGATAAAGATCTTGAGAGAGATGAATTTGTAGAAACAGACAATCTGACAAATAATCAGACAGAAGAAAATGTAGGAGACGAAGCAAGTGACAATGTGACCGATTGGGAAGCAAAATATAATGAGCTCAACAACTCTTACCTGCGCCTTAATGCTGAATTCGACAACTATCGTAAACGTACATTGAAAGAAAAAGCCGAGCTGCTTAAATCAGGTAGCGAAAGAGTGTTGCTTGACATCATAGCGGTAGTCGATGACTTTGAGAGAGCATTAGACAACATCTCAAAAACGGAAGACATAGATGCTGTAAAAGAAGGTATAGATCTTATATACAGCAAGTTTTCAAACTTTCTCACCAAGCACGGAGTAAAAGAGATAGAAACCATTGGTCATGCATTCGACACCGATAAGCATGAGGCGGTGACTACTATTCCGGCTCAGAGCGAAGAAGACAAAGACAAAATCATAGACAGTATACAGAAAGGATATACACTCGATGATAAAATCATCAGATATCCTAAAGTAATTGTTGCAAAATAAAACAAGAATATTTCGATGGCAACAAAGAGAGACTACTACGAAGTGCTGGAGGTAACCAAGACCGCAACATCTGAGGAAATAAAAAAAGCATATCGCAAAAAAGCAATTCAGTATCACCCCGACAAAAACCCGGGAAACAGTGAGGCAGAAGAAAAATTTAAGGAAGCTGCCGAAGCCTACGAAATACTGAGCGACGAGCAGAAACGTGCCAAATATGACAGATACGGACACGAAGCTCCGGGCGGATTTGGCGGCGCAGGAGGATTCTCGATGGATGACATATTCTCTCAGTTTGGCGATATATTCGGCGGGCACTTTGGAGGAGGATTTGGCGGATTTGGCGGGCAACGTGGCCCTAGAACAAACAGAGGTTCAGACCTTCGTGTAAAAGTCAAATTATCTCTGAAAGATATCGCATCGGGTGTAGAGAAAAAAATAAAAGTAAACAAATTTGTTTCTTGTACGCACTGTAAAGGTACAGGAGCAGACAAAGGCACAGCCTACGAAACATGTTCGACCTGTAAAGGCTCGGGTGTTGTTACTCGTGTGATGAACACCATTTTGGGGCAAATGCAGACACAGTCTACTTGCCCGACATGTAACGGTGAAGGAAAGACAATTACAAAAAAATGTGCTCACTGAGCCGGAGAAGGTATCACCCGCGAAGAAGAAGTGATAACCATCAACATTCCTGCCGGAGTAGCAGAAGGCATGCAACTATCGATGAGTGGTAAGGGAAATGCAGCCCGTCATGGTGGTATAAATGGCGACTTGCTTATCTTGGTAGAAGAAGAACCGTATCCTGAGCTGTTCAGAGACGATAATGATATAGTTTACAACCTACTGTTAAGTGTTTCTACAGCCGCACTGGGTGGTAATGTCGTTGTACCTACTATAGACGGAAAGGTAAAGGTAACGATAGAACCGGGAACACAACCGGGTAAGGTTTTACGACTCAAAAATAAAGGTTTGCCAAGCATCAACAGATACGGCACGGGAGACTTGTTAATAAACATTAGTGTGTATATTCCCGAAAACCTGAGCGACAGCGAGAAAGAGACCCTCACAGGATTGGAAAACTCTCCGAACTTCCAACCTAGCAAATCGGTAAAAGAGAAGATATTCACTCATTTCAGAAAAATGTTCGATTAATCTCAATATTATTTAGATAAATAAAAAGCAATTCTTCCTTCTATAAGGGAGAGTTGCTTTTTTATTTCTCCTGACCTATATAAATGATGTAATATTTCATTTTCTATTATATCTTTGTTATAACCTAATGTTTATACAAATACAGCGAGCGATGAAGATTAAAGATATTCTGCATGTCATAGAACAGATTGCCCCTATTCCTTTGCAGGAAGGATTTGATAATAGTGGAGTGCAAATAGGAGATATACATCAGGAAGCCAAAGGCGCAATTGTTTGTATAGACGTCACCGAGGCCGTAATGGACGAAGCGATAGCCTTAGGCTGCAATCTGATCATATCGCACCATCCTCTGGCCTTCCGCAGTTTCAAATCTCTCACAGGCAAAAATTATATCGAACGCTGCATGATAAAGGCATGCAAGCACGACATCGTTGTATATGCCGCACACACGAATCTGGATAATGCCTCGGAAGGAATTAATCAGTATCTGGCTGATATGCTCAACCTGCAACATGTAAGGATTCTTGATCCGCAAAAGGACAAACTACTTAAGCTTGTAACCTTTGTTCCGCATTCACATGCCGAGCTTTTGCGCAACACATTGTTCAATGCAGGAGCCGGATCGATAGGTAACTACGACTCGTGCAGCTATAATATTACAGGAGAAGGAACATTCAGAGCAGGAGATGAAGCCAAGCCCTACTGTGGCGAAATAGGCGAATTGCACACCGAACCCGAGACCCGCATCGAAATGGCATTGCCTGTATACAAACGGTCGGAAGTTTTGCGCGCACTCATTTCCGTACATCCCTACGAAGAACCTGCATACGATTTCTACGCTCTACAAAACGAGTGGAGTAAAGCCGGAAGCGGTATCGTGGGTACGCTGCCCGAAGAGATGGACGAAGAAGATTTCTTATACTTGCTCAAAGACACATTCCACCTCAATATGCTGCAACACTCGCCTTTGCGTGGCACACCCATACGCGATGTGGCTATATGCAGCGGCAGCGGGGCATTTCTTATTCCGAAAGCAGTTTCTTACAGCGCCGATATTTTCATCACGGGAGAGGCCAAGTATAACGACTTCTATGACGTAGAAGACAAAATATTGCTTGCAGTGATAGGACATTACGAGTCTGAAATTTTCACAAAGAATATTTTTTTCGATATTATTTCAAAAAAATATCCTACCTTTGCAGTATATATGTCAGGTTTTGACGTAAATCCTGTAAAATATTTGTAATCAGGCGGTGACGTACTCCCGCTTATTACGGATGATGTAGTAAGAAGATAGTTGAAGCTATTCGATTACTGCATTTTTTTATGATAGAAATTCAATAAACAAAAATATCTTATGGCAAAAAAATCTACAGAAAAAGAAGTAACGGTAGAAGAAAAGCTACATACGCTTTATCATCTACAGCTGAAACTATCTGAAATAGATAATATCAAAATCCTACGTGGAGAACTTCCTCTTGAAGTAGCCGACCTTGAAGATGAAATCATCGGATTGGAAACTCGTATCAAAAAACACGAGGCTGAATTAAAAGAAGCTGATACTGCAATTTCGCATCAAAAGCAAAAAGCAAAAGACAGCGAGCTCAAAATTGCAAAATATAAAGAACAGCTTGATAATGTTCGCAACAATCGTGAGTTTGATCACCTCAGCAAAGAGATAGAGTTCGAAACATTGGAAATTGAGCTTTCAGAAAAACGTATCCGCGAATTTAGCCAGGATTCTAAAAGCCTTGCTGAGCAAATAGAAAAGAGCAAAGCTTTTCTTAGCGAACGTGCTGCCGACCTTGCTCAAAAGAAAGAAGAACTGGATGGCATTGTATCTGAAACAAAGCAACAAGAAGAACAACTTCGCGACGAAGTGAAAGATATCGAGGCCGAAGTAGAACCTCGTTTATTACAAGCCTTCAAGAGAATTCGCAAAAGTGCACGCAACGGTTTGGCTGTTGTATGTATAGAGCGTGGTGCTTGCGGGGGTTGCTTCAATAAAATTCCACCACAAAAACAAATGGATATCAAAATCGGTAAGAAAATTATCGTTTGCGAATATTGTGGTCGTATCATGATTGATCCGGAACTGATAGCAGCAGAGTAACTTATCAGGAAATAACATATTTTACAAATAATCGGAAAGGTTAAAAAGATCTTTCTGATTATTTTTTTTGCTTTTTTCTTAAACATTATCTTCCACATCTTGTTCTATTTACTATACAGTGAAAAACAAAATGGAAAACTTTTCTCCAATATATAATTTTTACATATCTAATTTTCAGATAATTAAATTTTAAAACGGAAAACTTTTTACTTTGTTAATAAATATATATTACAAAATTTGTTTCATCATTACATAATCTGTAATATTGCATTAACAAAAAAAATCAAGAGAAACAGACGAAATAATTTATATAAAAAACATAAACAAATGGCACAGAAGGTTTACACTTTTGACGAGGCGTATAAAGCCGCACTTGATTACTTTAACGGTGATGAGCTAGCTGCTAAAGTATGGGTTAACAAATATGCCCTAAAAGATGCGACAGGCAATATCTACGAACAATCGCCCGAAGATATGCATTGGAGATTGGCGAACGAAATAGGCCGTATAGAATCAAAATATAAAAATGGACTCACTACCCAAGAGCTATACGACTTGTTTGACCAATTTAAATATATTGTGCCACAAGGAAGCCCAATGACAGGAATAGGCAATGACTATCAAATAGCATCATTGTCGAACTGTTTTGTTATCGGCATGGATGGATCATCGGATTCGTACGGAGCTATTATCCGCGTCGACGAAGAACAAGTACAACTAATGAAACGCCGTGGAGGTGTTGGACACGATTTATCGCACATACGCCCTAAAGGATCACCGGTAAAGAACTCAGCTCTTACATCTACCGGACTTGTCCCTTTTATGGAAAGATATTCCAACTCTACACGTGAAGTCGCTCAAGATGGACGTCGTGGAGCCCTTATGCTTAGCGTATCTATCAAGCACCCAGACTCAGAATCGTTCATTGATGCCAAAATGATAGAAGGAAAGGTTACAGGCGCCAATGTTTCGGTAAGGATAGACGATGCCTTTATGCAAGCAGTAGTAGACGGAACACCGTATACACAGCAATACCCGATAGACTCGAACAACCCGACTACAGTAAGAGACACTAACGCTACCGACCTGTGGAAAAAGATAGTTCACAATGCATGGAAATCGGCCGAACCGGGAGTATTGTTTTGGGATACCATCATCAGAGAATCTGTGCCGGACTGCTATGCAGACCTTGGATTCAAGACTATATCCACAAATCCATGTGGCGAGATTCCTCTTTGTCCTTATGACAGCTGCCGTCTATTGGCTATCAATTTATATTCATACGTAGTGAATCCATTCAAAGAAGATGCATATTTCGACTTCGAACTATTCAAAAAACACGTGGGACTGGCACAACGAATCATGGACGATATTATCGATCTTGAAACCGAGAAGATAGATAAGATCCTGAACAAGATAGAAATTGACCCTGAAAACGAAGAAGTAAAATGGCCAGAAAGACATCTATGGGAAAAAATCCGTAAGAAAACACTACAAGGCCGCCGTACAGGAGTAGGTATCACAGCCGAGGGCGACATGATTGCCGCTATGGGCTTGCGTTACGGAACAGAAGAAGCTACAACTTTTGCCGAAGAAGTACACCGCACACTGGCTATTGCTGCATACCGTGCTTCTGTGGAACTGGCGAAGGAACGTGGAGCATTCGAAATATTCGACATCGAACGTGAAAGAAACAATCCTTTCATCAATCGTTTGGCTGAAGTTGATCCGAAACTATACAAAGACATGGAAAAATACGGACGTCGCAACATAGCATGTCTTACAGTAGCACCTACAGGAACAACAAGCTTGATGACACAGTCGACATCAGGTATCGAGCCGGTATTCCTCCCGGTATATAAACGTCGCCGCAAAGTGAATCCGAACGACAAGGAAGTCCGTGTAGACTTTGTTGACGAAAACGGAGACTCTTGGGAAGAATATGTCGTATTCCACCATAAGTTTGTAACATGGATGGAAAGCAAAGGATATCCTGCTGCCAAACGATATACAAATGAAGAAATAGACAAGATGGTTGCCGAATCGCCTTACTACAAGGCTACATCAAACGATGTAGACTGGCTACAGAAAGTGAAAATGCAGGGACGCATCCAAAAGTGGGTAGACCACTCTATCAGCGTAACCATCAACCTGCCATCTGATGTTTCGGAAGACCTCGTGAACCAACTTTATATAGAAGCATGGAAAAGCGGATGTAAAGGATGTACTGTATACCGTGACGGATCACGTGCCGGAGTTCTTATTGCTAACGACAGCAAAAAGGAAGAAGAAGACTGCGGAGACTGCTACGAACGCCCCCAGATAGTAATGGAACGCCCTCGCGAACTGGCTGCGGATGTCATCAAGTTCCAAAACAACAAGGAAAAATGGATTGCTTTCATCGGCTTATTAGACGGACGCCCTTACGAGATCTTTACCGGATTGTCGGACGACGATGAAGGCCTTGTGCTTCCGAAGAACATCAATCAAGGTGTGATTATCAAAACAATGAACGACGAAGGTCAACGTTCATACGACTTCCAGTTTAAGAATAAGAGAGGTTATAAAACAACAATCGAAGGACTGAACGGCAAATTCAATCCGGAGTTTTGGAACTACGCCAAACTGATATCGGGAGTGTTGCGTTACGGAATGCCTATCGATCAGGTTGTAAAACTTGTTCAGGGACTTGAACTCAATAGCGAAACTATCAACACATGGAAGAATGGTGTTGAACGTGCACTGAAGAAATACCTACCGAATGAAACAGAAGCCAAAGGTCAAAAATGTCCTGTCTGTGGACTAGAGACATTAGTATATCAAGAAGGTTGTATGAAATGTACAAACTGTGGTGCATCGAAATGCGGATAAAGTATTTTTCAATAATAATAACAAAGCAGCAAGACAATTTGTCTTGCTGCTTTTGTTTTTTATTGTATTTTTGTAGCAAACTTACAATAACTTCATGTACGCCCAGAACAACAGTTTCGATCATGGAGTATCTCTTTTTCGAAAAATATATAGCAAGACGGAGAGACTCTTATATTCTATCAGCAACACCAAAACAAAGATAAGGGCGTGTTGGATAGTTGTGATACTAATCTGTTTCACAGCTCTATATTCACTAAACAGATTGACTCCTATTATATCCGATGACTTTGCATATCTCTTTATCTACGGAGAAGAAGGTCGTATCACTTCGATCAAGGACATTATACATTCTCAAGTCAACCATTACTACATGTGGGGAGGACGCTCCGTTGTTCATTTTATCGCACAAATACTGCTAATGCTCCCTACCGATGTAGCAGATCTACTAAATACACTAGTTTATTTAAGCTATATATTCTTAATCTACCTGCACATCAAAGGAAGAACAAAAAATAGCATCTTCTTATTCTTAACCGTCAATCTTGGAGTATGGTTTTCACAACCCGTAATTGGTGATACCATCTTTTGGCTAACGGGCTCTGCCAACTACCTTTGGGGAACATGGCTGATTTTACTATTTCTTTTGCCCTTCAGGCTGTATACAGGAAGAGTATCAAGGCCTATATTACAAGCTTTTTACTCTATGTGTATTTTCACACTGGGAATACTAGCCGGATGGACAAACGAAAACACAGCGGCTGCAATGTTAGTGATTGTTATAGGCTTTTTCATATATTACCGTTCACACAAGTGGTCTATTCCTGTTTGGGCTATTGCTGGATTTGCCGGAGCTATTATAGGCTTTATCATCATGATAGCTGCTCCGGGAAACTTCGTAAGAGCGGGAGAATCTACATCATTCAGCCTATACAACTTAAGTTACCGCCTATTTATGTGGACGCTTACATTCTTTTATTATAGCGGACCTCTTTTTCTTATTACTCTCATTTCCATTATCACTTTCAGTCGTTTCTCGAGAGGAGATAAAAAAGACAAAATGAAGCTTGTGCTTATATATGCAGTAGCTGCTATTGCAGCAGTATATGCCATGCTGGCTTCACCTACATTCCCCCGCAGAGCACTTTTCGGCGTTGTCACGTTCCTTATTATTGCCATAGGCATCTGCTTTTATAACCTGGATTATAAAAACGTATTTTTGAGGCAAATAAGACTTATCGTAGTATCAGTATCACTGATAGCCTTTTTATTTACCTTTTATCTGGGCTGGAAAGAAATTAATTCATACAGCAAGATAGTAGCACAACGGGAAGTTGCTATAAAACAAGCGAAAGAAAAAGGTTTAGATTATTGTGAATTTACACGATACAACGGAAGTTCGTACATACACGGAGAAGACCCATATTCAGAGGAGCTAATGTCTCGCTATTATGGGATAAGGATCAAATTAAAAGATTGAAACGGGATTAAGCTAGAAGATATCTATTCCCATCAGTGTACCTGTAATAATACCGGCTACACCGAGACCTACCAATAATACCCCTATGATCTTATTAAATATCTGAAGCCCTCTGGGATTGAAGCGGGATCGCAGTTTATTAACAAAATAAGTGACCAGCAACCACCACAGCATAGCTCCGATACCAATAAAAGATATGGTAAGAAGATCGTACCCGAAAGGCTTATCTGCATCAATCACATTGAAGCGAGCAAACAGGGCTATATAAAGAAATAACGTAGCGATATTGGAAACGGTAAGTCCTAGCGAAGATGCAAAGACCTTCCAGAAAGACATGGCATTTTCTTTTAGTTTAGTAAGGCTTTTCGACGGGTTTTTATTAAAAACTACATACCCGAAAGCAATGAGGACGACACTACCCACAATCTTAAGAGGGCCTTCGTGTTGTTGAATAAATTCGGTGCTGAACCCTAGACCTAAAGCTGCAATAATAGCAAGCAATGCTATCAGCATATCACCCACAGCGGCTCCGAGTCCGGTTATCAACCCTTGCTTCTTTCCTTCATTCAGAGTACGCTGAATACACAGCATACCAACAGGTCCCATAGGAGCAGAAGATAAAAAACCAATAAATAATCCTTTTATAATGATATATACCATTAACTATATATTAGTGGAACACCCTGTCTGTCAACAGGGAAAAACTATAAGGTTTCATTTTTTTATAGTTAAGAGTCCCTCTCAGCTTCACAAAGATAGTATCAAAATCTTAGAATATGACACAAATGCGGTAAAACCGAGTTTGAGATTAAGGATTTTTAATCTAATCGAATCATCATCGGTGGTTTAAAAATATCAATTTATATTTTCTTTTATCTTGTTAAATAAAAAATTGAAAAGTGGAGAATAAAAAAGGAAATTTGAAGAAGAAGGTGCCCCAAGAGTCTTAGGGCACTCTTGAGACACCTTCTTTTTTATATAGAACTTATCTTAAGACCAATAAAGAATGTACGAGGCAATGATGGTCCATAAATATACTCAGAATCCCTGTTAGGGCCTTTGTCGTAATCTTTCTGTATCTGGTTGAATATATTCTGTATTCCGCCATTAATCTCCACTTTGTTAGTAGCATTCAGATTGAAGAAATAAGACAACTTCACGGTCATATCCACAAAGCTGCGTGTTTTTACAGTCACATCTTTATCAACACCCTCTGCACCGGCAAAGTGGGGAGCCAACATAGAGCCTGTATACACACCCGACAAGGAAACGGCATAGCTTTTCTTAGGCGTAGCGGTTGCCGAAAAGAATCCGTACGTATCAGGTGATCGGAGCATCTTCTTCACAGGTTCTACATACGACTCTGACGACCAGCTTACAGGCTCTGTATAGCGGCTTCTCTGCCAAGTAAATCCACCTTGCAGCTCAAGCCAGTCGATAGGCTGTATTGTCGTTTCCATATTTAACCCATATACGTATGCACCATCTCCATTCTTGCGGGTCATTATAATATTACCCATAGCGTCGGTTCCTGTTTCTTCTACTATAAACACCCTGTTTATCTTATTGTAAAATCCTTCGACTAGAAAATAGGAATAAAACTTATTATTAAACAAAGTATAATCAAATCCGCCATTGATAGCATTCGAATATTCACGTTTCAGGTTTTCACCAAGAACAGTAATCGTAGCCTTTCCTCCGATAACAGGTACGTCCAGATCAGAAGCAATTATTTCGGGAGCTCTGTATCCCATCGAATATGCCGCACGTAAATTAACTTTCTCCCCCACCCTGTATCTGATGCTTGACCGGGGAATGATATTTACATTACTCAGCTTATTATGCTTGTCACCTCTTATTCCTACAATGAAAGTCAGCTTGTCGTCACGCCACTCATTCTGCGCATAGAGGCTGCTTACATTCAAAATTTGCTTTATATTCCGGCTATGAATCGTATCATGAAGGTTTGTATACTCTTGTGTAAAACCTACAGTAAATTTAGCAGGCATAAACAGCAGTTTATCGGTGTTCACCTCGTAGCGAACAGTACCTGTAGCTGCCAGTTCGGATGTATTACCGTACCCATTCAGATCACGACCACCACCATAGTAACTATCTCTACCCGTTTTTTGAATAGAGCCATTCACCGTCAGCTTACGCTTGTTATCGTCACTCGAATGCATATACCCCACGCTCCCGGCATGTATACTATAATCTGTAGTCTCGGCTATCTCCGCTTCATGGGGTGGGCGATTGAGGTTATCTCCTCCCCTTCTGTACTCGGATATATAGTGATATTCGAGCGTGAGCTTATCATTTAAAGTAGGCTTTGTAAAACTGCGGAAACCAATAGATGTCGCCTTATTTTTCCCAATTTCGGAGAAACCATCATCATTGGCATCCCATGCATTACGATGGCGCATATTAGCAAATAATGAAATACCCGAAGTCTTCGTCCTGTCTACAAATGAAGAGTTGAGAGACAGTATATTATCCGCCGATTTTCCGTCGATCAAAGACATATTGTATTTTGCCTGATAAGAATTTTTCTCCGGCTCTTTTGTTATCACATTAATAACTCCACCAATTGCATTTGCTCCATAAAGTACAGAACCGCCACCTCTGATTACTTCTACTTGTTCTATCATATTAGTCGGCATCTGTTCTAATCCATACATTTTAGATAATGACGTAAATACAGCTTGTCCATCAATAAGCATTTGCGAGTACTGCCCCTCCAAACCATTGATGCGGACTTCTTGTGTACCGCAATTCTGGCAATTGGTTTCTACACGCAAGCCCGGCATATAATTCAAGCCTTGCGAGAGCGATACGGAGTTGGTAGCCTCAAATGTTTTTGTTGTAAGCTCGTTCACCACCACAGGCGAAATCTTCCGATTGAGTGCCCTCAAAGATGCTGTTACTGCAATTTCGCCGAGCTGCTGATTCTCAGGTTCTATGTACATGGTTACATTTCGGGTAACACCCTGCCCTATAGTTACCTCTTGCCTTATGGGAGCATATCCGATATACTGAGTTACCAGAATATATGTCCCTGCGGGCATTTTGTCGATAGAAAAATGCCCTGTTTCGTCTGTTACGGCAGCATGCTTGGTTTTATCGATATAAACAGTTACACCCGGAAGGTGCTCTTCGGTTTGACCATCGAGGACATGCCCTTTGATTGATGAAGTTTTCGATTGCGCTATAGAACTTATAGCATATAGTATATAGAATGATAAAAGTATAATCTTTTTCATATTGATTAAATATATAGTAATGGTACAATAACAATGCAGTAATGCACCATTTTGTATGATGTATTGGCAACACAAATCTCGTCGAAGAAATTTGCATTACACTTTTTTGGGAATAAGTTAAATGAATTGAAATTGAAGCATGAACACTTCAATCATAAGGAGGAAAACGATTCCTCATAATTAGACTTTATATTGTCTCAGGATAGAAACGAAGGGGGTGCTCTATAGTTGGCAGAATACAGAACAGGAGGAATTACATCCTTTAGTATTACCTGCTTGTATGTAAAGATTATCTCGGGAATATATATATCACCGATATGGGAAGACACAGCCTCAAAAGAAGCTAGATTAGATACCTGATTGAAAGTAAAGAAACCGGCTGAGGTATGATGATGAGTTTCGAATGGCAGTTGCCTGTTATCATCGCCACCTTTTGCCAGTTTTTTGTATGGATGTGAATGCACATACACCACTCCATTGTAGACGTGGCTATGTACAAAATAAGATACACAGCCCAGATATCCTATATACAATAGGAATAATACTCTGGCTGTGTATCTTATTTTATTTCTCGACACTATATCTTTTTAGCTAATCATTTCGAGCTGCTGTTATAGTTACTGAATATAAGCCCCATCTTCATATTATTAGCATCTGTTCTGAATATAGCTGATGCAGGAGTCATTAAGTTATAAACATTTGTGTACATAGTAACACTAGACCCTGAAGACGTTGTAGACGATTGAGTCTTAGTAGAAACAGGTATAACCAAATATTTAAGATCAGGGATATTGTCTTTTCCCTTATAATAATCCATATAGTGATTAATCAGGTTAGCTATATTATTCACAGTACTCTTTGATATATTTCCATAGACGAAGTTATAAATATTAGTCGTCGATGACCGCTCCATGACAAAACTGGTTTTAGCATCCGGTCTATTCTTATTCCTATCTGAGAAGAAATTAGTCAAAGAATCTTTATTTATAAACAAAAGAGTTGATGGTCTTCCCAAATTGGTTTTTTCTTCCTCTTCGGTGAATCCTTTAATCTTAAAGTTAGCAGCGTTCAATTTATTATTTTTCTTGCCCGTCTCTTCGGCTTTTTTCATTATTTCAGCCAAAGGTATTGTCAATTCGGTACATACTCCCGCCGGGCTTTTCATGTATGTACGTGTATCATTGTTAGTAAACAAGTAATCAGGATTTTTGTTCTGAATGTGGTTCAACTGTATCACTTCGGGCGTAAATGCCATTCTGAACACCCCTACTCGAACAGAGTCTTCAGTATCAGCTACATTTCTGCCATTATATTTAAGATATACCTTAAATATTGTAGTACTCGCGCTAATCATTGTTCCCGAACCAAAGGTAGATGTAAGATACATACCTTTAAAGAATTTACGGAAAGAATCAGAGTTTTTGAATGTTGCACCTTTCGAGTTCACCCATTCATCATAAAACTCTTGCCCCATCGATTTTTTGAGACGAAGTGAATACGTCCTTTGACCGCTATTGTTCGGAGCAGAAGTCACTGTAAATATACCTTGACCCAGAGGTTGCGACATATCACAATATTTCTTCGGATCTATATTCGTAAAGAAATTAGCGGTAAGAGGCTGTGTTGCTTTGTATGCAGCTATACCAAACGGAGCGATACTATCACCCAGATACTGATCTGAAATCACCTCAAGAAAAGTCGAATCGATAGAAAGCGTCTTTGGTGGAAACTCAGTATTTTCAGGACAATATAGTTCCGATAAATAGTCAGACTTTATGTTCCCGAATACAGGATCCACATAATTTCCTAATAACCCCATTTGAGATTTGGCATATACCGAATCTTCGAGCGATACGGTTCTTGCTGTTATGGCAACAGTATCAACATATACAAATATATCGTCTCCTTCGGGCAGTATAGAATTTCCTATCTTGTTCAAATCGTCATCACAAGAAATAAAAACAACCATCAGGATTGTAATTATCAGACTCAGTAAAGCTTTACTCTTCATTCAAAATTAAGGGTTAAATTAAATTGGTTTCAAATATCCAAAAAAATGCTGTTCTCATGAAATAAAACAGCATTTTTCTATTTTTATTTTAGATACTTTAAAGATTCTCGTAAAAATTATTGATTGCATCAACAGAATTTTCCAGATCTCCCTGATAAGGAAGGAAGTTTTTACCTGATTTACTTGCGTAATCGAGTACATCTTTATTGATCAAATCTTCACTTTGTATTACTCCGTCTGCATTTTTAATCGCAAATTTAGCCAGAGTTTCGAAATCAACAACACCTTTTAGGTCTGTGATTTCCTTATCTTTTATTCCGTCGAACTTTAATTTGTCGATAAACTTATTGCTGAACGGCTTCTTAAAGTCATCATTATAGAGAGAGTAAACAACCTTTGAGTTTTTGAAACAAGGGTCGTCAGCATATGCTGTCTTAATATAAAGACCTGTAAGTGCTGTCATCCAACCATGACAATCGATTACATCAGGTATCCAACGAAGTTTTTTTATTGTTTCCAATACACCCCTCACATAGAATATGCTTCGTTCGTCATTGTCGTCAAACTCCACTCCGTGATCATCCGCCACAGTATATTTACGTTTGAAGTAATCATCATTATCTATAAAGTAGATCTGCATGCGAGCAGCCTGTATCGATGCCACTTTTATTATCAGAGGATGGTCTGTATCATCTATTATAAGATTCATTCCCGATAGGCGTATAACTTCATGCAACTGATTACGCCGTTCGTTTATACTGCCGAACTTCGGCATAAACGTTCTTATTTCCTGTCCTTTTTCTTGTATTGCTTGAGGTAAGTATCTACAATTAGTTGCTATTGGTGAATCCGGCAAGTAAGGAGTGATCTCCTGCGTGATGTATAAAATCTTTTTAGTACCCATTTAATTATAATCCTCTTCTGTTTCTTGAATTGAAAGTACAAAGATAATAAAAAAAAATCTTGTTTTTTGCAAATTTTACAAGACAAAATCCTGCAACCCTTTAATTTAAGGTCTTTCTTCCTTGTTTTGGTGAAGATTTATTCGTTAAAATTGAAACAAAAAAGCCTGATTGTTTCGTCGTTACACAAATATTTAGTTGCTTTGTATCCGCTTTTGATTTTTGAAAAAGATGAGATTATTAAATACTGTAAAAGAGGTACAAGATGTTGTTGCACCATTGCGCCTGAAAGACAAAAAAATAGGATTCGTACCCACCATGGGTGCACTGCATAACGGTCATATTTCTCTTGTAAAACAATGTATCGCAGACAATGACATCTCTATTGTCAGCATATTTGTAAACCCGACACAGTTTAACAACAAAGAAGATCTTGTAAAATATCCGCGCAACCTGGAACAAGATTGCCTATTTCTGGAAAAAGCAGGCGTAGACTTCGTCTTTGCTCCTTCCGAAAAAGAAATATACCCCGAGCCGGATACAAGAGAATTCGATTTTGGACAGATTGACAAAGTGATGGAAGGCGTGCATCGCCCCGGACACTTCAACGGTGTAGCACAAGTTGTAAGCCGTTTGTTCGACATTGTAAAACCTGACAAAGCTTATTTTGGAGAAAAAGACTTCCAGCAATTGGCAGTAATCAGGGCTATGGTCAAGCAACTGGAGCTGCCGGTACAGATTGTACCAATGCCGATAGTACGGGAACCCAGCGGACTGGCACTAAGCAGGCGGAACGAAAGACTGAACGCAGCTCAAAAACAGGTGGCTGTAAATATATCTAAAACCTTATTCGAAAGTAAGGAATGGATACAATCCCAGACCGTAAAAGAGGTAATAGACAAAGTAACCAATCAGCTCAATTCACATGAAGAGTTGGATGTGGAATACTACGAAATAGTAGACGGCGATTCTTTACAGTCGGTAAACAACTGGCAAGAATCTGATTATATAGTAGGATGCATCGCAGTATTTTGTGGCGATGTACGTTTGATAGATAATATTGTATACAAAGCGAAAGCTTAATTATAAAGATAAAAAATGATCATAGAAGTTGTAAAATCGAAGTTACACCGTGTTACTGTAACCGAAGCCAACTTGAATTATATCGGAAGTATCACGATAGATGAAGATTTGATGGACGCGGCAAACCTGATAGAAGGCGAAAAAGTCCAGATCGTCAACAATAACAATGGCGAACGCCTCGAAACATACGTCATCAGAGGCGAACGTGGATCGGGTGCTATTTGCCTGAATGGAGCTGCCGCCCGCAAAGTACAACCGGGAGACATTGTTATTATAATGTCTTATGCCCAAATGGAGTTTGAAGAAGCTAAGTCTTTCAAGCCATGGGTTGTATTTCCTGACACTAAGACTAACAAGATTATCAAATAAGACCTATTTTTAGGAATTTGTATTAACTCTGCTATTGCCAAATAGCAAACAGCTAAACTTATGCATTCATATACATATAAAGATATATGGAAGGTAAGTATTCCTATTATGTTAGGATTACTTGCCCAGAATATTATACAACTCACAGGTACTTTTTTCCTCGGACATGTTGTCAACCCCGACCACCCAGGTTTGGCAGGTATATACCAAAGTGCTTCGGGACTTGCAGGGATATATTATGTAGCCATTTTTACGCTTTGCTTCGGTTTCAGTATCGGTGGGCAGATTATGATCAGCCGCCGCAATGGCGAAAAGAATTACGATAAGATAGGTACTATCGTGATACAGGGGCTTATGTTTTTACAGGTATTTGCTCTTATTCTGTTTTTCATGTCACAGCTACTGATCGATCAAGTGCTGTCTACATTCCTCAAATCGCCGGACGTATTTGACGCTATCGACAGATATTTATCAATACGCATCTACGGATTCTTCTTTGCGGCATTCAACGTAATGTTCCGTGCATTCTATGTCGGAGTCGCCCGCACAAAGGTATTGACATTCAATGCAATCACAATGGCTGTTGTAAATATCATAGCCGACTATGCCCTGATATTCGGTAACTTCGGTTGCCCCGAGATGGGAATTGAAGGTGCTGCCATCGCTGCGGTATTGTCAGAGATAGCCTCTGTGCTATTTTTTACCATATATACATTTGCAACCGTCGACTTCAAGAAATATGGTTTTGCAAAGATGAAATTCAAGCTATCCATTATCCGAAGCATCCTGAATATATCATCCTTTACGATGGTGCAGTATTTTATCTCCATGTCTACATGGTTTATCTTCTTCGTTGCCATAGAGCAACACTCCGAAGATGCCCTTAAAATAACAAACCTCGTCCGAAGTTTCTATATGGTTTACTTTATTCCGATGAATGCTTTGGCTACCACCGCCAACACACTGGTGGGCAATACGATGGGCGCAGGGAATATAAAAGGAGTTATCCCCCTTGTGAAGAAAATATGCTTATTAAACCTCGGAATAATCGTTCTCATGATGGGAATAACATTTATTTCTCCAGAGTTTTGGATATCAATCATAGCTCCTATCGATCAGAAAACGCTTATCGGAGAAACGGTGATACCTCTCATCGTATTACTTTTCTCGCTACCGATATCAGCACTAAGTATTGTAGTATTCAACTCCATATCTGGAACAGGAAACACCAAAGCTGCCCTTATATTGGAAATGATAACAATGGTAATATACATTGTGGCCATGTCGTGGATAGTAATATATAAGGAAATGTCTGTAGCGTGGTGTTGGACTGTAGAATACTTTTATTGGGGACCTCTATTAATATTCTCAATCGTATATCTTACACGAGCCCGATGGCAAAATAAAGTAGTGTAGGAAAACAGTTATAGCGAAACGTATAATCCGAAAAATAAATTTACATTTTCAGATAAAAATCTTTCAATAAAGCAGTAAAGTCATCTGAATATACATGTCTTGCTTTTTCTATAATCAAATCATTTTCGATTGGTGTGGCTTCTTCTTTCGACAGTTCTATCAGAATGCGTTTTGGTACAGAATCAGGGGTAGGAAACACATTGGCAATACGTGACACTGATAATTTATATTGTTCTGCAAGCTTTATAAGCTCTACTTTGTAATCAAAAGGATAGATAAAAGACATCCGCCCCCTTTGAGACAAAAGTGAAGCAGACAAGCCAATCAAATCTGCGACAGGCAAACTATCTGTATGCCTTGCCAAAGAACGTTCTTTGTTTGGCGACTTTAAGGATTGTACAAAAAAAGGAGGGTTGGAAACAATCACATCATATCGTTTCTCAGCTTTTGAGCTAAACTCTTGCAACGAAGCATTCCAAGAATTGATACGGTTACCAAATGGAGAATTTTCAATATTATCGTTTGCCTGGCTTACAGCATCGCTATCAATGTCTATTGCGTCTATTACAGCTTTTTCGTTGCGCTGAGCCATCATCAACGAAATGAGTCCCGTACCTGTACCTATATCCAGAATATTATCGCCTGAAACATTGACCCATGCACCAAGCAAAACACCGTCTGTACCTACCTTCATGGCACAACGATCGTGATAGACAGTAAACTTTTTGAACCTGAAATAGGGATTCGGCATATCTATATAAGTAACATTTTTATAGTAGAATCAATGTATAATTTTTTATTACATGTATTATACTATCACTCATTCAAAAAATCTATAACCATTTATGGCATAAATTTTGTTATATATGTAAGCAAAGTTAGTTATTATTCCATATTTTTATCTGCTTCTTGTAAAAAGGAGCATAAAAACAAAAACAAGGATTATAAATATGTTTAGTAAAAAGAAAGATTTTCTCAGTCTCGAAGAAAACAATGGACCGGTTATATCGATCATAGCTAATGACTTCGATGATGGAGATTGCTATATAAATGAAAACGACCTGAAAGAAGAAATCGCGATTCTTCCGCTAAGAAACACGATTATTTTTCCGGGGACGAGCATGCCGATATCCGTTGCACGAAAAAAATCGTTGAAGCTGATAAAAAGTGTAAGCCGTCTGAAAGGGAAATACGTGGGACTTGTCTGCCAAAAAGACGCAGACAACGAAGAACCCGAAATCAACGACCTGTATTCAATAGGCGTTATTGGCGAAATTATACGTGTAATCGAGCTTCCAGACGATGAGAACGTGACTGTCATCTTTCAAGGAAAAAAACGTTTTCGCCTGACAGAACTGACACAAACCGAACCATTCCTTAAAGGAAGATACGAAATAAAGGAAAGTGTTCCTGTTCTCAAGACAGACACAGAATACAAAGCACTGTTAGATTCTATTCGCGACCAGATGATACTCATGCTACGTATGTATGGCGAACCACCAAAGGAATTCATACAGCGAATAAAGTCGGATAGTGTATCTTCGGTATTGGTAAATTACTGTTGCGCAAATCTGCCTGTTTCGGGATCGGAGAAGCAAGCTCTGTTGGAAATAGACGACGAAAAAGAACGTGCTTACCGCCTATTGGTTATCCTCAATCGTGAAACTCAGATGATGGAGATGAAGCTCAACATCCAAATGAAAACACGTGAAGAGCTCAACCAACAACAAAAAGAATACTTCCTGCAACAACAGATAAAAACAATTCAGGACGAATTGGGCGGAAGCCCTCAACAAGCCGACCTCGAAGAGTTTAAACAGAGAGCAGCAAAGAAGAAGTGGGGTAAAGATGTAGCCGCTATTTTCGAAAAAGAAATAACAAAGCTCGAACGCCTGCATCCGCAGTCGCCCGACTACTCTACTCAATATACATATATAGAAACCATACTCGACTTGCCTTGGGGTGAGTACACGAAGGACAATTTCAATCTGAAAAATGCTCAGAAAGTGCTCGATCAAGATCACTTTGGTTTGGAGAAAGTAAAAGAGCGTATTATTGAGCATCTTGCCGTACTGAAACTGAAAGGCGACCTCAAATCGCCAATCATTTGTCTGTATGGCCCTCCGGGAGTAGGGAAAACATCCTTAGGCAAATCTGTAGCAAAAGCACTCAACCGTAACTATGTGAGAGTGTCTTTGGGTGGATTGCACGACGAGTCGGAAATACGAGGACACCGCCGTACATATATAGGTGCGATGCCGGGACGTATTATTCAGAATATACTGAAAGCCGGTTCTTCAAATCCTGTGTTTGTGCTGGATGAAATCGATAAAATAGGTAGTGATTTTAAAGGTGATCCGTCTTCTGCACTATTGGAAGTCCTTGACCCTGAACAAAATTCAACATTCCATGACAATTATCTGAATATCGATTACGATTTATCGAAAGTAATGTTCCTTGCTACTGCAAACAACCTATCGACCATCTCTCAGCCATTGCTCGACCGTATGGAACTGATAGACGTGAGCGGGTACATTATAGAAGAGAAAATAGAAATAGCTCGCCGTCACCTGATACCTAAACAATTGGAAAATCACGGACTGACAAAAGACGCTATCGATATTCCGAAAAAGACAATAGAA
>POVV01000169.1_pt1 | contig 53876 bp, 44 predicted proteins | sample 1560271 | NCBI WGS metagenome assembly POVV01 (sample SAMN08337232, study PRJNA429181) | Bioreactor metagenome, whole genome shotgun sequencing project. | biome: cows' rumen and soil; feature: anaerobic; isolation source: anaerobic chemostat enrichment culture, galacturonate as sole carbon... | reverse complement strand
TTCAGCGGAGACTTTGAAGATACAAAAGCAAAAATTGTATTTAATGCCGGGGTAACATTTGACTTCGCTTTAACTAACGATCTTTATTTACTTACCTGCTTGGAGTTTACATCAAAAGGTGCGAAAGTAAATGAGGATACTAATCTAAAAATGAACTTGTCTTATCTACAATTGCCTGTTCATGCGGGATATAAACTAACTGTAGCAAACGGCACGCGTATTGTTTTTCATGCAGGACCATATATAGCTTATGCTGCAGATGGTAAATGGAAAGTGAAAGGAGTAGAAGATGGTGTAGGGGTTTTTGGTGATGAAGCAGAAGCGGCAGGTCTAAAGATGAAAAGATTTGATTTCGGATTAGGTTTTGGCGTTGGTGCTGAGTTTGGTAAGTTTAATGCGGGAGTTAATTGTGATTTCGGCTTAGTAAATATTGCTGATTTTGGAATGATTGATCTTGAAGATTTGGGTAAATTGGATGCTAGCAGCGTATCAGTGAAAAATATGAATGTGGGTATTTCTCTTGGATACAAGTTTTAATAAACTATACCCATTATATACACAAATAAGCCCGATTTTATCGGGCTTATTCTTTTTATTTCAATAGATATTCTTTAAACTCTTCAAATGTTTTTCCCATACCGATGCTTTTCTTTTCACCTTTCATAAAGGCTTGCAATTTTTCCGGTATGGCAACTGATTTCTCGATAATGGCTTCTACAGTTTCCAGAAATTTTGCAGGATGAGCCGTTTCTAAAAAGACTCCCGTTTCGTCTGCTGCAAGTGAGTCTTCTAGAGCTGAATATCCACATGCCCCATGGGGATCAAGTAGATAGCCTGTTTTTTCGTATGTATCTTTCACCACTTTCCTGATTGTATCATCATCATACCATTCTCCGGTAATTTCTTTTTTTATCTTGTCCCAAGAATGTTCGTAAAGATCAAGTACACGTACAAAATTACTGGGATCACCTACATCCATTGCATTTGCGATAGTCTGTACAGATGGGCGAGGATTGTACTTTCCTGTTTGTAGATATTCATAGAAAATATCATTACTGTTATTTGCTGCAATAAATCGCCTTACAGGCAATCCCATGCGTTTGGCTATAAGTCCTGCCGTAATATTGCCAAAATTGCCGCTAGGGACGCAAAAAACGACATTTTCAGCCTTTCCTTGCTTCTTCAGTTGAGCGTAAGCATTGAAGTAATAAAACGCTTGCGGAAGGAAGCGAGCAACATTGATCGAATTAGCAGACGTGAGATTTAGCTTTTTATTTAACTCATCGTCTAAAAAAGCTGTTTTAACCAGAGCCTGGCAGTCATCGAAAGTGCCATCTATCTCAATGGCTGTTATGTTTTGTCCCAGTGTGGTAAACTGACATTCTTGTATCGCACTTACTTTTCCCTTCGGATACAGTACATATACATGTATTCTGTCAACGCCTAAAAATCCGTTTGCAACCGCACTACCCGTATCTCCCGATGTGGCAACAAGGACTTTTACATCCTTTTGTCCTTGCTTTTTGATAAAATATCCTAGCAGGCGAGCCATAAATCGACCTCCTACATCTTTGAAAGCGAGGGTCGGGCCATGAAATAGCTCGAGGCTGTAGAGATTATCATTTACATGTACAACAGGTGTATCGAAGCTTAGCGTGTCATATACTATTTCTTTCAACGTTTCGGCCTCTATATCTTCACCAAAAAACGCATCGGCTACGGTATACGCTATTTCCTGAAAGCACATATTGCCAATATTATCGTAAAAAGATTGTGGCAATATCTTTATTTTTTCAGGCATATAGAGCCCTTTATCGGGGGCCAAACCTTTTACTACCGCTTCCTGTAAACTGACATCAGGAGCAAGTTTATTTGTACTATAATATTTCATATTCATCAGGTTAATGAAAGGCGAAAGTAATAAAATGAAAGGAAAGAATCAATTAAAAGATTTTTTTATTTGTAAAAGGACTATAAATAGGTTAATTTGTATTCATAAAAGAAGCAGTGATTAATCACTGCTTCTTTTTATTCTTTCTTTATCTACTTTCTTAAAAGGGTTAGTATAGAATAGATCGAACCTGTCTTATAAGGCACGTCCCTTAAATACATTCGAATCTTCTTCCTGATAAAGGCTTCCGTGGAAACTTATTCTATTACTGTTGAAATTAGGGGTTACTACCGCATCACATTTATTGTCTCCTTTATATATTCTGATGAAGACATTCGCTGACACTCCTATGCCCTGCACCATCATGCTGAATGTAACAACTCCTTTCTTATCGGTTTCCATCTTTACGCTCGAAACCCTTCCATCTACAGTAATTCCACCTATTCCATTTGGACCTGCATACGGAGAGTTGAATGCCATTTGGATAGTTGCTTTGTCTCCATTCATGGATATGAAATTGGTATTAGGTGTTACATAGGCAAAATTTCCATGTTTAAAGTCAATTCTGTCTGCCTCTAATACAAATTTCCTCTCATTTAAAGCCTGGATTGCTTTTTCTCCCCAATAAGCTCTTTCACTGTCTGCTGCTGCCTTTTGTGCAGGATCCTGCTGTGTTTTACACCCTGTGAAAAACAACATGCTTGTAACTAAGATAAATACAATTTTTCTCATAGCATTTCTTTATAATAATTATATAACGCTATAGAATAAAATTAAGTTTTGTCTTTTTGAAATAATCACTCCCAATCTATATTAATTTAGGATTATTGCCTAAGTTATTAATATAGAATGATATGTTTATTTCTGTCGATTTTTATTTGCAGTCTTCTCTCGACTTCTGACCTAAATACCCGCCATGATGACGTTTTGCATAGTCAACCTTCGTAAACCCTATTCTTTTCATGGTTCCCACTACAAGGATATCTCCTATAACGGTCATTACTGTCGTTGAGGTAGTTGGCGTTAAACCTAGGGTGCATACCTCCTCAGGGCGTCCTGTGTGAATAAATATGTCTGCTTTCTGAGCAAGCAGACTTTCCGAATCACTGGTTATGACAATAAATTTTATGCCCGGAATCAGATCTTTTGCCAATGTAATAAGCTCAATTATTTCTCTTGTCTTCCCCGAGTTGGAGATAGCTAATACAATATCATTTTCTTGTAGGATACCTAAATCTCCATGTTGAGCCTCGCTTGGATGTAGAAATACAGCCGGTGTTCCGGTCGAACTGAATGTCGTCGCAATATTCTGCGCTATCTGTCCGGCTTTGCCCATGCCGCTTGTTACAAGCTTGCCTTTTTTCTGATTAACTTGTTCTACAATAAGGTCTATGGCTCTACTATATGCATCGCTGATAGGAATATTCAATATGGCAGAAGACTCATGTTCTAAAATAGAGCGTATTTCGTTTGTATCCATTTAAATTTTTTTTGCCAAAGATACAATATTTATCTAGATTTATACAATAAGGAGGCATAGTGGTTATGAGGCTGGTGAGACATCTGAAATGTTAAGGGAGATGTGATAAAAAGGGGAATTATTTGTAATTGATAGCTAATAAGTATTTTTTTTCTATTTTTGCATTGCTTTATACAATTACAAACTATTAAACAAAATTATGATGGGAAATTTAACAAAATCCTTAACCTTATTTCTATTTGTATTCCTTATGTTTTCATGTAGCAGCGACGATGATGAAAGAGTATCCCCTACAATGGCAGAAAAAGTAACAGAAGATGTTAAATGGATTGATAACAATGCTAATAGCAAATCTGCTTCATTTGAATTTAACAAAAGTGGGAATTATATTATTGTAGAAAATGTAATTAACAGATCCATTTCGGAACAAAAAACTTATTTTGGTACATACAAGATAACCGGGGATTCAACAATCGTTTTGTCTGATCTGGGCACTATCAAGGTGTTGAATGCAACAGAAGGTACTGTTGCTCTCGAGATAACTCTTACAGGTATATCAACATCTCTAGCCTTCAATGGCTCGAAGAAAGAAAATATGAAAGTAACAACAAAAACGGAGCTGTTTTGCCGGACATGGAAATTTGTAAAAAAGAATGGAGAAACAGTGAAAGGTACGGAATATGAAGATGGTATAGTGTTGTTTTCAAAAGCAGGTACATATTTTACTGAATTTCCTTATGGAGAAAGAGATGATATTGAGGGAATCTCTGCTTTCTGGAAATGGAAACCCGGAACGAATGAATCCCAGTTTTTTTATTCATGGGATGGTTCTTTTGAGGACAACGACGATTTTGTAACAATAGATGTATTGACCAATACCTCTTTAAAAATTACGGATGTGTTTGAAGATGATGGTAAAACATATACCGATGTGTGGGAACTTATTCCGGCAACCAATACAAAATCATCAATTAGCCAAGGGGTAAAAAAAGAAAATGGAGGTAAAGGTTTTCTAGGAAATCGGTAAGCGAATATTTATTATAAAAAATAAAACCATGTAGGATTCTACATGGTTTTATTGTAAAATTCTGAACTATAATAACTTTATAGTATCAGTTTGTCTTGAATTTAAACTGAATTTTTGACAAGTCTTCGTTTGCCTTTTCAATTTTTCCTTTCAGATTTTCTTTGTAAGCAACCAGCTTATTGTACAAGGCTTCGTCGCCTGTGGCAATCATCTGCAATGCAAGAATTCCAGCATTTAATGAGCCATTTATACCTACAGTAGCAACCGGTATTCCCGGAGGCATTTGTACGATAGCCAGCAACGCATCCATACCATCTAGCGAAGCATCGATAGGAACTCCGATTACGGGAATCGGTGTCATAGATGCAATCACCCCGGGTAAATGGGCAGCCATACCGGCAGCAGCGATAATTACTTTTATACCTCTCTCTTTTGCTCCCTTAGCGAAAGCTTCTACACGTTCGGGAGTACGGTGTGCAGACAAAGCGTTGATCTCGAATGGAACTTCCATCTCGTCAAAAAACTTTGCTGCTTTTTCCATTACGGGAAGGTCTGATGTACTTCCCATAATTATACTTATAACAGGTTTCATTTTTTAATTATTTACCAATTAGGTTTTTGTAATCAGAAGCAGAAAGCAATGTATCTAATTCAGAAGCATCGCTTACCGCTATTTTAATAATCCATCCTTTTCCGTATGGATCTTCATTTATTAGTTCGGGTTTTTCTTCCAATTCAGCATTTACCTCCAAAACTTCTCCGGATACAGGCATCAAAAGGTCTGATACTGTTTTCACAGCTTCTACACTTCCGAATACACCGTTTTGTTCTATAGTTTCACCTTCGCTGGTTACATCAACATATACGATTTCGCCCAACTCACTCTGAGCAAATTCGGTGATACCTACAAGGGCAGTGTCGCCTTCTACTTTTATCCATTCGTGGTCTTTGGAATACTTCAAATTCTCAGGAAAGTTCATAATTCTTTTATTTTTAGTTTATATATTATAAGTTTCTCAGAAACAAAATCAAACTCCAGTATGTACCGATATATACCCACAGATAGGAAACAACCGATCCGACCAGAAAACCCACATATACCTGTGCCGGAGTACTTCTGTTGAGCATCAGACGCGATACCCCTAAACACCCTGCTAAGATAAACAAAATCATGAATAAAACAGGTAGGTTGAGTCCTTTTATATTGTAGCAAACTGACAAGATGCAACCAATCATTCCTCCTATAGCCATCATATACGCGCTTATCTTCCAAAATCGTGAAATAATAGCATATATAACCAGCAATATTAAAGGAGTAAGGATAACGGCAAGGAACCAGATATACAATTTGGCAGAAAAGAAATAATAGAACAAAAGGGCATAAGAGAGGAAGAATACACTGAGAGGCAAAATCCACTCGCTCCTGTTGTCCAGATGATAATCCTTGATAACATGTGTCAATCGCAGGAAGTAAATACCCGAAACCGGAATAATGCACGAGAAAAAGATTACAGGAGTCATGAATCTTATAAACTGATTGGCAAAAAGGAATGTAAAATCAGTAGATAAAAAGATAATAGCGACACTGTATATAACCATGAAAACAGGATTGAGCACAAACGAAATTATTTGTGGTAGAATAGGCTCTTTCTCTTGTGGTGGATTGTATATAATAGATGCTCTCTGCTCTATATGGTTATTTTCTTCAACTAACGTGTACTCCTTTTCTTCTTTCATATTTCTTTTCTTAGTCGGGCGACAGGCAGATTCATCTGTTCCCTATATTTTGCTACAGTACGGCGTGCTATGATGTATCCTCGTTCGTTTAATATTTCTGATAGCTTATCGTCTGTCAAAGGTTTCTTCTTATCCTCATTTTCGATGCATTCCTTTAGAATTGCTTTTACCTCACGGGAAGAGATTTCCTCTCCTGTGTCGGTTTGCATAGACTCCGAAAAGAAATACTTTAACGGGTATATTCCAAAACTTGTTTGCACGTACTTGCTGTTACTAACCCGAGAGATTGTAGATATGTCATAGCCGGTTCGTTGCGCAACATCTTTTAGTATCATGGGTTTCAGCTGCGATTCGTCTCCCGTAAGGAAGAAGTCATATTGCATATCCATTATTGCTTGCATAGTCCGTTGTAGAGTATCTTGTCGCTGTTTGATGGCATCGATGAACCAACGGGCTGAGTCTAGCTTTTGCTTTACAAATAATACTGTATTCTTACTGTCGAGAGACATACTTTCTTTGTTGTCCGAAAAACCTTTGAAAAGTTCAGAATATTCGCGGCTGACTCTCAGATCGGGTATATTTCGGTTATTCAAACTCAGAAATAGTTCTCCTCCATACGAGTCTATCGTAAAATCAGGTACAATCGTGCTGAGAGTAATAGATAACGAATCGCCCCAATTATTTCCCGGCTTGGGGTTCAGAGTTGTGATTTCCTGAATCACTTCTTTGAGTATCTCTTCGTCTATATTCAGTTGTTTGATTATCTTATCATAATGCCTTTTGGTAAATTCATCGAAAAGGTTGGTTATGATATTTATTGCATAATCTACAATCTCTGATTTTTCTTTTCTTCCCAGCTGTAGCAGCAAGCATTCTTGCAGGTTGCGTGCAGCAATTCCGGCAGGTTCAAAGTCTTGAATCACTTTAAGTATCTCTTCCAGCCTTGAAACGGGGATATCTATATTTTGCTGAAAAATAAGGTCATCCGAAATTGCGGATAAAGAGCGGTCGAGATAGCCGCTTTCGTCAATGTTGCCGATTATATATTCTGCTACCTTTTGGTTTTCATCGTTCAATTCGCATTCTCCGAGCTGTTCTATAAGGTATTCATGTAGAGACGCTGCTACTGAAAACGGAATTTCTTCTTGTTTTCCTACTCCTTGTCTGTTGTTGTCGCGGAGTTGGTAATCAGGTATTTCGTCTTCGTTCATGTAGTCGCCTAGCGTGAGGTCTTCCTGCGAGATATTCGTATCGTCCTCCGAACCATATTCATCGTCGTATTCGGAGTTATCATTGGGTTCGAGCCCTTCCTCCAACGCCGGATTTTCTTCGAGCTCCTGTTTTATTCGTTCTTCCAATTCAAGTACAGGCAATTCGGTTAGTTTTATAACCTGCATCTGCATAGGCGAAAGCTTCTGCTGTTGTTTGAGCTGTAATTGTTGTTTTAGAGCCATAAATACTACTGAATTCTATTAAAACAAAGATAATAATAAAAACAATATTACATTATCGATAGTTTTCTATATAGTAAGAATTCACAATCTCTGCCAATATTTTCCATTTTTCTATTTTCTTATCCAAAGTCATTCTTGCATTCGCCGAACTCGGAGAGGGCAGGGTGATAAATTTCTTTTTTGTATCGAAACCTACATATTTTTTGTAAAATTCTTCCGCTTTTTTACTGGTGAAAAATATGTGTTCGATCTGAGGATATTCTTTGAAAAACTTCTTGAAATTGTTTGGCTTTTCATTTTTGATGCTGCTGTCTAAGCTTCCCTTTCCTTCACACGATTCGAGGACATCCCATATTGCTATATTCTTCTTTATCAGGAAATCGCTTTTTTCTTTGTAGCTATCCGGTAACTCTTCCCCGAAGAGGGTGAAAATTATTCTCCAAAACTGATTGCTTTTGTGCCCGTATCTTTCTTGTTTGCGTATAGATTCCTCGCTCGGCATTGTTCCAAGAATCAATACCTTGCAATCTTTATTTACAATAGGGTCAAATGCAATTTTTCTCATATCTCACTATTTTATGCCATGCATCATTTTCAGCAATCTTCTGGAGAGGAAGAAAAGAATGACCGACGCTGCTCCTGCCATGAATACGAATAACATAAAAAAATCGTAAAGATTTGATATCTGATAGCCTATGAATGTTTTTGGATTTTCCAATTGTTGCTTTTCCAAATTCCGTTGTACTTCAGTTTTCAGATTCTGACTTTCTATTTTAGAAAATGTTATTCGATCGAATGGAATAACCGCTGTCCCGTCTTTTTGAGTTACCAACTCCTTAAAATCTTCAGGTAATAAAGTTAATGAATTTTCTTTTTCTACCGATTGTACCAACGAAAGCTCGATAATTGGCTCAGGATAATAACTGCTTAATGTCCCTGCAAACTTATTCGCGGCAGCCGTACTCAAATACCAAACAGCCATAAGCAGCGATGCAAATCGGAGTGGAGCCAGCTTGTTTACCATTGATAATCCTATAGGCGATAAGCATAACTCTCCGAAGGTATGTATCACATAGAGGCTGATAAGCCATAGCATACTTACTTTTACTCCCGGAGCGAGCCCTTTTACTCCAAAAGCGATAATCAAATATCCTAATGCTAATAGAAATAAGCCGATAGCCTGCTTAATAGGCGATGCCGGTTCTTTTCCTCGTTTGCCCAGCTTTGTCCATAAAAACACAAACACAGGAGCAAAAACAATGATGGAAAGAGCATTTATTGCCTGAAAGTAGGATGTAGGAACAGTCCAGTTGAATAGTTGAATATGTCTTTCGGTCTGTTCTTCGGCAAAATAGGTAAGAGATGCTCCGGCCTGTTCGAAGGCAGCCCAGAAGAAAATTACGAAAAATGCAATGATATAGATTACCCAGATACGTGACTGTTCTATTTTTGTAAGTGAAGAGTCTGAAATAATATATCCGGGTGCTGCAACAGCTATAGAGAAAATGATAGCTCCGATAATATCTGTTTCGAGAACAGAATAAAGCAGGAAGAATAATAAAATCCACACCATCCCCCAGATTATTATCTGTCTCGCATTCCCTTTTTTGTTTTTTGTTTCAGAGATGTCAGACTCTTTTACTTTTGTCTTCAGTAGGTCTTTGTTGTTTGGGATCACCCCGATGGCCTCTCCTGATGGAGTCACCAGATATTTATTCTTGAAAAAGATGAAAACTACAATCCCTAAAAGCATGCCTATACATCCTGCGAGAAAACCCCATTTGAAGTCGGACGGATGTCCGGTATCACCGAAGAAACCGCAAACTAATGGTGCAAAGAACGAGCCTACATTTACTCCCATATAGAATATCGTATATGCCGAATCTTTGCGACTATCTCCCGGCTCGTATAGTTGCCCAACCATCGAAGACATATTTGGTTTAAAAAAGCCGTTGCCTAAGATGAGGAATCCCAATCCCGAGAACATTAACATGGTGGCTATGTCTATACTCTCGAGGAAGCTGCCCGATAGAAACAATAAAAATTGTCCGATAGCCATCAGCGAAGCCCCTACGATTATAGAGCGTCTGTTGCCCCAATAACGGTCGGCGATATAGCCTCCAATGAGGGGGGTGAGATAAACAAGCCCTGTATAGCTTCCGTATATCTGCCCGCTATATGCTTTGTCGAACAATAATGCGTTGAGCATATATAGAGAAAATAATGCCCGCATGCCGTAATAGCTGAAGCGTTCCCACATTTCGGTCGCAAATATGAGATAGATACCTTTAGGATGCCCTTTGGGTGAAGCGGCTAATTCTGTCTCAGAATTCATGGATAGTCTAAAATTAAAAATGATTATTATTAAAATGAATAGACCCGGATTTTTGTTTATCCGGGTCTAATTCTTTATTTCTTTATGTTTGGTAATTCAAGCCCGTAGCCCTTTGCCTTATCCTCTCGTTTGAGTAATATGGCGACTATAAGTGCCAATATCCCAAAGGAGGTGAATATTATCATGGGTAGGGTATAGTCGTAGAGAGGGCTTACTATGCCTTCATTTGAAGTCTTCTCTCCAATAATACAATATTTGTTCAGTACCCAACCTATCAATAACGGAACCCCACTAAGGCCTATATTCTGTACCCAGAAAATAAGTCCATAGGCTGTGCCTAGTTTGTTTTGTGGTATGATCTTCGGAACGGATGGCCACATTGCGGATGGAACCAAAGAGAAAGCAATACCTAAAACCACCATTAAAATAGCCGCAAACCACCAATAATTGATTGGTAAAGAAAGAAGGAAGTGTACTACTATCAACAGTATAGCTCCGATAGCCATAATAGTTGCACCCTTTCCTTTTTTATCGTAAATACCTCCAAATAATGGAGTTAAAAGAACTGTTCCAAAAGGTAGAATAAGGGGTATGAGTCCTGCAAGTTCAGGTTCAACATTGTACTTATTTATCATTAGGGAAGTCGCATATTTCAGAAATGGAAATACTGCTGAATAAAATAAAACACAAAGAAGAGCAATTAACCAAAATCCTTTGTTACTAATGATAAATAAAATGTCTTTAATCTTGAATGGTTCTTCAGGTTCTTCCTCAATATCTTTCAGTGAGGTATCCAGCTTTCTATCCATTACACAAAAAACTAAATATGAAATCAAACCTATACATAGGAATACTAGTCCTAAAAGGATAGGAGCAGAGAGGCTACCTAGCGTTTTTGATAAAGGTATTGCTGTTCCAATTGCTAATCCTGTACCTATACGTGCAACAGCAACTTGAATTCCCATTGCTAATGCCATTTCATGTCCTTTAAACCAACGAGCAATTACTTTAGTTACTGTTATCCCGGCTGTTTCAACCCCAACTCCAAATATTGCAAAACCAATACTGGCTGCAACTACCTGTGATTTTATTCCCAAAACTGTTCCTGTGAAAACATCAGGATTGGCAACAGCATAATATTTTAAAGTACAACCAATAATCATTAAAATGCAGGCAATGACTCCAGTGCGGCGTACTCCTAGTTTGTCTAATATCATACCACTAAAAATCAGCATGAAAAGAAGTACATTAAACCAACCATAAGCACTCGTAAAGATGCCGTACTCGTTTGCGTCCCATTTAAGTTCGGACTGTAGCATATCCATTAACGGAGCCATAACGTCTGTTATATAATAGCCACAAAACATAGTGAGAGCAACAACTCCCAATACGGTCCATCGGGCTGCTTTGGAGTCACTCAATTTTTGCCTTAGTATTTCGGTCATAATTAATTGATTTTTGAGTAATAAATATTCGGTTTTTGATTTTTTTTGTGCAAAAGTATCGAAAAGAATTATAATAAAGTGGCAATCTGCTAAAAAACATAGGTTAAAACTAGTTAGCAAGTCAGCCTTTTAGTACTTACACAAGGTTCGATATCTATTTTTATAAAGGAGGGAGGGTGCAACTTATCTTTCGTAATGGGTTACTTATTATTCAAAAAACGTATCTTTGTTTCTAAAAATAAAACGAAGGATATGACCTTAAAGGATAAACATATTGTATTGGGTATAACCGGTAGCATTGCAGCATATAAGGCTGCTTCGCTTGCTCGTTTGCTTATAAAAGCAGGAGCCGAAGTGCAAATAGTTATAACACCTGCAGGAAAAGAATTTATCACTCCTGTTACATTATCCGCGTTGACAGGTAAACCTGTCGTTAGCGAGTTTTTCACGGCAAATGATGGTACATGGCATAGTCATGTTGATCTGGGACAATGGGCCGACTTAATGCTTATTGCTCCGGCTACTGCTTCTACACTTGGCAAGATGGCAAATGGCGTTGCCGATAATATGCTTATCACCACTTATATGTCGATGAAAGCACCCGTAATGATAGCGCCCGCTATGGACTTGGATATGTTTGCTCATCCTGCAACTACTCGCAATTTGGAGATTCTTCGCTCTTATGGCAATATTATTATTGAGCCTGCTGCCGGAGAGTTAGCAAGCCATTTGATAGGCAAGGGACGGATGGAAGAACCTGAGAAAATATTATCTGTTGTTGAGGACTTTTTCAATCAGCAAGAAACTCTTTCAAAAAAAAAAATACTGATAACGGCCGGACCGACTTATGAAAAAATAGACCCTGTACGTTTTATCGGGAACTATTCATCGGGTAAAATGGGTTTTGCCTTGGCTGAAGAATGTGCCCGTCGTGGTGCAGAAGTCGTTTTGGTTGCAGGCCCTGTTTCACTAAAAGTAAATCACCCCAATATAAAAAGAATTGACGTGGAGTCGGCAGAGGAAATGTATAATGCGTCGGTAAAAGAATTTCCGGGAATGGATGCCGCTATTCTTTGCGCTGCCGTTGCCGATTTTCGTCCATCGGAACAGTATTCTCAAAAAGTAAAGAGAGGAGAAGATTTATTGACGATCTCTCTTGTGCCTAACAAGGATATTGCCGCATCGCTTGGCAAAATGAAGAAGGCAAACCAATTGTTGATAGGCTTTGCCTTGGAGACAAACGACGAAGAGACAAATGCTCTGAAAAAAATGGCAAAGAAAAATCTCGACTATATCGTACTTAATTCGCTTAATGACGCAGGAGCCGGATTTAAGTATGATACGAATAAAGTTGCTATTTTGAAGAAAAATGGAGAGCGAAAAGATTTCGGATTAAAGTCTAAATACGAGGTTGCCTCTGATATTATTGATAACACTATGCAATAAACTTATCCCGCACATTATTTTTTTGATATATAATTATCTAATATAAGAAGGCTTTACAGAGTATGTAAAGCCTTTGTTTTTAATTTTTTAAGTAGAAAGTGACAATGTAAAAACGTATTTAAAAGTGTCACTTTTGTCACTTTTTAGGAACAATCTATATTTATATGTGTTTCATAATTAATATCTTGGAGACAAGAAATGTTGATATAAAATGAATACATTTATACGGATATTGTCACTTTCTTATTTGCAACTTGTGTGAGATGGCTAAAAGTAGACACAAAATATTAAAAATTTCACTCTTTGCACTTGCTCTGCTTGTTGTGCTTGCCCTTTCTGTGAACTGGTATATGACTTATCGCCTTAAAGACAAGTTGAATAAAACATTGGCAGAAGCAGTATCGAATGCAACAAATGGTTTTTATCGCTTTTCCTTCGAGAAGCTCTCTGTAGGGTTTCTTTCGGGAGAGCTTTCTATATACGGTCTACAACTTATTCCCGACTCTCTTGTATTTGATCAATGGCAACAGGGAGATAGCCTTCCCAAAGTATATTATAAAATTAATGTTGAAGAAATTCACTTCAAAGGTGTTAACCTGACTTGGCGCCGAGATTATAAAAAGTTGAAGTTTAATCTCTTTGAGGTAAATTCGCCGGATATAAAAGTTTTTGAACCTACATATTCAACAGATACTCTCGATGAGCAGCATAAAAATAGAAAGTCGCAAACACTATATCAAATTGTATCTCCTTATATAAATCGACTTGCAGTAAGTAGGATCAACCTCACCAATATGAATGTTTCATATACTGTGGTCGATTCTGTATCACCTGTTGTCTACGGATTGAAGGAAGCTAACTTTTTTGCATTTAATTTCTTGTTGGATGAAAATTCTTCAGAATCGGGAAAGCTTCTGTTGTGCGATAATTTTGAGTTCTCGGCAAGTACTCCGCAATCTCTTTTGTATAGCGACGAAATTATTCTTAATACGAAGAATATTCAACTGAGTACGATCGATTCCATTATTCAAATTGACGGTGTGGATATTCACCCTAAAGATGAATTTTGGGCACGTCGTCTTGAGAAAACGGGAGATTATCTAAAAGCTACAGTGGATGAGGTGAAGGTGAAAGGGGTTGGATTTGAAAGGAGAAAAGGATTAAATCACCTTCATGCCCGTACTTTCGATATCAGGTCTACAGACATACAGTATCATAGCGTACAGAGAGCATCTGACGACTCTATCCCTGTGGAAGAGAAGAGTCTGCAAGATGAGCCTTGGTCTTTATATACAATACTGTCTCCTATTCTTTATCGGACATCTATAGACAATATAAGTGTAGAAGAAACCAAATTTAATTATGTGCATACTCAAAATAACATTACGGATGTTTATACGCTGGGAAAGTTTGATTTTCATGCCAATGATTTTCTTGTAGATTCTCTTTCCGAAAAGTTGAGGAAATTCTGGTATGTGGATAACTTCACGATGATAGCAGATAATATTAATGGAACACAAAGGAGTAATAATTCTGAGTTAAATGTAAAACGCTTGTATTTAGATACAAATACTGAAAAGTTTGAAATATCAGATATAAAGATCAAACCTTTATCTACCAATACTAAGAAGGATTATTTGTTCGGAGATGTGAAGTCTATAAGTGTTGATGGACTCGAATATACCGCAGGAGTTTCTGCTGAGCTTCTTAATATTGAATCGCCTAATATTGAATATTTTAAATTAACGGAAAAAAATAAAGGTAAATCGAAAGATAAAAAGAAGGTCTCACCCGAAAATGTCCTTGATTTTTTTACACCGTATTCCGATTTCTTATCTGTAAAAAGAATAAACCTGAAGAATGCAAATCTGATATATCATAATAAGGAAGATGATGAAACCTTTCGTCTGAAAGATCTGAATTTCCATGCATCCAAATTTCTTATCAGTAAAGAGACTCGGGTGACTTCACCCTATTTATTTACAAGTGATGATATAAGTCTTTCCTTTAGGGATTTTGATAATCTCCTATTCGGGAAGAAATATCAATTGCAGATAGCTGCTGCTGATGTATCTACCAGCACGGGGGAAATGGTGTTGAAGGATATAAAGCTAACTACGCAAGCCAAATCTTGGAAAGAGGCTTCCGTAGTTTATGATATTGCTTCACCCCTGATACAGATTACAGGATTTGATAATATTGACTACTTCAAAGATAAAACAATCGCTGTTAAAGACTTCTTTGTAGAAGCTCCTCAGATAAAGGTAATGAAAACAAAAATAGATGGAGGTGATAATAAGAAGAAAGCCCTGTCTCCGGAAAAGTCTTCTTTTTTAACGAAGCTTTCTGTCGATAATTTGTCTATAACTGACCCCAATTTTACTTATATCGGTAAAGAAGAAGATAGTTTAAGAGCTGAATTGACTGCGTTTAAATTGGATTCTTTGAAATGGAATATTCATCACAATTTGGATATCGCAGAGTTAATGTTGCAGTCTCCACAGGTATATTATGCGAATAATAGCAAAAAAGAAAAATTAGACAAAGGGACAAGTCGTAAAATAGATCTTGAATTCCTCGGTAGAAACATCAATATAGGTAAGCTTGTCGTTTCGAATGCAGGAGTTAATCTGAATCGGCCTTCCGATACGCTTGACTTCAAAATTGCACAGTTTGATTTTTCAGGCCTTAGCTGGATCATGAGGTCACAAGGTTCTTCGTTGGATTTGGCTGCTATCAATTTTTATAAACCGACTTTGGATATACGCAAGCACTCTATAGAAAAGCAAGATATAGATTCGCAAACTGTCTCTTCACGAAAGGATATTTATTCTTTTATTGAACCCTATCTTCATAATCTGTCAGTGGGAGAGTTCAATCTTACGGATGCAAATATCAATTACTCTAATTCTAAAATAGGCAACAAAGAAGAAAGACAAAAGCTAAACGAGACCAGCCTCTTTCTTCGTGGTCTGAATTTAGATACACAAAATAGGAAATTTGACCTCGCTGATATTCGTTTTAATACCAAAGACCTTTCTTTTCCAATTATGGATGGATTCTATAATCTTAGTTTTGGTAATATCAATATAGATAAGAAAGCGCAGATAGCGGAAGTGTCGGATGTGAAGATGAAATCTACTTATCCCAAATTTGAATTTGCATACAAACATCCGAAGCATAAAGACTGGTTCGATTTTACAATGGGTAAGTTTCAGCTTTCAGGGCTCGATTATTCAGCACTGACTGCCGATAATAAGATAAAGGCTAAGCATCTAAAGATAGATGATGTTGTTTTGTTGAACCTTAAGAATCAGCAAATAAAGATAGAGCATAATATTATGCCGCTGATCTATGAAAAAATACAGAAACTGCCTGTTAAGCTAGATATCGATTCGGCAAATGTTAATAATTTCTCTGTGCTGTATGAAGAGCTGCCAAGAAACGGCAATATGTCAGGTAAGATTCATTTTGACAATATGAATGGAAAAATAAGCGGCTTGACAAATATAGCTTCTTACCCCGAGCAATTTATCCGTTTAGATGTAGATGGTAAATTTATGGGAGGTCCTTTTACCGCTCGCTGGGATATCCCGGTAAGTGCTGATTATGATTGTTTTGTATTAGAAGCAAATATGAAGCAGTTTGATATGACGAGATTGAATGGTGTATTTCTCCCTTTAGCAAAAGTTGAGTTGCAGAGTGGTATATTGCAGGATTTCTATTTCAGGACAGAGGCTTCCAGTATTGATGCCAGAGCCAATATGCTGTTTCGGTATAATGATCTTAAATTAACTATATTCAAAGATATAGAAATTGAAGAGCAAAATAAGCTTTTGTCACGGATTGCCAATATTCTTGTACGGTCTAATAATCCGAATAGTAAGCGGTCAAAACCTCGTGTGGCTGATGTAACGCTCGATCGTGATCCTTATCACTCCACATTCAATTACTTTTGGCAGATATTGCAGCCTGCTCTTGCCGAGTCGGTAGGTGTTTCGCAACAGAAGCAAAACATGGCGAAAAAAGTAACTCAGTTTTTCTCAAAGGTCAAGAATTTCTTTACCGGGAAAAAGGAGAGTAAAGAGAAAGAAGATAAAAAGTAATTATTTATTATACAACCGTCCCTGCCACGTTTTTCTTTCCTCAAACTTTTTCAATACTTTGGCGGTGAATTCGAAGTTTTTCAATCCCCAATCAGGTGCTATCAGTAGTTGTTTCGGCGATTGAGAAATAAAACGCTCTATGATAAAGTCGGGATTAAGCTTTTCGGCAAAGTCGATACATAGGTCGATGTAATCGTCTACTTCGAACAGATTGAACCATTCGGGATGTTCCCGATATTGCCTTGCCATTACTGTCCCTTTTATCAGTTGTAGCTGGTGAAGCTTTATAGTTGTCAGTGGAAGCTTGGCTACTACGTCGGCATGTGCCAGTACCTGCTCACGGCTTTCATGAGGCAGCCCAAGAATAAGATGTGCTCCTGTATATATCCCTTTTGCTGCTGTTTTAAGTATGGCCTCTTCACTTTCCTGATGCGTGTGTCCACGATTTATAAATTCGAGAGTGGAATCAAGCGTTGATTCCAAGCCGTATTCTATGATGAGGAAAGTTCTTTTATTTAGCTCAGCGAAATAATCGAGTAGCTCATCCGGCATGCAGTCGGGGCGTGTGCCGATAATCAATCCCACAACATTGGGATATGATAATGCCTCTTCATACAATTCAATCAGCTTCTCGATACTATCATAGGTATTTGTGTATGACTGAAAGTATGCGAGGTATTTCATTTCAGGATACTTGTAAGAGAAGAAAGCGATACCATCTCTGAGTTGGTCGCTAACACTGCGTTGCTTTCCTCCATACCCCGGGCTAAAGCTTTGGTTGTTGCAATATGTACATCCTCCTACGGCCTTCGACCCATCCCTGTTTGGACAAGTAAATCCCGCATTTATCGATATTTTCTGAACCTTATATGGGAAGTGTTTTGTAAGAAGCTCTCCAAATTCTCTATAGAATTTATTTTCCATTCGTCTTTTTTATTTTGGATGCAAAGGTAATGATATGCGAAATGAAATTATTATAAAGCTCATATTTTAACCACTTGGCGTATATCATTACCCTATTCCCTTAATCGCATTTAGTACATTGCGTGATAAGCTTTCTTAGAAATTTACATGATCCGGATCTGGTCCGATACGCAGATTTTTATTTAGCGAATTTATGCTTTTGATTTCATCATCGTTCAGACTAAAGTCAAATATATTCAGATTATCGACCATGCGCTTCTCGTTTGATGACTTAGGTATGGTAACTACTCCACGTTGGTAATCCCAACGGAGTATTATCTGAGCGGGAGATTTTGAGTATTTGTCTGCGAGGTCAGTCAATATCTTTTCATTGAACAATCCGGTCTGATTCGCCGCAAACGGGCTCCATGCTTCTACACGGATACCTGCTTTCTTGCAATAGTTCAAATCATTTTCTTGTACAAGATATGGGTGCAATTCTATCTGATTTACGGCAGGAGTTATGGTCGATTCTTTCGCCAATCCCTCCAAGTGGTATTGCTTGAAATTGCTAACGCCAATTGCTTTCACTTTACCAGTTTCATATATTTCCTCAAACTTTTTCCATGTTTCTATGAACTTCCCTTCTACAGGCCAGTGAACAAGATATAGATCGATGTAATCGAGATCAAGCTTTCTTAAGCTGGTCTCAAAGGCTTCTTTTACCTTCCCGCTTCGCTGGTCAGAGTTCCACATCTTTGTGGTTACGAATATTTCTTCCCGAGGAATCCCCGAGTTTTTAATTGCTTTTCCTACAGCTTCTTCGTTGTGATAATACATGGCTGTGTCGATATGCCTGTATCCAACTGACAATGCGGTTCCGATCACCTTTTCAGCTTCCTTGTTGTCTTCCAAGCGGAATACGCCTAGTCCAACCCATGGTATATCTATACCATTATTCAATTTTACTTTTTCCATTTTCTGTGTAATTTATATTTGATATTTATACATTATTCGGGGAGTAACTAATTTAACAAATAAAGCGAATGAATTGTTCCTTTTTAAAATTATGACTATTTGTTTCAAAAAAGAAATTAAAACGAATAAATTTTGCTTATTAGCCACTTCCTTGCGTCTTTTTCATTTGTTTATCAGATATTTATTTATAAATTGCGAAATCTAATTTTTAGCATTACTATAAACTAATATCATGTCAGAAAACTCTTCTAAGATTAAATTCTACAGTGGAGAAAGTATTCCGCTGGAATTGCACAAGGTGCGTGTTGTACAAAAATTACATTTAGTCCCAATTGAACGTCGTTTGGAAGCTCTTTACGAGGCCGGATTCAATACATTCAGGCTCGACACAAAAGATGTTTTCCTGGATATGCTTACCGACAGCGGTACCAATGCATTGAGTGATCGCCAGATGGGTGCTATGATGATAGCCGATGATGCTTACGCCGGATCGCAAAGTTTTGTCCGTTATCAGAAAGCTGTGGAGGAAGTACTCGGTAAAAAATATCTTCTTCCCGTACATCAGGGACGCGCCGCAGAGAATATCATATCCAACGCCTATATTCGTAAGGGAAGCATTGTGCCTATGAACTATCACTTCACTACAGCAATGGCACACATTACCCAATATGGCGGTAAAATCGAAGAATTGCTCTATGATGAAGCCTATGTAATCAATAGCAAACACCCGTTTAAGGGGAATATGAACCTTGAAAAGTTGGAGAAATGCATCAACAAACATGGAGCTGCCAATATTCCTTATATCCGCATGGAAGCATCTACCAACCTTATTGGCGGACAGCCTTTCTCGATGGAAAACTTTCGGGGTGTGCGTGCTATTGCCGATAAATACAAAATACGTCTTGTCCTCGATGCTAGTTTGCTAGGAGAAAATGCATGGCTTATCAAGCAACGTGAGGAGGAGTTTAAGAATAGCTCGATGGCTGAGATTATCCTTGCAATGACAGATCTTGCTGACTTGGTTTACTTCTCGGCACGAAAGCTGAGCTCGTCTCGTGGGGGTGGTATTTGTACGGATGATTACGCCATCATGAAGGAGTTGGAACCGCTTGTTCCTCTGTTCGAAGGATTCCTTACCTATGGCGGTATGTCGGTTCGTGAGATAGAAGCTATTGCCATCGGACTGTATGAAACATTGGATGAAGGTATGATATGCCAAAGCCCGCAGTTTATTGAATATCTGGTTAATGCTTTTGAAAAGAAAGGCATTCCTGTAGTGACACCTCCCGGTGTATTAGGCGCACACGTCAATGCGATGGAAATCTGCTCTCATATCCCTCAGAAAGAATATCCGGCGGGTGCTTTAGCCGTTGCGTTTTTCCTTATCTCGGGAGTACGTGGTATGGAGAGGGGGTCAGTATCTAATCAGCGTGATGAGTATGGCAACGAGACTTATGCCGATATGGAGCTGCTTCGTTTGGCTGTTCCTCGTCGTGTGTTTACTCTTTCACAAATCAAATATGTAGAAGACCGAATGACGTGGCTGTATGAGAATCGGAATCTGATAGGAGGGCTTAAATTTGTATACGAACCGCCTGTCCTTCGCTTCTTTATGGGAGGACTTGAACCTATAGATGATTGGCCTCAGCGATTGATGGCTAAATTCCGAGAAGATTTTGGAGATAGTTTATAAAAGACTCGAAATAATATCACTACGGCATGGGCTTTATCGCTTATGCCGTTTTTATTTTCTATGTCTTTTGTCGAAGCGGAATTATTAAAAGGTGACAAAAGAGACACTTTTTATCCTATTTTTTAATGTTACTTTTCTTCATTGTGCAGCTACTAAAATATTCCATTATATCAAAGAACTCTTTATATAAGATAATTTTTAGAACAATAATTCTTCTATGATTTCAAACTATAAATAACTTTTTTACTAAAATATTAATTGTCAGTTAATTTTATAATATAAAATATTTTATATTTGTATATATATTATAAAGTAAAATTATTGCTTATGAAAAATCTTTATAAAGTTAATTTCTTATCCAGATTTATATTTTTGTTGATAACACCCGTTTTTTTTCAATTCTTTGTATTGGGATTTATCTGGCATTCTATCTATTGGGGGGTAATAACAGTAACGCTTATTCTCTGGACTTTTTTTATTCTTGTTTCTCCTTTATTCGGGAGGATCGGTTGTGGGTGGTTCTGTTTTATGGGTACTACTTCAGATATGTCCGGTCAATGCTCCTTTTTTAAGATGAAATGGAAAAAACCTCGGCTTTGGCTTAGGCTTCTGTTGTTAATTTTATTTTTTGCATCCGCATTTGTGTTTTACATTCTTAATAAAGAGCGGGGGCTTACTCATGGCTTTGCAATAATACCGTCTTTCTTGCCTCTCAATTTCGATATGCATTACAAGGTCGTTTGGATGATAGACATTTTTAGTGCTGCTATAATCTCATTTTTTCTTAGTAGAAGATGGATGTGTAAAAATATGTGCGTGGTAGGGACATTATGTTCAGCGGGGGCAAATTATTCACGGTTACTTCCGGTTGTAGATGAGAGTTGTTCTTTATGTGGGAAGTGTGAAAAAGAATGTCTCGTTGCTATTCCTATAACCGACTACATAAAAAACAACGATGGGTTGATAACTAATTCAGAGTGTATCTTGTGTGGAAAGTGTACCGAAGTTTGTCATTCCCAATCTATTTCGCTTAAATTTGTGTGGAACAGATCGGCACATAGAGCTAAACGAAAGAATGTTCAACAGAAAAATTAATATAAATTTACCACTTTAAAACTATGGAAGATCGTAAGATAGATGAGGTTGAAAGTCTTGAACTTATCACATTGATGATAAAAAATGCTCGGACTAATTTAAGGGCGAGGATAAATTGCAACATTCTACTAGGGTGGGGTTATACGGTAGTAAGTATCTCCTTATTTGTTTGTTTTTTTAAGGTCTATAAAATATTTGTATATTCTTCTTTTCTGTGGCTTTTGATTCCTGTTATAGGCTTTTCCATTGCAAAATATTTTTCCTCGAAAGATAAAGCCAGTGTAAAATCTTATCTGGATAAAACAATTGACTATATTTCTGTCTTGTTTGCTATTGTATGTAGTGTTCTTGGTCTATTGGCTATTTGGATTGACTTTCCTATTCTTTTTATAGAAGGCGTTTTATTCAGCATGTGGATAATTATTATTGGAATACTTATTAAATATAAGCCTGTGATATATGGAGGTATTGTAGGTCTTGTTATTTCGTTTTGTGTATTATTGGTTCGCGGAGAAGTTTGCTCTATCTTTGTCTTTGCCTTCATTCCTGTTTTTTCTTTAATTATACCTGGTCATATCTTTAAAAAGTCATTATCTGAAAATGTTTAAAGGACTCAATCCCATACTTCATTCCGAGCTGCGACTGGCTGTTGTTTCACTTCTGATATCTATTCAGGAGGCAGATTTTATGTATATTATGGAACAAACTAAGTCTACAGGCGGTAATCTAAGTGTTCAGATTGAGAAATTGAGTAATGCCGGATATATTGAAGTGACAAAAACTTTTAAGAATAAGAGGCCTTGTACTATTTGCAAAATTACAGATGATGGAATAAGAGCCTTTGAAGAATATGTACAGGCTATTAAATCATATATTGAAAAGTAAATCTTCTTTACTAACTAATTAATTTCCAATTATTTTTTTCTTAGTTTTGTATTTTAAGCAAACTATCAAAAAATAATAGCATGAAAAACATCTTTACGTATGGCATTTTATGTGCCCTTATTTTCATGGGTTTCTGTTCGTGTGGCAAGAAGTCAAAGATATCAGGAAAGCCCTCACACCCGGTTATCATCGCTTATGTAGGAGGATATAATGGATTGGTGGATGTAGGCAAGATTTCGCCTAACAAGATTACTCATATCAACTACGCTTTTGTCGATGTAAAGGATGGAAAAGCATTTCTTACCAATGAGGCGACCGATACGACCAATTTTAGGAAGCTAAACGAATTGAGGCAGCAAAATCCTGATCTTAAAATTCTGATATCTATCGGAGGCTGGTCTTGGAGCCGGAATTTTTCGGATGCTGTGCTGACTACTGAAGGACAGAACACATTTGCTAAATCTGCGGTGGAAATTATGAAAAACAATAATCTTGACGGGGTAGACATCGATTGGGAATATCCTGCTCTACCGGGTGATGTGGGGAATGTTTACCGTCCCGAAGACAAGCATAATTATACGTTGATGTTTGCTGCTATCAGAGCTGAACTTGATGCTTTGGAAAAAGAAACTGATAAGGAATATCTATTAACAACGGCTGTAGGCGGGTTTCAGCAATTTATAGATAGTACCGAAATGGACAAAGCGCAGCAATATCTCGACTATATAAATATAATGTCGTACGACTCGCAAAGTAATGAACAGGCAATACATCATACCAACCTCTATCCTTCCGACAAATATCCGCAAAAGCAAGGGGCTGATGTTGCCGTAAAGGCTTATTTAGCCGCCGGTGTTCCTGCCGAAAAGCTAGTGATGGGTATTGCTTTTTACGGACGGGCTTTTAATCTGAAGAAAGGAGCGTCTAAAGGTATTGGCGATCCTGTTGCAGAACAGATAAGGGGTAGGGGGTATACCTACATCAAGGATAGCCTTGTAAATCAGAACGAGTACTATCGATATTGGGATGAGAGTGCACGTGCACCATACTTGTTCAATTTCTACAAAGGAGTATTTGTTACTTACGACGATGAGGAGTCAGTAAAAGAAAAATGTCAGTATGTATTGGATAATAAAATGGGAGGTGTAATGTTTTGGGAATATAGCTCCGATCCTAAAGAATATTTGTTGAACGAAATAAACAAGGTGCTTAAATAATAAAGTTTAACAATCTCAAATTTTCATATTGAACTTCTGTTTGTACTTTTGAGAATAAAGTGCAACGAATGATATAGCAAGCCACTTTATCTTCAAATAATGTGGTTTGCTTTATTTAATAGATTATAAATGAGGAAAAGAAGGATACTTTGGGCTGACGATGAAATTTATATGCTACGATCGCATATCCTTTTTTTAGAAGAGAAGGGATATGAAGTCACTCCAGTAAATAGTGGTCAGGATGCTATTGATAGTATAAAAAGCGAATCTTTCGACATTGTTTTTCTTGACGAGAATATGCCCGGTGTTTCGGGGCTCGATGCATTAAGCATCATCAAAGAGATCAACCCCAATATTCCCGTTATTATGATTACAAAAAGCGAAGACGAAGGGATTATGACTCACGCTATTGGGAAAAAGATAGCAGACTATCTTATCAAGCCCGTCAATCCCAATCAAATCCTCCTTTCCATCAAGAAAAACTTGCACAAGGACGATATTGTTTCAGAGGTTACAGTTGAAGGTTATCGCGAAGAATTTAATAAAATCAGTGCACAGATAAATGATTCGAATACGTACGAGCAATGGGTGGATATCTACAAAAAGCTTGTTTACTGGGAGCTTGAGCTGGCAGCATCAGACAGCCCTTTGATGGACTTGCTTCGGATACAAAAGAATGAAGCCAATAATAGTTACTGTAAGTTCGTAAAGAAGAATTATGAGTCGTGGGTACAAAATCCGAATAAGAGGCCTTTGATAAGCCCTGAGCTTTTTTCGCAGAAAGTATTTCCACTTCTGGATAATGGCGAAAAATTATTCTTTATCCTTATTGATAATTTTAGGCTCGATCAGTGGTCTGATATAAAAGACCTTTTGGCAAATGATTTTACAATTTCCGAAGACGAATACTTAAGCATATTACCCACTGCGACTCAATATGCACGCAACGCCATTTTTTCGGGGTTGATGCCTTCCCAAATGGCCAAATTGTATCCCGACCTTTGGGTGGATGAAGATGAGGATGAAAGTAAAAACCTCAATGAAGAAGCTTTACTGCATACTCAGATTGAGCGATACAGAAAAAATTATACTTTCTCATATAATAAGTTATTATCCTCTTCATCGGGAGAAAAGCTGCTGCAAGGGATGGATCGGCTAAGCAATAAGCAACTGAATGTAGTTGTTATCAACTTTGTGGATATGCTTTCCCATGCCCGTACAGAATCGAGAATGATACGGGAACTTGCATCTGACGAAGCCGCCTATCGTTCTTTGACTCGGTCTTGGTTTAAGCATTCGAGTACAATGGATATTCTGAAGAAGGCAAAAGCAATGGGATATAAAATTATTTTGACTACCGATCATGGAACGATACGGGTAAAAAATCCACTCAAGGTAATTGGCGATAAGACGGTGAATACGAATATTCGTTATAAGGTAGGGCGCAATCTGGATTATGACCGCAAAAAAGTATACGATATTCATTCTCCCGAAAAGATAGGCTTACCCGCATTGCATATCAGCTCTAAGTATATCTTTGCTACAGGCGACGATTTCTTTGCTTATCCGAATAATTATAATTACTACGTGTCTTATTACACAGATACATTTCAGCATGGGGGTATTTCGCTCGAAGAAATGATTGTTCCTTTTATTACTTTGATCGGCAAATAACAGAAAATTTGTTTTCCAAAATATATCTTTGCAATCAGAAGTTACATTGTAGAATAATTTTGAATATGAATATAAAGATAGAATCATTAGATAAAATAGACGAGGCGGCTCTCGAGTTTATCCGTGCTATGGGCGATAATACTGTATTTGCTTTTCATGGAGATATGGGAGCAGGCAAAACGACATTTATAAAAGCTATCTGCGAGAATCTCGGTGTCTCTGATACCATCAATAGCCCTACGTTTGCTATCGTAAACGAATACCGTTCCGACAGTGGAGAATTGATCTATCATTTCGACTTTTATCGTATCAATAAAATTGAGGAGGTTTTTGATTTTGGCTACGAAGATTACTTTTATAGCGGCAGCCTTTGCTTTATTGAATGGCCTGAGAAAGTTGACACTTTACTGCCAAAAGATACGGTAAATGTTTATGTCAAAGTACAAGAGGATGGTAGCCGGGAGGTAAGTCTGAGTATTTAATTGTATTCTAGTTCATCCATATCGCCATCATTACTTTTCCCCTTACTCTTGATAATATTAAACTTATAAGAGAAACTAAACATGAAGTATCGGTTGATACTATTTGTGCGCGAGTCTGACATGTAGTTACTGCTTACATAGCGTGACAGATTATTTCTGTCGTTCAGTATATCATAGAATTCAACCTTCAGTGTACCTCTTTTCTTTTTCAGGAATAGTTTTGAGACAGAAGCATTCCAAAGTATTTCTTTCTTCTTAAAATCATCTCCATACCCTGCATAATATGTCATATTGAGGAAGTTCTGTATCGAAAAATCGTAGGGTAGTTTCCATAACACAGAATGTTGGATATTGTAGTTAGATGTGTTTCTATCTTGCACATTCGACAAATTATTCTTTGTTATGTTATATGTCATACCCAGTTCGAGGCGTGTTTCAAGTTTGTCAACCTTAAACTTTCCTGAAACTTTTTCGCTAAGTACTATATTATGCGTTTTCGCTTCTTCACCGTTCGTGTAGCCAATATTTTTGTAATAGTTGGCATAGGTACTATTGTCGATCGTGAATTTCTTATTTCGTAATGGGGTATTGAATATAAAATTGATATTTGCGCCCATATTACCGCTTACATTTCTATATGTATTCGTACTGTTCCCCAAATCATCTATCAGAGTATAGTCCACAATGTTGTTGAATGTATAATTGAATCCTCCCGAAAGCATCATATAACGATTTGAGGCGTAGTCAGATTTCCGATAATATACATTGAAGTTGTTGCTATAGCTTGGTTTCAAATTTGGGTTTCCATAATATTTAGATAATGCACTAACGATAACCGTATCGGCAGATAGCTGAGTGATTCCCGGTTGACTGGTCGATCCCGAATAGCTGATATCTAGGTTGGTGTGATCGTTTGGTTGGTACGAAAAGTTTAGAGTTGGCGAAAAGTTGATAACATTCTGTTTCAAATTTTCGATGATAGAATCGGCAATGCTTACCTTACTCCGCGAATATGACGGATCGATACTCAATCCTATCGTATAATTGTATTTTTCCTTAGTCGTCTGGAAGTTCAAACTTATATTTTGGTTCACATATCTATTCTCGGTATTTCGTGCATAAGCTGTATCCAGAATTGTATAATTGCCTGCACCATCTTTTTTACGGACATCACGCATCCGCTCCGAATTATTTACCCCATACGAATATGCAAACTGCAATCTATGGTCTTTTCCCAACGGCTCTACATACGATAGAGATAAAGTGTAGTTGCTGGTATTATTATCTGTCTTGTTTTGCTGGTCTATTATTTTATCATCTTTTCCTTCGCTATAGGTCGTTTGAGAATAATTAGTTCCTTTACTGTTATCCTTTCTAATCGAATTGTTGAAAGTAAAGCTTACTGTCCTCCCTTTATCATTCAATTTTCGGCCGATAGTTACAAAATTATTTATGTTGTAACCATCACCTTTCGATTGACTATTCGAATATCCCGACGTGGTATCCTTTTCGGCTACATAGGAAAGATTGGTCGAACTTTGAATATTCTTTGTGTTGTTAAGGCTGATATATGACCGTGCAAAAATGGTAGTGAGCGAATCGGGCTTCCATTGCAGGTTCATTCCTAAGTTTGCATTTTCTCTTTTGCTGCGGTACGATGCATCCTGTTTGGAGAAACGATCACCCGAAGATAAGAAAGTCTGAGTATTGGTTTTTGTTTCCATCAGGTTGTCGTTATTTGCATAGCGGATACTGCCGCCTACTCTGATTTTTTCTGAAGGCTGGAGAAAAATATTTGCGCCCAGATTTTTATTCTTCTCAATCCCGTTGTCCATACCCATCGGATACCCATTGTCATTGGTATTACTCATTTCTCCGACTAAAGACACCTGATTGTCGTTGCGCATGTAGTTTGTTATTGCTTTATTGGCGTATCTGTCGTCACTCCCATATCCGGCTTTTACTTCTCCAAAGATGCTCTGTTTCAGTTCTTCTTTTACAACCAGATTGAGTACCTGATCGGGATCTTTATCTTTAAATCCGGTTACTTTTGCTGCTTCAGACTCCTCTTTATAGAGTTGGAGCTTTTTTATCATGTTTGCGGGAAGGTTTGCCAATGCCATCGGAATATCATTTCCGAAAAACTCCTTTCCGTCTACCAGTATTTTTTTTACAGGCTTTCCATTTGCCGATATATTGCCCTGTGCGTCTATCTCTACTCCGGGCATATTTTTTATTATGTCTTGCAGCATATCACTCTCCTGAGATGTGTATGATGTGGCATTATACTCGATGGTGTCGCCTTTGACCAATATATCGGGTACCTTCGCTTCTACAATGGCATCTTTGAGCTGAATGGTATTTTCTACGAGATAGATATTCCCAAATGAATAGCCGGGATTTTGTGTAGAAATATTAAAGTTTTGTAAAAATCTTTTATATCCTAAAAAAGAAGCTTCCAAAATGTATTTTCCTGTCGTAACCGATAGCTTGAAATTACCTTTTTCGTTGGTTGCAACCCCTTTTATGTAGCTGCTATCTGCCTCATTAAGCAATCTGACGGTGACAAATGGGATAGGATCTTTTGTTATTGAGTCATATACAGAGCCTTGCACATATCCTGATGGGTTGCCTTCAACTGTTTGAGCCACAGTTGAAAGGGTTGTAAAGATGAATAGTAAAAGATATAAATATCTCATCAGAATACATTTGTTTTAGTGACAACGAAGATAAGTTTTTTTATATAGAGTGTAAAATCAATGGAATTCGTTAAACACCCTTCTGTTTTATATCAAAAAAAAATGCTTACTTTGTGCAACTTATTCATTTTAGGTCAGATCTGTTTATTGCCTGTTTAAGTATAATCTCTTTCAGAATGATTATATCTTACAATATAAGGCATTAGATATGTTCTGTTTATTTATTAGATAACGTAAAAAAGAGTCATAGGAATATGTCAGAAGATGTTTTTAAGAAGATAGTTTCCCATTGCAAGGAGTATGGTTTTGTTTTTCAGTCTAGTGAAATATATGATGGGCTAAGTGCCGTATATGATTATGGGCAAATGGGTGTAGAATTAAAAAACAACATCAAAAAGTACTGGTGGGACAGTATGGTGCTTTTGAATGAGAACGTTGTTGGTATTGATTCTGCTATCTTTATGCACCCTACTATCTGGAAAGCATCCGGACACGTTGATGCGTTCAACGATCCTTTGATTGACAATAAAGACAGTAAAAAGCGTTATCGTGCCGATGTTCTGATCGAAGATTATTTGGCTAAGATGGACGACAAAGTAAATAAAGAAGTAGAGAAAGCAGCAAAACGATTTGGTGAAAGTTTCGATGAAGCCATGTTTCGTCAAACCAATCCTCGTGTATTAGAAAATCAAGCTAAGCGTGATGAAGTGCATACTCGTTTTGCAAAAGCATTGAATGATAGTAACCTGGAAGAGCTACGTCAAATCATTCTCGATTGCGAGATCGTTGACCCTATCAGCGGAACACGTAACTGGACTGAGGTTCGTCAGTTCAATCTTATGTTTTCTACCGAGATGGGATCTACTGCCGATGGTGCAATGAAAGTATACCTTCGTCCTGAGACTGCACAGGGTATTTTTGTAAACTTCCTGAATGTGCAAAAAACAGGGCGTATGAAGATTCCTTTCGGTATTGCGCAGATTGGTAAAGCATTCCGTAACGAGATTGTAGCTCGTCAGTTTATCTTCCGTATGCGTGAGTTCGAACAGATGGAGATGCAGTTCTTCGTTCGTCCGGGAGAAGAGCTCGATTGGTTTGCAAAATGGAAAGAGTTTCGCATGAAATGGCATAAGTCGCTTGGTTTCGGTGATAATAAATATCGTTTCCACGACCATGACAAGCTTGCTCACTATGCAAATGCAGCTACTGATATCGAATTTGAGATGCCATTCGGATTTAAAGAAGTAGAAGGCATACACTCTCGTACCGATTTTGACTTGGCAAGCCATGAGAAGTTTTCTGGTAAAAAATTACAATATTTCGATCCTGAACTCAATAAATCATACACTCCTTACGTTATTGAAACGTCTATCGGTGTAGACCGTATGTTCTTATCTACACTTTCGGCTGCCTATGCAGAGGAAGTATTAGAAGACGGAGAAACGCGTGTAGTATTAAGATTGCCGGCAGCTCTGGCTCCTATCAAGCTTGCTGTATTACCTTTGGTAAAAAAAGACGGTCTTCCTGAGAAAGCTCGTGAAATTATTGATGCTCTGAAATTTGACTTTAAATGTCAATACGATGAGAAGGACAGTATCGGCAAGCGTTACCGCCGTCAGGATGCGATAGGAACTCCTTACTGTGTTACTGTAGATCACCAGTCATTGCAGGATAATACTGTAACAATTCGCTATCGTGATACAATGCAGCAGGAGCGTGTGGCTATAGACAAATTATCGGATATTATTGCTGATAAAGTAAGTATGAAGAATTTATTGAAAACAATTGGCTAAACCCGATTGTAACCCATATGATGAATATATGAATAGAAGAATTTTAATATTAGCTGTTTTATTTGGTGTTCTCATCTCTTTCGGCTCATGCGTGAATGATGACGATGACAGCACTGTAAGTCAAGAATGGAAAACATATAATGAACAGCAGGTAAGAAATGCCTCTTCTTCAGGATATACAGCCCGCCCTTCGCAAAGTGGTAATGGAAGTGTATATTGGAAATCGATAACTGATTTCGTTCCCGGGGATGAGCCTTCAATAGATCGATTTCCGATCTTTACGGATAGTGTTTCTGTAAGATATGAAGGTTGGTTTTTCCGCTTGGATGATACTAAATATACATTTAATACTACTGAAGGAGACGTGAATGGTATTGCTGTGAGGACAAGAGTAAATAGCACTAACCTTGTTGATGGATTCGCTACGATGCTTCAAAATATGAAAATAGATGAGCAAACAGAGGTTTGTATTCCTTACCTACTTGGTTATGGAACTCTAGGGTCATATAGCAGTGGAGTGCAAATAATACCCGGATATACTACTCTTTGGTATAAAATAAAGCTTCTGAATATCTATGATGAGAAGAAAAAAGAATGGGTAAAGTAATAATAAAATAGATATAAATAAAAAAGAAGATGTAATTCAATTACATCTTCTTTTTTATTTATGAGGCGATTATAAATGGATAGATTATTAATAGAAAATAATATAGTCAACTATAAATAAGTCATATTTCTTTTGTTTTTTTAATCTGTAAACATCTCATTATTATGTTATAAATTCTAGCATGGTTTTATAAAAAGTCATATGTTTTACATCATTGCTTTTCGTTTATGAATTAAGTGGTATCTTCGAATCTTATATAATTCATACGTAAGTCTATCTATTACATAAACCAATTACTCTGATCAATACTTTTTGAATTGTAAGGTAGCATATTAAGAATAATGTATTTTACTTTTAATATAAAAACAAAAACTATGATGAAAAATCTTTTTTATTTTATTTTCGCTTTTATTCTTGTTTCGTGCTCACAAGAAGATTTTTTTGCAGAAAAAGGAATAATGCAAGAACAAACTAAAAAAAAAGTTGAAACCCTTTTAAAAGATGGGGATAGTAAAGTTGAAACAGAAGGTACTTATGCAAAAGAAGATGAGAGTGAAAACATGCATCTAGCAATATCAAATGCTCTTCAAGGATCTTATAATAAGACTAAGGTCTATAAGTCTTCAACTGCGCTAGTGGGTATTCTAGGGAGACTCAATTGTGGAACAAGTCCTAAATTGCATATCTATATGGATTGTGAAGATGATAAAAATGCTTCTAGTGTTATTCATCCCCAACCTAGACCACCCTATATGAATATACGTTCCTTCCCTTATTATCTAGACTCAAATGGAAATGTAAATTTACATTTTTGCGTTGTACCTAGGAGTCATTTTTATATAGTTAAGGATCAGGTATATGGAGTTTTACAAGTAACGAATGAGCTAGAGAGATTTACATTAGTCCATTATATAGATAATGAAGATGATAAGAATAAAAATAGCACAACCTATAATGGGCAGAGAGTTTCTAATTTAGGATCAAATGCTTTTGGGTCTAATACCACACTTGTATGGACTATTCTTGATGATTATGATAAAACCTCAAGAAATCCTCGTATGCCAGATATTGGAGGGTATGTGCTTGGTAAACTGAAACATAACTATGATCTTTATCCATATGATTCTGAATCTGAGAGAGCTGGTTACTTGAAATCTGACGATGAAGATAGTAATAATAAAAATAGTGGAAATATTATAATAAGATATCCTGATAACACTATAGAGAATGTAGTGAATGTAAAAGGATTTTGGACTAAAGATCTAATAAAAGTTGATAAGAATACAGAATTCAATTTTCATAAAATCGGAAGTCTTAATGAAGAGGTATAAAAAAGCTTTTTTTCTGATTATTTCGTTTCTGATTTTATATTCATGTTCTCAAAGAGAAAAAAGAACAGTTATTGCGAAAATTGATGATTTTGTTGTATATGAGGAAGATATAGATAAGCTTGTAACTCAAGAGCTTTTTGATGAGGCAAATCGAATCTATTTAATTAAGAAACTTGCTTTAGATTCTTATATCGATGATTATTTTTTAAAAAAAGGATTAAATAATCTGAATATGTCTAAAGGAGATTTAGTAGATAGTTTGTATAAAAAGATTGTGGATAGCCTTTTCATCTCTTCGTTTATATTGAGTCATAATATGCAATATGGTATTAAGGATTTGAGAAATACTTTGGAGACATTTCCAATAAACTCTGAGGAGGGGCAATATTTATTAAAGGAAAAAATAAAAAACAGCTTATTGAAAAGTTTTATTGATTCTATAAAAAGCGTAAGTAATATAAGTAGTTTTTTATATCCTCCGATAAATCCAAAATTAGCATTGTTATCTGATAGTATTGTAAAATATTCTGCTGGAAACTTATCTTCTAAATATGAAATACTTGTTGTTTCAGATTTTGAATGTGATCGGTGTCGAGAAAGTTATCCCATAATCCGTAGAATATATGATAAGAATAAAAATAGAGTAAAATTCAGTTTTACTAATTATTCTTCATATGTGTCAATTTCAGCTATTGCAGCAATAGCTGCAGGAAGGCAAGGGAAATACTTAGAATATTCGAATGCTATATATTCTCTTGGTAATATTCCGACATTAGAGGATTTAAATAAAATTGCTAGAAATATGAACCTTGATATGACTCAATTTGAAAAGGATTTTAAAGATACTAAAATAAAAGAGTCTTTAGTAGATAATAATATTATTCTTAATGAGGCGGGATTATATGGTACGCCAACATTGATTGTTAATGGAAAACTAATTTTTGATTTAAGTTCTGAGCAGGAAGTTCAAAGAATAATTGAAAATGAGTTTTCTGAATAAAAATTTTCATTCAGAATTTGGTGTCGACTAATTATCAGTATTTTAAGAAAAGGAGAAGGTTTAACCTTCTCCTTTTTTCATTTATCGCTAAATAATGTTTCCATAAATTCTTTCCCTCGTATCAATCCGTACGCTCCCTTCGGAGATTCGAACTCATCGTAAACTTGTACACTATCCGCTTCTCCATTCGAGCGGTATATAACGAACGGTATAGGCTTGTTTGTATGAGTTTTTATAGCACATGGGGTAGGGTGGTCAGGTAGAATAGCAATTGTTACAGGTTCGTCCCAGTCTTTTGTCGCTTCATATATTGTTTTTACAACACGATTGTCAAGATATTCGATTGTTTTAGTTTTCAGTTCATAATCTCCTTCATGTCCTGCCTCGTCACTAGCTTCTATGTGTAGATATACGAAATCGTCTTTTTTAAGGGCTTCTATAGCAGCTTGAGCTTTTCCTTCATAGTTGGTGTCGTACAGTCCCGTTGCTCCTTCTACGTGGATTAATTTAAGTCCTGCGTATACACCAATGCCCATGATTAAGTCTACAGCAGAAATTACCGATCCACTTTTGATTCCGAATAGTTCTTGTAATGTTTGCATCTGCGGGTGGTAACCCGGAGACCATGGCCAAATACTATTTGCAGGGTCTTTACCCTCTGCAATGCGCTTCTTGTTCACAGGATGGTCTTTGAGCAGTTCCTGAGATTTTATAATGAGCTGATTCAGATAATCGGCTGTTTCTTGTGCTTCTGTCGTTTCTGCTTTTATTAAAACCTCCTTGTATGGTGTTCCTGTAACATCGTGGGGAGCAGTACAATCGAGATTCTTATTTCCGCCTTTTAGTTTTAAAAGGTGGCGGTATGAAACTCCCGGATAGAAGCTTACTTTCCCCTCATTTAGTTCTTTATCTAAGAAAAGAATCAATTCTTTAGCTTCTTCACTTGAAATATGTCCAGCTGAATGATTCTTTATTTTACCATCTTCTATACAGATCAGATTGCATCGCATAGCCATTTCTCCGGGAAGTATATCCACTCCCATACTTGCTGCCTCTAGCGAACCTCTACCTTCAAATACTTTCGGAACATCATATCCCAGTACCGATAAGTTTGCAATCTCGCTACCGGGTTTGAAGCCCGCAGGGATTGTATCCAGTTCTCCACTTTTCCCCTTAGCCGCGAGCATATCTATATATGGTTTTTTTGCAGCTTGTAACGGAGTTTTACCTCCGAGTTCGGCAATAGGCTCATCAGCAGCACCGTCTGCTAAAATTATAATTGTTTTCATTTAGGATCTCCTTTACTTCCCCTATTGTCGTAATGGGGGAGTTAGTTATGTTATAAGTTTAAATAAAATCTTGCTATTTGAGTTACCTCACATTTGCAATACTGATAATATCAGAGAATACGCCTGCTGCCGTGACACTTGCCCCTGCGCCATATCCTTTTATTATCATCGGATACTCATTATATCTTTCGGTCGTTATCTGAATTATGTTGTTGCTGCCTTCCAAATCGTAGAATGGGTGGTTTTGCCCAACTTCCTGGAGTCCGACTTCACAGTGTCCATTTTCATATTTGGCAACAAATCGCAAATGCTTGTGTTCGTTTTCGAGCTTTTTGCGCCTTTCTTCAAACTCGGCATCCTGATTTCTGATCGTAGCCCAAAATTCTTCTATTGTACCATCAAAATACTCTTGGGGTATGAATAGGTTCTTCTTAACTTCTGTTTGTTCTACTCGGTAACCTGCTTCTCGGGTTAAGATAACGAGTTTTCTTATCACATCCATACCACTCAGATCGATACGAGGGTCCGGTTCGGAAAAGCCGCACTCCTTAGCCATATAGATCGCCTTGCTGAAAGGTATATCGGCACTGATCGTGTTGAATATATAATTGAGTGTTCCCGAAAGTACAGCTTCTATTTTCACGATCTTATCTCCTGAGTTTACAAGAGAGTTCATCGTATTGATTACAGGAAGCCCTGCACCTACATTTGTCTCGAAAAGGAATTTAATGTTTCTCTCACGAGCTGTATTCTTTAGTTTTATGTAATTGTCATAAGCCGAAGATGCAGCCACTTTGTTGGCTGTAACCACAGAAATACTATGTGAAAGAAGATCTCCGTATATCTGGGCAACGGTTTCGCTGGCAGTACAGTCTACAAATACAGCGTTGAATATATTCATGTTGAGGATCTCGTCTCTCAGAATTTCCGGAGAGCTTGGTATCCCCTTTTCGTCCAGTTCTTCTTTGTATCTGTTCAGGTTGATTCCTTCGCGACAGAATAAAGCTTTCTTTCCCCGGGCAATACCCACCACATTCAGCTTGAGGCTGTATTGCTCTATCAGCTTCGGTTGTTGTTGCCTGATTTGTTCAATCAAATTTCCTCCAACTGTACCAATGCCGACAATAAAGAGATTGAGTACCTTATAGTCGGACAAGAAAAACGAGTCGTGAATAGAGTTTAATGCCTTCCTAAGATATTTGTTTTTTATAACAAAAGATATATTTACCTCCGATGCACCCTGAGCACAAGCGATGACGCTAATACCGCTCTTGCCTAATGTTTCGAATAGTCGGCCGGCAATTCCCGGAGTATATTTCATATTTTCGCCAACAATAGCTACTGTAGCAAGGTCTGTTTCCAGTTGTACACGGTTGATACTTCCCAATGCTATTTCTTTTGCAAACTCTTCTTCGAGAACATGTACTGCCAGTTCGGAGTCGGCAGTGCGTACCCCAATAGATGTGCTATTTTCGGATGATGCCTGAGATACTAAGAAAACGCTGATACCATTATTTGCCAGAGCCCTGAATATTCGGTAGTTTACACCGATAATACCTACCATTCCGAGTCCAAGAACTGTTATCAGGCATGTGTCGGATATGGATGATATACCTTTTATCATCGCCTTTCCTTTCTTTATATCCCCGTCGTGAGAGATATAAGTTCCGGGAGCTTCGGGCTTAAAAGTATTTTTTATGCGAATAGGTATATTCTTGTGATAGACAGGGAAAATCGTTGGCGGATAGATTATTTTTGCTCCGAAATTACAAAGCTCGGTGGCTTCGGTGAACGTAAGGTTCTCTATCACATGAGCACCATTGATTACCTTCGGGTCGGCAGACATAAAACCATCTACATCAGACCATATCTCTAATATATTAGCATCGAGTGCTGAAGCAAATATGGCAGCAGTATAATCCGATCCTCCACGACCCAGATTGGTGATCTCTCCTGTTGTTTTGCATGTGGATATATATCCTGCAACAAGAATCCTTTTTGACGAATTGTCGAAAGCATCTCTTATCAATTTGCTTGACAATTCGATATCGGGTATATGTTTTCCGAAGGAGGAATCTGTTTTTATTAACTGTGTGGCATCCAGAAAATCAAGATCGGAGAATGCAACGCTTATTATCAGCGACGACAAGCGTTCGCCATAGCTTACTATCTTATCCGATGTTTTTGCCGAAAGGTCGTTTATAAGAAATACTCCTTTGAATATATTACTCAACTCTTCCAATAGTTTATTCACATCCGCCTGTAACGAGGGGCGAGCCTCTTCCGGAATATCCAGCTTACTGACTACTGTAATATGGTGCTCGATAATTTCACGAAACTCTCGTTCGTAAGAATAATCGCCGGCTGCAGCCAGATTAGAAATGAGCAACAATTTATCTGTGATTCCTTTAAAAGCAGAGACAACCACAACTATGGGTTCTTCTATTGTCCCTATTATCTTTTTTACATTCGCTATATTAGTAGCGGAACCTACGGATGTTCCGCCAAACTTCATTACTTTCATTCGCTATTATGGTCTTATTTACTTTTGTTTAGAGTTGAGAACTTATCTTGGTCTATTATAATTCGTTGAAGATGTTCATTATGGCTAAGTTTAGGAACTCTAATGGCTCCTTGACTCGACTTCACTGTTTTTGCAGCTTTCTTCACGCGAGAAGTTCCCGTTGTTATTTGTGCAATTGCCTCGGCAAGGAGTGGCTCTGAAGTATCTCCCAATTCGGTTAACCCGCCTCGCCATTCTGATAGAAGAGGGCACTGAGTTTCAACTCTATTTCCGTTGTCGTCTACATAATAAGCAGATTGCATTGTATATCCTTCCTCCCATTCCGAAACTTCAGAATCAGGTGTTAGACCATTAATATATTCACCTTTCCCATTTGCATCAGTAAGTCTGGAAATTATAGGTTGCAATTGCCATTTAATTTTTGAATTATCTGATTTCACAGTCATAGATGCTTTATCTTTCCCTACAGTTGTTTTTCCAATCTGGAAAACTGTCATGTAAGGTTTTAAGCCATGTATAACCAACTCGCTGGCGGATGCTGTATATTCAGTAGCAATCACATACAGACGGCTAAGGCTTAGTTGCGGGATTGATGTACTCGTTCCATATACTTTGTTCAGGAAATATTCATTAAGAGCATCATTGCCATATTCTTTTACGATAGAGTCTTGAAAATGAGTGTTATATTTTTCTTTTGCAAATATATTACTGGTTTTTCTATTTGGAACCAAAGCACTAGCTAAATCCATAGCAGAGGTAAGGTATCCTCCGGGATTGTAGCGAAGATCAAGTACAAAATCTGTTATTCCTTCTTGGCTTTCGCTTAATGATCGAATGCTTTCAATTAGTTCGATGTCATATTCGTAGTTATTTTCGTCGCTTTCATCAGCACTTCTTTCAAATCCGTTATACATCAAATATCCTATTTTAGTTCCGGGTATAACTTTGCTTATGAATATTGGTGATTTTTTAGACTCTGCTGCTTGAAATGTTTCTAGCTTCACTTTTTCACCTTTATTGTTATATATCCAGAGCGAAAGCGATGTGTTTTCTTTGAGAATAGTTGAATAATTATCGTAGTTTACGTCTGCATCATTCACTTTGTATATTACCTGGCCTCTTTTTAATCCTTTGCTTTCAGCCGCAGACCCTTCATTTACATAGAGAACAAAAAGACCAATTGATGTGTTTTGAGAGCTGGAGGTTGCAAAGTAATTCATTGGTATATATTCAAATCCTAGATTTGCATCAGCATATAATGCCTTTGTTTTTTTAGAAGTGTCTTCTTCTATCCATGAAAAACGGTCGCCATCAACCTTTCCATAATTATAGAGTATACCATAAAAGAATTTTTCAGGATCTTGCGTGTAGTCGGGGGATGAAGGCAAATTTGTATTCCATAGGTACAAACTTTTCATCTTGTTGTAGGCCCACTGGTTTGTGAGTTCGTTGTCGGTTAATTCTTTGGGAGGAGTAATCGGATCGTCCTCTTCTTTATCTTTGCATCCATTGAAAGATAATAGAATTATTGCTAATAAAAATATGCTTTTTGCTTTCATAAATGACAAAATAGTTAGCCTTGGGTGGATTTTTGTCCTCGAAAGGCAGAATTTTACAAATGTATGTATTTAATGGTTTCTTACAAAATTAATTCACCTTTCCCCTGACGAATTATTTCCGGCTCATCACCTGTGCAATCTACAACTGTAGAGCCTTCTATCCCTCCAAATCCGCCATCGATAACGATATCTATCTTGTCTTGATATTTCTCGTAGATGAGTTCGGGGTCGGTCGTATATTCAACCACTTCATCTTCGTCTTTCACCGAAGTGGTAAGTATTGGGTTTCCTAGGTTACGGACAAGCTCTCTTATTATGTTATTATCAGGAATACGTATCCCCACCGTTTTTTTGTTTTTATATATCTTCGGCAGAGATGATGTTGTATTAAGTATAAACGTAAAAGGTCCCGGTAAATTTTTCTTCATCAGTTTAAAAATAGCATTATCTACTTTTGCATATTCACTGATATTGCTTAAATCATAGCAAATGATAGAAAGATTACTCTTTGCCGGATTTATATCCTTCATCTTGCATATCTCTTCCACCGCGCGTACATTGAGCGCATCACAGCCGATAGCATAAACTGTGTCTGTTGGGTATATAATTAGTCCGCCATCTTGCAAAACAGATACAACCCTGTCAATTTCTTTCTGATTGGGGTTTTGTTCGTATAATTTTATAAGCATGTCATCCTTTATATTTTTTATTAAAATCAAAAGTAATGATTAATATGAAAAAACGGCCCATAAATAATTATTTATGGGCCGCTCGTCTATTTTATTGTTTTATCTGCTTATTTCTTCTCGATATAATCTTCAACAATTGCCTGAGTTAGACCCATATTAGAAAATCCTCCGTCGTGGAACAAGTTTTGCATCGTTACCATACGCGTCAAATCAGAGAACATCACAATACAGTAGTCGGCACAAGATTCTGCACTGGCATTTCCGAGAGGAGACATTTTTTCTGCAAAGTCGAAAAATGCATCCATTCCGCCAATACCTTGTCCGGCAGTAGTTAAAGTAGGCGATTGTGAAATTGTATTCACACGTACCTTCTTATCACGACCATATATATAACCAAAGCTGCGACCGAATGACTCAAGCAATGCTTTTGCGTCTGCCATATCGTTGTATCCGGTAAATGTACGTTGTGCAGCAATGTGAGTAAGAGCTACAACGGAACCACCTTCTGCAATTGCATCCAGTTTTTTCGCTACCTGCATCATTTTGTGGAAAGAGATAGCTGAAATATCCAATGTTTTATCTAAAAATCCATAATCAAGGTCATCGTACTGTCTTCCTTTACGGAGGTTGAGCGACATACCAATTGAGTGAAGTACAAAATCAATTTTTCCGCCAAGGGCTTCCATCGACTGAACAAAGACTTGCTCAAGATCTTCTACGCTAGTTGCATCAGCAGCAATAACCTTAGCATTCAGCTTTTCGCTCAAAGCCTTGGTCTCACCCATTCTTACAGCTATAGGAGTGTTTGACAATGTTATGATTGCACCTTGTTCTACAGCTTTCTCAGCTACTTTCCAAGCAATAGACTTCTCGTTTAATGCGCCGAAGACAATTCCTCTTTTGCCTTTTAATAAATTGTTACTCATGTTTATATCTATTTATTGATTATTAGCTACTTATAAAAATACGACGATAGCTTATAATAGTTTATCGCACAAAAATAGTAAAAATGTGCAATAGTAAAGCCAGAATCCATCTAAATTTACATGTACGTCTTATTTATAATTCTCCAGATCGATTTCCATAAAGTCCGAAACCTCTGTTTCCCATCTTTCTTTTACAAATTTTACATGCTCAGGATTATCGTTATATGTTTTATACGCTGTAGAATCGGCAAATTCCATATAAAAACAGAAGTTGAAATTCGTCTTTTTACTTGCCTGACGGAATACCTGGAAATTTTTTACTTCGGGTATAGCTGTTAATATCTCTTTGCCTTCTTCCAAAAATTTAGCTGTTTTAGGATCATCCAACTCGTGTTTAAGATTAAAAACAACTACGTGTCTGATATTCGTATTCGTACTTTCAGCTTCTTTCTTTTCTTGTTTACTCTTATCGGAGCAAGCATACAGAGGAAGGAATAGTAAAATGAGCAGAATTAAGTTTTTCATAAGCGAAGTGTTTAATAATTTAAGATATTACTAAAGTAAATAATTCTATGTAGGTCTTAATACAACCTTTTTAAAAGATCTTCTCTTTTCAATCTCTTTAATTCCTTTATAATTTGCGGACGGTAACCTTTATCATACCAAAAGAAGAATTGGCGTTGTGCCAATTTTTGTTCTTTTGTCCGTGCTGTATATACCTTTTCCAGCGTATATGGATGATAGCCTGTATAATATATTTCTGTAGCCACAGTCATAGGAGATGGGGTGAAATCTTGTATCTGTTCCAGTTTGAACCCCAAGGGCTTGGTAGCAACGGCCAGCTCAGCCATATCTATCTCTGTACACCCGGGGTGTGAAGATATAAAATAAGGAATGAGTTGTTGTTTCAGTCCCGACTCTTTATTTATTTTCTCAAATATTTTCTGAAAAGTGTAAAATTGCTCGAAGCTCGGCTTGCGCATATAGCTGAGCACTTTGTCGGATGTATGTTCCGGAGCAACTTTAAGACGTCCTGATACGTGATTTACAATCAGCTCTTTGGTGTACTCTTCAGATATCTTATTCAGCCTATCATCTTCATTTCGGTGCAGAAGAATATCGTAACGTACCCCGCTACCAATAAATGATTTCTTTATCTTAGGTATTTTATCTACAGCCTTGTATATTTCCAAGAGGTGAGAATGGTCTACATTCAAATTCTTACATATTTTGGGATGAATACATGATGGGCGTTTACATTTTGCACAGATGTTTTCATCTTTACCTTTCATCTTATACATGTTTGCAGAAGGGCCTCCAAGGTCACTTAGGTAACCTTTGAAATCGGGCATGTCCGTTATTTCCTTTACCTCCTTGAGTATAGATTCCTTAGATCGTGAAGCGATAAATTTGCCCTGATGGGCTGATATGGTGCAAAATGCACAGCCTCCAAAACATCCACGGTGCATATTGACCGAGAATTTTATCATCTCGAAAGCCGGAATTGTCTTTCCCTTATATTTGGGATGGGGCAGACGTGTATATGGAAGATCAAACGATGCGTCCACCTCTTTTTCCGACATCGGAGGGTAGGGTGGGTTGATAATGACAGACTGCTCACCACATTTTTGAATGATGCGGGAAGCATTTATCATATTCGATTGCTCTTCTACAACCTTGAAGTTTTTTGCTTGATTCAGTTTTTCTGATAAGCATTCTTCGTGTGAAAAAAGATAAATATCCTTTTCCTTTCCATCCGGCGTTTTGTCCCACAGATAAGCAGTTTGAGGAATATCTTTCAGGTCTTTTATCGATTTGCCGCTCTTTAGTTCCCCAATTATAGCTCTCAGAGGTAGTTCTCCCATTCCATATACCAACAGGTCGGCTTTGGAATCTACTAATATTGACTTATGAAGTTTATCGTCCCAATAATCATAATGTGTTACCCGGCGTAGTGATGCTTCTATCCCTCCTAGAAGGACAGGGATATCGGGGAAAATCTCTTTTAGAATATTGGTGTATACAATCGAAGGTCTATCTGGTCGCATGTCAGCTCTGCCATCAGGTGTATAAGCATCATCAGACCGTAGCCGTTTGTTTGCAGTATAGTGATTGATCATCGAATCCATTGCTCCGGCTGTTACTCCGAAGAAAAGGCGAGGCTTACCCAATTTTTTAAAATCACGTAAATCGTCCCGCCAGTTAGGTTGGGGTACGATTGCCACTTTTAGCCCCTCGGCTTCTAGAATGCGGCCGATCACAGCAGCTCCAAAAGAGGGGTGATCTATATATGCATCTCCCGAGAAAAGGATAACGTCAAGTTCATCCCATCCTCTGAGGTCAATCTCTTTTTTTGTTGTAGGTAACCAGTCAGTAAGACGATATTCTTTCATAATCAGATGCAAAGGTATTGTTTTTTTGTAGTTGAGGTATTTTTAGGAATGATTCTTAACATTTTATTTATTCATCGTTATATCCAAAACTGCTCCATTTTCTTTTTCTTGAAGAAAGGAAAATTGTCATCAAAAGAACACGATTCTTTCAGCTTTTATTATAGATAACATGGTCACAATAAATGAAACTTAGTATTTTAATGTTATCTATTTATTAAACATTATATCTTTGTTGTATGTTAATATTTGTAATGAAAAAAGTTTTATCCATATCATTTATCCTTGTTTTAATTCTTACGGCATGTTCTACTACCAAAAACATTCCGGACGGAAGTTATTTGTTGGATGATTTTACCATAAAGCATGATACAAAAAATGCAACCTCAGACTTGGAAGATTTTGTTCGCCAACAACCAAACACAACATTGCCCCTTCTGGGAAAGGTAACCCTAAAAATCTACAATATAGCCGGAAGCGATTCTTCATGGATAAATAGGAATATCCGTAAATTAGGAGCACCGCCTGTAATATATAGCTCGGGACAAACTTGGCAATCAAGGAACCAACTTCTTAAACAGTTGAATAACCAAGGGTATTTGAATGCCGAGGCAGATACGATATTGAAGATAAAAGGGAAGAAAATATCTGTAACGTACGACCTTAAAGGAGGTAAACCCTATACTGTGCGTGACTATAAATATACGCTTAGCGATACCACTATGACTCGCATTTTGACACGTATCCCGATGAAACCTTACATAACCTCTGGGGATATGTTTGATATGGAGCTCCTTGAGGAAGAAAGGCAAAGAGTGAATAGTATAATGCGAAATGTGGGTTACTATAACTTTTCGAAAGAATATCTCTATTTCAAAGTGGATTCTACACTCAACTCACATCAGGTAGATTTATTTCTGGATGTATATCCTGCAAAAGATAGTTTGCCTTACCCTCGTTATAAAATAAATAATGTAACGATAATATCCGGCTTGAATTCAACTACCGGTGGAAGAGCACAAGATGATGGGTTGGTGAGTGCAAACAGGTGGTTCTTTAGGAATGCAGATACTGTGGACTATAAAGGAATAAAAATTATCAGGGGACGAAATAATTTTTTACGAAGTTCTACCATTGTTCGAAATAATTATCTGCGTAAAGGAAGCTATTTCTCAGATATGGCTCTTAATGGTACATACGAGGCATATACCAAAATGGGAGCAATAAAGCAGGCAAATATATCTGTAGCCCCATCGACTGAAGATAGCACTCATTTGCTGGATGCAACGATAGTCTTGCTGCCGGCTAATGCCCATTGGTTTAAGGCTGGACTTGATGGTACTAACTCGGCAGGAGATATCGGTATTGCCCCAAGTATAACATATCAGCATCAGAATCTTTTTAATGGAGGAGAGCAATTCAATATAAAACTGAAAGGGGCCTATGAATTTATTGCCGGAAAGGAGAAGAATGACTTGTTGAATCAAAACTTCTATGAGTATGGGATAGAGACCGGACTTACCTTTCCGATGTTCTTGTTTCCTTGGCTGAAAAAAAGTTGGAGAGAACAACCTTCCGCTTCTACCAGAGTCTCTGTTGGTCTTACCAATCAGCATCGTAAGGAATATACACGTCAGTTCTTCAATACTTCATTGAATTACGGTTGGTCTACATACAATAATAGATTACGTCACACTCTTGATCTGTTTGATATTAACTTCATGCGGATGCCTAGTATGTCTGACGATTTTAAAAAATATCTTGACGATGACAAGAATGCTTTGCTACGAGAGAGCTATCGAGATCAGCTCGTTTCGCGCATGGCATATAGCATTACGCTGGTGAATGCACGGCGATTGAATGCACTTTATCCGACATATGCTATCCGAAGTTCTATTGAATTTGCGGGAGGGTTGCCTCGACTTGTTACCACTCTGAATGGAGCAAAAGTTGATCAGGAAACAGGGCAGAAAAATATATTGGGTGTTGCCTATGCCGAATATATAAAAGGTAGTGTAGAATATTCCCGAACTTTTTATTTCTCAAAAATACATTCATTGGCTTATCGTCTGGGTCTCGGTTTAGCTCACCCTTATGGTAATTCGGATGTCTTGCCTTTCGAAAGGAGATTTTTTGCCGGAGGAGCAAACAGTATCAGGGGGTGGAGTACCCGATCTCTTGGTCCGGGGTCTTATAGACGTGCCGAAAAAACAGAAAGTGATTTTGTAAACCAGACAGGTGATATGAAGCTGGAATTTAGTATAGAGAATCGGTATAAGCTGACACCTCTTTTCGAATTTGCTCAGTTTATTGACGCCGGCAATGTTTGGACTTTAAAGAATTATGAAACTCAACCCGGAGGACAATTTGAATTCAAGAACTTTTATAAAGAAATTGGCGTTTCGTACGGATTGGGTATTCGCTTAGATTTGAGTTTTCTGTTATTGCGCTTCGATGCAGGTATGAAAGCGTATGATCCGGGGCTTCTACAATCTGAACGATTTGTGTTGTTCAAACCACGATTAAACCGCATGGCATGGCATTTTGGTATAGGATATCCATTCTAAATAATATGTATAAAACAACAAAGCCAATCATAACGGATTGGCTTTGTTGTTTATATTCAGTCTTATCGGTTAATTTTCTATTCCTTGAAATTTGAAAGGCTTGGCATCTATAAAGTCTTTGATTGTGTTTCCTGAATAGGAATTTCCGTTTACCAAATCAAGCATCTTTACCGGAGCTTTTTCCGAAAAATTTATGTCTTTGAAATCAACCCAAACGACATTCGGATATAGTGTCGATTCGAAATAATACACTTTGTTCTTCTGATCCGAAACTGTTCTCCACCTTGTAGAAGAAATATTCGGCTCATTTGGTGTAGTTATACCATAAGGAACAGAAGCATTGCGAATAACACTAAACACACTGGCTACAGCGATACGTGTATCGTCTGTTTGAGGAATTGTGTTTATATAATAAGATGCTCTTACAAAACGGTCTGCTGCACGGTTTGTGCCGGGAAGGAATGTTAGTCCTCCAATATTTTTCCAATAATCGTTTAATGCCAATTGCTGATCGAAAACAGGCGAATTGGTCATTACCTGATATGATCTGTCCTGGTGTATTTTTAATTCTCCGTTGATATACTCAAATATAGCATTATCGCCTGTGGCATCGGATATAGATAAGTGTAAAGTAGCCATACGGGAACCATCATGCATCATGTCGGATATGACTTCGAAATCTCTCTTTTCCATCGCTGTAACGGCTTCGCTTACTGTTCCAAAGTTGTCGAGCATATATTGTACCCAAGCGGCGATAGACAATGCAGGTTTCTTGCCGTCCCAATTCGGATACGAAGATTCAGCTAACCAAAGAAGATTGGCTACCAGCCCTTTCTCATTCATGCCGTCGGTGCTACAGATATCATAGGCAGAGGCTATAACACTGCCATACTTTGAAGTCCATTTCATAGGGTTTTTGCCCACTTCGCCACTACGTTCCATTCCTCTTGGGAATATCCAAAGGTTGCTACGGCTGTCCTCTTTCCAGTCCATAGAACGGGCTGTGAGGATCGTGTTGTTTGGGCCTTGATAAACAACTCGTGTACAAGCATCTATTCTGCCAAACTGAAGCGCAAGAATGAAACTAAGAACAATACCAAACTTTTTCATAATTAGATTGAAGTTTATGAGTGAATTACTCTCTATTTAACAATTTAACTTAAATGAAAGTTTCGCATTATCCCTATTTTATCCTAGTGATCTTATGCTTTCTCTTTTTTGAACGATTTTTTTTGAGTGAATAGAAGTTATCGATCAAACTTCAACATTTCTCCTCTTACTTCGTTTACTACTCCGTTTTCGAATGCAATTTTTCCGTTCAAGAATGTTTTTTCTATCGTAGTAGACATTGTTTCACCCTCTAGTGGAGCCCATTTGCATTTATACAGAATATTATCTTTAGTAATCGTATATGGTTTATTGGGGTTTACGAGTACAAGGTCTGCAAAGTATCCTTTGCGGATGTATCCTCGTTTATGTATTTGGAACATTACAGCAGGAGCGTGGCACATCTTATTTACAACCTGCTCTTTTGATATTTTGCCTTTTTTAGATAGTTCCAGCATCATCTGCAATGAGTGTTGAACCAATGGTCCTCCCGATGCTGCTTTCGAAGCTCCTCCTACTTTTTCTTCTATCAGATGCGGAGCGTGATCTGTTGCTATCACATCTAGTTTTCCTTTTAGCAGACCTTGCATAAGAGCTCCTCTGTCTTGCCGTGTCTTTACCGAAGGATTCCACTTTATGCGCGTGCCGTACTTTGAATAGTCTTCGTCCGAAAACCAAAGGTGATGCACACACACTTCTCCTGTTATTTTTTTCTCTGTAAGCGGTTTAATATCAAACAGGCTGATTTCTTTCTCGGTAGAGAGGTGAAGAATGTGTAGACGGGTCTGATACTTATCCGCTAGTTCGACAGCTTCGGCAGAAGAGCGATAGCATGCCTCTGCGCTACGTATAAGCGGGTGGTACTGAATTGGTATATCTCCACCGAATTCTGCTTTATATTTTGCCAGATTTTCTCTGATGATCTCTTCTTTTTCGCAGTGTGTAGCAATGAGCATGTCTATTTCGGCAAAAATAGCTTGCAATACTTTCTTGTCATCTACAAGCATATTGCCGGTTGACGATCCCATAAAGACTTTTACGCCACATACTTCTTTTTGGTTTACCTTCTTTAGCTCGGCGAGGTTGTCGTTTGTAGCACCCATATAGAAGGAGTAGTTTGCATAGGACTTTTGTGCGCCTATCTCAAACTTTTGTTCCAGTAATTCTATGGTTGTGGTTTGCGGGTTTGTGTTTGGCATTTCCATAAAGGACGTTACTCCACCTGCTATCGCAGCACGGCTTTCGCTCGCAATATCTCCCTTGTGAGTTAATCCCGGCTCGCGAAAGTGCACCTGATCGTCTATTACTCCCGGAAGTAACCATAAATCTTTGGCATCTATTACTGTTGCTTTGTTGAGAATTGTTTCAGGAACTTCTTCCGATCTATATATTTCAGATATAATGTCTTTTTCTATCAATACGGAGCCTACAAATGAAGTTCCTTCGTTGATAATGGTGGCTTTATGTATTAGTATCATATTGGAGATATTTCTTGCAAAGATAAGAAAAAGGAATATTATTGAAAGGAAGTTGCAAATTACTATCAGTGAAATCAATCGTAATAGAATTTAGGTTATGTGATAGTGGCAATGGGTGTGTGTATTTTATTAGCTATTGTGGTTTTCCATAGCTTGGAATATAGTATTTTGTAACTTGCGGAGCTTAATACATTATATATAAATTTTTTAGTGAAACTAACAATACAACTAATGACAAAAGGAGTCTGGTGTAATCAAAAAGGTAAAGCTGTTTGTCTGTCATTATCTTTTTTAGGTTTTTTCTTTTTTCTTTTTTCTTTCTCAGTTTTTCTTTCCTCTATTATCTCATTTTCGTTATTACCACAATCATAATTAACTGATTGTGTATTGTCTATAATATTCTTGTTCTCTAATTTTAAGCTGTCTTTTATATGCATTATAATATTAGCCCGTTCGTCAATATCAACTATTGTTTCTCCAAATAGCTTGAAGTCAGAAATAGATAAAGGTGATATAACAAATAAATCATGAGAGAAGCGATTTTCGTAATAAGATTTTCTTAACTCCATTAACAATCTTCCTAAAGCATTAACACCACTCAGTTGGTTATTTTTATTAATTGCACCCCAAAATATATCTTTATGACTTTCTTCTACAATATATTTATCGTATGTACTATCTAATAGAGTTCCAAACTTAATATAATTCTGGGCGAGTTTTACTTGCAAACACCACCGCATAACCTTTACTTTAATATCTTCCCAATCTTCCCTAATTTTATTATTATAGGGCTTGCATACCATTTTTGATGTCATGGGACTTTTCTCTGATATTATTTTTCCTTGGATATCAGGGTAATGAGGGAACTTACATGCTTGATATAGTGCTTCTGATGATAATATTTTTATGTCATTAACTCTCAATGGGAATCCCGAAGCCATGTTTGATAATCCACCAAACATCTCTTTCGTTTTTCTAAAAACACAGCATTCGCTTATGTTATATATACGTATATCTTTTTCTTTAACTAGAGGCATACAAAAAGTTATTGAACAACAAAGTTAGCAAAATCTACTAAAGCAGAGGAGTTTGATTTTCTTACATCGAAAAGAGGCGTAAATCCACCACCTGAATACCAAAAAACAAGAGGTGTATTATTGGGTATATTACGCCAAGTAAAACACAATGCCCCAAAACCAAAATTCTTATGAGATGGTAATGCAAATCCTAATGCTCTAATATTCTTCTTTGTTGGTGTCGAACTTTTGAGAATTTCTATTCCTTTCTTTAAAAAAGCATTCTCGATAATCTCTCTATTCTGTGCATTTGTGAAAAATGCTTCATTTTTTGGGATACCATTGTTGCGGTAAAAATTATCACAAGAAGTATAATTACCCTTTGCTGTATAATTATCAACATGATTAATGACTTCCTCTTTATAAGCTTTGATATCTTTGTCTTCTATGCCTTCTAAAGGCATTATTATTTCCAAAGGTAAATTTATATTTACTATGTTGTTAATTGTTATGCACCAGAAACTTAAATTATGACTATAGTCATGCGATATTTGTTTTGATTTATTTTTAAAATTTTGTGAATGGACAAAGACATAAATACTTCGTAGTGTAGTTATGCCATTTTTTATAGCAGTTATATTGGTGATATTATCATCAAAGGAGGCATTAAACCACGTAGTTAGATTATTGTAGAAAGTAGTGCCTGTACATAGTACATCATCGAGGTATATAGAGTATTGTCTTGATAATGAAGCACATTGTGAGATGCTAAATTTATATTTTTCATTGAGATACTCATCTAAGAGAGACAATAAAACTCCTTGACTCTTTCTTTTTTCTTGTAAATCCAAGAATTGACAATTTTTCAAAAATAGAGGGATGTCGCTAAAACCGAATTCTTTAGCTATTTTTATGATAACGTCACCATAAAAAAGGAATACTCGTTTTTTTGATAAATATCGTTTGTGAAAAATATTATTTAACTCTTTTAAAATAATCATTTTATCTTGTTCTTCAAATTGGTCTATCCATTTTTTTATTCGAGACTTGGATATTCTTGACCCATCAGAATGTTCTATTCTATAATCTTTTATCAGATTATATACATCTTGAATCGCCTTAACTTCTTGTTCATTATCTCCAATGTTTAACTTTGCACTCTCGCTCATATATACATTAGTAGAGTCGAAGTTGACACAATTACATTCGAAACTATAACTTTGTTTATCATGAAGAACATCTCCAAAAATGAATCCTTCAACTATGTGTCCTGAGAAATGATGATTTGGGATGTCGATATTGATTATATCATCTTTAATATTTATTGTGCCTTCAATATTACCATCTAACAATAGTTTATTTTCATCCAAAACAGAAAAAACTTTCCCATTTAACTCTGCTAAATCAGCGCTTAATACCCAATCTGTATTCTTTAAGTCAATCATAGTTTTGGTAGTTAGATTATTAATATCCAAATATATGAATTTTAACTAATATTTAATATTTGTATTCGAATATCTTTCATACAACCTCATCATTTGTATCATTCCCAATATACAACCCCTACGAGTTTTAAAACCATTATCATTTAATGTTGAGGTTATCTCATCCCATGTTTTACTATTACATAGAGACACCATGAAAGATACAAAAAAAGAGATTAAAGTAATTACAAATTACTCTAATCTCTTTCTTATTTGTTTTTATAGCCTTTTACAACGTGTGGAGCTTAATACTCATCCTCGTTAAAAAAGAAATCTTCTTTGCTTGGATAATCAGGCCAGATGTCTTCGATGGTATCAAAGATTTCATCTTCATCCTCAATTTCCTGTAGATTTTCTATTACTTCAAGAGGTGCACCCGAACGTTGGGCATAGTCAATCAACTCCTCTTTTGTTGCAGGCCATGGTGCATCTTCTAGTTTAGATGCCAATTCTAGTGTCCAGTACATAATATTTTTATTTATTTTTATTTTTTGCCAGTTTGCTTATATTTTCCGCAAAAATATAACAATATTTCTTATATCAAAGCCTGATTCCAAAATATTTCATTTCCTTTCTTATTGCTCTCTTTTCTAGCGAGTAAGAAAAAGTAGTCGGAGAGCCTGTTTATGAACATTAAGACCAGATCATCGACCGGATATTCTTCCTTCACTTTGTATACGCAACGTTCAGCACGTCGGCAAACGGTACGGCAAATATGTGCCCGCGCAGCCGATTCGCTTCCTCCCGGTAAGACAAATTGCCTCAACTGAGGGAGCTCGCTATCCATCCTGTCCATTTCATTCTCGAGGGTGGCTATATCTTTGTCTGCAATGATGCTGGCCGCTTTGGGTGGCATGGCTTCTGTCTCCGTTGCCAGATAAGAACCTACAGTAAACAACTTATGCTGAATAAAAGATAATATTTTCAAGTCGTGCTCATCTTCTATCTTTTCTGTAAGGAATCCGACGAACGAATTGAGCTCATCTGTTGTACCATATGCATCAAGCCTCACATGAGCCTTTATCACACGTTTACCTCCTACAAGGGAAGTTGTTCCTTTGTCTCCAGTTTTGGTATATATGCCACTTTTCTTCATTTTCGTTTAGTTTAAAAACTGATTTTATATTCCCATCGGTAAAGAGTCTTGTCAAAAAATACAATACCAATGTTGAATAAGTCCAGTATTACTGTTCTGCTATCCATGCTTGCGATGCATTTCCATAACGCTTGGTTGCGTCTATTTGTTCTTATGCCTCTTACAATTATAAATGTTTTTTCGTGACAAATATTATCCAAGTATTTGCAAACATCTGATGATAAGAGACTATAGTTATTTAAATCGATAAGGATACAGTCTTGCTTTTCTTGTAGTTCGGGTAGCTGTGGATCAATCAATAACTCTATATTTCTGTTCCATTCACTGTATAAACGTCCGGCAATACTATATTTTCTCTCGCTTGTTTCTATACTTATACACTTTGTATTGCTCGATGCTGCTGTCATACAAATTGTATTCACTCCATATCCTGCACCTATTTCGAGTATTCTCTCTGCATTGAAATAATTAACCAATCGAAATAAAAGCAAGTTGTACTTCTTCAAGTGCAAAAAAACATAAGGATCTATAATGGTTCTTATATCATCATAGATATGATAAGGCGTTTTTTCTTCAATTACTTTATTTATCAGATTGAAAACAAAGGGAGAATGTATGCCATGACCTCTATGATGGCGTATCTTATAAAGTATTTTTAATCCTGTTTTCGAGAGCTTGTATATGCGTGGCATATCAGAATAGCTTGACGTAATAGGTTAACTTACCGTAAATAACTCTGTTTGCCGATCTCGAAAAGTAGTCGGCCTTGCTGCTTTTATAAATATCTCCTAACCCGAAAGAGTATCTTCCTTCTAAAGCAAAATTGCCGATACCCGTACGAAATTCTAGTCCAAGACCTGCCATTAAGGCATAATCGATTTTATTCTCAGCCATACGATAATATTGGTTGGTTTCGAATGACGGAGACACTCCGCTAGCCAAATAGTTTTCGAGTTTGTCGTTTATTTTCTCACTGTCACTTATCAGAAATCCAATTTTAGGTCCGAGATTGAAAAAGAACCGTACTTTGTTTCCGAAGTAGATATGCGTGAGTACGGGTAATTCAAAATAGTTCAATTGGTGAGAATGCTCAAAACCTAAATTTGCAAATACGTCATTTTTGCTGAAATTTTGTTTCCACCCTTCTTGGCTATAGTTCAGCTCGGCAATGATACCGATGTTTTTTTCAGAGATGTATCGTATAGCTATACCTCCGTGATACTGCATCTGGTTTTTTGTCGAGATGCGCATCTTATTGGCATTTTCAGAGTTTGGGACGGATTGAAAATCCACAGATGAAAATGTGGGTCCGAATCCTATGCCTATGTTCCACTCGGGTTTGAAGTCTTTATTTTGTCCATACATGAATGAACCAAAAATAAAAGGTAGAAGCAATAATAATAAATATCTATTTACCATTTAATCAGTGATATCTATTTTTTCGAGACTGGAATTATCTTTATAGTGGATAAAGTATATACCGTTGTTTACATATCCTCCATTTTTTTCATTTGCTTTTTCGAAGTAAATGCAAGACTGTAATGTGGGTACATTTATTTTGGATATATTATCTTCGAAAGAACTTCCATACTGTTTTAGTGCAGTTAAGAAGTAAAGACCTGTATCATATCCAAGATATCCCCATTTAGGGAACGAGTTAATCAGATTCTTATTGTACCACTGTTTGTAGTCATCCGCAAAGTTTTGCACAGCATTTTGCTGTTCGTTGAGGAAGAATATGCTGTAAATGTAAGCATCGTATTTATGGAGATTTTCTACCTGGCTGTTATATACCTGCCATTCGGGATAACCAAAGAGGCTGAACGAGGTATCATTCGAAACATTCAGCACTGCTGTTATTCTTCTTAATGTTGCTTCGGAAGACGATGTAGGTACGATTATATTGTTTGTAGTATTTGCTGCAGCTTTGAGGTCTTCGCCCAAATTGCTCGATTTTGTGATTGTCTTCGATTGAATTCCCGCCTTGCTGAGGCTTTTCTTTAGATCGTTTACAAAATCTATTTTATCATTATTTGAGCCATCTTCCGATACGAATATTATATTGTAATTTCTGAATCTTTTTACAAAAGCAGAAGTCACTTCAGGATACAATGATGAATGCGATGACGTCATTTGGAATAGCAGAGGTGTGCCTGTTATCTCGCTGGAAGAGCCAAAAGGTATCACATACTTTATGCCTGTTTTCTTAGAAAATTTCACTAAGGCATCTATCTGTTGTTTCGATACTCCTCCTATAATGAGGTGCATGTTTTTCATCTCATTTGTTTCCAAAAGGCTTTCAAGTCTTTTGGTGTTTTTTTCAGAGCCTGTCTCGAATGTATATATCTCAGCATTCAGTCCATTGCTTTTCAGGTCTTTAACTGCCAGTAAGAACCCTTCTTAGTATTCGGCAAGCTTGTCTTTTGATATCCTTCCGCTGTTGTCTGTGAATGGCAACTGTATACCTACTCTT
>POVV01000168.1_pt1 | contig 54131 bp, 52 predicted proteins | sample 1560271 | NCBI WGS metagenome assembly POVV01 (sample SAMN08337232, study PRJNA429181) | Bioreactor metagenome, whole genome shotgun sequencing project. | biome: cows' rumen and soil; feature: anaerobic; isolation source: anaerobic chemostat enrichment culture, galacturonate as sole carbon... | reverse complement strand
TGTCCTGCTTTCTTCCTGATTGACTGCAAGTCATGGATAGATAGGATTTTCATACGTCTCAGATTTTGGTAGTTTTCGCAAATATAATTCTTTGTCTGAAAATAAATAGATTTTTCAGAAAATAGTTACGTAAATAACTTACTATCTCGGATGTAGGTGCTTATGAAGCCTGGGGATAAAATGAAAAAAGCTCTGTAATCCTAAGACTACAGAGTTTTTTTTTCATTTGCTTTCTTTGAAAGCGGTCCGGACGGGACTCGAACCCGCGACCCCCTGCGTGACAGGCAGGTATTCTAACCAACTGAACTACCGAACCAATATGTGTTTTCTAATTAATCGTTGTTTTGTTTATCATTTCGCTCTCTTTTATTTTGAAAGCGGTCCGGACGGGACTCGAACCCGCGACCCCCTGCGTGACAGGCAGGTATTCTAACCAACTGAACTACCGAACCAATATTTCTTTAACTCTTAATTAGCATTCTCTCTCGATTGCGGGTGCAAAGGTAGTTGTTTTTGTTAAACTTGCAATAGTTTTAGCCCTTTTTTTACTGTAAAAATGAAAGAAAAAAGATAAGGCGTTGGTTCTCAATAGGAGAAAGAAATGCTTGTTTTCTTCTTCAGACAGAGCAAAAGTGTTGTTTAGTGTATGGATAGAATGAAAAAAAGAGAAAACGGATAGAAAAAAAGAAAAAAACACCATTCTTCGCATCTATGCTGGAATAAATGTTCTTACCTTTGCCCCATTAATTGCCAGAATGCGTGGCAAGGTGTGACATCTATTTCCTCTATTATAATATATAGAGAGGTAACAGCGATGTTCGTTCTAGTGTTTATGAATCGGGAACTATTCGAGTTCGTGGCTGATAATTGCAAGAGTGAGAAGTTTCATCAGTACAATTTAATTCAGCATTATTATAAACAACAGAATGAAAACATTACAGATTGGTAATCTGACTGCTATTTTACCTATTATTCAGGGTGGCATGGGCGTAGGCGTATCGTTATCCGGTTTAGCTGCCGCTGTAGCAAACGAAGGTGGTATTGGGGTTATCTCCGCTACGGGCCTTAGTCTACTATATACAAAACTATCAAGCGACTACCGGGAGGCCGGCAAATTGGGTCTGATAGAAGAGATACGCAAGGCACGTGCAAAAACAAGCGGTATCATCGGGGTGAACGTGATGGTAGCCCTTACTAATTTTGCCGAATTAGTGAAAACCTGTATTACAGAGAAAGTAGATGTCTTGTTTTGCGGAGCAGGACTTCCGCTCGATTTGCCTTCTTTCCTGACGAAGGATAGTGTGACCGAATTAGTGCCTATTGTCTCTTCGGCACGTGCAGCCAGAATTATTTGCCAGAAATGGGAGAGTTCTTATCAATATTTACCTGCCGCCATTGTGCTTGAAGGACCGCAAGCGGGTGGACATTTAGGCTTCAAAGAGTCTCAGATCGATGATGTGAACTATTCGCTCGAAGAACTATTGCCTCAGGTGGTGGCCGAAGTTGTTCCTTTTGAAACGAAACACAACATCAAGATTCCTGTCATTGTGGCAGGTGGTCTCTTCTCGGGTGGAGATATCTATCGTATGATGGCACTGGGAGCCTCAGGGGTGCAAATGGGTACTCGCTTTGTGACTACTATCGAATGTGATGCCTCCGATGCTTTTAAGCAGCAGTATATCAATGCTACCGATGACGATGTAGAGATTATAAAAAGCCCCGTAGGGATGCCCGGACGAGCTATTCGCAGTAACTTCCTCCAAAAAGTTAAGGCTGGTTTGCGTCAGCCCAAGAGCTGTCCTTATAGCTGTATTCATACGTGCGATGTGGAAAAAACGCCTTACTGCATATCTGTGGCTCTTTATCAAGCCTATAAAGGCAACTTCGAGCATGGGTTTGCTTTTGCCGGTTCGTGTGTGTCGAAAGCTCATCGCATTATGTCGGTGAAAGAGACATTTGCCGAATTGGTGCAGGAGTTTGATGAGATATGTTTTTCTAGAGAACGTTGTTAGTGATTAAAACTCTTTCTATCTGTTAGATTTTGATGTTTTAATCTAAACTTTTTGCTTTTATATTTCGTGATTTTGCAATAAATCGTTATTTTTGCGAGCTAAAATCATGGAGTAGCATAGTGACGCTACTCGATATAGAAATGTAAAATAGAATGATGACGATAGCCAAACTTTTATTGCACTGTCCCGATAAACCAGGTATTCTGGCAGAAGTGACAGACTTTATTACGGTAAACAAAGGAAATATTATCTACCTTGATCAATACGTTGATCGGGTAGAAAACATCTTTTTCATGCGTATAGAATGGGAACTGAAAGACTTTTTGGTTCCGCAGGAGAAGGTAGAAGATTATTTCGATACGCTGTATGCACAGAAGTATGACATGAGTTTCCGCCTTTACTTCTCGGATGTAAAACCTCGCATGGCGATCTTTGTATCGAAGATGTCTCACTGTTTGTTCGATATGCTTGCTCGCTATACGGCAGGCGAATGGAATGTTGAGATACCGCTGATTATCAGTAATCACCCCGATTTGCAACATGTAGCCGAGCGTTTCGGTATTCCTTTTCACCTGTTTCCCATTACCAAAGAAACCAAAGAAGAACAGGAGCGTAAAGAGATGGAATTGTTGGCGCAACACAATATTACCTTTATTGTGCTAGCTCGCTATATGCAGGTTATTTCGGAGCAAATGATCAATGCTTATCCCAACAAAATTATCAACATTCACCACTCGTTTCTTCCCGCTTTTGTAGGGGCGAAGCCCTATCACGCTGCTTTCGAAAGAGGAGTGAAGATTATTGGTGCTACCAGCCATTATGTAACGACCGAACTCGACGCCGGGCCTATTCTTGAACAAGATGTAGTGCGCATTACGCACAAAGACTCGGTTGGCGATCTGGTCAATAAAGGAAAAGACCTGGAGAAGATTGTACTTTCGCGAGCAGTGCAGAAGCACATCGAACGCAAGGTGCTTGCTTATAAAAACAAAACCGTCATCTTTAATTAATCAACGAAATGAAGGTTGCCATTATAAAATACAACGCAGGTAATATCCACTCGGTCGACTGTGCACTCAGGCGTCTGGGAGTAGAGGCTGTTATCACGGCGGACAAAGAGTTGTTGCATACGGCCGATAAGGTGATATTTCCCGGAGTAGGCGAAGCCGAAACGACGATGAATCATCTGAGAGTAACCGGTATGGATGAACTGATTAAGAGCCTGCGCCAGCCGGTGTTGGGCATTTGTCTGGGTATGCAACTCATGTGTCGCTACTCGGAAGAGGGCGAGGCCGATTGCCTGGGCATCTTCGACGTGCCGGTGAAGCGGTTCGTGTCGCAAAGACAGGAAGATAAAGTTCCTCACATGGGCTGGAATACGATTGAACAAACGAATAGCGAATTATTTAAAGGCTTTACGCGCGAAGAGTTTGTTTATTTTGTACATAGTTTCTACGTGCCGGTTTGCGAGTTTACTGCTGCTCAAACCGACTATATACAACCTTTTAGCGCAGCATTGCATAAAGATAATTTCTATGCCACTCAGTTTCATCCGGAAAAGAGCGGAGAAGCAGGCGAACGAATAATAAAGAACTTTTTGGAGCTAAGATGATAGAACTGATTCCTGCTATTGATATTATCGACGGAAAGTGCGTACGCCTTTCGCAGGGTGATTACAATAGCAAAAAGATATACAATGAGAGCCCCTTGGAGGTGGCCAAAGAGTTTGAAGCGAACGGTATTCGCCGGTTGCACGTGGTCGATCTGGACGGTGCAGCTTCGCATCATGTGGTGAACTATCGTGTGCTCGAACAGATAGCCGTGCGTACCTCGCTTGTCATTGATTTCGGTGGTGGAGTCAAGAGTGACGAAGATCTCATTATCGCTTTTGAAAACGGGGCGCAGATGGTAACCGGAGGAAGCATTGCCGTGAAGAAACCCGAACTGTTTGCCGGTTGGATCGATCGCTACGGTAGTGAGAAGATTATTCTGGGAGCCGATGTCAAGGATCGTAAGATCGCTGTAAATGGATGGAAGGATGGGAGCGATTGCGAACTCTTTCCTTTTCTGGATGAGTATGTAGCCAAAGGAATAAAGAAAGTGATCTGTACCGATATCAGTTGCGACGGAATGCTTGAGGGCCCTTCGCTAGCACTTTATCAGGAAATCTTACAGCATCACCCGGAGCTTTACCTGATAGCCAGTGGGGGAGTGAGTAGCATAGGCGATATTGAAGCATTGTGCGAGGCCGGTGTGCCTGCCGTTATCTTCGGCAAGGCGCTCTATGAAGGACGAATCACATTCAAGGAGCTCCGCCGTTACCTATAAGATAAAGAGTTTACGATTACAAATTCATAATTAATATTGCCGTGTTAGCAAAAAGAATTATCCCTTGTCTCGATATTAAAGACGGACAAACCGTAAAAGGAACCAATTTTGTCAATCTTCGTCAGGCCGGCGATCCGGTCGAACTGGCTCGTGCTTACAGTGAGCAAGGAGCCGATGAGTTGACTTTTTTAGATATCACTGCCAGCCACGAAGGACGCAAAACCTTTACCGAGCTGGTTAAACGTATTGCCGACAATATTAACATACCCTTTACCGTAGGGGGAGGCATCAACGAGTTGGCTGATGTAGACCGCTTGCTTCATGCCGGTGCCGATAAAATTTCGATCAACTCATCTGCCATCCGGCGGCCGGAGCTGATTGAAGAGATAGCCAAGCATTTTGGTTCGCAGGTGTGTGTCTTGGCAGTAGATGCCCGACAAACAGAAGCCGGATGGAAATGTTTTCTGAATGGCGGACGCATTGAAACAGATAAAAACCTGTTTGACTGGACTTTAGAGGCGCAGGAACGAGGTGCAGGCGAAATCTTGTTTACCAGCATGAATCACGACGGTGTGAAGACCGGTTATGCCAATGAAGCACTTGCCGAACTTTCGGTTGGCCTCTCGATACCCATCATCGCATCGGGTGGAGCGGGTACGATGGAGCATTTTCGCGATACATTTATAGAAGGAAAGGCCGATGCTGCGTTGGCAGCCAGTGTTTTTCACTTCGGAGAGATTCGGATTCCCGATTTAAAATCGTATCTTTGCGCACAAGGAATCCCGGTAAGACGTTGAGAGTCTTATCAATTGTCATTCGTAAATTAGTCATTCGTAATTAATTAAATAGAACATGGATTTAGATTTCGATAAAATGGATGGACTCGTTCCGGCTATTATACAAGATAATTGTACCCGCAAGGTGCTGATGTTGGGCTTTATGAACAAAGAAGCTTATGACAAAACGGTGGAAACCGGAAAGGTAACCTTTTATAGCCGCACCAAGAATCGTCTATGGACGAAAGGAGAAGAGAGCGGAAATTTCCTGAATGTTGTTTCCATCAAGGAGGACTGCGATAAGGATACACTGCTCATTGAGGTTCATCCTGTTGGGCCGGTTTGCCATACGGGAACCGATACTTGCTGGGGCGAGAAGAACGAAGAGCCGGTGATGTTTCTTAAACTATTGCAGGACTTTATCGACAAACGTCACCAAGAGATGCCCGAAGGCTCATACACCACCAGCTTGTTTCAGTCGGGCGTTAATAAGATGGCTCAGAAAGTAGGAGAGGAGGCTGTGGAGGCTGTTATCGAAGCAACCAATGGTACGGATGACAGACTGATTTATGAAAGTTCCGATTTGATTTATCACCTGATCGTGTTGCTGACCTCTAAGGGATACCGTCTCGAAGATCTGGCACGCGAGCTACAGGTTAGACATAGCGCTTCATGGACGAAACACTAATCAACTATCAAAGCGTAGAGGTTCACCAACAAGAGCTTCAGGTACTTTGTGACGTTGATCTTCAACTACACAAAGGGGAGTTTGTTTACCTCATTGGTAAGGTAGGGACGGGAAAATCGACTCTGCTCAAAACAATCTATGCCGAACTGGGTATACAAGATGGCGAAGCCGAGGTGTTGGGATACAATATGCGAACCATCAAACGCAAAACGATTCCCCAATTAAGACGCAAGCTCGGTATTGTATTTCAGGACTTCCAGCTGCTGACAGACCGCACGGTTTACAACAATCTTGAATTTGTGCTTCGCGCCACAGGCTGGAAGAACAAGCAGGAGATGAAAGACCGCATCGAAGAGGTGTTGCAGTTAGTGGGAATGAGTAATAAAGGTTATAAACTGCCCAACGAACTCTCGGGTGGAGAGCAGCAGCGTATTGTTATTGCGCGGGCAGTGCTCAATTCGCCTGCTCTTATTTTGGCAGATGAACCTACCGGAAATCTCGATGCAGAGACCGGAAGAGCCATTGTAGAACTATTGCGCGATATTTGCAGATCGGGATCATCGGTTTTGATGACTACCCACAATCTGCACCTACTAAAAGAATATCCCGGTAGGGTATATCGGTGTGCCGAACATCGCATAACCGATGTGACTGCCGAGTTTATGACAGAAAATAATTAAAATAGATACTAATTTTTAACACAGTAACAAAAATGAAAGTTTTAAAGTTTGGAGGTACTTCTGTAGGTTCTGCTCAGCGAATGAAAGAAGTAGCCAAATTGATTACCGATGGTGAAAGAAAGATTGTTGTTCTCTCGGCTATGTCGGGCACAACGAATACATTGGTGGAGATTTCGGACTATCTGTACAAGAAAAATCCCGAGGGTGCCAACGAGATGATCAATAAGCTGGAAAGTAAATATAAACAGCATGTTGACGAGCTTTACGCTACTCCCGAGTATAAACAGAAAGGTTTCGAAGTCATAAAATCTCATTTTGACTACATTCGCTCTTATACCAAAGACCTGTTCACGCTGTTTGAAGAAAAAGTAGTGTTGGCGCAAGGTGAGTTAATCTCTACTGCTTTGGTTAACTATTACTTGCAGGAATGTGGTGTGAAATCTATATTGCTTCCGGCTTTAGAGTATATGCGTACAGACAAGAACGCAGAACCCGATCCGGGCTATATCAAAGAGAAACTTCAGGCACAACTGGAACTTTATCCCGATGCCGAGATCTATATTACACAAGGGTACATCTGTCGCAATGCATATGGCGAAATAGACAACCTGCAACGTGGAGGAAGTGATTATACAGCCTCGTTGATCGGTGCTGCCATCCATGCCAGTGAAATTCAGATCTGGACAGATATCGACGGTATGCACAACAATGATCCACGTATTGTCGATCAAACCTCTCCGGTGCGTCAACTGCATTTCGAAGAAGCTGCCGAGTTAGCTTATTTCGGTGCTAAGATTCTGCATCCTACCTGTATTCAGCCTGCTAAATACGCTAACATTCCGGTTCGTTTGCTCAATACTATGGAGCCTGCTGCTCCCGGTACGATGATCTCTAACGATACCGAGAAGGGAAAGATCAAAGCAGTAGCTGCGAAAGAAAATATTACGGCCATCAAAATCAAATCGAGCCGCATGCTATTGGCTCATGGATTCTTGCGCAAGGTATTTGAGATATTCGAAAGCTATCAAACTCCGATTGATATGATTTGTACCTCGGAGGTAGGTGTATCGGTATCGGTCGATAATACCAAGCACTTGAATGAGATTCTGGACGACTTGAAGAAGTATGGTACGGTAACGGTTGATACCGATATGTGTATCATCTGTGTAGTGGGAGACTTGGATTGGGAGAATGTAGGTTTCGAGGCCAAAGCACTAGATGCTATGCGCGATATCCCCGTACGTATGATTTCGTTCGGTGGAAGTAACTATAATATCTCCTTCCTTATCCGCGAATGTGATAAGAAGAAAGCACTGCAATCGTTAAGTGACGTATTGTTCAATGGAAAATAAAATGAAAGGAACATTCCCTATTGAAAAGTTCCGTGAGTTGCGAACACCTTTTTATTATTATGATACGAAGGTGTTGCGTGATACACTGGCCTGCATCAAGAAAGAGATCGGCAGATATCCTAACTATGATGTGCATTATGCTGTCAAAGCCAATGCCAACCCGAAGGTATTGACGATCATTCGCGAGAGCGGACTGGGAGCTGATTGTGTGAGTGGTGGTGAGATTCGTGCGGCGATAAAAGCCGGCGTAGCTGCCAATCAGATTGTGTTTGCCGGTGTGGGTAAAGCCGATTGGGAAATCAATCTGGGGCTGGAGTATAATATATTCTGCTTCAATGTAGAGTCTATACCCGAACTGGAAGTGATTAATGAGTTGGCAGCCGCTCAAGGCAAGGTGGCCAAGGTGGCTTTCCGTATCAATCCCAATGTGGGAGCGCATACGCATGCTAATATCACTACCGGGCTGGCCGAGAATAAGTTCGGCATCAGCATGCAAGACATGGAAACGGTCATTGACGTGGCCTTGACCATGAAGCATGTAAAGTTCATTGGGTTGCACTTTCACATCGGTTCGCAGATTCTCGATATGGGCGACTTTGTTGCACTCTGCAATCGTGTTAATGAATTGCAAGACAGATTGGAAGCCCGTCACGTTCTCGTAGAACATATCAATGTTGGCGGTGGATTAGGTATCGACTACGATCATCCCAACCGTCAGCCTATCCCCGATTTTAAATCGTATTTCTCAGCCTATGCCACACACCTGAAGTTGCGTCCTCACCAGACGCTGCACTTTGAGTTGGGGCGTGCGGTAACGGGGCAATGCGGTACATTGATCTCCAAAGTGCTGTACGTGAAGAAGGGAGCAAACAAGCAATTTGCCATTCTTGATGCAGGTATGACCGACCTTATTCGTCCGGCTCTCTACCAAGCGCATCATAAGATGGAAAATATCACTTCGGATGAAGCAATGCAGACCTATGATGTAGTAGGTCCTATTTGCGAATCATCGGATGTCTTTGGCAAGGCTGTCGATCTGAACGGAGTGAAGCGTGGCGATTTGATCGCTCTTCGTTCGGCAGGTGCTTATGGTGAGATTATGGCCTCGAGTTATAACTGCCGTGAGTTGCCTAAAGGCTATATCTCGGACGAACTCGTATAATAAAAATTGTTTCAAGATAGAACAAAGAAGAAAGATTGATTGTTGTAGTTATATATACTTATCATTCACTTAAACACATAGTATAGTATGATGACAGAGAAATTACAGCAAGTATTGAACGAACAGGTGACTGCTGAATTGTGGTCGGCCAATCTTTATTTATCAATGTCTTTCTATCTTGAGAGAGAAGGTTATACTGGTTTTGCAGCTTGGATGAAACACCAATCGCAAGAAGAAACTGAACATGCTTATGCCATTGCCAACCATATTATGAAGCGGGGTGGTATTGCTAAGGTAGATAAAATAGATGTAGTGCCCACCGGTTTCGGTACACCGCTCGAAATCTTCCAGCACGCTTACGAGCATGAATGTCATGTTTCTAAAATGATTGATCTGTTGATAACGATTGCTGCTTCCGAAAAAGACAATAGTACGCAAGACTTCTTGTGGGGTTTTGTTCGTGAACAGGTAGAAGAAGAATCTACTTTGCAATGTATTGTAGACCGTTTGAAGAGAGCAGGCGACAATGGATTGTTGTTCCTCGACGCACAGCTCGGACAACGAAAATAAAAAAAGATGGCCCGCAGAAAACATAACGTAATCTGCGGGCCATTGTTTTGTTTGCCCGGAAGCTACTCTCTTATTTATTCGCCTTCTCCATGGTGCTTAAATAGATATCAAGTGCGCGGGTCGATATCTGTATCTCGCGCAACGAAACGCCAAGCGAGGCAATAAGCAGCAGCAGTGCCAGTCCGAATACATAAACGGATAGCAGCTGGAGGTTGATGTATATCAGGAACATACTGATGACACAAAGAAAGAGACTTCCGATGCCTAACTCCTGCATGGTGCGGGTTAAGTTGAGCCGTTTGCGCAAATTAACGATTTGTGCGGTCGTAATCTCTTCGGTCGGATTCTCCATGTGCCGATCGCGCAACAAACGCACCAACTGCGCGTATGATAAAAATCGGTTGGTGTAAGCCAATAAGATCAACGAAACTGCCGAAAAGAGTAGGGCAGGCGTTGTGAGAGTTAGTTCTTCCATACGGTGATAATTATTTTACTACTCCCAGTTCCTTACCAATCTTGATAAAGGCTGCAATACATTTATCCAAATGTTCGCGTTCGTGTCCGGCCGATAACTGTACGCGTATGCGAGCTTGATCTTTCGGAACAACAGGATAATAGAATCCGGTTACATAGATACCCTCTTCCAGCATCCGGGCTGCATAGATTTGAGACAACTTGGCATCGTACAACATCACTGCGCAAATAGCACTTTGAGTCGGTTTGATATCAAATCCGGCAGCGATCATCTTGTCGCGGAAGTACGTAACGTTTTCTACCAGCTTGTCGTGCAGTGCAGAGCTTTCCTTGAGCATCTTGAATACTTCAAGGCTAGCGCCGATAATGCCCGGTGCCAATGAGTTAGAGAATAGATATGGACGGCTGCGTTGGCGCAACAGGTCGATAACTTCTTTGCGTCCGGTTGTGAATCCACCCAATGCACCACCAAAGGCTTTGCCCAGTGTACCGGTGTAGATGTCTACCTTTCCGTAGGTGTTGTACTGTTCGCTTACTCCATGTCCCGTAGGGCCTACCACACCTGCCGAGTGCGACTCGTCTACCATAACCAATGCGTTATACTTCTCGGCCAAGGTGCAAATACGATCCATCGGAGCCACATTGCCATCCATCGAGAATACGCCATCGGTCACTACGATGCGGAATCGCTGTGCTTGTGCCTCCTGCAGGCATTTCTCCAATTCGTCCATGTTGGCATTGGCGTAACGATAACGTTTTGATTTACACAAACGTACACCATCAATGATTGAGGCGTGGTTCAGTGAGTCGGATATAATTGCATCCTCTTCTGTAAACAGGGGCTCAAACACTCCACCATTGGCATCAAAGCAAGCAGCATATAGAATGGTGTCTTCGGTTTGGAAATAGTCCGAAATGGCTGCTTCGAGTTCCTTGTGAATATCCTGTGTTCCGCAGATGAAGCGAACTGACGACATTCCGTATCCGCGACGATCCATCATTTTCTTGGCGCCTTCGATCAGGCGGGGATGATCGGATAGTCCTAAATAGTTATTTGCACAGAAGTTAAGCACCTGTTTTCCCTTTACGGAAATAGCGGCTTGTTGTGCACTTTCAATCAGTCTTTCCTCTTTGTAGAGGCCGGCTTCTTTGATTTCAGCAATCGTGTTGCTAAGGTATTCTTTCATTTTACCGTACATAGCGTTTGAGTTTTAAGTTTCTTTGCAAAGGACACTATTTTTCTTGGAATAAACAATTTCTTTTTGCTATAAATGTGAAAAAAAAGTGCTTACTTTGTGCTCCCATTTAGCTTAATATACCTTATAAGTTGTAAGAATGAAAAATATTTTGGTAATTGGAGCAACCGGACAGATTGGTTCGGAGCTCACAATGGAATTACGCAAACGCTACGGCAACACAAACGTAGTAGCAGGTTACATTCAAGGCGCAGAGCCCAAAGGTGAATTGAAAGATTCGGGTCCGTCGGAAATTGTAGATGTAACGAACGAAGCAATGATCGAATCGGTAGTGAAGGCTTATCATATCGATACGATTTATAACTTAGCCGCTTTGTTGTCGGTTGTTGCCGAATCAAAGCCCAAGTTGGCTTGGAAGATTGGTATTGACGGGTTATGGAATGTGCTCGAAGTAGCGCGTGTACATGGTTGCGCCGTATTTACACCTAGCTCTATCGGATCATTTGGTGCCGATACGCCTCACACCTTGACACCACAGGATACCATTCAGCGTCCTCGTACGATGTATGGTGTAACAAAGGTAACTACCGAGATGCTGAGCGACTATTATCACACCAAATATGGAGTCGATACGCGTGCTGTCCGTTTTCCGGGCATCATCTCAAATGTAACACCTCCAGGGGGTGGAACAACTGATTATGCTGTTGATATTTATTATTCGGCTGTGAAGGGGGAAAAATTTGTTTGTCCTATTGCCGAAGGAACGTTGATGGATATGATGTATATGCCCGATGCGTTGAATGCTGCTATCTCATTGATGGAAGCCGATCCGACGAAGTTAGTACATCGCAATGCTTTTAATATTGCATCGATGAGTTTTGCTCCCGAGATGATTTATGTTGCTATTAAGAAAGAAGTGCCCGATTTTGAAATGGTTTATGATGTAGATCCTTTGAAACAGAGCATCGCCGATAGTTGGCCGGACAGTCTTGATGATACTTGTGCTCGTAACGAGTGGGGATGGAAACCGGTTTATGATTTGGAGAGTATGACAAAGGATATGCTTGAAAAGTTAAGAGCTAAATTGTAAAATGAAAAGACTTATTGCTGGGGTTACTATGCTTGTATTCTTAGGTTCTTGTGGAAATAAGAAGGCAAGGGTAGACCCCTTCGCAGCAATTACAAACGAGATCGATTCTGTTATTATGAAGAAGGATACGCTTCATAAAGATAAGGAATCCGACGAGCCTAAACCGATAGAGGCTGATGAGTCATTTGATGACTTCATCTACAGCTTTGCTTCCGATGATGCGTTGCAGCGTCAGCGTGTGCTTTTCCCATTACCTTATTATAATGGAGAAGCGATCTCTAAAATCGAAGAGAAATATTGGAAGCATGACGATTTATTTACGAAACAAAGTTACTACACGCTTCTCTTTGAGCGTGAGGAAGACATGGATTTAGTGGGCACCAATACACTTACTTCGGTACAGGTTGAATGGATATTTATGCCCAAACGGATGGTTAAAAAATACTGTTTTGAGCGTATTAAAGGTGCTTGGATGCTTCAGGCTATTCGGTTGCAACCTATTGACAATGCCGAAAATGAAGATTTTGTGGTATTCTTCGATCGTTTCTCGACCGACAGCGTATTTCAGAGTCAGCGTATCAGACAGCCACTTCAGTTCGTAACGACCGATCCGGACGATGACTTCTCGGTTATTGAAACCACGCTCGATCTTAACCAGTGGTTTGCGTTTAAGCCCACATTGCCTACCGATAAGTTATCGAATATAAATTACGGACAGAAAAGCGATGGACAGTCGCCTTATAAGATACTGGCATTGAAAGGTATCGGAAATGGATTCTCTAATATCCTTTATTTCCAGCGTAAAGGCGATGGAAACTGGGAGTTATATAAGTTTGAGGATACAAGTATTTGAGGAATTAATTATGATGAAACTAGAACACTGCTCTTTGCTGTCTCACAATACCTTTGGTATTGACGTGGCAGCTCGTTGTTTTTTGGAGTATAACTCGGCCGAAGAACTTGCCCAATTGATTGCCGATAATCACATCACCGAACCTTACCTGCACATCGGCAGTGGCAGTAACTTGTTGTTTACCAAAGATTATGATGGAGTTATTCTGCATTCGCGCATTGGAGGCATCGAAGTGATTGATGAAACCGATGAGTCTGTTTGGGCACGTGTGGGTGCAGGAGTGGTTTGGGATGATTTTGTTGCTTATTGCGTAGAGCAGGGCTGGTATGGCGCCGAGAATTTGTCTATTATTCCGGGCGAAGTCGGAGCGAGTGCTGTACAGAACATCGGTGCTTACGGTGTGGAGGTCAAAGATTTGATTACAGCAGTCGAAACCATGAATATGAGAGGTGAGATTGTCTCTTATCCAGTCGAAGCATGTGCCTACGCTTACCGCGATAGCTTGTTTAAGCGTCCTGATATGAAAGATGTTTTTGTGATCTACGTCTGCTTCCGGTTGAGTAAAATAGAACGCTATACTCTCAACTATGGCACCATTCTTCAAGAACTCGAAAACTATCCGAACGTGACGCTCGAGGCAGTACGTCAATCCATCATTGCCATTCGCGACAGCAAACTGCCCAATCCCCATGTGGTGGGCAATGCGGGAAGTTTCTTTATGAACCCTGTCGTCTCGCGGGTGCAGTTTGAATCTTTGCAGCGACAGTACCCTCGGATGCCTTTTTACGAGGTGGGCGAGAATAAGGTGAAGATTCCTGCCGGTTGGATGATTGATCAGTGTGGCTGGAAAGGCAAGGCGTTGGGAGCGGCAGCTGTACATGATAAGCAGGCGTTAGTACTGGTCAATCTGGGTGGTGCTACGGGTGCCGATGTGATTGCTTTATCGAATGCTGTACGTGCTTCTGTACGCGAGAAGTTCGGAATCGATATTCATCCTGAAGTTAATATTGTCTGATGAAGAAGTTAAGAATACTTGGTAGCGGAACGTCGACGGGAGTGCCCGAGATAGGTTGCTCCTGTGAGGTCTGTACTTCGAAAGATCCTCGCGACAGGCGTTTGCGTGCCTCGGTGTTGCTCGAAACAGATGATGCCCGGATATTGATTGACTGTGGTCCCGACTTTCGCGAGCAAATGCTCCCTTTGCCATTTGCTAAAATTGACGGCGTACTGATTACTCACGAACATTATGATCACGTGGGTGGACTCGACGACTTGCGTCCTTTCTGCAAGTTTGGCGAAATCCCGATTTATGCCGAAACCTATACAGCCGACCGTTTGCGTACCCGTATGCCTTACTGCTTTGTCGAACAAACTTACCCGGGAGTGCCTCGCATTCCTTTGCACGAAATCAAAGCGGGTCATCCCTTTTTTATTAATCAAACCGAAATTGTCCCCCTTCGGGTGATGCACGGTCGTTTGCCCATTCTGGGGTATCGTATCAGAAATATGGCCTATGTTACCGATATGTTGACCATGCCCGATGATTCGTATGAACAATTAGCCGATCTTGATGTTTTGGTGGTGAATGCGCTTCGTCCGGCTCTCCATCCTACCCATCAAAATTTGGTTCAAGCATTGGATACGGCAAAGCGCATCGGTGCAAAAGAAACCTATTTCATTCATATGAGCCATCATATGGGTTTGCATGCGGATGCAGTCAAAGAGTTTCCTTTACACGTGCATTTATCCTTTGATGGATTAGAAATATTTTAGCAAAAGTTTTGTTTCTTTTGTAGAATTTATTATTTTTGCGCATAACCGATAAATTCTAACTCGTATGAAGCTCCGTGTTCTCATGAAAATAGCTGTCTTCACCTCGATTGTGCTTTTTTGTACAGCACTAATTGTATACCTGTTTCTCCGAATGACGGCTGTTGAGAATAATGAAAAATTTGATATTTATAAATTGGTACCGACCGATGCTGTTGCGGTTCTTGAAATCAACGATGTGGGAGATCTTATAGGCGACATTGACGAACTTGCTTGCAGTCACGATCATCATTTTTTATACATTTCTAAATTGTTTTCTTTATTGAAAACGAATCTTTATGCACTGAAAGAAGAGAGCCCTCACGGTTTAAGTCGACAGATGAATCAAATGCTACTTAGTTTTCATGAGCCCGATAGTGATAAAAGCCAAGTGCTTTATTGTAGTCTGGGTGCTGGCGATTTTGGCTTGATTGAGCGATTGATTCAAAAATACTTTTTAGGTGCTTCTAGCGCAAAAACTGCTCAGTATAAGGGCAAGGATATCCGTATTTATCCAATGGATGACGGGAGTTTTCTCTCTTGCTATGTTACCTCTCAGTTCATGGCGGTAAGCTTTCAGAAAAAACTGATTGAGCAAGTGATGGATGCCTACTCGTCGGGGCGTTCACTCTCTCGTGATCCTTCTTTTAAAACGACTCGGGCAAAGAAGCAAATCAACGGTGCTGCTACTATTTATGCTCGGATGCAATCGGTCGATATGGGTAAGATGACCAATGGGATATCGTCTACAGTCTCTTTGGGAGGGTGGACTGAATTTGATGTGAGGATGGGGGGAGAGATGCTTTATTTTACTGGTGTTAGTCATGATACCGACACTTGTCTGACGTTTATGAATGTGTTGCGCAAACAACGGGCTATTGAGGGTTTTCTGCCTAAGTCGCTTCCGGCAACCACGTTCTTCTTTAGTCGTCGCTCTATTAGTGATCTGCAAGCGGTATTTGATTTTACTTCTGGACAGGTGTGTTTAGACTCTGCACGCTCCTCGTATACACAGGATATTGATGCTGAACTTGTTGGCTATTTGCTGGAAAATGGAGGAGTAGAGATGATGACTTGTATTTTTGAGAACAAGGATACGATATCCCCTCCGGCGGCGGTGATGAGCTTTCCGGTAAACGATCCGTCTAGAGCCGAACAAAGATTTAAGAATCTTCTCGAAACGGTTCCATCTGATCCGCTGGCACCTTTATGGCGATTGGTGGAGAACCGGTCCATTGCTTCGCAGTTCTTTCCAGTTTACAGGATGCCTTGCAATACACTGTTTGCCCGGTTGACTAGTATTGGTACTGCCGAGATGTATACTTATGCATGTTTTTACGATGGTAGAATGTTGGTCTCTCCCGATCCCGAAAACTTGCTGTTTTACATCGAATGCATTGAAAACGGTAATGTTATCGACCTTGAGGCTGTGGCCGACGAGGGCATCTCCGATTTGTCCAATCTATATCATTTTATGCTTTTTTCCGATCTTGAAAAGGTGTTTGAGCAGCCCGAAAATTATGTACGATTGATTCCTGGTTTCTTCTTCCGGAATGCCGACTTCTTCAGGCACTTTAAACTTTCTGCTCAATTTACCTGTACCGATGGGGTGGTGTCGGCCAATGTGGTACTCCTGTACAAAGGCGATTGATTTCTACCTTTGCCGATGTATGGGGTGCTTGCTAATCATAGCTGTTCGGGAGTAGGGTACCTTTTTGCTCTGAAAAGGTATCTTTCTCGGTTTGAAAAGAATACCTTCTTGGTTTGTAAGCAATACCTTTTTGAGTGGGGCAAAATATCCCTTGTTTTCGAATCGATGTTTTTGTGCTGTGATATAGTGATGAAATCTCTCTTTCGTTAGCCTGAAAGAACTGGTTTTGTACTCTATTTTCGTTTTTCTATGTGTGCGTTTTTTCTCTTTTTTGCTTGTCGAGCTTGATTGTTAGTGTACACTCTGAGGTGTACCCATGGGTGCTTTGTATAATTCTGTATACTAGACTGTTATGATGTCTTGTTTTTGGATTTGGTGCCACAATATAAAGTAATTATAAAAATAAAAAAGATAGATCTTTTGAGCTCGTTTTTTGGGTAAATAATGAATGCGGTTGATTGGTTTACCTGTATAGTGGATAAGATAAACGCAGATTTTATTACTCACACAAATGTTTTATGTAAACATTTGTGTGAGTAATAAAATCTGCGTTGAAATGGCTTAGGTGAGTTGCTTAGAATGGTAGGTCGTCTTTAGCGTCACCGCTCAAAAACTCAGGTGCTGCCGATGGTGCCGGTGGAGGAACCGGAGCTCCGGTGGCCATAGGGGCACCGGCACTTACGCGCTCAACCTTCCATGCGCGAATACTGTTGAACCAGCGGTCTTGCCATTGACGTGCGTCAATATCAAATGAAACGGTCAGTTCCTCGCCCATTTGAATATTGAATTGCTCTATTTTATCAGTACCGAATACCTCAAAACACATTTTGCGAGGATATTGATCGTGGTTTTCAACAACAAACTCTTGTGCTTTCCACTCGTTGCCTGTTTTAGACACCCCGCCTTTAGGCTGGAGTATGGCGATAATTTTTCCTGTAAATTCCATTGTGATAATTTTAAAATCTGCGGCGAAGGTACTATTTTTTGGGAATATCCGACGAACAACTCCTGTTTTTTCTTCTCTTTTGTTAGGGCGAGCCAATCTTTTTTTGTAATTTTGTGCATTGATAAAACTAAAATTTAAACATTCGGAAATATATGAAATTTATCGTTTCAAGTACCGCTCTTTCGAGCCGTTTGCAAGCTATCAGCCGCGTGATTAACTCAAAAAACGCATTGCCCATTTTAGATTGTTTTCTCTTCCAGTTGGAAGACGGAACGCTGTCTGTAACTGTTTCTGATAGTGAAACAACTATGGTTACCTCGGTCGAGGTGAATGATAGCGATACGAATGGTCGTTTTGCTGTTGTTGCCAAAACACTGATCGATGCACTGAAGGAAATACCCGAACAGCCACTTGCGTTTGATGTCAATCCCGAATCGTATGAAATTACTGTTCGATACCAGAATGGTGTGTATAGTCTCGTGGGGCAAAATGCCGATGAATTCCCACAATCGGCTTCGCTGAGCGATAGTGCTGTGCGGGTGGAAATGAACGCACCGGTGTTGCTCAATGGCATTAACCGTTCGGTATTTGCTACGGCCGACGATGAACTCCGTCCGGTAATGAATGGTATTTATTTTGATATAACCACAGAAGATATCACCATGGTAGCTTCGGATGGACATAAGCTGGTGCGCTGCAAAACTCTAGCTGCCCATGGCAACGAACGTGCCGCTTTTATTCTGCCTAAGAAACCTGCCAATTTGCTCAAGAACCTATTGCCTAAAGAACAAGGCGAAGTGGTTATTGAATTTGACGAACGCAATGCTGTTTTTATGCTCGAGAGCTACCGCATGGTGTGCCGCCTGATCGAAGGACGCTATCCGAACTACAATTCGGTTATTCCACAAAACAATCCACACAAAGTAACAGTAGACCGTCAGCAACTGATCGGAGCCTTGCGTCGTGTTTCTATCTTCTCCTCACAATCGAGCAGCTTAATCAAGCTACGCATTCAGGAGAATCAGATTGTGATTTCGGCACAGGATATTGATTTCTCAACCTCGGCCGAGGAAACACAAGTATGTCAGTATGCAGGTGCCAGTATGAGCATCGGCTTTAAGTCAACATTCCTAATTGATATTCTGAACAATATTTCGGCTGATGAAGTAGTGATTGAACTGGCCGATCCTTCTCGTGCCGGTGTGATTATTCCTGTTACGCAAGAAGAAAATGAAAATCTGCTGATGCTGTTGATGCCGATGATGCTGAATGATTAATTTTCTCCGGTTGGAGAAACTAAAACAAAAGAAATGAAACTGAACCTCAAAAATCCCATTGTTTTCTTTGACCTCGAAACAACCGGGATTAATATTAACGCAGACCGTATTGTAGAAATCTGCTATCTCAAGGTTTACCCTAACGGAAACGAAGAAGCTAAAACCTTGCGTATAAATCCCGAAATGCATATTCCCGAATCTTCTTCGGCCATTCATGGCATTTACGATGAAGATGTGGCAAACTGCCCAACCTTCAAGGAGGTGGCACGAACCATTGCCAACGATATTGAAGGGTGCGATCTGGCAGGTTTTAACTCTAATCGGTTCGATATTCCTGTATTAGCCGAAGAGTTTCTGCGCGCAGGGGTCGATATTGATATGACCAAACGCAAGTTGGTCGACGTACAGGTGATTTTTCATAAGATGGAGCAACGTACCCTGTCCGCCGCTTATAAGTTTTATTGCGAGAAAGACCTGGAAGATGCTCATACGGCCGAAGCCGATACACGTGCTACGTATGAGGTGCTTCAATCGCAGCTCGAACGCTATGCCGACGAGTTGAAAAACGATATGGCGTTTCTATCGGAGTACTCGAGCTACAACAAGAATGTTGACTTTGCCGGACGTATGGTGTACGATGAAAATGGCGTAGAGGTATTCAACTTCGGAAAGTACAAAGGACAAGTTGTATCTGAAGTTCTCAAGAAAGATCCGGGCTACTATAGCTGGATTCAAAACAGTGATTTTACACTCAATACCAAAGCGGTGCTGACCAAAATCAGACTGCGCGAGCTAACCGGGAAATAAGATGCTGAAAGGGAAGAAGATTATTTTAGGGATTACCGGTAGTATCGCTGCCTACAAAGCGTGCTACATTATCCGCGGGCTAATTAAGCGAGGGGCCGAGGTGCAGGTTGTTATCACTCCCGCCGGAAAGGAATTCATTACGCCGATCACTTTGTCGGCTCTTACCAGTAAGCCTGTTATTAGTGAATTCTTTGCACAGCGTGACGGCACTTGGAATAGTCATGTCGATCTGGGTCTTTGGGCCGATGCCATGCTGATAGCTCCGGCTACTGCCGCCACCATCGGCAAGATGGCAAATGGGATAGCCGACAATATGCTTATCACTACCTACCTATCAGCCAAAGCACCGGTGTTTGTTGCTCCGGCGATGGACCTTGATATGTTTGCCCACCCTTCTACGCAACGGAATTTGGAGACGCTGCGTGGTTTTGGTAACCACATTATCGAACCGGGCTCGGGAGAGCTTGCCAGTCACCTGATAGGAAAAGGGCGAATGGAAGAACCTGATGCCATTATCAAGGTACTCGATGAGTTCTTTGCGTCGACTGGCGAACTCAAAGGGCGGAAGATACTGATTACTGCCGGACCGACCTACGAGAAGATCGATCCGGTAAGATTTATCGGCAACTACTCATCGGGTAAAATGGGTTTCGCACTGGCCGAAGAGTGTGCCCGTCGTGGTGCTGAGGTTTGCCTCATTGCCGGACCGGTACAACAACAGGTGAGTCACTCGGGTATTCGTCGAATCGATGTAGAATCGGCTGCCGAAATGTACGAACAGGCCATGCAACATTATCCAATGACGGACGCAGCTATCCTCTGTGCGGCTGTTGCCGATTTTACTCCCGACAGCGTAGCCGATAAGAAAATTAAACGCGAAGGAGAAGAGCTGATATTACACCTCAAACCGACACACGATATTGCAGCTGCTTTGGGGAAAACGAAAAAACCGGGGCAGAAACTGATTGGGTTTGCCCTCGAAACCAATAATGAACAAGAGCATGCCAAAGGTAAATTGGAGCGAAAGAACTTCGACTTTATCGTGCTCAATTCATTAAACGATGCCGGAGCCGGATTCCGCCATGATACCAATAAAATCAGTATCATTGACCGCGAAGGAACAACCGAATTTCCTCTGAAATCAAAACAGGAAGTGGCACAAGATATCATCGACTGTCTGGTTCATAAATTAGTCAAATAGTAACACATGCTACGTTCATTATACATTCAAAATTATGCCTTGATAGAGAAACTGGATATCCGTTTCGAGACAGGATTTTCCGTAATTACGGGCGAAACGGGTGCGGGAAAGTCGATCATTCTGGGTGCTATCGGTCTGTTGCTGGGACAGCGGTCCGATGTGAAGTCGATTCGCATAGGAGCTACGAAATGTGTCATTGAAGCACGCTTTAATATCTCCTCCTATCAGATGGAATCGTTTTTCGAAGAAAATGAACTAGAATACGAACCTGATTGTATTTTGCGGCGAGAGGTGTACGCTTCGGGCAAGAGCCGGGCGTTTATCAATGATAGTCCCGCCTCGCTTACGCAGATGAAAGAACTCGGCGAACAGCTGATCGATGTTCACTCCCAACACCAGAACCTACTTCTTAATAAGGAAGGCTTTCAGCTCAATGTACTCGATATATTGGCACACAATGATGCAGTGCTTGAAGAGTATCGCGACTTTTACGCCAATTGGAAGCAGTTGGAGAAAGAGTTGGTTGAACTCATAACCCTTGCCGAAAAGAGCAAAGCGGATGAAGATTTTGTACGCTTTCAACTCGAACAACTCGAAGAAGCCCAGCTCGAAGGAGGCGAACAGGAGGAGCTGGAGCAGGAGTCCGAAACACTGAACCACGCCGAAGAGATTAAAGCCGGACTATATCGGGTAGAACAACTATTGGCTTCGGATGAAGGTGGGTTACTATTGGCTTTGAAAGAGAGCCAGCACATTCTCCAAGGATTGCAGAAAGTGTATCAACCCGCGGGAGAACTTGCCGGACGTATAGAAAGTACATATATTGAGCTAAAAGATATTTCGCACGAAGTAGGAGCTATCGGCGAGGGAATCGAGTTTAACCCTGCTCGCTTAGATGAAGTTAATAATCGCTTGAATCTCATCTATTCGCTTCAACAGAAACATCGTGTGCAAACGCTCGAAGAGTTGATCGAACTTACCGAGGTATATCGCCGGAAACTTTCTGATATTACTTCATACGATGATCGCATTGGCGAGCTGACCTTACAGCGCGATACACAATATAATAAGGTGAAAGCACAAGCTGCCCTGCTTACCAAAGCGCGGGTGCTTGCCGCTAAAGAAGTGGAGAAGCAAATGGCTTCGCGATTAGTGCCGTTGGGCATGCCTAACGTACGCTTTCAAGTTGAGATGGGATTTCGAAAAGAGCCTGGTTTACAGGGAGAAGATACAGTAAGCTTCCTGTTTTCGGCCAATAAGAATGGGGCGTTGCAGCAGATTGCTTCGGTTGCTTCGGGGGGGGAGATTGCCCGCGTGATGCTTTCGATTAAAGCTATGATAGCCGGGGCTGTGAAGCTACCCACCATCGTCTTTGATGAAATTGATACTGGTGTCTCGGGCGAGATAGCTGACCGTATGGCCGACATAATGCAAGAGATGGGCGAACAAAATCGTCAGGTTATCAGTATTACTCACCTGCCACAGATTGCCGCCCGGGGACGTGCCCATTATAAAGTCTATAAAAAAGACAATGATACAGAAACCAACAGCCACATTCGTCGTCTTGCCGACGAAGAACGGGTAGAGGAGTTGGCTCAGATGCTGAGCGGTTCAATTCTGACGGATGCGGCCTTAAATAATGCAAGAGTTTTATTGGGGTTTGCAGCGAAATAACCTCGGATTCAAGGTAAAGTGAATTGCTTTGCCCGAAGAGTGATAAATCGCAGCATCGTATCCCACCCATTGATTGTAAATTTCCTAATTCGTAAATAAATAAGATGACTGATAACAATGAGATGATTTTTGGCGTACGTGCCGTAATCGAAGCCATTCAGGCTGGTAAAGAAATTGATAAGATTTTAGTAAAGAAAGATATACAGAGTGATTTGTCTAAAGAGCTTTTTGCTGCCTTGAAGGGTACGCTGATTCCTGTACAGCGTGTGCCGGTAGAGCGGATCAACCGCATTACCCGCAAAAACCATCAGGGGGTAGTAGCGTTTATCTCTTCTGTAACTTATCAGAAAACAGAACAATTGGTTCCTTTCCTTTTCGAACAAGGTAAAAATCCGTTATTCGTGATGCTCGACGGTATAACCGATGTGCGCAACTTTGGTGCCATTGCACGTACCTGCGAATGTGCAGCGGTGGATGCTGTTATTATTCCTGCCCGTGGCAGTGTAACAGTAAATGCTGATGCAATGAAAACTTCGGCTGGTGCGTTGCATACTTTGCCGGTGTGTCGCGAACAGAACTTGAAGAATACCTTGCAATACCTCAAAGATAGCGGCTTTCGCATTGTTGCTGCCACTGAGAAGGGCGATTATGACTATTCGAAAGGCGACTATACAGGTCCTATGTGCATTATCATGGGCGCAGAGGATACGGGTGTCTCTTATGACAACTTGGCGCTGTGCGATGAATGGGTGAAAATTCCCATGCTTGGTACCATCGAATCACTCAATGTATCCGTAGCTGCAGGTATCTTGATTTATGAAGCTGTGAAACAACGAAATAACTAATATAAATTACGATACATGAAAAAAAATCTACTACTAACTCTCATGCTCTGCCTGCTGACTCAGGCGGGCATGGCACAAGCACCCAAATGGGTGGAGAAGGCTAAACGAGCCGTATTCTCCATCATCACTTACGACACGAATGATAAGATACTGAATACTGGTAATGGCTTTTTTGTAACCGAAAACGGCGTGGCACTGTCGGACTATTCTGTCTTTAAAGGTGCCCAACGCGCAGTTATCATTGACTCCGATGGCAAGCAGATGCCGGTCAATGCCATTTTGGGTGCAAACGATATGTACGATGTGATTAAGTTCAGCGTAGGTATCACCGATAAGAAAGTAGCTGCTTTGCAGATTGCTCCGGCTTCGCCCGCTGTGGGTGCTCCTGTTTATCTTTTGCCTTATTCTACGCAGAAGGATCGCACGTGCACCCAAGGAACTGTAAAAGCTGTTTCTAAGATAGCAGAGAAGTATTATTACTATACGCTTAACATGCCTCTGAAAGATAAGATGGTTAGCTGTCCGCTGATGAATGCCGAGGGGCAAGTATTCGGCTTGGCTCAACGATCGTCGGGTCAAGATACAGCTACGACCTGCTATGCTGTGGGAGCTGCATTTGCTCTTTCGCAAACCATTACGGCTCTGTCGGCAGGAGATGCCACGCTTCGAAGCATCGGTATAAAGAAAGGTTTGCCCGAAACGGAAGAGCAGGCACTTGTATTCCTTTACATGGCCTCTTCCCAGGTGTCTACCGATGAGTATGCGGTCTTGTTAGATGATTATGTACGCCAGTATCCCAATAGTGTCGATGGGTATATGCGCAGAGCCAATAATTGGTTGATTACAGCGAAAGAAGATGCCGATCTTCAGAAAGCTGCTGCCGATATGGATCAGGCATTGAAGATTGCAAAGAAAAAGGACGAGGTTTATTATAACCTTGCCAAGATGATTTACAATTACCAGCTAAGCAAACCCGAAAAGCTATTTAAGGATTGGACTTATGATAAAGCGCTGGAGTATGCACGCACTGCCTTTTCTATCGATCCGCAGCCTGTGTATACACAGCTCGAGGGAGATATTCTTTTTGCCAAGCAAGATTATGCCGGAGCATTGGTGTGTTACGAGAAGCTCAATACCACTCCGTTGGTGTCAGCAGCCACTTTCTTCAATGCAGCCAAAACGAAAGAGTTGCTCAAGGCAGACCCCAAAGAAGTTATTGTGCTGTTAGATAGTTGTATTGCCCACTGTCCGCAACCCATTACGGCAGATATGGCTCCCTATCTTTTAGAACGTGCACAAGTGAATATGAATGCGGAGTTGTACCGTGCGGCTATGCTCGATTACGATGCCTATTTCGCGGCAGTTGGTGGTAAGGTGAACGATGTTTTTTACTATTATCGCGAGCAGGCGGCCTTCAAAGGCAAGCAGTTTCAGCGTGCGTTGGACGATATTGCCAAGGCCATTGAGCTTAACCCGAAAGAGCTTACCTATCGTGCCGAAGAAGCAGTGATTAACCTACGTGTAGGGCGCAATGAAGAGGCGGTGAATGTGCTGAACGAAGCCCTTAAGATAGACCCCAAATATGCCGAAGCCTATCGCTTACTGGGTATTTGTCAGATACAATTAAAGAAGAATACCGAGGCTTGTGCCAACTTTGCCAAAGCAAAAGAGCTGGGCGATACGAATGTGGATGAATTGATACAGAAACATTGTAAGTAAAGCAAGCGAGTCATTAAAAAGAAAAAATCCCTGTTAGTCAATAAAGAGTAACAGGGATTTTTTTGGTTTTGGTTTAGGTTTAGAACATTTGGTTTAGGTCTTTTCTCTCATGTAACTGTCATTATAAATACGGCAATGGTATAAATACTGCATTGTTTCTTTGATTTTTCTTCTTTTTTTATATCTTTGTTTGTGCAAATGGCTGATAGCGAATAATTCACTTATTTATTCATTTATAAATTCATTCATTATGTTCAAAGCTCCCTTCTCTTTTGACGGTCGTATTCGTCGGATTGAATACTTCTTGTCTTATCTTCTTGCAGGCTTTATTAGCGGATTGATCTGGAGTCTCTTATTTGCCGGATTGATGGCAGGTTCTATGCTTGGTTCTGCTTCGATGATGGCTGGTGGAACTCTCTTTGGTGCATTGATAGGAATCGCGGTCTATGTTGCTATGCTTTGGTTTTGTTTGGCTCAAGGGGTCAAGCGTCTGCACGATGTAGATAAAAGTGGTTGGCTTATTCTCCTTCTTTTCATTCCCGTTGTTGGATTTGTATTTGGTTTATACCTATTGTTTGCCGATGGTACGGTTGGCCCGAATCAGTTTGGACCCGATCCCAAAAACCGGATGCCTTATCAGGCTCCCAGTAATCCGGCCAGTTCTGTTAATGTAACTGTAACAATTAACCGCGATGAAGTGAAAGTAGAAACGACCGACCCTCCCAAAGCAACAGTGGTAGAAGAACCGGTGGTAGAAGTTCCGGCAGACGATGCGCCTATTGATGAAACTCCTTCACACGATGGTCCTGCAACGAAACATACCCTTAAATAGGCGGTGAGTTTATTCAATTATTTAGCCTTCTGTGATCTTCATTTTTAACGATTGATTTTCGCAGAAGGTCTTTTTTTGCTATCTTCGAACCCTGAAAGACAGGTTAAACCTATTAATATAGATTATACAATGAAGAAAGTAATTTGTAGTGAAAAGGCTCCGGGTGCTATCGGCCCTTACAGCCAGGCTATTGAGGCCAATGGAATGATTTTTGTATCGGGTCAGCTACCTATCGATGCTGCAACAGGCGAAATGCCCGAAGGTATCGAGGCGCAAGCACGTCAATCACTCGAGAATATGAAGCATATTTTAGAAACAGCCGGATTAACCATGGCTGATATAGTTAAAACGACTGTTTTCTTGCAAGACATGTCTTTGTTTGCCGGCATGAACGGGGTGTATGCTACGTATTTTGACGGTGCTTTTCCGGCTCGCTCTGCGTTTGCAGTCAAAGCATTGCCTAAAGATGCCTTAGTAGAGATTGAGTGTATCGCGGCTCGCTAATAAATCGGCTACAATAAAGCTACTGCCTCCTACGAAGATAAAATCTTCCGGGAGGCTTTTTTCTTTTGCTGCCTGTACAGCTTCGCACACGCTCGGGTAGCAATCTCCGTGTAAACCAAATTCCTGTGCCTGTTTCTTAAGTGCCTCTTCGGGTAAGGCTCGTTTAACACTTGCTTTGGTAAAGTAGTATGTCGCGTGCGTAGGCAAAAGACTCAACATGGTATGAATATCCTTGTCATTCACCATCCCGATCACAATGTGCAGATGTTGTCCCTTACAATGCTCCAGTTGCTTACAAATGTATTGCATTCCGTGTACATTATGTCCCGTATCACACAGAATAGTGGGGTGGTCGGCTAGTTTCTGCCAGCGTCCCATCAGGCCTGTCAGTTCGCAAACAGACCGAAAGCCTTCACGTATATGCTTCTCTTCGATGCGATAGCCTGCTTGCTGCAACTGAGCCACTGCATGCAGAATGGTGTTGGCATTTAACTCTTGGCAGTATCCTCCCAATTCGCTTTGCAAATTAGCATATTCTTTGGTTTGATAAACCACGCTTGTCGTATCTTGTGCACGAAGCGATACTTCGTTCGATTGATAGGCCGGGGTTACACTAAGCACCTGCTGTGCTTCTTCGGCAAAAACAATGGGTGCATTGACTGCTGCCGCGCGATGAACAAAAACCGATTTCGTTTCCGGTGTGGTTTCGCCTATAACTACCGGTATATTTGCTTTGATGATACCCGCTTTTTCGGTTGCAATTTTCTCCAGTGTATTTCCTAAAAACTGCGTATGATCCAAGCCGATGTTGGTAATGATACACAGGTCGGGCTGTATGATGTTGGTACAATCCAAGCGTCCGCCCATACCCGTTTCAATGACGGCTACTTCTATGTTCTCATCGGCGAAATAACGGAAAGCCATCGCCGTGGTCAGCTCGAAAAAAGAGGGGTGTAGTGGTTCGAAGAATGCTCGTTGCTTCTCTACGAAATCGACTACATAGGCTTCGGGAATCGGTTGTCCATTGATGCGAATGCGCTCTCTGAAATCGAGTAGGTGAGGAGACGTATATAAGCCTACGCGATATCCTGCCGATTGCAAAATAGCAGCTAAGGTATGCGAACAGCTCCCTTTGCCATTGGTTCCGGCTACGTGGATGGTGCGGAATGACCGATGTGGATGATCGAAATGTGCATCGAGTGTTTGTGTGTTTTCTAATCCTTCTTTATAGGCTTTGCTTCCTATTTGCTGAAACATGGGTACACTTTCATATAAGTAGTCTAAAGTCTCCTTATAGTTCATTTTTATAATATTTAACGGGTCAGTAATCTTTGTTGTCTATTTATTTGTTATCTTAGAAACATCAATTGTAATGAGGGCATTGGATTGATAATTCTACTTGCAAATATCAACATTTAAATCTAGAAAGAAAGTATGGGAACAAAGAAAAATTTTGTAATTGATACAAATGTTATTCTTCATGATTATAACTGTCTGAAGAATTTTCAGGAGAATGATATTTACCTCCCTATTATTGTTTTGGAAGAGTTGGATGAGTTTAAAAAAGGCACCGAGCAGATTAACTTCAATGCTCGCGAGTTTGTCCGCGAGCTGGATTTAATAACGGATGACAACCTCTTTTCGACAGGAGCACCCTTGGGCGAGGGGTTAGGTCGTTTGTTCGTAGTGACCGGAACGGTCGATGCTCCCAAAGTGTCTTCCTCCTTCCCCGTGCCCAAACCCGATCATCAGATACTGGCAGTTGCCGAATATCTGGAAGCAAAATATCCGAAAATGAAAACGATTCTTGTAACCAAGGATGTAAACTTGCGTATGAAGGCTCGTTCGGTTGGTGTATTGTGCGAGGATTATATTACCGATAAAGTTGTAAATGTAGACATTTTCGACAAGTCTAGTGAAGTTTTTGATAATATTGATCCTACGTTGATCGATCGCATTTACTCTTCCAAAGACGGGGTGGATATTAGTGAGTTTGATTTCAAAGGCATTATTCGCCCCAATGAATGTTTTGTGCTAAAGAGCGACCGTAGCAGTGTGCTTGCCCGGTATAATCCAGTTTTACGAACTGTTTATAGAGTCAATAAGACCAAGAACTATGGTATTGAGCCACGCAACGCCGAGCAGACGTTTGCTTTCGAAATACTGAATGATCCTCACGTCAAGTTGGTTGCTCTAACCGGAAAGGCAGGTACCGGTAAAACCTTGCTGGCACTTGCTGCTGCACTCGGTAAATTATCTGATTATAAGCAAATATTACTGGCACGTCCGATTGTTGCCTTGTCCAATAAAGATATTGGTTTTTTGCCTGGAGATGCACAAGAAAAAGTTGCTCCCTATATGCAGCCTTTGTTCGATAATCTGAATGTGATTAAGAACCAGTTCGCAAGTAATTCTCCTGAAATTAAACGGATTGAAGACATGCAAAAGAGTGGGCAACTGGTTATTGAAGCACTCGCCTTTATCCGCGGACGGAGTTTGAGCGAAACATACTGCATTATTGATGAAGCTCAGAATTTAACTCCTCACGAAGTGAAGACAATCATCACACGTGCCGGTGAGGGGACAAAGATGGTTTTTACAGGCGATATTCAGCAGATTGACCATCCTTATCTCGATAGCCAATCCAATGGACTTGTTTACATGATCGACCGGATGAAAGACCAATCTATCTTTGCTCACATAAATCTGATCAAAGGAGAGCGGAGTGAATTGAGTGAACTGGCCAGTAACTTAATGTAAATTGCATGAATAGTATTGATTAATTTATAAATAAATATGCTAATATGTTGGCTGCTATAAACCGATATATTAGCATATTTGTTTATAAGAAATTTGACGCATTTTTATATCGAATGATGATAGTTTTGATAAAATTGCAGTATCTTTGCAGTGCCTAAATAAACTATAACTGTAAAACGAATGAAACAAAAATTTCTTCAACGATATCTTTCTGTAAAGGTATTGCCTATCTGGACGATTCTTCTGATTGATGTTTTTATTATCATTGTATCCTGTTTGTTGGCTTATGCCCTTCGTTACGATTTTCGTACTTTATTCTTCAATACTACTACAATCACAAAAAGTGTTTCGTGTGTCGTTTTTATTAACCTGATCTTTTTTCGTGTATTTCGCACCTATTCAAATGTACTTCGCTTCTCCTCCTTTGTTGATATCATGCGTATTTTTACTTCGCTTACGGTATCATACGGTTTACTTATTGTATTAAGAGTACTACTCGAGTCGTATATGGGTATATGGATTGTTCCTGTCAGTGTTTTACTGATGGCTTATATCATTAACTTTTCCCTGATGACTTGTTCGCGAATCGTTGTGAAGTTGTTCTTTGAAATTCTTAACTTCGATGCTCGAAATACGACCAATGTATTTATCTACGGTGCCAAAGAGGCAGGTGTGAATATTGCGAAAGCGTTGCGCGTTAAGTTGATGAATAATTATCGCCTCAAAGGATTTATTGCCGATGAACCCGAGCTTATTAATAAAGTGATTATGGGTGTCAAGATATTCCCAAATGACGATACGCTGATGGATAATCTGGCGGATAAAGATATACATGTCATCATTGTTTCTCCGGCAAAAATGGAAGAACTCAAGAAGTCGGATATGATTGACCGTTTGCTAGAGAGCAATATCAAATTGCTCACCTCTCCACCTTTAAGTGAATGGGGCGGACAATCTTTAAAAAGCACACAACTGAAGGAAATTCAGATTGAAGACTTATTGCAGCGCGAGCCTATTCAGGTCGATCTTCATAAAATAGCCTCCACCCTCGAAGGAAAGAGAGTGATGATTACCGGAGCTGCCGGTTCTATCGGTAGTGAGATTATGCGGCAGGTTGCTTCGTTCAATCCCTATAAGCTGATCTTGATCGATCAGGCTGAAACACCCTTACACGATGTTCGCCTCGAGCTGCAAGATCGTTGGCGGGATATTGATGCCGAAACGATTGTAGCAGATATCTCCAACTCAACTCGTATGGATGCTATCTTTCATGAGTACAAACCACAATATATCTTTCATGCGGCAGCCTACAAGCATGTACCGATGATGGAGGATAATGTGTCCGAGTCTATCCAGGTCAATGTAGCCGGTACACGTATATTAGCCGATTTGGCAGTGAAATACGGAGCCGATAAGTTTGTGATGATTTCGACCGATAAGGCAGTAAACCCTACCAACGTGATGGGTTGCTCCAAGCGTATTTGTGAAATCTACGTGCAGTCGTTGGCAAAGAAGATACAAGCACAGGGAGGTAAGTCGGTGCAGTTTATCACCACTCGTTTTGGCAATGTATTGGGGTCTAATGGTTCGGTGATTCCTCGTTTTCGTGATCAGATTCAACGAGGCGGTCCGGTTACAGTGACTCATCCCGAGATTATCCGCTACTTTATGACCATCCCCGAAGCCTGTCGTTTGGTACTCGAAGCCGGAAGTATGGGCAATGGAGGAGAGATTTATATCTTCGACATGGGTAAGCCGGTGAAGATAGTCGATCTGGCTAAGCGTATGATCAATCTTTCCGGACGCAACGAGGTAAAGATAGAGTTTACCGGTCTTCGTCATGGAGAGAAGCTATACGAAGAACTATTAAATATAAAAGAGCTGACCAAGCCTACCTATCACGAAAAAATTATGGTTGCTACGGTGCGCGAATACGATTATGATGAAGTAAAGCAACGTATTCAACAACTGGTTGATATCAGTTACACTTATGACCAGATGAAAACGGTTATGGCCATGAAAGATATTGTTCCTGAGTTTCTAAGCAAAAACTCTTGCTTTGAAGCCCTCGACAACAAGAGATAAGACAAAAACCCCGAAAAGTGAAAACGGGAAGATAGCTTGACTATTCTTCCCGTTTTCACTTTTCGGGGTTTTGTTATTTGAATGGGCTTATGCCTTGTTCGAGAAGTATTTCAAGAACTGCGTACGTTCCCACATATTAATTCCCTCCGCATCTTTGGCTTTTAGCTTTCCTTTGAATTGCGCAATGTTCTTAAACCCTTGTCGTTGCATCCAGTTTTCGAGGAAGTGATTGCTTTCATTGATAAAGCTGTTTGTGTTTTGATAGATTACACTGCACACCTCTACTGCCGAAGCTCCGGCCAAAAGAGCCTTTACTACAGCTTCCGGCTTGTGAATACCCCCCGATGCTGCATAATCGATTTTATCGACCAATGAAGAAGCGATGCCGATCCAACGCAATGGAGTCGACAGGTCATCGGCATGGCTGAATACATTGCCCGATATCTGTTCCAATTTCTCAATATCAATATCCGGTTGATAAAAACGATTGAAAAGAACAACTGCTGCTGCACCGTTGGCATGAAGCTGATCGATCAATGCGATCGGATTGGTCAGGTTATCGCCCAGCTTCATAATTACCGGAATGTGTATTGTTTTCTTGATGTGGCTCAAAATATCGATGTGGCGTTGCTCAAAGGTTCCGTATGTGTATTGAAGAGAAGTCTGCAAAGCCAGAATATTGATTTCGAGTGCATCGGCTCCCGCCTGTTCTATCTGTTTGGCAAAGTCTATCCACTCACTGTCGGTATAGCAGTTAATGCTGGCTATGATAGGAATGGTGCATACTTTTTTGCTTTCTTTGATGAGATCCAGATATTCGGACAGTGCATGATTGCGGATGTATTCCTCCAGGTAGTCACTTCCTTCCGGATAATATGACGGATTTCTTAATCGGTCGGCTTCGAGTGTAATTTGTTCTTCAAAAAGAGATTTCAGAACAATGGCTCCTGCTCCGGCTGCTTCCAGCTTTTCGTTTTTGGCAGCGGTATTGGTCAATCCCGAACTGCTGATAATAATAGGATTCTTTAGCTTCAATCCTGCAAAAGTTGTTTGTAAATCGGTCATGATATGATTGATTGATGGTTAATAATTTCTTTCTCCGAAAATCTTACTACCTACCCGCACCAGCGTACTCCCTTGGGCAATGGCCAGGTGGTAATCATGAGACATCCCCATGGATAGCTCCTTAAACTGTGGGGCATCAACAAAGAACGTGACTTTCAACTCCTCGAAGAGGTTATGTAAAGTCTCGAACTCCCGGTCTATCTGTTTCGTATCATCGGTGTTGCTCGCCATGCCCATGAGTCCGCATATACGTATGTTCTCCAATGTTTTCCATGCTCCGTCTACAAGCATCGCCCGGCATTCGTCGGGACTAAAACCAAATTTGGTCTCTTCCTGTGCTACGTGCAGTTGCAACAAACAATCGATGACTCGTCCTGCCTTTTGTGCTTGTTTATTCACCTCGGTGAGCAGTTTGTACGAGTCAATCCCGTGAATCATGGCTACATAAGGAGCCATATACTTTATTTTGTTTGTTTGCAGATGGCCGATGAAGTGCCACTCAATATCGTTGGGTAAGCTCTCTTGTTTTGCTGTCATCTCCTGCACTTTGCTCTCTCCGAAAATGCGTTGTCCGGCCCGATAAGCCTCTTCGATGGCTTCGTTCGGATTAAATTTCGAAACAGCAACCAACCGAACCCCTGTGGGGAGTTCGGCCAGCACTTGCTTTAAATTATCAGCAATACTCATGGTTTATACTTCCGGTTTATCGTTAGGACCTTCACCATAAGGATATACATCCATAATCGATGTTTCGGCTACCATACCAATCTGATAATCGGCCATTGTGCCTTTCATGCCTTCGTCCAGCTTCTTCACTGCATCGCGCAGATCGGCAGCCTGTACCAATACCTGAGTGGATGATTTCTTTTCGGCACCGCTCTTCTCATCGAGTGTGATGAAAATCAATTTACACTTAAACCAGCGGTCTGCCGATTCCTCATCGCTTGCAAAAAGCTCGCTGTAGTTGGCACGCTTGATGTCCGAAACCGTAAATTCACCGGTAATAAACGGTGTCATCTCTTCGATAATACGGGCTTCGGCCTCTGTAAAGCTTAGTGCATCAACCAGATAAGGTTCGGTTACTTTTTTGTTCATTCCATTCTCCATTACTTTCTCGTAACGGATCTTGCATTCAAACCATGTATGCATTGACATGTTTCTTGAGTTTTTTTAATTAATTGTTTCTTTTTATATATTCTACAGGCACTTTTTGGTGTCTATTACAAGCTGCAAAGATAATTGAAAATACCTCTTTTTGCATCTGTGATGCTAAAGAATTTCCCGAATCTTGCATTATTGAGCGAAAGATAGTGATTTCAGGGCAATTATGTTGCACGAATAGGCGAGAATGATTTAATTTGTAGACTAAAGTTGAAAAACAGTAAGAATAATCATGCAAAAATTACTCTCATTACCGCCCAATCTTGTGGCTTCTTTTTATGACTTGGAGCATGTAAATCGTGCCGATTGGTTTTGTACCTCCGATCCGATAGGTATGAAATTAGGATCGGGTGGTGGTACTACCTGGCTGTTGCAGGAGTGTTATCGTCAGGCTGCAACCGATCAAACTCAATCGGAATGGCTGGCATCCGAAAAACGAATCTTGCTGCATGCCGGCGGACAAAGCCGCCGCTTGCCCGGCTATGCTCCTTCGGGTAAAATTCTGACTCCTATCCCGGTGTTTCGTTGGGAGCGTGGACAGAAGTTAAGTCAGAATCTGCTATCCTTGCAATTGCCCTTCTACGAGCAAATCATGCAAAAGGCTCCCGAAACATTGCGTACCATGATCGTGAGTGGTGATGTATATATACGTGCCGAGAAACCTTTACAAACCATACCTGAAGCGGATGTAGTATGCTACGGCCTGTGGGTGGACGCCTCATTGGCAAGCCATCACGGTGTCTTTCTGTCGCACCGAAAACAACCCGATCAGCTCGATTTTATGTTGCAGAAACCCTCGCTGGGCGAACTCGAAAGGCTGTCTTCTTCTCACTTGTTTTTGATGGATGTAGGCATTTGGATGCTTAGCGACCGTGCGGTAGAGTTGCTCATGAAGCGCTCGCATCAGGAGGGAAAGAAAGGTGTGTTGAGGTATTACGACCTTTATTCCGATTTTGGCCTTGCGCTGGGCAATCATCCGCGTACTGAAGACGATGAGCTAAATGCCTTGTCGGTAGCCATTCTGCCCCTGCCCGGTGGTGAGTTCTACCATTACGGCACTAGCCGTGAGTTGCTTTCGTCAACCGTAACGCTGCAAAATAAAGTGCACGATCAGCGTCGTATCATGCACCATAAAGTGAAGCCTAATCCGGCCATCTTTACACAGAACACCATTGTAGAACTGCCCCTTACCCCGGACAATGATCAGGTATGGATCGAAAACAGTTATGTGAGTCAACGCTGGCAATTGGGTACGCGCCATATCATCACCGGTGTGCCCGGCAATGATTGGGTGCTTAAACTGCCCGACGGCGTTTGTATAGACATTGTGCCTGTGGGCGACACTGCTTGGTGCGTGCGTCCTTATGGCTTCGACGATGCCTTTAAAGGAGACGTGTGCGATGATACAACTCTCTTTCAAGGAGTACCTTTCGGTGCGTGGCTTACGCAGCGCGGCTTGACAACTGCAGTACTATCGGGGCGGAAAGATGACCTGCAAGCCGCAGCCATCTTCCCGTTGGTCGAAAGTGTCGAAGAGATGGGAAGCGTACTTCGTTGGATGGTTTCCGAACCCCATCTCGAAGAGGGAAAGACCATTTGGTTGCGCAGCAAACGCCTCTCGGCCGATGAAATATCGGCACAAGCAAACCTGCAACGACTTTATGAACAACGTGATTCGTTTAGAAAAGAGAATTGGAAAGCATTGTCTGCCAATTACGAAAAGAGTGTTTTTTATCAACTCGATCTGGCCAATGTAGCCGATGAGTTCCATCGTTTCCATTTACCGCCTCCTTCCGTGCTGCCCGAAACGGCACCCCAATTACAACGCAGTTGCAACCGGATGTTGCGTGCTCAAATATTGAAACTCGATGGGAAGCCCTATGCCGAAGATGAAAGTAACGCTTTTGCTCTGTTGCGCGAAGGATTGCTGACCGACCTGTATGAACACAAGAACCAACCACAACTCAATGTCTATACAGACCAGATTGTTTGGGGACGCAGCCCGGTACGTATCGACCTGGCAGGCGGGTGGACGGATACTCCGCCTTACTCATTGCAGGCCGGTGGCAATGTGGTGAATCTGGCCATTGAACTCAACGGACAACCCCCTCTTCAGGTATACATCAAACCTGCTAAGGAATATCAGGTGGTGCTTCGCTCCATTGATATGGGTGCGTTAGAGGTAGTGACGACTTTCGAAGAGTTGATGGAATATGGTAAGGTCGGTTCGCCGTTCTCCATACCCAAGGCAGCGCTGGCACTGGCGGGTTTTGTTCCGGAGTTTTCGCAAACCCGCTACCCCTCTTTGCAAGAACAACTCAAAGCCTTTGGGTCGGGTATTGAGATAACCTTGTTGTCGGCCATTCCGGCAGGATCGGGGCTCGGAACCAGCTCTATTCTTGCATCGACCGTGTTGGGAGCCATGAGCGACTTTTGCGGCCTTGCATGGAATAAGAACGAGATATGCAGTCGTACGCTGGCTCTTGAACAGTTGCTCACTACCGGTGGTGGTTGGCAAGACCAATATGGCGGCGTGCTTCAAGGCATCAAGCTTTTGCAAACAGAGGCAGGCTTCGCACAGGAACCGTTGGTTCGTTGGTTGCCCGAACACCTGTTTACACACCCCGAATACAAAGATTGTCATTTGCTTTACTATACCGGTATTACCCGTACGGCAAAGGGAATATTGGCCGAAATAGTACGCTCTATGTTTCTGAACTCCTCTTCGCACCTTCGCTTGTTAACACAGATGAAGGCACATGCATTGGATTTGTCGGAAGCCATTCAGCGAAATCAGTTCGAAGAATACGGCACATTGGTCGGTACAAGTTGGATGCAGAATAAAGCACTCGACAGTGGTACCAATCCGCCCGAGGTCGAAGCGATCATCCGACAGATAAAAGACTATACGCTCGGCTATAAACTGCCGGGAGCCGGTGGGGGAGGATATCTCTATATGGTAGCCAAAGATCCGCAGGCTGCTTTGCGCATCCGGGAAGTACTCACGCAGAATCCACCCAATTCCTGTGCACGTTTTGTTGAAATGTCGCTTTCGCAATTAGGACTTCAAGTATCCCGTTCGTAGTTGGTAATTAGTTGAATTATAGAAAGTTATATTTCCATATAACCTTGCCTGCAAAAGTACGTATTTAATGCTGTGTTAATATACTAGTTTATGCTGCATTAAGTACGTACTCTTTGATGGTAAGAATACGTACTTTTTAAAACTCTAAATTAACAAAACAGTTTGAATTGTTAAACCTGCAATTTAATACCATGTATTGGGTGAACGAAATAAATGGTAGCCGGGTACTGTCTCTTCTTTATCGGGAAATGGAAAGCTATTTTCCGGCGAATATTTAATGAACGTTGGGGTGTCTCTTTTTACAGGATCTCAGCTGAATAGCCGGGTGGTTGAGGTAGTGGCAGAATAAAAGTTTATTGAGAATAATCTAAATTGAAGGCAGAACCGTGTCAGAGACAGAGTGTAGAATGATCTACATACTCTGCTCCTATCCCGTTCTGCCTCTTTTGGCTAATTTTTAGTCTGCATTTTTTATTAACCATTCTGTTCTACGCATATCGGGTAGGTGTTTTACTTTGAAATGCTCAAACGTGGCATTGAACCCTTGCCCGTCGGGGCACGCTCCCATGAATCCGACCATAACAGGGACGTGATCCTGTAGCCATGCATTGCGCATCATCACATACGTTTTATCGTCGAAAGAATAAAAAACCTCAACCGCATCCAAACGTCTTATGGCTTTAATCCAAACGTATGGCACTGGTTTTTCAAGTGTAATAACACTCCAGTCAGAGGTTTTATGAGTAACGACCGTGCTTAAATTGTATTTACCATCTACAAATTCAACACCTGCTTTGATATAGTTTTCGTGGTCGGTGCGAAGCATTAATCCTGCTTGGTCAAAACGAACTTTATAATCACCCGATATCTTTACCTTTACTTCAAATTCGCCCCCATACGTGGCATAGTAAAAAGGTGCATCGTCTACTGTAAATCCATAATGAGAAATACGCCAATAGTCACTTTGCGGAGTGACGAACATAGAGACGGTATTATTCTTTATCGTCCATTGTTGTGGTTCGTTAAACCATTGCATTTTTTCTAATGACTGTGCAAAGACACTAGGTGCAATTGCAATGATAAATAAATTTAGTAATACTTTTTTCATTTAATACATTTTTATTAGTTAGCAGAAGAAAAAGATGTTATTTGAACAGAAAACATCATTTTCTATATTCAAATAACCATTGATATTATACCTTTGCAAAGGTAATACATTGCTGTATGATGTGCAATGGTAAATAATAACCATAGAAGATGAAGGAATTAGCAGAATTAGAGAGTCGATTGCTAGAACAGGACTTTATTCCACAACAAGAAAACTGTGTTTTAGAGCAGTACAAACAGACCGCAGCGATGTATGCTCAAATAGAAAATTCAATAGCTGTTTTGAGCAATCTGAAAGGCAGAAAAAGTTATATATATAATGGAGCGCTTGGCGAAGTACTCGATTTATACCCCAAGAACGCTGCCAAAGAAATTAATTCCATTTGGGAAGAGGATATCTATAACCGTATACATCCGGACGATATAGTAGCGCGGCATGCTTTTGAATTGAAGTTCTTTCATTTGCTCAAAAAGATACCTATTCGGCAACGCATCCATTTTCGTACGCATAGTTTCCTACGTATGGCAAACTCGAAGGGCGAGTATCTATCGGTTTTACATCGTACTTTTTACTTGTGCAACCAAAGTAATGGTACTTTGTGGCTCGCATTGTGTTTGTATAACTTTGCACCCATTAGCGAATCCGTACTTTCTTTTGAAGGAATAATACAAAACTCACTAACCGGTGAACTGCTAAAAGAGTCGAATGATACTGTTCCGGAAATTATTTCGTATCGCGAAAAGGAGGTGTTAAACCTGATAGCACAAGGCATGCCGAGTAAGCAAATCGCGATAAAACTAGCTATAAGTAAAAATACGGTCGACCGTCATAGGCAGAATATTATGGAAAAACTACGAGTCGGAAATTCGATGGAGGCAATCAAAGTGGCCCATGAACTGAATATCATATAACTCCTCAAATTCATAAGCTACGCTCACGGTAAAAAAGTAGATAATTTAGTGAAAAGGTAACAATTTTCACTAAAACCGGATGCGGTCGCTTAAAATAATCAAAAAACACAAAAAGTTCTTACGAATTCTCATTAAATAGCCGAAAAGCATTACTTTTGTTTTACTTATACGTATTAAAATAGAACCGATGATAAAAAAAATACTAACAGCACTCTTGTTGTTTCCTACGTTGGTATGTGCTCAGATAAACACAGACAGGGTAATGATGATTGCTCGCAATGCCCTTTATTTTGAGGACTACGTTTTGTCTATTCAGTACTTTAATCAGGTAATCAATGCGAAGCCTTATTTGTATGAACCTTACTTCTTTCGGGGGTTGGCAAAGATCAACCTGGACGATTTTCAAGGAGCCGAAGCCGATTGTGATGCTGCCATCGAGCGCAACCCCTTTGTAGTAGGGGCTTATCAGATACGTGGTTTGGCACGTATTCGTCAGAATAAATACGCCGAGGCTATCAGCGATTATAAAAAGGCGCTGCATTACGATCCCGAAAATGTAACCCTTTGGCACAACCTGACACTGTGTCATATTCAAGAAAAAGACTATAAGTCGGCCGAAGAAGATTTAGGTCATCTGCTGGCTGTTTCTCCCCGCTATACACGTGCCTACTTGATGCGTGGCGAGGTGGCGTTGAACCAAAAAGATACGGTGAGGGCATTGAATGACTTCAATACGGCTATTTCGATGGATAAATACGACCCCGACGCCTGGTCTTCGCGTGCCATTGTTTATTTGCAGCAAGCAAAGTATGCCGATGCCGAAGCGGACTTGAACCAAGCCATTCGTTTGAGTGCCCGAAATGCGGGGAATTATATCAACCGCGCTTTGGCTCGTTTTCATCAAACAAACCTGAGAGGGGCGATGAACGATTATGATCTTGCACTCGATATCGATCCCAATAACTTTATCGGGCACTACAACCGTGGTTTGTTACGTGCGCAAGTGGGCGATGATAACCGAGCCATCGAGGACTTCGACTTTGTGCTCAACATAGAACCCGATAACATGATGGCTACCTTCAATCGCGGCTTGTTGCGTGCTCAAACAGGTGATTACCGTGGAGCTATCAAGGATTATACCACCGTGATCGATCAATATCCCAACTTTTTGGCAGGTTATTATAGCCGTGCTGAGGCTCGACGCAAAATGGGCGATCGAAAAGGAGCCGAGATGGATGAGTTTAAGGTCATGAAAGCTCAATTGGACAAACGCAACAATATGGGGGTGACTGATAAAGCGGTAGCCGAGAACAAGGATGGCGACAAGAATGACGGTGATGCAAAGGATGGCAACAAAACCCGTAAGAAATCGGATAAGGATATGAACAATTATCGGAAAATTGTGATTGCCGATGATACGGAAGCAGAACAGAAGTATAAGAGCGATTATCGCGGACGTGTGCAGGATCGGAATGTCAATATCAAGATGGAACCGATGTTTGCGTTGACCTATTACGAGAAGGTGAGCGAGGTGAAGCGATCGGTGAATTATCATAAATTCATTGACGCATTGAACCGGAGCAACGAGCTTCCCAAACGTTTGTACATTAGTAATATCGAATCGCCGCTAACCGAGGAGCAAGTGAAGTTTCATTTTGCGTTGATCGATGCGCATACGTCGGCTATCGTGGCCGATGGAAAAGATGCGCGTAAGCGTTTCTCGCGTGCTCTTGATTTCTATCTCGTGCAGGACTTTGCCAGCTCTATCGACGATTTGACACAAGCTATTTTGCTCGACGATAAATTCTTCCCCGCCTACTTCATGCGTTCGCTGGTGCGTTACAAACAGTTGGAATATCAAAGAGCCGAAGCCGGTGCAACCGACTCGTCGCCATTGAGCAACCCAACCACTGCCAAGCCCGAAGTGGGTGCTGTTGATTATGAGGTGGTTCGGAAAGATCTGGATAAGGTAATCGAACTGGCTCCCGATTTTGTATATGCTTATTACAATCGCGCCAACATAGCGGCTATGCTGAAGGATTATCGTGCAGCCATTGTCGATTATGACAAAGCAATTCAACTGAATCCGGAGTTCGCAGATGCCTATTATAACCGTGGACTGACTCACATCTTCCTTGGAAATAACCGACTGGGTGTAGCCGATTTGAGCAAAGCAGGCGAATTAGGTATTGTTTCGGCATACAACATCATTAAGCGTTTTACCGAGCAACCGGAATAACATTTATTTGATAAAAATCTGAAAAGTCAAAAGAAAACCTTATTTTTGCGAGCTAATAATAGAAATATAACATCACACTTATGATAAAGATAACATTTCCCGATGGCTCTGTTCGTGAGTATAACGAAGGAGTGAACGGTCTGCAAATAGCAGAAAGCATCAGTTCGCGTTTGGCACAAGACGTTTTGGCTTGTGGGGTAAACGGCGAAATTTATGATTTAGGACGTCCCATCAACGAGGATGCCGCTGTGGTTCTCTATAAATGGGACGATGAGCAAGGTAAGCACGCCTTCTGGCATACCAGTGCCCACTTGCTGGCCGAGGCTTTGCAGGAGCTATACCCGGGCATTCAGTTTGGTATCGGACCCGCTATCGAAAACGGTTTCTACTATGATGTAGATCCGGGCGAGGCGGTAATCAAGGAAGGCGACCTGGCAACGATCGAAGCTAAAATGGCCGAACTGGTAGCTAGAAAAGAGGCTGTAGTAAGAGCCGATATTGCCAAAAACGATGCGCTGAAAATGTTTGGCGAACGTGGCGAAACATACAAATGCGAATTGATCTCCGAACTCGAAGACGGTCGCATCACTACCTATACACAAGGTGCATTCACCGACTTGTGTCGCGGACCGCACTTGATGACTACCTCGCCGATTAAGGCTATTAAGCTGACTTCGGTAGCCGGAGCTTACTGGCGTGGACACGAAGACCGTAAGATGCTTACCCGTATCTACGGTATCACCTTCCCGAAAAAGAAGATGCTCGATGAATACCTGGTGTTGATGGAGGAAGCTAAAAAACGCGACCACCGTAAAATCGGTAAAGAGATGGAGTTGTTCATGTTCTCCGAAATGGTTGGAAAAGGATTGCCGATGTGGCTTCCCAAAGGAACGGCACTACGCTTGCGTTTGGAAGACTTCCTGAAGAAAATTCAACGACGTTTCGGATACCAGCAAGTCATGACTCCGCACATCGGTAACAAGCAACTGTATATCACTTCGGGCCATTATGCCAAATACGGCAAGGATTCTTTCCAACCGATACATACGCCCGAAGAAGACGAAGAGTACCTGTTGAAACCGATGAACTGCCCTCACCACTGTGAGATTTACAAATGGCAACCTCGCTCGTACAAAGACCTTCCTTTGCGTTTGGCTGAGTTCGGTACTGTATACCGTTACGAGCAAAGTGGTGAGTTGCACGGATTGACTCGTGTGCGCAGCTTTACACAAGACGATGCGCACATCTTCTGTCGTCCCGATCAGGTGAAAGATGAATTCCTTCACGTAATGGATATTATCTTTATTATTTTCAAAGCACTTGACTTTGAGAATTTTGAAGCTCAAATCTCTTTGCGCGATCCCAACAACCGTGAGAAGTATATCGGTAGCGATGAAAACTGGGAAAGAGCCGAACAGGCCATCATCGAGGCTTGTGCCGAAAAGGGCTTAAAGGCTAAGATTGAATTGGGTGAGGCTGCCTTCTACGGTCCTAAGCTCGACTTTATGGTACGCGATGCCATTGGTCGCAAGTGGCAGTTGGGAACGATTCAGGTTGACTATAATTTGCCCGAGCGTTTCCAATTAGAGTATACCGGTAGCGATAACATGAAGCATCGTCCTGTGATGATTCACCGTGCACCGTTTGGCTCTATGGAGCGTTTCGTTGCCGTGCTTATCGAGCATACCGGCGGTAAATTCCCTTTGTGGCTCACTCCCGATCAGGTAGCTATTCTTCCCATCAGCGAGAAGTTCAATGACTATGCACAGCAAGTAAGAGCTTATCTGGATACGCAAGATATTCGTGCCATTGTAGACGACCGTAACGAAAAGATTGGCCGTAAAATACGTGATAATGAGATGAAACGTATTCCTTATATGCTTATCGTAGGTGAGAAAGAAGCCGAAAACGGTGAAGTTTCAGTTCGCAGACAAGGCGAAGGAGACAAAGGAACAATGAAATTTGAAGATTTTGGTAAAATTTTGAACGAAGAAGTTCAGAATATGATAAATAAATGGTAACTTTGCGCGCAATTGTAGAAGCACGGTGTCAAGATGACGCTCTAAAGTACGCTGATACATTAATAAATAAATTAATTTGGTAGTAAATAAAAAACAAACTGGTAATCGTTATTTAATGAAGAATGACAGCTTAAAAGGGCAATACCGGATCAATGAACAGATTCGTGCCAAGGAAGTACGTATTGTGGGTGAGGAATCAGAACCTCAGATTTTTACGATCGCGCAAGCTTTGAAAATGGCTTCAGATCAGGAACTGGATCTTGTTGAGATTTCTCCCAATGCACAACCCCCTGTTTGTCGTATTATTGACTACTCTAAATTCCTTTATCAGCAGAAGAAGCGTCAGAAAGAGCAAAAAGCGAAACAGGTAAAAGTAAACGTGAAAGAGATTCGTTTCGGTCCGCAAACAGACGACCATGATTACAACTTTAAGTTGAAGCATGCCATCGGTTTCTTGGAAGACGGAGACAAAGTGAAGGCTTACGTTTTCTTTAAAGGACGTTCAATCCTTTTCAAAGAGCAAGGAGAAGTTCTTTTGTTGCGCTTTGCCAATGACCTCGAAGATTATGCGAAAGTAGATCAGTTGCCGGTACTCGAAGGCAAGCGTATGATTATCTTCCTTTCTCCGAAGAAGAAAGAAGGTAGTGCACCGAAGAAACCCGCTGCCCCTAAAGTAGTAGCTCCCAAAGCCGAAGCAAAACCTGCCGAAGCAGTTGAAGCAAAGGAAGCCAAAGCAGAATAAAGAAAAATGCGTAACGCGCAGGTATAGTGCGTTGCCATCTATTTAATAATTTAAAAACAAGTAAGATGCCAAAGATGAAGACTAACTCCGGTGCAAAAAAAAGGTTTACCCTTACCGGAACAGGTAAAATCAAAAGAAAGCACGCTTTTCACAGTCATATTTTGACTAAGAAATCAACCAAGAGAAAAAGAAACCTGTGCTACTCTACAACTGTTGATGCAACAAATGTGAGCCAGGTGAAAGAACTCTTGTGCATGAAGTAACCAGAGAAGCGTACAGCGTATTATTAAAGTATTAACCGGATGTATAGCTTTAAGTTCGCTACATGAAGCAGCGGCGCTAACATTCAAAAAAGAGTAAAACTATGCCAAGATCAGTAAATCATGTTGCTTCGAAAGCAAGAAGAAAGAAAATTTTGAAATTGACCAGAGGTTACTTTGGTGCAAGAAAAAATGTATGGACCGTAGCTAAAAACACTTGGGAGAAGGGTTTGACATACGCGTTCCGTGACCGTAGAAACAAGAAAAGAAATTTCCGCGCGCTTTGGATACAACGTATCAACGCTGCTGCACGTCTTGAAGGAATGTCATATTCTAAATTGATGGGTGGCTTGCACAAAGCAGGTATCGAAATAAACCGTAAGGTTTTGGCCGATTTAGCAATGAACCACCCAGAGGCTTTCAAAGCTGTGGTTGCTAAAGCAAAGGCTGCCTAAGTTTCAATCGTTTACGATTTGTGAAGTGTCGGATACATCCTGTATCCGGCACTTTTTTATGTATATGCAGGTGCTATGAGATGTGAAAAAAGCAATTTGCAGTAAACAAAGTCCTTCAATCTCTTGTTTAATTGGCATAGAAAGATTACATTTGTAGTACGAAAAATATAAGCCGTATCGACTTGATCGGGAAACTCTTCAAATTAATCTGATGCACCGAGAAAGTTTCGTTTCTTAATGGCGGGCCACATCCTTCGGGACAGCTTTAAGCCGGTGGATTACAAAAAGAGCGAACACTCAAATCTTGTTCTATCAGAGTTTCATCACATCGTCGGTACGGCTTTCTTTTATATTCTTCCCCTATGATATTCTACTTTTCAGGTACAGGAAACTCAAAGTGGGTTGCACAGCAACTTGCCGGTGTACAACAAGAAAGACTCGTATTTATTCCCGATGCTTTGCGAAGCGCAACAACCGAATTCTCCCTGCAAGAAGAGGAGAAGGTGGGTTTCGTTTTTCCAATCTATTCATGGGGGCCTCCGCCTATCGTGCTGGAGTTTATTCATCAACTGGTGCTGCATGGCGCCGAAGCGCACTACCTTTTCTTTGTTTGCTCTTGTGGCGATGATACGGGATTGACCGAAAGCGTCATGCGCAAAGCATTTGCAGCGCGTGGGTGGGAGTGTAGTGCCGGATTCTCGGTAGCGATGCCCAACAATTATGTGCTGCTGCCGGGCTTCGATGTCGACAGCAAAGAGGTGGAGCAACAGAAGCTCTTGCATGCACAACCGACTCTGGACGAAATAAATCGGTTGATCGAAGAGCGTCAGTCACTCTTTCGATGTCACGAAGGGAGTATGCCTTTCCTTAAAACAAGGTTAATCTATCCGCTTTTCGTTCGTTACGGCATATCGGCCAAGAAGTTTTGGACAACAGATGCCTGTATAGCTTGCGGACGCTGTGAAAGGGTGTGTCCGATGCAGAATGTAACGATGGCTCATCAAAAGCCCGTCTGGGGCGAGCATTGCACCTCCTGTCTGGCTTGTTACCATGTGTGTCCGAAGCGAGCGGTGCAATACGGCAAACAGACCAAGGGGAAGGGACAGTACTTTAACCCTCAGGCTCTGAAATAAGAAATGGCGAATAACTCACGCCTGCCGGGTGGTTATTCGCCATTTATCATGCTTGTCGACTCTTACTTAATAACAATCTCGCAGTGCGACAGGTCTTCTATAATGGCAAGGCTCTCTACTCTGACGCCTTTTTCTTCGATCTTCTTACGGCCGTGCTGGAACTCTTTCTCAATAATGAATCCCATGCCTACCAGCGAAGCACCGGCTTGATTAATCAGGTCGATAACCCCCAAGGCTGCATTGCCATAGGCAAGAAAGTCATCGACGAAGAGTACTTTATCGTTGGGAGTGAGGAAGTCGGAACTGATTACAACATCGTAATCGCGGTCTTTGGTAAACGAATGAACCGTTGTGCTCAAAACGTTCTGAATCGTTTTGGGCGATTTCTTCTTCGCAAATACAACGGGTAGATCTAATAAATATCCGGTCATGATAGCAGGGGCGATACCGCTGGCTTCGATAGTCATAATTTTGTTTACTCCGGTCGATGCAAAGCGGCGTACGAATTCTACACCGATCGATTTCATTAACGTCGGATCCATCTGATGGTTGATAAAGCTATCTACTTTCAAAATACCACCTTCAAAACACCTGCCATCTTGCAGGATTCTCTTTTTTAGTAACTGCATATTTAGGTTTTATTTATTATCGCGCAAATCGTTCACCCGTACGGCTTTGCCCTCGCTTTGAGGAAGACTGCCTTTTTTGACAAGTTTCAGCTTGGGGGTGACCAGGATTTCGTCCTTTAACTGATGAGTGATGGATTTGCGGATACGTTCCAGTTCGATATAGTTGTCGGTAGAGAGATCGCTCAACTCTACCTCTACAATCATTTCGTCTTGATTGTTAATGGTTTCAAGTGTAATCAGATAATTGCTACCCAGTTGGGGGAATTGCACCAATATCTTTTCAACTTGCATGGGGAATATATTGACACCTTTGATGATAAACATATCGTCGCTACGCCCTTTAATTCGGTCGATACGTAGGTGTGTGCGTCCGCAAGGGCATTGACCGGGAAGGATGCGGGTGAGGTCGCGCGTGCGATACCGGATAAGCGGCATCATCTCTCTGTCGAGCGTTGTCAGCACCAGTTCGCCAATCTCACCTTCGGGCATAGGATCTCCGGTTTCGGGGTCGATGATTTCTACCAGAAAGCAGTCTTCCCAGAAGTGCATACCGTTTTGTTCGGTACACTCGAAGGCTACACCGGGGCCATTCATTTCAGTCATTCCAAAACTGTTGTACGCTTTTACGCCGAGCATCTTCTCAATCTTTCGACGTTGCTCGTCGGTGTGTGGCTCAGCACCGATAACCAAGGTTTTCAAGCTAGTGGCGGCAGGGTCGATGCCCTCTTCTTGGAAGACTTCTGCCAAACGGATAGCGTAGCTGGGAATGGCGTGCAGGGCGGTCGACTTAAAGTCGGTAATGAACTTAATCTGCCGCTTGCTATTGCCCGCTGCCGCAGGTACGGTTAGTGCTCCCAAACGCTCGGCGCCATACTGAAAACCTAATCCACCTGTAAACATGCCATAGCCCGAACTGTTTTGAAAGACATCGGTTTTACGGATACCTACCATATACAGGCACCGAGCCACAAGGTTGGCCCAAGAGTCAAGATCGTGTTGTGAGTGTACAATAACAGTGGGGTTTCCGGTGGTTCCGCTCGATGAGTGAATGCGCACACCATCTGCTTTCATGTCGCCTGCTACCAATCCGAAAGGGTAGTGTGCCCGCATATCTGCTTTGGTAGTAAAGGGTAGTTGACGGATGTCGTCAATTGACTGAATGGTGTTTTCTGTAATGTGTTGTTTGGCAAAAACTTCTTTGTAAAAGGGGGCGTGGGCGGCCGTCGCTACTGTTTTCCGGAGTCGTTGGAGTTGCAGTTGTTGCAACTCCTCGCGACTCATGGTTTCTATCTCTTCTTCCCAGTATGATTGTGTACTCATTGTCCCTTCGTTAAGTTCTCAGCAATCTCTTTGCCTGCGGCGAGTGCTTTCAGATTCATTTCTACGATGGCTTCTCCTTTGCGTTCGAATATCTCGCGAATACTATCCTGAATTTTTTCGTAATCAATACCCAAGAAGGGAATGGTAGCTCCGAGTAGCACCATGTTGGCCACGCGGACAGAACCTACCTCTTTGGCGATACTGTCTACATTGAACATTACCTTGTGGGGCAGCTTGTCGATTTCAGCTTTGATGGCTGCCTCGTCGGGATAGTTAGGGATGTTGATAAATGGAGTTTCATTGGTCACCAACCAGCCTTCGGGAGAAAGATAGGGTAGATAGCGCAGGCCTTCCATCGGTTCGAGAGAGATAATCAGGTCGCACTTACCTTTGGGGATAAGGTCCGAGGCGATGGGTTGATCGCTGATGCGCAGGTTCGATTGTACATCGCCACCGCGCTGGCTCATTCCGTGTACTTCGGCTTGCTTCATGTACAGACCGTTTTTCAGGGCTGCTTTACCGATTACTGTGGCGATAGAGAGGATACCTTGTCCACCAACGCCAGATAGGATAATATCTTTCTTCATGGCTTATTTACTTCTTTTTTTACGTGATAATGTCTGGATACACTCTCTGCGAGGGATGATGACTGATACACCGTTGTAGTCTATCTCTTCACGTATCATCTGCTTCATCTCTTCGTAGTTTTTCTTGAGAGGAGTGACTACGCGCAAGTGTGCCGGGTCAACACCTAGGCCTAGGCAGATAGCTTCGATGCGTCCTGTTCCGGCCGAATCTTGCCCGCCGGTCATGGCTGTTGTTTCATTGTCGGAAATGACGATCACCACGTTTGAATTTTCGTTCACGCAATCGAGCAGTCCCGTCATGCCCGAGTGGGTGAAGGTAGAGTCGCCGATCACGGCTACCGACGGATGCAGTCCGGCATCGGCCGCACCTTTGGCCATGGTGATCGATGCACCCATGTCTACGCACGAATTGATGGCGTTGAACGGAGCGTTCGATCCCAATGTATAACAACCGATATCGCTGAATACCTTATGAACCGGGTATTCCTGACGCAACACTTCGGAAAGGGTGATATACATATCACGGTGTCCACATCCTTCGCATAGGGCGGGTGGACGCATCTCGACAAGCGAAGGGATTTCGAAGAGCGACTTATTTTCTTTGCCCACAGCGCGGGCTACCGAGTCGGGAGTCAGTTCCCCGTCGTGTGACAGTGTGCCGTCAAGACGTCCTTTCACCTTCAGCCCGATACCGAGGTATCCCTTAAGCTGCTTCTCTACGAAAGGCTGTCCGTCTTCGAGAATGAGAATCTCGTCGCAATTCTCTACCAACTGCATAATCTGCTTTTTGGGAAGCGGATACTGCCCGATCTTCAATACGGGATATTCGCATCCTTCGGGATAGTTCTCCATCAGATAGTTGTAGCCGATGCCACAGGCAATGATGCCCAACTTCTTGTTCGGCCCGTCGGTATAGCTGTTGTAAGGTGAGTTCTCGGATGCGCGGATAAATTCGTCCTGCCGTGCCAGTAGTGCCTTATAGCGTTTGCGCGCATTACCCGGCAATAGGATGAACTGGCGTGGGTCTTCGCTGAAAGCCATTTCGTTTTGTGGCTTTTGTGTGCTGCGCTCTACGCCCGAGCGTGAGTGCGCCAAGCGTGTAACCATGCGCATGAGCAAGGGTTCTCCGGTTTGTTCGGAAAACTCAAAACCGTTGTAAACCATATCGTAAGCCTCTTGTTGGTTACTGGGCTCGTACATCGGGATAAGTGAGAAGTCGCCATAGAAGCGGCTGTCTTGTTCATTTTGCGACGAGTGCATACTGGGGTCGTCGGCAGCAATGACAATGAGTCCGCCCTTTACTCCGGTGATAGCCGAGTTGATAAAGCAGTCGGCAGCAACGTTCATGCCCACGTGTTTCATGCATACCAATGCACGTTTTCCTGCAAACGACATGCCCAATGCTGTTTCCATGGCTGTTTTCTCGTTCGATGACCATCGGCTGTGAATATTCCTCTCGCTCGTGATCGGGGCCATTTGTATATACTCCGTAATCTCAGTAGAAGGAGTGCCTGGATAGGCGTAAACGCCCGATAATCCGGCATCTAATGCAGCTTGTGCAATGGCTTCGTCGCCAAGTAATAGTTGCTTACTCATATCTTTATTTTAAATTTAATGTTAATCGCAGTTTGTTCTTTTTATCTGGCAAAGATACATTTTTGCCGTCATTTTATAATGAATTTAGTTAAAAATCTTCCTTTCGTTCAGCGCCTTCCAATATCTTTTTGCGTTGACCATGTGCTCGTTGTAGTTGGATGCAAAGTTGTGCGTCCCCGAAAAATCCTCTTTTGCACACATGTATATATAATTGTGCTTCACGTGATTAAGTACGCTGTCAATGCCTTTGGGTGATGGGATGCGGATAGGACCGGGAGGTAGTCCGGTATGTATGTACGTATTGTAAGGAGAGTCGGTACGCAGGTGTTCGTTAGAGATACGGCGCAACGAAAAATCTTGCAAAGCGAACTTAATCGTGGGGTCTGCTTGCAAGGGCATGCCGGCTTGTAGACGGTTGATGTATAGTCCGGCTACCATTGGCTTTTCGGCATTATTGTTGGTTTCCTCCTCAACAATCGAAGCCAAGGTGACTACCTCTTCGGGAGTCATGTCCATCTGTTTTGCTTTGGTTAGCCGCTCGTCGTTCCAGAACTTGCGGTGTTCCTTTTGCATGCGCGTGAAGAAATCTTCTACACTCATGTCCCAATACACCTGATAGGTTTCGGGAATGAAGAGGCAGGCCATTGTTTCGGGTTTATAACCCAGTTTCGCCTGAAAGGTGCTGTCGAGCAGTTGTCGGGCTACTTCGGCTGAGTCAATCATCAGTTGCTTGCCGATACTGCGAGCCAACCGGTCGAGAGTTCGTACACTGCCGATGGTGAGATTGATGGGGTCTTGATGGCCTCTGGATAAGCGGCTGTACACGCGATATACATTATCGCCCGGTTGAATAATGTAGCGTCCGGTGTGCACGTTCTGATCGAAGTTGCGCAATTTTGCCATCAGCAAAAAGCCATTGAAGTTGGCAGGACGACCGATGGTTTTCAGTTTCGTATAAACCGAATCGGGCGTGTCGTCGCGGTCGATGTATATCGATACTTTCTCATTGGGGCGGAACTGCGGGTATAAGAAATAATAATACGCTATACCTATGATCACAATGCCTGTTAGGATGACTATTCCGATGGCAATAAGCCCTGTCTGTTTCCTTTTTTTGTTCATGGAAATGATGAGTTTTGAAAATTGCCCCAAAGATAGGAAGAAATCAAATACAACACCTCTTCGGCTTCCAATAGTTTGTGTAAAGTCTCGTCATTTTTTACTTCCTAATAGATATAGATGTGTTTGTGCTACTGTATGTTTCCTTTTGTTCGTTTGCAAGGAAACGAAAAAGACGCTGCAAGTAGTCTTTCGTGTGTTTGCAACAAAACAAACAGTAGACTGAGTGTTGTGGGATAAATTTATTCAATTCCCCATTTATTTAGTTGAAATGACGCCTCTAACTGTTCCTCAAGTTCATCGGGCAAGGGAGCGAAGAAGTCCATACCCGTCAGCTTTTCAACGCTGTCTACCGTAACGGCATAGCTCTTTAGCGGCGATACCGAGCGGGCGTTGTCAAAGAGAAACCCAATAGCTTTGGGTGACGCCCCGTAGAGCGAAAGAATGACTTTGAAGAATTGCCTCGGCACAACGACTCGGTTGCTGCCTATTGTTCGTGGAAGCTTGTCGACAACAGGGCCGCATATAATGATAATGGCACTGTCGGCAATGGCCCAGTCACGTGTTTTCTCTTCTAAGTCTTTCCATTTGCGACGATTCAGTTCTGGGTGTTGCGGACATACGTTGCTAAAGTAAAATGATTCTTTCATCACCTTGCTATTCCACTTCATATCGGCCGCTGGAGCCATGTGCCCTTTATCGTAGCCGGAGCGTGCATAATCGCTGTTGGTAGGCATGCCGCCTTCGGCTAGCGGATCGCTGGTGAAGCGTTCGCTGCGTTTCTCTTTCCCCTTCGTCTCCTCCCGGGTAAGTTCATAGGATACCCAGTTGGGTATACGCCATTCTTTATTGTACGAAACGGTATAACCTGTGTGTTGAATAACCTGCTGCTGCCTGTCGGTCAGTCCCCTCGGGAGTTCGAGATTGTCGTACTTCTCTATGGGCACTGCCGTGTTGCCCACTGTTTGCTGGCTGTAAAGGTGTAGCCCATAGCATACCGGTATTAGCACTAGTATCGCCAGCAAGTATCCTATTTTAAATGTCGATTTTGACTTCCTTCTTTTTTTTGCTTTCATGCGGTTGTTTGTTTGCGGTATGGGTTGAAAAGTACAACAAAGAACGCAAAATGATCTGTTGGCTCCAATAGTTTGTATTGCTTTTTGCGTTTCTTTAACCCCGTTGTACGCTTGTTTCTGTGTATTATTTACTCAATCTGTGTATGTCTTCCCATCAAACCTTTAGCGATTTTATAGTTATGCTGTTGATTTGTAGAATATATTTTTATATTTGACACATCATTTGTTTGATTTTGGGGATAAACGTTTAATAAAAATAGTAAGGATAAACACTTACAATTATGAGGAAGGTATTGGTCGTAGCGGTGATTAATCAAAGAAGCCTTTGAGATAAAATAGGATAGCCTATCAACCGCAGATTTTCAGATCGCACAGATTCTTTATTATTTCAGATTATTAATAATCAAAATTATATAATTCACGCAATCTGTTAATCTGTGGTTGAAGTGACTGAGAAAGGAGTTATTATTCGCGCTCTTTGTCTCTACGACTTGTATTTATCGGCTGTTGGAGCAATTGTTCTTGTCTTCTTTGGAGCTTAAATCACTTCTCGCTCTTTATCTCTTGTTTTTATTAATAAAAAATAAGCTATTTGCTTGTTTGATTGTGCTTTAAAATAGTATATTTGAATGAAAATCTAGAAACACAGCCATATGAACCATGATTATTTAGCTACTTTGCAAGATGAATCGAAGCATGTTCCGATATCAAATGCCGGACTTGCTTTGTTGTCCCCGTGGTTTCCGCACGTTTTCTATATGCTTGGGTGGTTGAATGATGAAAGGACGAATTTTAAAGATACTGACTCATGCATACGTGCCGTTTTTGCTCTTCAATATCTTGTTGATTCAGATCAGAATGAATTCTCTAAAGAAGAGCTGATCTTTAACCACATCCTTGTAGGGTGTCCTTTCACTGTTTTGCTTCCCAGTGAATTGGAGTGTAGCAAAGCGGAGAAGAAAGTGCTTGATACTCTTTTGCAAGAGATAAAAGCTGCATGGCCCAAAATGAGAAATACTTCAATAGAGGAGTTTCAGTGTTCTTTTATCGAACGTAGTGGTTATCTGGAACAAAAGGAAGAGGAATTGCTGCTAACGGTCGCTCAACGATCGTACGATTTATTTCTTAACTCTCTTCCATGGACATTCGGTTTGATTCGTTTTCCTTGGTTGGAAACTTCGATCGTTGTTAATTGGAGATCAGGCAATCGTCCTAATTGGTAAATAAATTTATGAAAGTAATATAAACCCTTCAAATAAATGACACACATGAAACAGATTTTTTTAATGCTAGTGCTTTTTGGAATCCTTTCGGTTTCCTGTAGCAGAACAACCTCTCTTACTGTTCGCGGAAAATTGTCTATAGGCCACGAAGTATCTTCGTTTATCCCTTGTGGAGATACAACAGATTATTGGGTTGATGACCAGACGGGCGAGTTAGATAGCCTGTACAAAACCGTTGTTGGCGAAAAATCCGAACCTTATGCTCCCGTATATGTGGAGTTAAAAGTAAATAAAGTAGATCTTCCTACGGAAGGGTTTGCTGCCGAGTACGATGGAATGTATGAGGTCGTTGAGATAATCAAAGTCGAACCTATTGAGGGGAATTCTAATTGTAAATGAGTCTTTTAAATTGAGATATGATGTGTGAAGTAGTTCTGCTTTTTTACAATCAATATCTTTGAGTTTAGGCACTTTTAGTGTTATTAAATATTCTTTTAAATTAGCAATAAGAAAGATATAAAGTCTCTTTGTTATATAATTCAAAATACCATGGAATTAAAGAAAACTGCCACAGTCCTTATGGTCGATGGATCAACAAGGAAAATTAGTGATATCCACATCGGTGATAGGATTTTAAATCCTAATGGAAATATGCTTGTTGTCGAGAATGTTTTTTGTGGAACAGAGACTGTTCTCGTTTCCATAATGACTATTACGAAAGAAGAATTATGCATGTCAATGAGTTCTTTTGTCGAAACAGAGAGAGGCATAATCAGTGCACGAGACTTACAGGTTTCTGATTCGATAAAGACTATAAACGGCTTTGTTAAACTCGAAGAAATAAAAGTTATTTCCAATGAAGACCTTGTGTATCTTTTGCTTCTAAACGTTCCCTTATCCCGATATATTGTAAATGGTTCGTTCATTGTTGGGGATATGAGTTGGATGATGTCTCAGAAGCGATAGCTCTATTGATGCAAAATATGCAGCGTGTTTTTACAGTTTGGAAAGTATTGGTTTGAAAGGAAAGAGGTTGATTTATAGCATACTATAAACCAACCTCTTTAGAGCCGCTAACCAGACTTGAACTGGTGACCTACGCGTTACGAA